>Ga0306925_10004290_pt1 | contig 12824 bp, 12 predicted proteins | sample flu12Cox44000176_FD_203755 | JGI IMG/M metagenome (GOLD analysis project Ga0306925, IMG submission 203755) | Lab enrichment of tropical soil microbial communities from Luquillo Experimental Forest, Puerto Rico - flux8day.12C.oxic.44.000.176 (v2)... | ecosystem: Environmental > Terrestrial >...
CACCGCCAGGCTCTGGATGTTCAAGGACATCCTCACCGCGGAGGGCCAGGAGATCCGCCGATTCTACGAATTGCCGCTGCTCAGAAACGAAAACCCGGCCCTCGCATTGAGCTGGACGCTGTACCATGTGATTGACGCGCAGAGCCCGCTCGACGGGATGACGCCGGAAGACTTTGCGGCGTCGGGGGTATCGCTGGTCGTGGTCGTATCGGGGTACGATGTCATTGCGGCTCAAACCGTTCACGCGCGAAAATCCTATGATCATCAGGATATTCGGTTTGGTCATCGCTATGTCGACGTGCTCGGCAGCTCGGACGATGGCCGCATCAGGATCGACTACGGCCGGTTCCATGACACGTTCGAGGGTTAGCCTTTGGATGTATCGGAGCGTGGACAACATTTCCTGTGAGCTCAGCCGCGCCCGTGCTACAAGGGCGTTGAGGATTCCGGAGTTCGGACGACCGTGAAGACCCAGCGGCCCGTTGCAGCGCAGGAAGAGCACATCGTGCTGCAATTTAGGCCGCGCAACTCAGCGCAGGCGCCGGCCCGGCGCGACGGCGCCGCACAACCTCACCGCGAGAATTCCAAGTCGGAGTTTGGGCCCGAGCTGCTCGACCTCTCGCGCTACGAACGGCCGCGGGAGGAGCCGGACGATTTCCGTCAGCGGATGCTCGCCAATATCGCAGCCTTCGCCTTCACCGTCGCGCTGACCGCAGTCGGCATCTGGCTTGCCATGAGCATCGCCGATCTCAGGCGGACCCAGGATTGTGTGTTGATGGGCCGCCGCGATTGCGTGCGCATTTCGACCCAATAGGCGGCTCCCGACCTTTCCCGAAAGCCGGCCCCTATCGAGCCGCAAGGCCAAACCCGGCTCCATTGAACTGACAGCGGCGCTCCGATATACGGGCACTCGACTCCCCGAGCCGCGGGAACGGAGCTTTTCGGGCGAGCCGCCCGCCTGCTGCGTCTTTCTAGAATTATCTCCAATATATCAAAGGCTTAAGTGATGTCATCCACATTCGATCAGGTCGCAACGATCATCGCTGAAACCTGCGACATTCCGCGCGACACGATCACGCCAGACAGTCACGCCATCGATGACCTCGGTATCGACAGCCTCGATTTCCTCGATATCGCCTTTGCCATCGACAAGGCCTTCGGCATCAAGCTGCCGCTGGAAAAGTGGACGCAGGAGGTCAATGACGGCAAGGCCACCACAGAGCAGTATTTTGTGCTGAAGAACCTGTGCACGCGCATCGACGAACTGGTTGCCGCCAAGAGCGCGGGCGCTGGCGCAGGCACGTGACAAGCCTTCCATGCATCTCGACTATTTCCAGCTGATCGATCGGATTCTCGACCTCAACATGGACGAGAAGACCATCGCGGTCGAGGCCCAGGTTCCCAAAGAGAGCACCATCTTCGAGGGACATTTTCCGGGCTACCCGATCATGCCCGGGGTGCTGTTAATTGAAACGATGGCGCAGGCCTCGGGCTGGCTGGTGCTGTCTTTGCTCAAGTTCGAACGGATGCCGTTTCTGGCCGCGGTCAAGGAAGCCAAGATGCGCGGCTTTGTCAGGCCCGGCGAAGTTCTCACTGTCGAGGCCAAGCTGGTTCACGAAGGCTCGGGTTACGCGATCACCGATGCGCGGATTAAGGTCGGCAGCAAGCTTCGCTGCAATTCGACCATCATGTTGACCCACGTTCCCTTCCCCGATCCCGCGTTGCGCGGACACATGGATGCCGTCGCCAAACGCATCGGCTTCCCGCAACAGGCTCTTTTGCCATGATTGAGAAGATGTCTTCGGGGCCGGCGGAAGTCTGGATCACCGGCATCGCACTTGCCACCTCGCTGGGCGAGGGGCTCGACGCGAATTGGGATGCGCTGGGACAAGGGCGCATCAATGTCGACGAGAAGAGCTTTGCGCCCTATGTGGTGCATCCTATTGCGCCGGTCAATTTCGACAGCCAGATCCCGAAGAAGGGCGATCAGCGGCAGATGGAGGCCTGGCAGCGGATCGGCACCTATGCGGCCGGGCTGGCGCTGGATTCTGCGGGCCTCAAGGGCAACAGGGAAATTCTTGGCCGGATGGACATGGTGGTTGCCGCCGGTGGCGGCGAGCGCGACATCGCGGTCGACACCAGCATCCTCAATGCCGAGGCGCGCGGCAATTGCGCGCCCGGTTTTCTCAACGAACGGCTGATGAGCGATTTGCGCCCGACCCTGTTCCTGGCGCAGCTCTCCAATCTTCTTGCCGGCAATATCGCGATCGTACACGGCGTTTGCGGGACGTCCCGAACTTTTATGGGTGAGGAAGTCGCCGGCGTCGATGCGACCCGCATTGCGCTGGCACGCATCGCCGCCGGCCAGAGCGACATCGTGCTGATCGGCGGCTCACACAATGGCGAGCGCAAGGACCTGCTGGTGCTTTACGAGCTCGGCGATTTCAATCTGCGGAACAAATTTGCGTCCGTGTGGGACCGCAAGGAGCATGCGGGCTTCGCGCTGGGTTCGGCCGGCGCCTTTCTGGTGCTGGAATCCAAAGCCCATGCGCAGGCACGCGGCGCAAAACCCTTTGCGAGGCTCTCCAGTACGGTTGCCGACCACAGCCGGCGCAAGCAGGCGGGCGACGTCGCCGCAACGCTGGAAAAGCTGTGGTCGCAACTTGGACCGCTCGAAAGCGGCGCCATCATCACGGGTGCAAGCGGGGCCGAGCCGGCGACGTCCGAAGAACGCGCCTTCCTCGCCAAGCATCCGGACTTCGCGGTGCGGGCGACCGGCACGCGCTTCGGCCACACCATGGAAACGCAGTTTCCGCTGGGACTGGCGCTTGCGGCAATGTCGCTGTCGCGCGGTGGTCTATTTCCGCCAGGCGATGCCACGGGCATGGAGGTTGAGATGTCCAAGGCGCCCACCCAGATTGTGGTGGTCGCAACCGGCCATTGGCGGGGAGAAGGCATGGCCTTGGTCGAGGCGATCAGGTAAAGCAGGACCCGTGGTCGGGTTCGCGCGCGAAAACGTTGCGCTGGCACGGGGGAGAAAATGACAGCACCACGCGATAAACTCGGACGACCGATCGTCGTCGTCACCGGCATGGGCATCGTCACCTCGCTCGGCGCCGGCAAGTTCGACAACTGGACCAAGCTTTCGGCCGGCGAATCCGGGATCCGGACGATCACACGTTTTCCGATTGACGGCCTAAGGACCACGATGGCCGGAACCGTCGACTTCGTCGCCGTCGAACCGTTCACATCGGTCGCACTCTCAGAACGTCTCGCCGAGCTCGCTGCCGAAGAGGCGGTGAGCCAGTCCGGCATTGGTCGTGCGGGCGATTTTCCAGGCCCGCTGTTTCTTGCGGTGGCGCCGGTGGAAATGGAGTGGCCGCAGCGTGAGGAGCTCGGCCGGGCCACCGGCACCGACAACCTCACCTATGACGACCTCTTGAGGGTCGCCGGCGGGGGGCAGCGAGTGCTCTATCACAGCCGCTTCCAGTTCATCTCAGTTGCCGACTATCTCGCCGAAAAATTCGGCACCAAGGGATCGCCGATCTCGCTATCAACCGCCTGCGCCTCGGGCGCAACGTCGATCCAGCTCGGCGTCGAAGCCATCCGTCGCGGCGAAACCGATGCCGCTTTGTGCGTGGGCGCCGACGGCTCGGTCAATGTGGAGACGCTGGTGCGCTTCTCGCTACTGTCTGCACTGTCGACCCACAACGATCCACCGAAAGCAGCGTCAAAGCCGTTCTCGAAGAACCGCGATGGTTTTGTGATGGCGGAGGGCGCGGGCGCGCTGGTGCTGGAAAGCTACGAGGCGGCACGTGCGCGGGGGGCGCCGATCCTCGGCGTGGTCGCCGGCTGCGGCGAGCTCACCGATTCCTTCCACCGCACCCGCTCGAGCCCGGACGGCAAGCCGATCATCGGCTGCGTCCGTAAGACCCTGGCCGATGCCGGCATGGCGGCTGAGCAGATCGACCACATCAACGCACACGGCACCTCGACACCGGAAAATGACAAGATGGAGTATGTTGGCATATCCGCAGTGTTCGGCGAGCATGCCAAGAAGGTTCCGGTGTCGTCGAACAAATCGATGGTCGGCCATACGATCTCGGCTGCGGGCGCGGTCGAAGCGGTGTTCTCGCTGCTCACCCTCGAGCATCAGCGGATTCCGCCGACCATCAACTATGAGATCCCGGATCCCACGATCCAGTTTGACGTGGTCGGCAACAAGGCCCGCGATGCGCGCGTCACGGCTGTGATGTCGAACTCGTTCGGCTTTGGTGGCCAAAACGCCTCGCTGATTCTGACGCGCGAGCCGGCTTAGGCCTGCCATCAACCGATATGGTGTCCCCGCTGCTGGCTCGTGCCAAGGCCCGGCTTCGCGACGCGACCAAGCCGCTCAGCGAAGCTTTGATCGGCTCGCTGACCGTCTTGCTTTTGCGCTCGACCCGCTATTTCGATCCCGACAAGACCGCCGATGCGTTCGGCCACCTCGCCCGTCGGATCGGCCCTCTGCTGCGTGAGAACAAGATCGGGCGCGCCAACCTGACCGCCGCATTCCCGGAAAAATCGCCCGCGGAGATCGAGCACATTTTGGCTAGCGTCTGGGACAATCTCGGCCGGATCGGCGCGGAGTTCGCCCATCTCGATCATATCTGGGATTACGACGCCAACGTCCCGACGCGAGACGGTCGGATCGAAATTCCCCCGCGTACTGTCGAGCTATTCTCTCAGCTGAAGTGCGACAACAAGCCGGCGCTCGTGTTCACCAGTCACCTCGCCAATTGGGAGCTACCGGCACTCGCCGCCGCGGCGCATGGCATTGATTCGGCAGTCCTCTACCGTCGACCGAACATTGCGTCTGCCGACCGCGCCATAAAGGAGGTGCGGCGGGTGCATATGGGGACGCTGATCCCAGCGGGCCGTGACGCGCCGCTGCGATTGGCCGAAGCACTCAAGGCCGGCCTTCATGTCGGCATGCTAGTCGACCAGTATCTGACGAACGGAGTCGAAGTCACCTTCTTCGGCCGCAAGACCAAGGCCAACCCGATGCTGGCGCGGCTTTTGCGGCAGGTCGAATGCCCGGTGCACGGCGTGCGCATGATCCGCCTGCCCGGCCAACGCTTCCGCGGCGAAATCACCGAAGAGTTGGCGCCGGTGCGTGATGCGTCTGGCCGGATAGACGTGCAGGGCACGACGCAGGCGATCACCTCGGTGGTCGAGGGCTGGATCCGCGAACATCCGGAGCAATGGCTGTGGCTGCACCGGAGATGGCGGTAGGTTGTCGGGGCACTGTCTGCGCATTAGACAATGCATGGCGGCAAGCGCATCGCCGAAGGCGAGGCGGTCCTGGTGTTGGAAGGCGGGAACGCGGGCGGACAACAGCTCTTCGCGCGGCGTTGTCACGTCCGCCGAGCAGTCGCGAAGAAACGCACCATCCTTTGGCAGACGCCGCCTGCGAGCTTCACGATCGGACGGGCCTCGCCCGCGAGGCGGCGGCCGGGGCAAAGCGCGCTCAAAAGCACGGCAAGCCCGCAAGCCGCGCCCAATGGCAAAATTCTATCGTCAGGTGATGAACGAGATCGTCGGCATCTTCCGATGACGCGAGCCGGGTTGCTCACCGGATTGTTCTTGCCAATTGCATGGCCGTGGATAGAGCCTTTCGATGCTCAACCCATCGCGCGTGGCCGGCAGGCGATGACATCATCATCGCTGATCGCAGGGTTGCCGGCCGAAAATATCGACCTTTGTTGATCCGCCGGCATCGGTGCGATCACCGATTTGACCGAGCGCCTTGTGCCGCTGATGACAGATTGTCTGGCCAGCACTTCCGCGAAATGGAAGCGCCGTCGACGATCATGTCACCGTCCCGTCTTCACCTTGGTCCAGAGGCGGTTGATGACCCGCTGGGTGGCCGGGTCGAGCGCGGTGATAACGAACAGCTTTGCGAGCGTCGCCTCGTCCGGATAGATGTTCTTGTCGTTTAGGATTTTGGGGTCGATCAGCTTCTGACTCGCCAGATTTCCGTTGGCGTACGACAGGAAGTCGGAATTTTTCGCGGCCACCTCCGGCCGATAGAGATAGTTGATCAGCTCATAGGCTTCCGCGACGTGCTCCGCGTCAGCCGGGATCGCGAGATTGTCGAAAAACATCTGCGCGCCCTCTTTCGGGATGCTGTAGCCGATCTCGACATCGCTTTTTGCCTCGGCGGCGCGGGCGCGCGCCTGCATGACGTCGCCGGACCAACCGACAACAAGGCAAATCTCGCCCGTGGCGAGCGCGCTCAGATATTCGGACGAATGAAACTTGCGGACGAAGGGCCTCACCTTGCCGACGAGATCGGCCGCCCGCTCCAAGTCCGCCTGCTTGGTCGAATTGGGGTCGAGCCCGAGATAGCTCAAAGCGGCCGGAAAAATATCCTCGGCGGAGTCAAGCATATGCACGCCGCAGTCCTTGAACTTGGCAAGGTTTTCAGGCTTGAACACGATATCCCAGCTGTCGATCCTGGCGTTTGGCCCAAGAATTTTTTGCACCGACTTCACATTGTAGCCGATGCCGGTCGTGCCCCACATGTAGTTCACGGCATAGAGATTGCCGGGATCGTAGGTCGCAAGCCGCTCGACCACCAGCGGCCAAGCATTGGCGAGATTCGGAAGCTTCGACTTGTCGAGCTTCTGGAAGACATGGGCGCCGATCTGGCGCTGCAGGAAATAGGCGGTGGGGACGACGACGTCGTAGCCCGACTTGCCTGCGAGCAGGCGCGTCTCCAGCGTCTCATTGGCATCGAAGGTGTCGTAGACCACCTTGATGCCGGTCTGGCCGGTGAAATTGCCGAGGACATCGGGCGCCATGTAGTTTGACCAGTTGTAGAAATTGACGATGCGCTGTTCGGCCCTGGCGGTAACCGAAACCAGCGCGAGGGCGAGCGCCACCGCACCGAGACGATTGGGCCGACGCGACGCCAGCATCTTCAACCGACCTTCCAGCGGCGATGCACCGCGTCCGACAGCCGCTCCAGCGCCGTGTCGAGGGTCGCGTCCGTTTTCGCGAAGCAGAACCGCACCACCGATGTCACGGCGTCCTGCTCGTAGAAGGCCGACACCGGGATTGCGGCGACCTTGTAGTCACGGACAATCCTTTTGCAGAAAGACTCGTCAGTCTCGTTCAACCCAAGCGGCGACAGGTCGACGGTGAGAAAATAGGTGCCCTGCGCGCGCAAGACCGGAAAGCCGATGCTTTGCAGACCCGCGGCGAGCCGGTCGCGGCTTTTGGCGAGTTGCTTGCGCATGGCGAAGAAATAGTCGTCAGACTTGGCGAGCCCATAGGCCACCGCGGCCTGCAGGTTCGGCGCGGTGGTGAAAGTCAGGAACTGGTGCACCTTGGCGGCCACCCGCAGCAGCGGCGGCGCGGCGCAGACAAAGCCGATCTTCCAGCCTGTCAGCGAAAAGATCTTTCCGGCCGAGCCGACCTTGATGGTCCGATCGCGCATGCCGGCAATGGTGATCAACGGAATATGCTCCCGCCCGTCGAAGATCACATGCTCCCAGACCTCATCACATATGGCGATGCTGTCGAACTCCTGGCAGAATCGCGCCAACAATTCGAGGTCCTCGCGCGGGTAGACCACGGCGGCCGGATTGAGCGGATTGTTGAACAACACGGCTTTGGTCTTGGGAGTGAAGGCGCTCTTCAGCATCTCCTCCGAGAGCCGCCAATGCGGCGGCTCGAGCCGCAACAGGCGCGGACGTCCGCCGGCCTGCCGGATGATCGGCAGATAGGAATCATAGACCGGCTGGAACGCGATGACCTCGTCGCCGGGCTCGACCACCGCGAGGATCGCCGCGGTCAGGGCTTCCGTGCCGCCGGAGGTCACCATCACCTCCGTCATCGGATCGAGCTTGAGCTTGTGCCAGTGTTCGTAGTGGATTGCAATCGCCTGCCGCAGCTGCGGGATGCCCATCATCGAGGGGTATTGGTTATAGCCGTTCACCACGGCGTCCGCGGCGGCGCGGCGGATGTCCTCCGGTCCGGGATCGTCGGGAAAGCCCTGGCCAAGGTTGATGGCATTGTTGTCACGCGCGGCTTGCGACATCGCCTCGAAGATCGTGACGGGCAGATCCGCGAAGACCTTGTTCATGGAGGTCATGGGCGAGTGTCAGCCACCGGTCTTGGTCGGCAGCCCGGCGGCCTTCCAGGCGAGGATGCCGCCGGAAAGGTGGTGGTTGTAAGCGAGCCCCGCCGCCTGAGCCGCGAGCGATGCCGTCACCGAGCGTTTGCCCGAGCGGCAGGCGAACACCACCTGCTTGCCTTGCGGGTCAGGGATTTGGTTAGGATCGAAGGTCGACAGCGGCACTACCACGCCCCCCGGATAGGCTTCGGCTGCGACCTCATTCGGCTCGCGCACGTCGACAAGCAGATAGCGTCCCTCCGCAATCCCCTTGTACACCTCCTGTGGCGTCAAATCATGCACCTCGTGGTCGGTCACCTTCGTCCTCCAATAGCTGAAGCTGTCACCCGCGCATGCCGATGTTCGAACCTCGCCCCTTGCGCCGCAAAAATCAAGCGCCGCAAGGCCTTAAGTGAACGACCGCAGCTAAACCGTGATCTGCGTGCCGACCTCGACCACGCGTCCGCTCGGGATCTGGAAATAGTCGGTCGCGTCGTTGGCGGTGCGCGACAGCGCGATGAACAAATGATCCTGCCAGCGCGGCATGCCGGAATGGGCCGCGGGCTTCAGCGCTCGCCGTGACAGGAAGAACGATGTCGACATGATGTCGAACTGCCAGCCAAGCTTGCGCGCGATCGCGAGCGCCTTGGGTACGTTGGGCGTTTCCATGAAGCCGAATTTCAGCGTCACCTTGGAGAAGGTCGGGCTGATCGGCTCGAGCCTCACCCGTTCGGATGGATCGACCCGTGGCGTTCGTGCGGACTCGATGGTGAGAATCACGTTCTTCTCGTGCAACACCTTGTAGTGTTTCAGGCTGTGCATCAGCGCCGTCGGCGTGCTGATGGGATCGGAGGTGAGGAAGACGGCGGTGCCGGACACCCGCTGCGGCGGGCGTTTCTCCAGCATCGCCACCAGGTTGGCGAGCGGGAATTCCAGCTTACGCGATTTTTCAAACAAGAGCTTCGAGCCGCGCCGCCAGGTGTACATCAACAGCATCACCCAGACACCGAGCGCGAGCGGCACCCAGCCCCCTTCGAAGACTTTCAGGAGGTTCGCCGCCAGGAAGGTCAGATCCAGAAAGAGAAACGGCAGAATGAGCGCGGCGGCGGCCAACGGCGACCATTTCCAGACCTTCCAGACCACGACAAAAGCCATCATTGTCGTGACCACCATAGTTCCGGTGACGGAAATGCCGTAAGCGGAGGCCAATGCGCTCGATGATTTGAACATCAGGACCAGCAGGATGACCAAGACCAGGAGCATCCGGTTAATGCGCGGAATGAAAATCTGGCCGGATTGTGATTCCGAGGTGTGGCGGATCTCGAAGCGCGGCATCAACCCGAGCTGGATCGCCTGGCGCGTCAGCGAATAGGCACCGGTGATTACAGCCTGGCTTGCGATCACGGTCGCAATCGCCGCAAGCAGCACCATTGGCCCCCGCGCCCAATCGGGGAACATCAGGTAGAAGGGAAGGAAGTCCGGGTTGTTGACGACGTTGGGGTCGGCAATGACCAGCGCACCCTGGCCGAGATAGTTCAGTGCCAACGCCGGCAGCACAATGAAGAGCCAGGCGGTCTGGATCGGCCTCTTGCCGAAATGACCGAGGTCGGCATAGAGCGCCTCAGCGCCGGTCACTGCGAGAAACACAGCGCCCAGTGTGATGAAGCCGATGATGCCATGATGGAGCATAAATGAGATTGCATAGATTGGGTTGAACGAGAAGAGCACCTCGGGCTGGCCGACGATCGCGGGAAATGAGGCGAGCCCGATCGCCAGGAACCAAATCAGCATGATCGGACCGAAAAGGGCGGCGACACGGGCCGTGCCGCGCGACTGCACGGCAAACAGCGCGAGCAGGATCAGGACTGTGATCGGCACAACATAGGGTTCGGAGGCTGGCGCGAGCAGCTTGATGCCTTCGATCGCCGACAGCACCGACAGCGCGGGCGTGATCACCGCGTCGCCGAAAAACAGCGCGGCGCTGATGATCCCGAGCAGAACGATGGTGCCAGCCGCCTTGGTGACGCCGCGCTGTGCCAGCGCCATCAATGCCAGCGTACCGCCCTCCCCGTTGTTATCGGCGCGCAGCAGGAACACAACGTATTTCAGCGTCACCACGATGATCAGCGACCACAGGATCAGCGACAGCACGCCGAGCACTGCTTGCGGTGTGACCGCGCCGCCTGCGCTGGCCGCAACCACCGCCGCGCGCAGTGCGTAGAGCGGGCTGGTGCCGATATCGCCGTATACGACGCCGATGCTGCCGAGCGTCAGCGCCCCGAAGCCTGCGGTGGAATGGGCATCGCCATGCCTGCCAGCCGCCGTGGTTTCCGGGGCCGGAGCTACAATCTCGCTGGTCATGGGAACTGGAGCCTCAAATGCTTCGCTTGCATCCTTGAGCCAAGGCAAGCTGCATGTCGTATTTCGCATCTGCGGTCTAGCCTAGCCCGATTTTGGTAGGACGGCATGTGAAAAGCCACAAATTTTCGTATTGCGGTCTGGCGCTCCGTCTGCAGCAAAATTGCCGGCGCGCGACTTAAAATGTGGGCCGGAGGGATCGATCGGACGACGGGAATTGAAGGTAATTCAGTAGCGAAGGCTGTCTGAAGGCTATGGCTTCAGATCCGGCGGCAGCGGCGGATCCTCGCGCATCAGCGTGATGGTGACGCGCCGGTTCGCCGACAGCGAGGGATCATCAGGGAACAGCGGCTGAGTATCCGCTTTGCCGGAGACGGCGAAGATGTGGGCGGTCGGCAAGCCCTCGCGCTCCAGGATTTGGCGGACCACATTGGCACGGTCGGCGGACAGCTCGAACGGACCATAGTCGCTCTTGACCGGCACGAAGCCCGCGGCGGTATGGCCGATGATCGAGACGCGCAGCGGGGTTTGTTTCAGCGGGATCGCAAGCTTCTCGATCAGCCGTCGCGTGCGCTCGTAGGGCTGCTTGGAGCCATCGGCGAACATCGAGCGACCGTCCTGGTCGATGATCTCGAGGTTGAGGCCCTCCTTGGTCTCCTCGAACATGATGTGCTTTGAGATTTCGGTCAGTTCCGGCATGTCCTGCAGCGCCTGGCGGAGCGAGGCCGAGGCGAGCGCGAATTCGCGGTCGACCTTGAGCTTGGCGCCGTTGATGCGGCTGCGTTCCTGCTGGTCCGGCGTTGGCGTGTTGGAGGATTCCTCGGGCGGGATATGATCGCTATTCTTCAGCCTTGGCCTGGTCGGGATGCCGTCGGACTCGATGATGCCGGCATAGCGCGCCTCCTGCACGCCGAAGGCATCTCGCATCGAGCCCGCGACGATCTTCAGCTTCTGCTGGTCCTGGGTCGAGAAGGCAACGAGCATGACGAAGAAACTCATCATCAGCCCCATCAGGTCGGCGAAGGTCACGAACCAACCGTGTCCGCCTCCGTGAGCCTCGCCGCGTTTCTTCTTGGCCATCGCGCGCTTCCGGGATCACTGCGACCGGCTTAGGCCGGCACGGGCTCGCCATCTTCGTGGCGATGTTTCTCCGGCAGATAGGCAAGCAGCATCTCACGGACCAAAGCCGGGCTCTTGGAATCGCGGATCATCAGGATGCCGTCGATGATCAGCGTCCGGTTGGTCTCCTCGTCGAGCAGCTTGCCGTGCAGCTTGTCAGCGATCGGCAGACAGACGAGGTTGGCGACGAGCGCACCGTAGAGGGTTGCCAGCAATGCGGTCGCCATGAACGGTCCGAGCTTGGAGGGGTCGGTCATGTTGGCGAACATCTGCACCATGCCGATCAGGGTGCCGATCATGCCGAAAGCCGGCGCGCAGTCGCCGATGGCACGATAAATCTTGCTGCCCTCGTCGAGATGCATCAGGAAGTTGTCGCGGTCGCGCTCGAGGTTGTCGCGGATGAATTCAAGGTCGTAGCCGTCAGCGACGTAGCGGATGCCCTTGGCAAGGAACGGCTCGTCGGTGTCGACCTTTTCCAGGCCCACCGCGATTTCGGCGATGCGGGCAAGCTCGTCGACGAGATCGCGGGCCGACAGGCGGCTCATCGTGAACGCGAATTTCAGTCCGAGCGGCAGGCCGTGCAGCATGACGCCGAGGGGAAAGCGGATCATCGTCGCCGAGATCGACCCGCCAAAGATGATGATGATGGCGTGGTCGGAGACGAACATGTGCAAGTCGCCGCCCAAAAGCATCAATGTGGCGATGACGATCGTGCCAGCGACGAGGCCTGCGCCGGTCATGATATCCATGGGAGACTCCACGCCTACGTGAACCGCCGGCCATCCTGGACGGCGCGCGGCCCATCCTGAACCGCGTTTTTGGACCCTACGTCGCCGCCATTAAAGACGCGTTACCGGATTACTAAGGATTAACAAAGCCTTACCTCTCATATCCGAGCGATGCACGAGCCCTGCGTGAAGGCGTCCGAAATCTTTTCGGTCCGTTGCTCGGGGACAGGTCCGGCTTGCGCAAAACTTGGCTTGGTCTGCAGGCGGCTTCGCCTTCGGCCTGATCGGGGCAATCATGACTCAACGTGCGAATTGCTTGGTAATCAGGGGGCAGAAAGCGCCCAGCGATAGAACAAAGTCGCGCCAATGGGCGCGTCTTGATCCGCAAGCCATGCGCGCGTAAGGGCAAGACGGCGCGGCTTCAAAAGCAAGCCAGTGGGCGCTTGGCCGCGCCGTGG
>Ga0306925_10004293_pt1 | contig 12820 bp, 9 predicted proteins | sample flu12Cox44000176_FD_203755 | JGI IMG/M metagenome (GOLD analysis project Ga0306925, IMG submission 203755) | Lab enrichment of tropical soil microbial communities from Luquillo Experimental Forest, Puerto Rico - flux8day.12C.oxic.44.000.176 (v2)... | ecosystem: Environmental > Terrestrial > Soil...
GCCGCCGCGCTGGCGCCGGGGACCGCGCTGCCCTGGTACCGGGTGAACGCGGAGGCACTGGTGTTTGTGGTGGTTTTGGGCGCCGGTTATGGCGTGGAGTACGTGGTGGCGGCGCGGACGGGGCGCCGGGTGCTGGGACGGGCGGGGCAGCATGCCCAAGATCGCTGAGCAGGCGCGGGCGGCGCGGCGGGACCAGATCGTCGCGGCGGCGCTGGCCTGCTTCGCCCGGACCGGGTATCACGCGACGACGATGGCCGATGTCGCCGCGCAGGCCGGGGTGTCCAAGGGCACCCCGTACTTGTACTTCGACAGCAAGCGGGCGCTGTTCCTCGCGCTGCACGAGGAATGGGACTGCGGCCTCGCCGGGCGGGTGAGCGCCGCGGTCGCCGCGCTGCCCGGGGCCGGGCGCCGCTCACCCCGCCAGGTGCTGGGTGCGGTGGCGGCCGCGGTCGCCGCCCACGTGCTGGCGGAGCCCCAGACCTGCCGGGTGCTGCTGGAGGCCCGGGCGGTGGCCGCCCACGAGCCCGCGATCGCGGCCGCGGTCCGGGCCGCCGATGCGCGCACGCACGAGCAACTGGAGGGCCTGTTCGCCGCCGGGGTCCAGGCCGGGGAATGGCCGGCTGGCACCGATCCGGCGCTGGCGGCCCGGCTGTTCACCGCCGGCCTGTCCGGGCTGATGGCCCAGTGGCACCTGGCGCCCGGCTCGTTCTCCTGGGCCGCCGCCGCGGCCGCCCTCGCCGGCGGCCGCCCGTTCGGCTCACCCGCCGGTGACTGACCGGACCGGCCCATACAGACCAGGGAGAACCCGATGACCCAGACGGCAGGCCCAGGCATCGACAAGGGCTGCTGCGCCGCGGCGCTCACCCGCCCGGCCCGGCGGGTGCACCTGGCGGTGCTGGGCGCCTTCGCCCACACCGGCCGCGCCCCGATGCGGGGCGAGCTGGCACGCCTCGCCCGGGCCCAGGGCGCCGATCCCGCCGCGGTGCTGGCCGAGCTGGCCGAGCGGGACGTGATCGCCTTCGACCGGGCCGGCGAGATCCGCGCGGCCTACCCGTTCTCCCCCTCCCCCACCCCGATCCGGGTCACCTGGGACGGTGGCCCGGTCACCTGCGCCATGTGCGCCATCGACGCGCTGGGCATCTCCGCGATGCTCGGCCGGCCGGTCACGATCACCGCCGCCGAGCCGGGCACCGGCCGCGTCATCACCGTCCACGCCGACGGCGGCCAGGCCCGCTGGAACCCCCCGGGCGCGGTCGTATTCGCCGGAACCACCGGCGGCGACTGCCCCCACGCGGCGGACCGCACCTGCGGGCACATCAACTTCTTCACCAGCGCCCGGGCCGCACGCACCTGGGCGCACGCCAACCCCGCCGTCACCGGGACGGTCCTGCGCCGGGCGCAGGCGCTGCGCCAGGCCGTCGCGGAGTTCGGGGCCTTCATGCAAGCCGCGACCGCACCAGCCGGCCCAGACCATACGTGACCACCGCAAGCGCCGGCCGGGCCCCGGGGTGCGCACCTCAGCTTGGGCCACGAGCCGCTACTGCATCGGCGCGCCGCTGGCACGCATCGAGCTGCAAACCGTCTTCTCCCAGCTCATTCCGCGGTTCCCGGGCATGCGCTGGCCGCGGGAGTCGAAGAGCTCACGCTCGACACCGGCGTGCTCACCAGTGGCCTGGCCCGGTCCCAGTGACCTGGTGAGCGCGGCCTCACCCGCGGCCCGGCCGGGGCCACCGGCCATAGCAACAGGCGAACCGCAGGGGAAGGATCCAGACATGGACGTCGCGCGACCTCGCGAGCACCGGGCCTTCGCCGCCCTCTACGACCGGATGACTGGCCCTCTGGAACAGGCGGTGCTCGGTGAACGGCGGGCGGGCCTGCTGGCGGATCTGACCGGCGAGGTGCTCGATGTCGGCGCGGGGACCGGGGCGAACCTCCCGTATCTCCGCAGCGCCAGCCGCGTCGTGGCCGCTGAGCCCGACCCCGCGATGCGCAGGCGGATGGCCGCCAAGCTGACCGACGCCCCGCTCCCGGCCCAGCTCACCGGCGACGCCGCCGAGGCGCTCCAGCAGCCCGACGCCAGCTTCGACGCCGTGGTGTTCACCCAGGTGCTGTGCACGGTCACCGACCCGGACCTGGCGCTCGCCGAAGCGCGGCGAGTGCTGCGCCCGGGCGGCCAGCTGATCGTCCTTGAACACGTCCGCGGCAGCGGGAGCCTGGCCCGCTGGCAGGACCGCCTCACTCCGCTCTGGTCCCGCCTGGTCCCCGGATGCCACCTGGGCCGCGACACCGCCGCAGCCGTGGAACGGGCCGGTTTCACGATCCAGAGAGCGGAACTGTTCAACCCGTTCCCGCGCTGGGTTCCGGCCAGGCCGATGTTGCAGGCCATAGCCGTACCTGCGACCTGAGATCCGCCCCAAGCGGTTGAACGTGCCCGCACCCGGTGGCAGCAGGGACCTTCAGAGCGTGCTCGCGGCGCGCTGGCCAGCCCGCAGCCCAGGATCGCCCGGCTCGCCTTCCCGCGCAGATCACCCCGTTCGGCCGGTTCGACGTCGTCCAGTTCACAGTCACTCCCTGCCGAGTATGAATGGCTAAGGGCCAGGTCGGCTGTGCTGGCGGCTGTGCGCAGATCATGCGGATCTGGATGCGTCGCCGGGTGCTGCGGGCGGTGGGATCCGGGAGGAGCCATCTTGCCGCGCGGCCCGGTGCCAACTGCGCGGCCAGGCGTCGGCCAGGGCAAGATCACACGCACCACCTTGAGGGAACTGCTGGATGTACTGGAGGGCAGATTGCAATGATGAGGGCGCCGCCACGTCCGAGCCGTCTGTGTTGACCCTTCCAGGGCGAATTCGGGTAGAGACCATCATGCATACACGGGCCGCGGGGGAGTTCTGCCAGTCTGGTCGCTAACCGGGCGCGGGAGGGGCGGGGGAGGTCAGGCCGGTCTCGTAGGCGAGGATGACCGCCTGCACGCGATCGCGCAGGTCGAGCTTGGCGAGGATCCTCGCCACATGCGTCTTCACCGTCGCTTCGCTGAGCGTGAGCTCCGCTGCGAGTTCCGCGTTGGACATGCCCTGGGCTACCAGGCCGAGGACCTCGAGTTCGCGGGGTGTGAGCACGGACAGGTCCCGGCCCGGCACACCGGGCTCGGCGGCCCGCGGCGCGAAGCGCTCGACCAGGCGCCGGGTGATGGACGGGGCCAGCAGCGCATCGCCGGTGCGCACCAACTGGACGGCGGCGACCAGGTGCTCCGGTGAGACGTCCTTGAGCAGGAAGCCGCTGGCACCGGCGGCCAGCGCCGCGTACACGTACTGGTCCAGGTCGAACGTGGTCAGCATGATTACCCGGACGTCCTGGCCGGGCCGGGACTCCAGGATGCGCCGGGTCGCTTCCAACCCGTCCATAACGGGCATCCTGATGTCCATCAGCACCACGTCGGGCCGGTGCTTGAGCGTGGCGGCGACCGCTTCCTTGCCGTCCGCGGCCTCGGCCACCACCGGGATGCCGGCCAGGGTCAGGATCAGCCGGAACCCGCCCCGTACCAGTGTCTGGTCGTCGGCGATGACCACGCGGGGCCCCTGTGCCGAGTCGCCGGGCATGCTCACGGTGACGCGGCCTGGAATTCGGCGCGGGCCTCGCCCTGCCCGTCGGCCACGGGTTCCAGCGGGATCCTGGCGCGGACCTGCCAGCCGCCGCCTGGCCGCGGGCCGGCGTCGAGTTCGCCGCGGTAGATGGCGATTCGTTCCCGCAGCCCGATCAGCCCGCGGCCGCCGTGGCCGGGCGACTGACCGCGTGCCGGGTCGGCATCGGCCGGCCGGCCGTCGTCGGCCACCGTGATCCGCAGCTCACGCGGGCGGTACTCGACGTGGACGTCCGTGTGCGCTGGGCCCGCGTGCTTGATCACGTTGGTCAGCGCTTCCTGGACGATCCGGTAGGCCGCGAGGTCCAGGCCGGGCGGCAGGGGGCGCTGGGTCCCGGAGATCGACAGCTCAGCGTCGAGCCCGGCGGCGCGGACGCGGTCGATCAGCGCGGGCACCTGGTCCAGGCCGGGCTGCGGGCCGGGCACGCTAGTCTCCTCGGCCGCGGCGGCCTCCCCTGCTGGCGCCAACAGGCCGAGCAGGTGCCGCAGCTCGGTCATGGCGGTCCGGCCGCTGGCCTCGACGGCCAGCAGCGCCTCCCGGGCGAGCCGAGCGTGCCCAGCGGGCGGGGCCTTGCCCGCAGGACCGTCGAGCGCCCGCCGTGCGGCACCCGCTTGCACCACCATGACGCTCACGTTGTGCGTCACCACGTCGTGCAGTTCGCTGGCGATGCGCGCCCGCTCCGTCTCAACGGCACGACGGGTCTCGGCCTCGTGCGCCGCCTGCGCCAGGCGCAGCCGTTCGGCGGAGCCGACGGCCCGTTCCCGCCACATGCGCATCATGTACCCCACGGCCACCGTGGGCAGCAGCACAAGGAGCGGCGTGTACCGTTCCGCTACCTGTGCGCTGGCCTCCGGGTAGGCCACCGTGATGATGACCGCCCCGGCCAGCAGGGTGAGTAGCGTCGTCCGGCGGTACTTGCTGTAGGCGACGGCGCAGTACGCGGCGAAAATTGCCGCCCCGACGCTGATAGCGGTTGAGTAACTCCTGGTGACGATGAACGCGACCAGGATCACGCCAAACGCGGCGGTCGGATACGTCCGCCGGAACGCGAGCGGCGCGGTCGTCGCCACGATACCGGCCAGGGCCCAGGACGGCACCGCCAGCAGATGCGACGGTTGAGGCGGCCCGGTCACATAGATCAAACCTGGGAGCACGATCGTGCGCGGGGCTTGGGGGACGTACAGGAGGCCCATGGCCGCCGTCACGACGGCCGCGATCGTGACCGCGGCGGCGAGGGCCAGGTCGCCGACATTAGAAACCCCAAACAGGACCGGCCGCTGCGCCGCCCACAGCACGCGGGCAGCCAGCGAGGCCGCCCGGCCTGCTGGCATCAGCCCCCGCGAACTCTGCGCCACGTGCCCATTGTCGCGTGCAGCCCGCGGGAAAGCCGTCGTTCGCTCGGCCGAGATCTGTACATCTCAGGGATGAGGGCACCGCCGGCGTCAGCCGGCCACGGTACGCAAGTTGCCTCCGGCGGCCGACGCGACAGCGGCGGGCCCGGCCGTACCGTCCCGGCATGGATACCCTCGTGCAGCTCACTAATGTGAGCAAGAATTACGACAGTGACGGGTCGCCCGCGGTGGCGCACGTCAGCATGGAGGTTTCCCGCGGCGAGTCCGTCGCGATCATGGGGCCTTCGGGCAGCGGGAAGTCGACGCTGCTCAACCTGATCGCGGGGCTGGACCGGCCGACCAGCGGCGCCGTCACGGTCGGCGGCCAGCGTGTGGACACGCTGAGTGAGACCGGTCTGGCTCGGTACCGGCGGCGCCGGGTGGGGATGATCTTCCAGTTCTTCAACCTGCTCGACGACATGACGGTCATGGACAACGTGCTGCTCCCGGCCCAGCTGGCGGGCATGCCGGCAAGACAAGCAAGCGGGCGCGCCGACGAGCTGCTCGCGGCGCTGCGGATCGGGCAGCACAAGGACGTCTACCCGGCCCGGCTGTCGGGCGGGGAGCGGCAGCGGGTGGCGATCGCCCGGGCCCTGGTGAACCGGCCCGCGCTGCTGCTGGCCGATGAGCCGACGGGTGCGCTGGACCAGGCGAACGGAGAGGCGATCGGCGAACTGCTGCTCGACCTGAACTCCTCGGGGCAGACGCTGATCGTGGTCACCCACAACCCCCACCTGGCCGCGCGGTACGCGCGCCGGGTCATCGAGATCGTCGACGGCCAGATCGCCAGCGACGCCTCTGCGACCGGGGCATCCAGATGACATCGCTACCTGTCGTCCGGGCCGCGCGCGGCGGGCTGTCGGGGCGGCGCGTGCAGGCCATCGTGGTCGGCCTGGTGGTGTTCTGCTCCACTGCGGCCGCGACGCTGGCGCTGGGTCTGCTGGCCGACTCCAACGCGCCGTTCAACCACGCGTTCGCCGCTCAGCACGGCGCGGACGTGACGGCCACGGTCACCGGCGCCTCGCCTGCCCAGCTGGCCGCCACCACCCGGTTGCCGGGCGTGACCGCATCGGCCGGGCCATTCCCGGCAGTGACAGTCCCGGTCACCGCGCACCTCACTCCGACCATCCATGTCTCCTCCGGTGGCCAAAAGAAGAGCACACCGGTCGCCATCCATCAGCAGCTCACCATCGTGGGCCGCGCCTCGCCGGGCGGCCCGGTCGACGACCTCATACTGACGGCGGGCCACTGGGCGGCGGGACCGGGGCAGATTGTGCTGTCTAGCCAGTCAGGCCTGCAGGCGGGGGTCGGGTCGAAGATCACGGTGACCGGGGCGCCAGGCTCGCCGAAACTGACCGTGGTCGGCATCGCGACGTCGGCCACCGGCACCGCGCAGGGCTGGGTGACGCCCGGCGAGATCGCCGCTCTGCACGCTGCGGGGACGCCGGAAACGTCGCAGATGCTGTACCGCTTCTCCAGCGCCGCGACGACCGCCGCGGTGAACACCGACATCGCCGCGGTCACTGCCGCGCTGCCGCATGGCAGCGTGCTGGGCACGCAGTCCTGGCTGGACGCCCAGGCGCAGGCGACTGCCTCGTTCGCGCCGTGGGTGCCGTTCATCGTCGCGTTCGGGCTGATCGGGCTGGTGATGTCGGTGCTGATCGTGATCAACGTGGTCAGCGGCGCAGTGGTGGCCGGGACCCGGCGGATCGGCGTGCTGAAGTCCATTGGGTTCTCGCCTGCGCAGGTGGTGGCGGCTTACGTGCTCCAGGTGGCGGTTCCCGCTGTCATCGGCTGCGCGGTCGGCGTAGCAGCGGGCAATCTGCTGGCGGTGCCGATGCTCGGCAAGACCGCCCAGGTGTACGGCGTGGGCAGCCTGACCGTGCCGGTCTGGGTGAGCCTGGCCGTGCCGCTGGCGATGCTCGGCCTGGTCGTCGTCACAGCGGTCGCGATCGCGCTGCGCGCGGGACGGATGAGCGCCGTGCAGGCGATCGCGACCGGCCGCGCGCCCCGGCCCGCCCACGGGTACAGGGCACACCGGCTGTTCGGCCGGGCCCGTCACCTGCCAAGGCCGGTGACCATCGGCCTGGCCGGGCCCTTCGCGCGACCCGCCCGTACCATGGTCACCCTCGCGGCGATCGTGTTCGGCGTCACCGCGGTGATCTTCGCGGCAGGCCTGCGCACGTCGCTGAACCGGGTCCAAGCCGACCTATCCCACGCGGCGTCCGAGCAAGTGCAGGTCCTCCTGGGCGGACGCCAGGGTCTCGTCCTGATCAACGGGCACAGCTCGGCCCACCTGAGTCTGGCCGCGCAGGAACACGCGGTGCAGGCCGCGCTGCGCGCCCAGCGTGGCACGCTGCATTACGTGGCGGAGGCCAACAGCCAGATCAGCGTGCTCGGCCTGGCGGGCCAGCTGTCGGTCGCGGGCTTCGACGGCGACGCAAGCTGGACCGGCTACGCCATGATCGCCGGGCACTGGTACTCCGGCCCCGGCCAGGTGGACGTCAACACCGCCTTCCTCCACGACACCGGTACCGCGGTGGGCGACAAGTACACGCTTACCTCCGGCGGCAAGCACACCACCGTCCAGATCGCCGGCGAGGTCTTCGACACCGCGGACAGCAAGCCCGAGATGATCGGTGCCCTGTCCACCCTGTCGGCGGTCGACCCGGGCCTTGCCCCGAACGAGTACCAAGTGGGGCTGGCGCCAGGCACCAACACGGGTTCCTACGTGAACGCGCTGAGCCACGTGCTCGGGAAAGGCTACCTCGTCGAGGTCAACAACAGCGGCGGCGCGGTGCTCCCCGCCATCTTGGGCCTCGTTGGCGCGCTAACGCTGCTGATCGCGGTGGTCGCCGGGCTCGGCGTGCTCAACACCGTGGTGCTGCAGACCCGCGAGCGGGTGCACGACCTCGGCGTATTCAAGGCGGTCGGCATGACGCCACGCCAGACGATCGCCATGGTGGTCAGCACTGTCGCCGGGATCGGCCTGGCGGCCGGCTTCATCGCCATCCCCGCCGGGGTCGAACTGCACCGGTACGTGCTGCCGGTCATGGGCAACGCCGCGCAGACCGGCCTGCCGGCATCGGTCCTCAACGTGTACCACACACCAGAGCTGATCCTGCTCACGCTGTCCGGGCTGGCCATCGCGGTGGCTGGTGCCCTGGCCCCCGCAAGCTGGGCCGCGCGCACCCCCACCGCGTTCGCACTCCGCGCCGAGTAAACCCTCATCCGTATCCACTCACCCGGAGCCCGGTGCCGTCCTGGCACCGGACTCCAGCAGCGGCAACCTCCGGGGCCAGGGTCAGTTCGACGCTGCCATCGCTTATCGCGGCTTCGGGCCACCGCGACCGCGTCTCGAACGCTGCTTCCCCTCGGCCCGGTAGAGGCTCCTCCGCCACCTCTGACCAGGCAATACCTCAAGCCGACCATGGGCCCGTAAGGCTGCGTAGTCTCATTTGTAGTCTCATTCATTCTACGCATATCGGTAAAAAACACCCAAAGGTGCAGGCGCACGCTTCTGAGTGCTATCGCGGTTGCGGCCGCCCACTGGGCGTTCCAGCTCTGAGCGACTAGCTGCTCGCCGCCGTGGCCATCACGATGGGTGAGCGTCTCGGCAGCGATGACGCCGGGCGCTCAACACCGATTTGGCTTGTGTCCGTGACCCGGACGGGTAGGCCCGCCTCTCACACGGAATAACCGATTCTGCGCGGGACGGGATTCCTCTACTGCTGTCGGCAGGAGGACCGGCGCACGGACCCGTCAAGCTATCCAAGAGCCTCGCGCCGGTTCGTTGGGTCCTTCGAGTACTTGGTCTGCGATCGGGGTGCAGCGATCCGCTGACTCGCCAGGGATGGCCGGGTCGGACGGCAGGAGCCGCATTGCTGAGCGACATCAGGGTGACGGGTTGGAAATAAGCGCAGGCAGGGGGACACTGTCTTCGTGCAGTTGCTGGAGCGGAACACGGCTTTGGCGGCGCTCGCCGAATACGCGCGCGAGGCACGGCACGGCGATGGACGGCTGGTTCTGGTGGCCGGGGAGGCCGGCATCGGCAAGTCGGCCCTAGTAGAGCAACTGCACAATGACCTGACCGGGGCCCGCTGGTCCTGGGGGGCCTGCGACGGGCTGTTCACCCCGCGGCCGCTCGGGCCGCTGTTCGACATCGCCGCCCAGCTCGGCGGGGAGCTGGACGATCTGTGCCGGGCAGGCGCGGCCCGGGAAGACCTGTTCCGCGCGTTGCTGGCCCAGGTCAGCGAGCCGGGCACGCTGAGCGTGCTGGTCGTGGAGGATGTCCACTGGGCGGATGAGGCGACCATCGATCTGCTGCGGTTTTTGGGTCGGCGGCTGCGGGATGCCCCGGTGCTGCTGATCGCCACCTACCGGGGCGAAGACGTGGCGGCGGGCGACCCGCTGCGAGCTGCCCTGGGTGAGATCGCCCGGCAGCGGTCGACGCGGCGGATTGACCTTGCGCCATTGTCGGCGGATGCGGTGCGGATCTTGGCTGGCGGGAGCGGCCTGGACGCGGCCGAGCTGTACCGGCTGACCGGGGGGAACCCGTTCTACGTCACCGAAGTGGTCCAGGCGGGATTGGGCGTGGTCCCGGTATCGGCGCGGGACGCGGTGCTGGCGCGCGCGGCGCGGCTGGGCGGCGGGTCCCGTGAGGTGCTGGATGTTGCGGCGTTGATCGGCGCCCGGATCGAGCCGGAGCTGCTGGCGCCGGTCGCCGGGTACGCGGCGGCGGTGGTGGATGAGATCTTGATGTCGGGTCTGCTGGTTGAGGATGGCCGATGGCTGAGGTTTCGGCATGAGATCGCGCGGCTGGCGGTAGAGCAGGCGGTTCCGGCGTACCGCCGGGCCGTCATTCATGCCCGGATCCTGGATGGTCTTCGTGCGCTCGGGTGTGCCGACGATGCGCGGATGGCGTTTCACGCCGAGGCGGCGGGTGATCGGCCAGGTGTTTTGCACTTTGCGCCGTGCGCTGCGCGTCATGCCGCTGAGCTGGGCTCACACCGGGAGGCGGCCGCGCAGTTCGAGCGTGCCCTGCGCTGTGCCTCCAGCATTGAGCCGGCCGTGGCCGCTGGGCTTTATGACGGGCTTGCCTACGAGCTGAGGCTGCTCGGCCGGCTCCAGGGCGCCGTCGAGGCCGGCGAGCAAGCGGTGGCGTTGTGGCGTCAGGCCGGTGACCGTCTGCGCGAGGGCGGCGCCTTGCGCAATCTGTCCTACGCACTGCTGCAACTGGGCCGGGGCCGCGATGCGGACGCCGCGGCCGAGGCCGCGGTGACCGTCCTGGAACCGCTTGGCCCCACCGTCGAGCTCGCGCGGGCGTATGACATCCTTGCCAGTGCGCGGATGATGAATTCTCAGCATCAGGCGGCGATCGAGTTGGCGGTGCGGGCCCAGGAGATCGCCGGGCCGCTGGGCGCGCTCGATGTGCTCAGTGAGGCGCTCAACACCCAGGGCTGCTCGGTTGCCATGATTGGCGGCGAGTGGACTGGGTATTTGCGCCGGGCGCTGGATGTCGCGCTCTCCGCGGGTCTTGACAACGAGGTGGGCCGGGCCTTCGGGAATCTCCAGGCCTGCTACAACGGTCAGCGGCGATTCGCCGAGGCGGAGCAGTACTTCACCGAGGGCGTCGCCTACTGCGACGAGCACGAAGTCGGTTCGCACGCGGCCTTCCTGAGGGGCGAGCGGGCGGCTGCGCTGGAGCGGACCGGGCGCTGGGATGAGGCGGTGGCGCTCAGCACCGAACTGCTGGCCAGCGCCGACGTGTCTCCGCTCTACCGGATCCGCCCGCTCGAGGTGCTCGGCGTGATCTGCGCCAGGCGCGGCCAGCCGGGTGCCTGGGAGTATCTCGATGAAGCGGCGGCGAGCGCGGACACCGCCGGTGAGCCGGAGTGGATCATCGCGGTGCGGCTGGCCCGCGCCGAAGCCTGTTGGCTGGAGGGAGAGGCGCGCCGAGCCGCACATGAGGCCGAACTGGCCGATGACCTAGCGGCCGGCTCGGACGAATGGGGACGCGGCGAGATCGGTGCCTGGCTGCGGCGCACCGGTTCGCCCCGGCCACCGCGCGGTGAACTGGCTGAGCCCTACCGGCGGCAGGCGGCCGGCGAGTCGGCCGAAGCCGCCCGGCTGTGGACCAGCCTGGGCTGCCCCTATGAGGCGGCGCTCGCCCTGCACGACACCAGCGACCATGCGGCGCTGCGCCAGGCGCTGGAACTCTTCACCAGCCTGGGCGCCGCGGCCGCCGCCCAGCTCACCAGGCACAAGATGCGCGCGCTTGGCATCCGCGCGATCCCGGCCGGGCCGCGGACCGCGACCCGGGCCGACCCGCTCGGGCTGACCCGGCGCGAACGTGAGGTACTCCAGCTGATCTGCGCCGGGCACAGCAACGGCGAGATCGCCGCCAAGCTGTTCCTGTCCACCAGGACCGTCGACCATCACGTCTCCGCCGTGCTAACGAAACTGGGCGCCCCGACCCGCGGCGCCGCCGCCGCCCACGCCGCCCGGCTCGGGCTCACCGGCGCAGCGGCAGATAGGTAGTAGCACCGCAGCTAATGCCAAACGGTCTCAACCCGGCTGTCGTCCGCCAGGAGCTGGCGAAACTCAGCTCAGCCTGGCCCCATGCTCCTGCGGGCGACAACCCGGCATTCGCAGTGCACCAGATTGACCTACCCTGCGCGCTTGGGCCGATGCGCGCCGAAGGCCGCTGACCGTGCCCTAACGGCGGTTACGCGCGCGTGAGCCCGAGTCCAGGGATGATCACGCACCGTGAGTCGGAACAGACCGGCAATACCATGCCGACTATGCGCGGCTCGTGAATCCCAAGATGCGCCCGAGCTTGAGCCACAGAACTGCCGGTTCGGTGCGCTGCGGAAATCGCGAGGGGCGGGCACCTCCAGGCTCGGCCAACGATTTCGGGCGCGGCCGACGGCAGGAGCTTGGCGCCGTTCCCTGGCAGGAGCGGCGCCAAGCTTCGATGGTCGGGCGGATCATCGTGATCCGCCAACGTCGGCGGGGTTTCGGTCAGCCAGAGTAGGTGCTGCCGGGCCCGGCGACCTCGGTGTGTTCCCAGAGGCTGCCGGGGGCGGCGAAGGAGTATTGCAGGGTGTGACTGGCTCCTTCGGCGACGATGTCGGCCTCGTTGGCTTGGGTGGCGGTGTCGGAGCGGACGAAGATCGACGGCGCCGAGTAGGTGTGGTACCAGCCTGCGCGACCTGGGTGTTGGCCCATTTGCTGCCGGGGGTGGCGAAGGAGTACTGCAGGGTGTGGCTGGCTCCTTCGGCGACGATATCGGCCTCGTTGGCCTGGGTGGCGGTGGTCCTTATTCCAGCGCGTATTCTCTGGCGCGCCTACTCCCGGTGGATGCGCCCCAGGTCTGGGCCTGCTCGAATGCGGCATCGCCCAGGCGGGAGCGCAATGCGGCCAGGACAGCGCCGTCGTGCGGGACGCGTGGCACGTAGGCGTGCAGCCAGCCGCTTCCGTTGGTTTCCAGGAGCGAGCGGGCGGCGGCGAGCAGCCGCACGGCACGCCGCGGATTGTCTTGCTGCCCGGCGACGGCTGCCAGGCCCTCGAGGTAGTAGGCGGCGCTTGTTTCGTCTCCGGTCTCGGCCGCGATGGCGAGCCCTTCCTTGAGGTGTCCTGCCGCGCCGGCCAGGTCGCCCTGGGCTTGGCGGCTGAGCGCCAGGTCGTATAGCGAGATGAGCAGGGAGATCCGGTCCTGCGCACGGCGGGCCACGGCCAGGCCGTCGGTGAACAGCCGCGCCGCGGCGTCGTTATCGCCTTGTCTGAGAC
>Ga0306925_10004297_pt1 | contig 12816 bp, 13 predicted proteins | sample flu12Cox44000176_FD_203755 | JGI IMG/M metagenome (GOLD analysis project Ga0306925, IMG submission 203755) | Lab enrichment of tropical soil microbial communities from Luquillo Experimental Forest, Puerto Rico - flux8day.12C.oxic.44.000.176 (v2)... | ecosystem: Environmental > Terrestrial >...
TGCAGCAGCGCCGCCCAGTTACCCCAGTCCCTGGCCTCCAGGCTGGCGATGAAGCGCTCCACCAGCTCACGATTGCCGCTCACCCTGGCAAACTACCGCACCAGACGGAACGTCCCACAGGCGCACGCGGGATCAGCCAGCCTTCTGCTCCTGAGTTGGAAGAAACCGGACCCGGAACCCGGTGTCATCGCTCGGCAGGAGCGCGATGCCGTCTTGCGGGTCGTCGGCCATCTCCCAACCCAGGACGCCGGCCCAGAAGCGCGCGAGGCGGAGCGGGTCGTGCGCATCGAAGCAGAGCGCGCGGAGGTGACAAGTCATTCCGCTCCGCACTTCCCCGGAAACTCTCTCCTTATGCTCCTTATGCGGTGTTTCAGAACGCCGCGTCGCGCTCGATCGGGCAGGTCATGCAGTGGCCGCCGCCGCGGCCCTTGCCGAGCTCGAACCCCGCGATGGTGATCACCTCGATGCCGGCCTTGCGCAGCGCGGTGTTGGTGCCGGTGTTGCGCTCGTACGCGACGACCACGCCGGGCGAGAGCGCGACAACGTTGTTGCCGTCGTCCCACTGCTCCCGCTCGGCTCCGAAAGTGCCTCCGCCGGTCTCCACCACGCGCATCGAGGCGACGCCCAGGGCCTTGGCCATGAGGTCAGGCAGCGTCCCGTGCTGCTCCTCGATGACCATGTCGTCGGCGGACTCCCTGGGCCGGATCGCCCAGGTCCGCGCCCCGTACACGACCTGGGGGAACAGCGTGACCAGGTCCCGGTCGCACTGCGTGATGACGGTGTCGAGGTGCATGTAGCTGCGCGACGCGGGCAGGTGTACGGCCAGCACCTGCTTGCACGCCTCGGCGCGGAACAGCGACCGGGCGATCCAGATCACCGCCTGCGGCGTGGTCCGCTCGCCCATCCCGATCATCACCGTGCCGTTGCCGATCGGCTGTACGTCGCCGCCCTCGACGTGGCAGCGGCCCCAGTTCTCCTCCGACCCGCCCAGCCAGATAGGGAAGGACTCGGCGGCGAACATCGGGTGGAACCGGTAGACGGTCTCCATGATCTGCGTCTCTGGGATCCGGGCCGGCTTGGTCATGGGGTTGATCGTGACGCCGTTGAAGATCCAGCAGGACGGGTCGCGCTGGAACAGGAAGTTCGGCAGCGGCGGCACCAGCATGGTCGTCGGGTCGGCCGTCTCCCAGGCCAGCCCCGCGCTCTCCTGGACATCGGCCCTGGTGATCCCGCCGATCAGGAACTCCGCCACGAGCGTCGGTTCCGCCGTTTCGACCCACTCCCGGGCCCGCCGTGCGGCCAGTACCCCGACCTGCCGCTCGCTGAGGATGTTGGCACACACCCAGTCCTTGACCTCGGGCTTGACCAGCGTCTCGGCCAGCAGCTGCTCGACCTCGAACACCTCCACCCCGTGGTCTCGCATCACCTCGCAGAACATGTCGTGCTCGGCCTTGGCGCGGGCCACCCACAGCACATCGTCGAACAGCAGATCTGCCGCGTTCGACGGGGTGAGACGGGTGTGCTCTAGGCCGGGCCGGTGCACTAGCACCTTACGCAGCCTGCCTACTTCGGAATACGCCCCCAATGGCATGGTGCCCTCCTCGGTTTGTTGCTTGGCTGGGGGTTAGCTGGCGGTGCCGAACACGACGCCGGTCACGTCAGTGGCTACGCGGGTGCCCGCCGTGCCGGCGAGCATGGCACCGATGTCGGACAGCGAGCCGATGACGGCGGGTTTCCCCGATGCCCTGGCGAAGTCGCACGCGGCGATCACCTTGGGCAGCATCGACCCGGCCGCGAACTCGGATTCGTACCCGCCGATCAGCGCGTCCGGGTCGGCCGCGGCGATGGCCCGCTGCGCGTCGGTGCCGAACCCGATGAACACGGCCGACGCGTCGGTGGCCATGATGAGCATGTCGGCCTGCACGTCGCGGGCCAGCAGGGCGCTGGCCCGGTCCTTGTCGATGACCGCCTCGACGCCCACCAGTTGCCGTCCCGGCCGGTAGGCGGTGGGGATCCCCCCGCCTCCCGCGCAGATCACCACACAGCCGTGGTCGAGCAGCCACTTGATGGGCCGGTGCTCGAAGATCCGCTGCGGGACCGGGGAAGGCACCACCCGGCGCATCTTGTTCCCGTCCGGCTTGAACGTCCAGCCGCGCTCGGTCGCCAGCTTGTCCGCCTCGGCCTGGTCGTACTGCGGGCCGATCGGCTTGCTCGGGTTGGTGAAGGCCGGGTCATCGGGATCGACCTCGATCATCGTCAGCAGAGTCGCGAGCGGCTTCTCGAACGGGAGCCGGTTCCCGAGTTCCTCCTCGATGAGGTAGCCGATCATGCCCTGGGTCTCGGCGCCCAGCACGTCGAGGGGGGATTCGGGCACTTCTGTATAGGCCGCTTCTTCTAGGGCCAGCAGCCCGATTTGCGGGCCATTCCCGTGCGAGATAATTAGCTCGTGCTGCTCGGCGATGGGCGCTAGCCGGTCGCACGCCACCCGCACGTTTTCCCGCTGATTTTCCACCGCCATCGGCTGTCCACGGCGCAGCAGCGCATTTCCGCCGAGGGCTACCACTACTCTCATGATGTTCTCCACACGCAGGCGAAATAGGCCGATCGAGGGCTGTCCGATAGGGACTTTGATTCGTTTATTTTTTACTTATGGCCTAGCATCCGCGGGCTGAGCGTGCCCACAATGGGTATTGTGCGCGTCAGATCATTCCCGGAGACTGTTTGCCTGCGCGTAACCCAGACGTTGCCCTGACGTTAACTATGCCGTTCCTGACGTCCACGATCATCACACGGGGATCGTTCTTGATCGTCACCCTAAAGAGGTGAAGAGGTGACTGGGACGCCATATCCCCATCGGGGCCGACGTCTCGCCGGTCCCGCCCGGGAAGTCCTGGCTCGAACCGGGCCGCCCGGCGCAAGGCTCCGGGAGCAGCCACAGACCTCTCGGCATAACCGGGCAAACCATCCCTTACGGGTGATGCTGGGCCATCCGGTGACTGTTGATTATCGAGATAGTTCGCTCTACGTTAACGCTGCCGTAACCGCGTGTCTGTCCCGAGGAGGAGCACATGGCCAAGAACAACAAGAAGAAGAACAAGCACGAGGAGCACGACACGCAGGTCCATGCGCCGTCGGCCGCAGCAGGGCAGGACGGCGAAGCCGGGCCGCCTCCCAAGATGGGGCGGAAGGCGTATGAGGCGGAGATGGAGAAGCTGCAAGGTGACCTGGTCGCGATGCAGGAGTGGGTGAAGGAGTCGGGCGCGAAGGTGGTCGTGGTGTTCGAGGGGCGGGACACCGCGGGCAAGGGCGGCACGATCAAGCGGATCACCGAACGGGTCAGCCCGCGGGTGTTCCGGGTGGTGGCGCTGCCGACACCGACGGAGCGGGAGAAGTCGCAGATGTACATGCAGCGGTATGTGCAGCACTTCCCGGCGGCGGGGGAGGTGGTGATCTTCGACCGCTCCTGGTACAACCGGGCAGGGGTGGAGCGGGTGATGGGGTTCTGCCGGCCGGCTGAGACAGACCGCTTCCTGGAGCTGGCCCCGGCCTTCGAGAAGGCGATGACCGACTCGGGAATTCTGCTGCTGAAATACTGGCTGGAGGTCAGCCAGGAGGAACAGACGCGGCGGCTGGAGAGCCGGATCACCGACCCGCGGAAGCTGTGGAAGCTGTCGGCGATGGACCTGAAGTCCTACAGCCGGTGGTATGACTACTCGCGGGCCCGGGATGCGATGTTCGCCGCGACCGACACCGCGTGGGCGCCGTGGTATGTCGCCGACTCCAATGACAAGAAGCGGGCCCGGCTGAACATCATCAGCCACGTGCTCAGCCAGGTCCCCTACAAGCCGCTGCCGCACGGCGACATCACCCTGCCCCGGCGGCAGCGACCAGGCGGCTACATCGAGCCGAACCTGCCGCTCCATCACATCCCCACCCCGTTCTGAAAGGCAGGCGAGGTTCTGAAAGGCAGGCTAGGGCTCTGGCCTGAACACTTAACCGCGCCATCCCCGCGCGTCGAGGTCTGCCCGACGAACGGGTTACAGTCCGGGTGGAAGGAGCGGTCGCCCTACGCGTGCCGGCGGCGTCAGCCAGCTCCATGCCGCCACCCTCCCGCATCCAGCCGCACCGCGCGAACGATTTTCTCGGCACTTCGCGGATTTGCCAGCCCTTGTTCGTTTATGCACGCAATGTACGGGTTTATCCCGCATGTCATTCTTGGCAACCGCTGAATTGAATCTGCGTATGAAACTTTCATTTTGCGTATACGCTGTCTAGCTGCCAGAACGCGTGTGTTACCGAAGAATTCGCATATCTGACCCTCAGGATAACCATTATTTAACCTTGCGAGGGTTGACCGGATGGGACGTCGGCTGTAAACCTGGTCATGTGCTAATAAAGGCTATATTTCGGACGGTGAGCTGAAATCTTATTAGCTATCGCGTGAATTCCTAGAAAACTGACGGCTGCTTTTCCCGCTCATGCCAAGGAGTTCCCGTGCGCATGCCGCGCCGCCTGTTTGTCCTTCTTATCCCTGCACTCCTCGCCGTCGGTACCTCGGCGTACGCCTCTACGCCACCGCCGACCCCCGGAGCGATCGGCCTCTATGGCCCCGATGGCAAACCTGTGCACCGTCCCCACGGCTCAGGCTGGTTCACCTGCAAGGGCGATATTCACGCCAACGTGGCGAACGGCGCGATCGTCCGGAACAACGGCCTCCAGTCGATGTGCATCGGCTCCTACAACTGGGATGACAAGTTCACTGTCTATCACTCCAGCGTGACGCGGAACTGGGCCGACTTCCCGAATATCTACGTGGGCTGCGAGATGGACGGGTCGCTTCCTCAGCTATGCACGCAGGGCCGCGCCACACCTGTCCGCGTGTCCTCGATCAGGTCCGAGGTATCGTCCGTGACGTACCACTACCCGCTCAGCGACTTCGCCGGGAACGCGGCCTACGACATCTGGTTCGACCGCACCAGACGGCCCCCGAAGGGACGGGACGACGGGGCGGAGATCATGATCTGGCTCGGCTCCAACGGGATCGGCTCGCCCGCCTTCTCCCGCGCCGTGAAGATCGACGGCATCTGGTGGGGCTACATCACCTGGGGTGCCTTCCACAGCGGGCACGGCTGGAACTACATCAGGTACTGGCGGCTGAGCGGCAGCTCCACAGACGCGGTCACGCTCAACCTGATCCCCTTCTACAAGGACGCCGAGCGGGCCGGGCGGCTGTCGTCCCACTGGTACCTGACCGGCACCGAGTTCGGCTTCGAGACCTGCTTCGGCGGCAGGGGACTGGAAGTGCGGAGATTCACCGACCAGCTGGTCACCCGCTAACGTCGAGAGCAATCATTCCGAACGGGCCGGGGGTGACTCCCTCGGGTCCACCCCTGACCAGGCCGCGCGGAGCAGGCCGCGCAGGTCCTCGGCAGTCACCGGGCGGGGGTTGCCCGGCGGGACGGCGGGCAGGATCGCGTCGGCCGCCTCGGGTATGGCGTCCTCGGTGAAGCCGAGGTCCCGCAGCGCCCGCGGGGCGTCCAGTTCGCGCCGCAGGTCTTGCAGGCCGTCGATCGCCCGGTTCGCCCCGAACCCTGCGGCGATCCGGTGTTCGGCCTCGGGGGCGGCCGGCCCGTTGAAGGCAAGCACGTAGGGCAGCACGACTGCATGCGTCTGGGCGTGCGGCAGGTTGTACTTGCCGCCGAGCACGTGACAGATCTTGTGGTGCAGCCCGGAACCCGCCGACGCGAAGGCGGCCGCCGACAAGTACGCCGCGTAGAGCGCGTGCTCGCGGCCGTCGAGGTCGAACGGGTCCGTGACGACTTTCGGCAGGCCGGCCCGCAGTGACCGGATGCCCTCGGCGGCGAAGGCGGCGTTGATCGGGTCCGCCTTCGGCCCCCACATCGCGTCGACGCAGTGCGCGAGGGCGTTGAGCCCGGACGCGACGCTCATGGGGACGGGGAGTGTTACGGTGAGCGCCGCGTCGTAGACGACGACCTTCGGCAGCACTCGAGGGTCGGTCCCCGTCGTCTTGCGGGCGCCCTCGGTCAGCCCCCACACCGGGGTTGCCTCCGAGCCCGCGTACGTGGTGGGGACCGCGATGATCGGCAGGCCGGTCGTCATGGCGATCGCCTTGGCCAGCCCCGTCGTGGAGCCGCCGCCGACGCTGACCAGGGCGTCCACGCCGGCCTTCGCGGCTGCGTCCCGGGCGCGTTCGGCGACCTCGACCGGAACGTGCATGACCACGTCGTCGTACCGGAGCGCGACGGGCAGCTCCTGGGTGATGGTTCCAGCGATGTCTTCCTCGGCTTTGGCCGCGAGCACCATCACCTTCGATGCCCGCAGGTTCGCGATCTCGCTGGAGAGGTGGGCCGCAGCCTCACCGGAGGCGAAGCAGACCCGCTGCGGCAGGCTGTCGTGGACGAAACGCATGACCTCTATCTTCCGCTACCGGCCCGGCGCGGACTCCAGCGCGGTACGCCGTATTCAGGCAGGCGCGGCCGCGGTGAGGGTGTCGCGCGGCGCGACCGCCGGGTACGCCTCCGGCTCGCAGGAGACAAGGCCGTGCTGCACGGCAGCCATCAGCGCTTGCGCCCGGTTCGTCGCACCCATCTTCTGGTACAGCCTGGCAACGTAAGTCTTGGCTGTGGAGTAACTGATGTACATCTGAACCGCGATGTCAGGTACCGACAGGCCGTCGCGCAACAGGCGCAGCACGTCCATCTCCCGCGGGCTGAGCGCAAGCCGCTCCGTGGCCGCGCGCCGCCGGGTGAGGGCAGTCGCGAGTCCGGATGCGGTGAACGAGGAGGCAGCGACGGCAGAGTGCCGTATCGCCGCGAGCACCTCCTCGACCGGGGCTGCCTTCGCCACAAACGCCGATACACCAGTTTCTAGTGCGCGGAACAGCACGTCATCCTGGTCTCGCGAGGTCAGGATGACAATACCGAGGTCGGTGCGGCGATCGCGCAGTTCGCGGGCCAGCCGCAGCCCGTCACCGTCCGGCAGGTTGACGTCAACGGTCACCACGTCGGGCCGAGCCACGGCCAGCATCCGCGGCGCTTCCGCCGCCGACACGCACTCGGCCACGATCTCGATGTCAGGATGCTGACTTATCAGTTCGCGCAAGCCATACCGGACAAGCGTCTGACTCTCTATGACAGCAAGACGAATCGTCATTACGTATCCCCCCCAAGGGACTTCCTTTTTTCCCGCTGAGAAAACCGCACGGCCAGGCGTATGTGTTACAGGCCGCGCTGCGAGCAGAGCGATTCAAGCTGCGCAGATATAAGACCGTCAATCTGGTTGCTCAAAATGTTATACGGCCGATTTGAGATTAGTTTGAATTACGCCGTCGCTTTGTAACAAGTCATCCGGATTGCTCGGGGACACGCAGAAACCTACATGCCGCTTGCGAGGATCACGAATAGCGCGCCACCGAGCATGAACGGTCCGAAGCAGATCGCGCCGCGCAGGCTGATCCGGCGCATCGCCAGCAGCGCCAGGCTGACCATCGCGCTCAGCACGAAGCCGAAGGCCCCTCCGTAGAGCACAGCGAGCCCCAGCCCCACCAGGGCCGCGAGCTTGATGTCCCCGCCACCGAGCTGGCCCGGGCGCAGCACGGCCAGCAGCAGGTAGGCGGCGGCCAGCGCCACGCTGGCCAGAAGCGCCCGTACCAGCGCACCGCCGTCGTGCCCGAGCGCGGCGGCCACGCCCAGCAGCGCGGCCATGGCGGGATAGGCGGGCAGCGTGAGCCGGTCCGGCAGCCGGTGGACCGCGATGTCAATCGCGCTGAGTGCCACGCCGAGCGCGCCAAGGAAGCCGAATGCCAGCACGCCGGGCTGCCCGGCGAACCTGCCGCACACCAGCGCGAGCACGCAGGCGGTAGCGAGTTCGAATACCGCGGGCGCGCCAAGACGCCTGCCGCAATCCCGGCACCGTACGGCCTGCCACCTGGGCGCGGCCGCGCCGCAGTGCGGACAGGCCGTCCGATCCGGATCACCGCTGGGCACGGCCATCCGGAATACCGGACCGCGCAGCAGGGTACCGATCGGTACGCCGGCCGCGGCGCCCGACGCGGCCCACGCGAGGTTCATGCCGCCACGGTAGGCACAGGGCCGGGGACCTGCGGTTCTCTCGTACTAAAACGGGCCGGCCGACGCGGGGTGACGACCGATCGGCCATGCCCTGTCGGGCGATCGTATGACATGTCGGCCGAGCGCCGAAAACCTGTAGCCGGATGCCCGATGCCGCCAGGCCCGCCGATCGCGCACTCTTTTCCCTGCGGGGGACGGGCTTCCGGCCGTCTTTCCTGCGGGGGGGACGGGCTTCCGGCCGTCCACCAAGTCTGGCGGGGATGATCCTGCCCACACGACCTTGGAGATAACCAATGCTCAAGTCCTATTTCGTCCTGCAGAGCTACCTGACCCGCCTGCTGAACCGTGACGACCGCGGCGCGACCGCCGTTGAGTACGGCCTGATGGTCGCGCTGATCGCCGTGGTGATCATCGGTGCCGTCACCTTGCTCGGCCAGAACCTTCTCAACATCTTCAACACGGTCGCGGCCGCTGTCTGACAAAAGATGGCGGGGCGGGCATCCGCCCCGCCATCTCCGGGGCTGACCCCCCGCCCAGACCTGATATCGGAAAGGTGCGGCCCACGATGAGACGTCGGCTGGCCCGGAGCGCCGCGCGAGACCGCGGTGCCGCCGCGGTGGAGTTCGCGCTGCTGCTGCCTGTGCTGTTGCTCCTCGTCTTCGGCATCATCGACTTCGGGCGTGCCCTGAACGCCCAGATCACCCTCACCCAGGCGGCTCGTGAGGGCGCGCGGATAGCGGCGCTCGGCGAGTCCAACGTGGTGAGCGGCACCCAGGCCGCCGCGACCGGGCTGAGCCCCGTCGCGGTGACCGTGACCTCCTGCCCGGCGGGCGCCGGAACCGGGGTCAACGCGGTGGTGAAAGCCAGCTACTCCTTCTCGTTCGTCACCCCGCTAAGCGCCATCGCCGGGATTCTCGGCTCAAGCCTCGGATCGACGATGACGCTCACCGCCACGGGAGTAATGCCATGCGAGACTTGATCTTCCGGCGGGTCCGGATCCGCCTGACCCGGCGCTTGCCGCGGCTAGCAGCCGACGGCGAACGAGGTGCCATCGGCGTGCTCGTGGCGGTGCTGGTCGGGACCGGCGTGCTGGTCGGAATGGGCGCTCTGGTGGTCGACGTCGGCCAGCTCTACCAGAACCGCGCCGAACTGCAGAACGGCGCCGACGCGGCCGCGCTCGCGGTAGCCAAGAGCTGCATCAAAGCGACCTGCGCGCCATCGATCGCTACGCAGTACGCCGACGCCAATGCCTCCAAGCTGACCGGCGGCACGGCGGATGTGAACCAGGTGTGCGGCTCCGGCATCCTGGGGGCCTGCCCGGCCAGCAGCGGCAAGATTACCGACTGCCCGGCGGCCCCGGCGGCCGGCACGAACTACGTTGACGTGCACACGTCCACCGAGCTGGCCAACGGTTCCCACCTGCTGCCCCCGGTCTTCGCCAGAACGCTGGCGGGGAACAGAGGCTACCGGGGCAGTACGGTGTACGCCTGCGCGCAGGCCGAATGGGGCGCGCCGTCGAGCGCAACCACGTTCGCGGTAACGTTCTCGGCCTGCACCTGGGACAAGGACACCAACCTCGGGACCACGTTCGCGCAGCCCCCGCCATACCCGCCGAACTCGTTGCCCGCGGCCTCGCTCGACCAGGTGCTTTTCCTGCACACCACGAAAAGCAACACCGGCTGCCCCACCGAGCCGGCCGGCGCGGATGCTCCCGGCAGCTTCGGCTGGACCGACGATTCCGGGAACTGCTCGGTCACGATCAACAACGGCAGCTACGGAGGCAACACCGGGGTGTCCGTCAGTCAGGACTGCGGGGACGCGATCTACAGCGACTGGCTCAACAAGACCCTGGTCTTCCTTCCCGTTTACACCACTGTCGGCGGCACCGGGACCAACACGACCTACACCCTGAAGGGGTTTGCCGCCTTCGTCATCACGGGCTACAACCTCCCTGGCCTGAAGTCGCACGGCCAAGGCTCGGACTGGCTGAATTCCAAGAACAACTGCAAGGGCAGCAACGTCTGCATCAATGGTTACTTCACCCAGGGCCTCATCCCGTCCATTGGCAGCCTCGGCGGCCCCAACCTGGGCGCCTACATCATCAAGCTCACCGGCTAGCCCACCACGGAAACCTAAAGAAGCGGAACTATGAAACGTCGCGGACTAACCATCGCGCTGGCGGTGCTGCTGGCCGTACTCGGCACCACAGGGGTCCTTGTCTACGTCAAGCATGCCAACACCCGCGCGCTCGCGGGCCAGCGGGCGGTCACCGTTCTGGTAGCGAAAAACACCATCCCGTCGGGCACCTCCGCGGGCGACGCCCAAGATCAAGGGCTGCTGACGACAGAGACGCTGCCCGCGGCAAGCGTGCCCGCCGACGCGCTCAGCGCGGTCAGTCCTGATATCAGAGCGCTGGTGACAGACTCCCAACTGCAGCCGGGGCAGCTGCTGCTGCGCCCGATGCTGGTAACGGCCGCGCAGGTAACCAACGGTCTGGCGATTCCCAGCGGCATGGTCGCGGTCTCCATCCTGTTCTGCGTGCCGGAGGCGGTGGCCGGCAACATACACCCTGGTTCGCAGGTCGCGGTGTTCGACACCGTCATCACCGGCCAGTCCAATGTGAACGCGCAGGCGGCCTGCTCCGGCCCCCACCAGTGGATATCAGGCGATACCGCTAACACCAAGCTGATACTGGCCAAGGTGACCGTCCTCGAGGTGGGTCTTGCGTCCGCCAACAGCCAGGGCAGTGCGCAGTCAGGCAGCAGCGCGTTCGGGAACGGCTCAAGCAACAGCAACAGCCAGAACAGCGAGCTGGTAACTGTGGCGGTCAACCAGCACGACGCCGAGCGCGTGATCCAGCTCACCGAGGACGGCTTGCCCTACCTGGCTCTAGTAGACGCCAATTCGGGCCTCAGCGCCACGACGACCGGAGTTAGCGCCCAAGGGCACTAGGTGAGGAGAGAAAGCATGCCTATCGTCTGCGAGCCTGCCGCACAGCTCGAAGCGCTGAGCCCAATCATCGGCGGTTACGTGCGCCCCGTGGACAGCCTTGGCGAGGCGGCCCGGCTGCTGGCCGACGATCCTGCCGAGACGCTGGTAGTGATCGGCCCGGGAACCACCATCGACGACGCGCTCTCGTTCGCCGCCTACCTGCGGATGGAGCGGCCGAGCGTCGGCGTCGTGCTAGTTCGATACCAGATCGACGTCTGGCTGCTGAGCAACGCCCTGCAATGCGGCGTTCGCGAGGTCGTCGCCGCTGGCGATGACCGGGCGCTGGCCACTGCCTGTGAACGGTCGCTAGAGGTATCGTCGCGGCTGATCGCGGCGCCCTCTGCCCCTGGGGGAGCGCCCGCGCCGCAGGGCGAGATCATCACAGTGTTCGCTCCCAAGGGCGGAGTCGGCAAGACCACGCTGGCGACAAACCTCGGGATCGTGCTGGCCGGCGAGGGCCGCCAGGTGTGCGTGGTTGACCTGGACCTCACGTCCGGGGACATCGCGATCAGCGTGCAACTCGACCCGGTCCGCACCCTTGTCGACGCCGTGCCGATGGCCGGGCACATCGACGTCACCGGCGCCGCGTCCTTGCTCACCAGGTACCGGGCTGGCCTGCAGATGCTGCTGGCGCCGGTCGCTCCGGGCGACGCGGAAAAGATAACCGCCGCTCTCGTCACCGAATTGCTCGGCGTGTTGCGGACCATGTTCGAGTACATCGTGGTGGACACGCCCGCGTATCTGAGCGAGCACGTGCTGGCCGCGATGGATCTTTCCGCGCACCATGTGCTGATCGCCACCCCTGATGTGCCGGCGCTGAAGAACCTCCGCGTCACCGCGGACATGCTTGACCTGCTCTCGTACTCCAAGGAGGCCAGGTCGATCGTGCTCAATCGTTCGGACTCGAACGTCGGGCTGAGCCCAGACGACGTGGAGCGGGTGCTGCGCACTTCGATCGCCGTGCACATCCCGTCCAGCCGCGCGGTGCCCCTGTCGATCAACAACGGCACGCCGATCACGCTGGTGAACCACGAACACCCGGTGAGCAGGGCCATCGTCCGGTTCGCTCAGCAGCGGCTGCTCGGCATGCCAGCGGCGAACTCCGCGGTCCGGCCGAATCGGCGCGACAAGCGGAAGACGGCATGAGCAGCCTGTCCGACCGGATCGCGCAGCGGCTGACACCCGGCGCGGCGCCGGGTGAGTCGCCGGGCGGGTCCCGCCGGAACGGGCGGTACCTCGACCCGTTCGCGGCGGTGAAACACAGCGTGCACGCGGCGCTGCTGGAGACACTCGGCCCGCGACTTTATGACGCGCACATCGACCAGCGAGAGCTGGAGCAGCGAGTGGTTGCCGCGCTGGGGAGCGTGCTCCAGCGCGACGAGACCCCGATGACGGTCTCCGACAGGGCGCGCGTCGCGAATGAGGTACTCGACGACATCCTTGGCCATGGGCCGCTGGAGCCGTACCTGCGCGATCCTGACGTGTCCGAGATCATGGTCAACGGGCACGATCAGCTGTACGTCGAGCGCGCTGGCCGCATTTACAGCGTGGATGCGGGTTTTACCGATGAGAGCCACCTGCGCCGGACGATCGACAAGATCGTGGCGCGGGTCGGCCGCCGCGTCGACGAGGCCAGTCCGATGGTGGACGCGCGCCTGCCGGATGGCAGCCGGGTCAACGCGGTCGTGCCGCCGATCGCGCTGGACGGCTCGCTGCTGACGATCCGGAAGTTCGC
>Ga0306925_10004298_pt1 | contig 12816 bp, 8 predicted proteins | sample flu12Cox44000176_FD_203755 | JGI IMG/M metagenome (GOLD analysis project Ga0306925, IMG submission 203755) | Lab enrichment of tropical soil microbial communities from Luquillo Experimental Forest, Puerto Rico - flux8day.12C.oxic.44.000.176 (v2)... | ecosystem: Environmental > Terrestrial > Soil...
GGCTCCGGAAAGAATGGTTCGAACCGTGCCCTGCTGCCACCGGGGAGCGGCTGGTTCTTCCAATGCTTCGAGTGGAGGACCGTAACTCTATGGCGTGCTCAATACTGAACCGCATGCCGTTACTGACCACGGAACTTCAAGATTTCATCTCTTCTCTCCCGCTGGAGTATCTGGTCAGAGCAAACCAGCCTTTGAAATCGATCGAATGCGCTGCCATGCGTGGAATGGTTCCTGATGCCATCTTGGAGCGCAAAGAAAGAACCGGATTCCCGGTTCCGGCGACGGAGTGGCTCGACGAGTTGGCGCCCTGGGTGGACTCGCTCATGACAGAAGTTGAGGACTTTCCCTTCCTCGTTGGTAGTCGCGTACGCCAGATTTGGCAGCGCGTTCGGTCCAACAATAGTTCCGTCCCTGCCGCGTTTTTGATCTGGAGATGGATCTTCCTGGCCGGTTGGCTCCGTTATTTTGCGGTGCGGCTCGACTGATCGCGAAGGTGAGTGCGAGATCTTTCCACGGCCGAGTGGCCGACATGTGCATAGGTAATCCTCGCTCAGGGCCCAGTCAACGTCTCCAAAAAGGGCACCGGCTGGCGTGGATTCTCATGGACACCGGGAGTCGCCCAAAGTATGTTCTGTGGACTGAAAATCCTGGTGAAGGATTACTCGTGGCCCGGCCCGTTCGTCATCTCCGTGTTTGCTTGCTTTTTCTCGCTTTCGTGTCTCCAGTCCTCGGCCAGGACATGATCACCAATTTCGCTGGAGGCGGTCAGATAGCCGGCCCGGCGCTTTCGTCGGTGGTGCCCGATCCATCCGGAATCGCGCGCGATGCGGCCGGGAATCTCTACATCGCCACGGTCCGCGGCAACGTCGTTCTCAAGCTCGATGCAAACGCCCAACTCAGCGTATACGCCGGGACTGGCGTGGGAGGATACGCCGGGGATGGAGGCCCGGCGGCTAGCGCGCAACTCTACATCCCTTTGGGCCTCGCTGTAGATCTTCTGGGAAACCTGTTTATCGTGGACAACGTGTACAACGTAATCCGCCGCGTGGAAGCTCAGAGCGGGATCATCACCACGATAGCCGGTAACGGCACTCGGGGTTACGCCGGAGACAACGGCCCGGCTACCAGCGCCTCGCTGAACTCGCCTTACGGCGTGAGCGTTGACGCAGTGGGCAATTTTTTCATCGCAGACGCGGAGAACAACGTGATCCGTCGCGTGGATGCCGTCACCGGCGTCATCACCACTGTCGCTGGAAACTTTGCTCGTGGTGACGCGTTCAGCGGCGACGGAGGACCGGCCACTGCCGCATCTCTCAACGGTCCACACGCCATCGCCGTGGACAGCGCCGGAAATCTCTTCATTGCTGACACCGGCAACTTTTGCGTCCGGCGCGTGGACGTAACCACGCAAAGCATAACCACCGTGGCCGGCCAGGGGCGATTGTCGGGAGACACCGGCGATGGCGGACCCGCAACCTCGGCGACGCTCACGGCACCTGAGGCAGTCTTCCTGGACGGCTCTGGCAATCTGCTTATTTCCGATCAGCACCGTATTCGCCGCGTGGACGCCGCCACGCAGATCGTCACCACGGTTGTCGGGTCCGCCATGGAGGGGTTCGCTGGCGATGGTGGACCCGCCACCAGCGCGGAGCTGGATCTCCCCGTTGGGATCGCCTCCGATCGCTTGGGAAACTTATATTTCTCCGATGGGCGGAATAACCGCATCCGCGCTGTGAATCCTCAGGGCATCATCAATACCATTGCCGGAGGCGGCTCCGGGGGTGACGGCGGCGCGGCGACCAGCGCAGTGTTCGCGGGCTCCGCGGGCGTGGCCATCACTCCATCTGGCGATCTGTTGATTGGAGACGTTTCGGTTGGCCGCATTCGCAAAGTGGATGCATCAACAGGAAGCATTTCGACGGTTGCCGGCAACGGCATCCGCAACAGCGCGGGCGATGGCGGTCCCGCAACCAGCGCGGAGGTCGGCTTCCCCCTCTTCCTGGCCGTGGACCACGCCGGAAATGCTTTCCTCGTGGACAACGCCACGGTGCGCCGCATTGACGTAGCTACCCAGATCATAACCACAGTGGTCCCCACCGGCGTTTTGTCCGGCCTGCCAAATGGGATTGCCACAGACAGCACGGGAGTTCTCTATCTTTCCGATGCGAACAAAAGCGTAGTGGACCGCGTGGACCCTGCAACCAGTGCGCTCACTGTGGTCGCAGGCACACCGGGTGTCTCCGGCTTCGCGGGCGATGGGGGGCCGGGCACCAGCGCGACGTTGGATGTCCCGGCAGGACTTGCCTTTGATAGCACCGACAACCTGTTTATCGTCGACTCGTCCGCCAACGTTGTGCGGCGCGTGGACAAGAACACCGGAGTCATAACCACAGTTGCCGGGACGCGCACCGCGGGCTACAGCGGAGACGGAGGCCCCGCAGCGAATGCGCAACTCTCTCTTCCCTTTGCCCTAGCCTTCGATCCCTTTGACAATCTTTTCATCGGCGAAGGACGCAACAAACGAATCCGTCGTGTCTCCGCACTGACGGGGCGCATTTCCACGGTGGCCGGGAACGGAACTTCGATTTTTCGCGGGGATGGCGGCGACGCACTTCTGGCAGGCATCGGCAGCACCTTTGCTTTGGCTGCTGATTCGAACAACCGCCTCTTTCAATCCGACCCGGATTTCAACCGCGTTCGCCAGATTCTCCTCACTCCCCACGCAAGCCTTTCGGTGAACAATCTTGTGTACCCCGCGACGCAAGTGGGGCAAACCAGCGCAACGCAATCCACCACCCTGACAAATGCAGGCGACGGCGCAATGCTCATAAGCGGCATTGCCCTGATTGGGCCCAACGCATCCGACTTCAGCCAGTCGAATACCTGCGCCGTATCGTCCTCTCTGCTCGCCCCCGGCGCATCGTGTGTGCTTACGCTCACCTTCTCGCCGTCCGGGCCGGGCGGCGAATCGGCCACTCTTCAGATCACCGACGATGCGCAGGGAAACCCGCAAACGGCCTCGCTAACCGGTACCGGCACATCCCCCACCGCAGGGTTTACGCTCACTGTTCCGACAAATTCGAAAGGAGCCACCTCCGTACTGCCAGGAAACGCAGCGACTTTCACAGTGATTCTTCAGCCGAACCCGAATTTCATAGGGACCATCGCACTGACTTGCCCGTCGGCTATCCCATCCACCGTCTGCTTGGTGCAGCCCGCATCGGTAAGCGTAAACACCACTCCGAGCCAGCCTGTCAACCTCACGATCACACTGCAAACCAACGTCGTGGCGCAATCCGCTGTGGGACGTTGGCCGCTTCCAACGATCGGATCGTTTCCTCTCCTCGCAGCCATTGGCGGAATCGTACCTCTGGGACTGTGGGGTCGCAAGGCGTTACGGAAAGGGAGTCCGCGGCGTCGGCTCGCGGTCTGCTGGGCCGCCAAGCCGGCGCTGGCCTCCTTCGCATTCCTGCTCTTGTTAGCGCTGTCGTTCACAGGCTGCGGGGGCAATTCGCACACGGGCAGTTCCAACGCGCCTGCCACACCCCCGGGCACCTACCAGCTTCCCGTCGTCGCCATCGCCTCCGGCGGGGCCGAACAGTCTCTCAACCTCACCGTTCAAGTCCTCTGACGTTTGTGGACGCGCTTGTAAAGATCTCGAGAAATGGGCACGAAGTTGCCTATCTCGAATCGGAATTATTACGATGCCGCCACCAACAGGTAGCGCCGCAATAGCATCAATCGTAAGATACCGTATGCCATCAAGATAAAGGACGTTAATGATGTTATGGGGCTCGATGGGCGGCTTCGATACTTGCGCCCTTAGAGGCGAAGCAATGAGCAAAGGAATGGGAGTTTTCTGACGTTCGAACGCACAATGAAGCCGAAGGCTCCATGAATGATCCTTGTTTCGCGAGACTGGCCACGGTGTTTAGTACGTTCACCCTTTTCTTCGGGTGAGGTGAGCGAGCGAGCGCGAAACCCGAGTTGGGCTGGACAAGCGAGTTCATTAGGGGCAATGAAGCTGGCGGTGGCAGTCGACGCAAAGAGTAATCAGGTTCATGGCGGAATCATCGCCAAGGGCACTGCGCGAATGAATATGATGCACCTGGAGACGTTCCGAAGTTCCGCAACTTTGGCATCTCCATCCGTCTCGCTCTAGCACATTCATGCGAAGCTTGCGGTAAGAATCTGGGCTGAGGCGAAGCCTCGGCTTTCGCTGCCGAATCGATTTCATGCCGTCTTTTCGACTTGCCGCAGAAATTCCATTTTCTGAGGGCCGGGAAGTAACGAATAGAGCCGGTCCGAGTGCCAGAAGTAGCGCGCTCGAACCGCAGCCTTCGACCTGGGCTCCCGCCAGAAAATCAGCGCAAATCATCTCCAAGCAGTAACCGCGGGACTTCTGAGAGCCGAGCATCAGGGAGGCGGTTTCTAGAGCCTTCTCTATCACCTGTAGCTGGCTCTTGTAGATCTTGAAATAGAGCATCTCCCAAGGTTCCTGTTCCTGGCCCGTCAGATGCCGTTCCACCTCTCGCTTGAATTCTTCCTTCGGTAGCTCCTGCGCTTTGTGCAACCAGGTTGCACAGTCGAATTTCTTCCCGTCCCGCCGTGCGACCTTGGCTAACTCGGCGGCCTTCGTCCAGCCCACCTCCCGCAGATCGCGATGGGTTTGCCGCGGCAGTTGTTCGTGGATTGCCATCAGGTAATAGGCCTTGCGGCGAGACTCCGGGAATTTCTTCTCCAGGAACTCGTCAAAGGATGTCAGATTCTCGACCCGCCAGTATTGCCCTGCCCGCACTTCGCAGAGATAGCGGCCCAGTTCCACAAATCGAGTGTCCCGCTCTTGCTCTGTCGTTCGTTCCCAGGACAAAATCTCATCGATCCTTCCCAATACGAACAGAGCCCGGCGGCGATTCAGCTTGAGTGCCATCAGCGGCATCCCGCTAGTCCTCAAATTGGTCAATCCAATCAAGATCGCTCGCTCCTGGCCGGCGGATAAGTCTTGAATCCACAAGCTGCTGATCCCCCAGACACATCCCCAGATGGGAGCAGCTCACACACCCGTTCTGAGGAAATCGAATACCACTGTGCGGGAGGAATTGTCCTGCCTCGATCTGATTGACCGTGGTCTCAACCAGCTGGCCAAACTCCCGGCGCTGCTCTTCGTCGATCGTGGTCGTCAGATACTGAATCTCAGGTGCGTTCTTTCGTACAAATACAACGAGCGCAACCTCAGAAATGCCAGCCATCCAGGAATAACAAACGAGTTGCGGGTCCAGAGCCAAAAGACCTTCCGGTTGTTCCGGATATCGGGATGTGGTCGTTTTCCAGTCGATGATGCATTTCGTCCCATCCACCTCCCCAATCGCATCGACGTACGACACGAAATCGCCACCAGATGGAAGCGAGCGTGTCAGCTTCACTTGAAGATTCTGTTTTGGGCTTCGGACCTGAACGCGATCATCCTGAGCGAACCGCTCGAGCAGGTGAATCGCCTGGTGATAGAGCCGGTCCCAGGAGTCATTCTTCGTATAGGCAAGAGGAGTGCCCTGCTGTTGTCGCCATTCCTTGAAGAACGTGGCAGTCGGGTCTTCTCTTCTGAAGTAAGCCGCGACGGCATTCTCGAAGCAACGACCGAAGATCATGGACGCTCGATCTTCCCGCTCCCGCCAGCCGTCGAGATACCGGTATCGATATTGCCGAGGGCAGCGAAGATACTGGCTAATCTGCGTGAAGCTGTAGGTCATGGGAGCCTCCCGTCATCACACCTTCGCGAGCATCCTTGGAGATGAATTCCCATTCCGCGGACGTTGCAAATGCATCCAGATTAAGGTATACGCGACCCGCGAGTGGTTTGCGGCTGGTACGCAGAACACCCGTCAGGCCCAAGAGAACCCTCTCATCCACTTCGTCGCGTCCGAGCAAATCGGGGTCGTAGCCGAAATCGCGCAGGAACCAGTTCAGTTTCCAGAGCGATTTCTGGGTGCAATAGAGCCGGCCCGAAATCTTGCGGGAGGCAAGCTCCTTCGGCTCGAGAATCGCGAAACAGAGGGCGAAGAAGGGTTTTTGAGGATGCCAACGATAGTAGGCACGGTCGACTCGAACTAGGAATATGCCCTCAAGCGAATCGTCAACACGGTTGGGTTCTGCATGCAGACCAGGGAAATGTCGTTTCATGATTTTACCTCCGCAAGCCGGTTGTAGCTGTTCAACTTGCAAACGAGCGCCGCACAATCCTTCGCGGCTTCTTCAGCCAGTGTGGAAATGAAGGCCTCGACCAGATCCCGTCTGGCATCGCGGAGCGCTTCGGTTCCGCAGAAATCAGCCGCATAGCGTTTCACCAAGCCAGGATCGAGTTCGTATTTCCGAATAAGTAGGCAAAGTTGGTCCCGCAATCGCGGGTGACCATTGCTTGAACCATACGAAGCATACGATTTATTTGGTCGCACGTGATTATCGAGTGGGCTCGGCGCGCTGGACGAGCATCCGAGTTCTTCAACCGAGCAGAGTCCAATCCCGTAGGCCTTGCGCAGGGCGCGATTAACAGCTCTCGTCTCAGCGACACGCATTTCGGCCCCGCGTACTAGAGGAGAAACATTCGATGGATCAGCGTCGCCGTAGCTACAAAACCCCGAGAGGCGCGAGACTTGTAGACTGTAGCTCTAAAAACCCACCGATTAGCGGCAGAATCAGACTGCCGCTCTTGCAGGGCGGTAAGGATTCCCAGACAGCGTTGACGCAGAGCTATGCGAAGGAGGCCCCCGTGGGTAACGTACCAATTGCCGTCGATGAATGAGATCTCACCAGTCAAGACAGACAAACCCAGGGTCCGGGTCAGGTGGATTAACTTATCTAAGTTAGCTGCCGACAACCGGCCTGCCCAGAAACGCTTTGCAAGCCGAAGGTTTTGAATCGCAAGTTTTCGCAAATCAGATTCAGAGACTTTACAGTCAGTGCCCATGAATCATATGCTACACATTTGCTAAACATTTGTCAAGCATTAGGATGAACCTTTTCTCTTTTGGGCCTGTCCGGTGTTGCTATACAATTGCGACTCGCAAATGAAATTTCGAAAACGGGAAAAACAAATTGGCGTCCGACTGCGGGCTGATGAGCATACTGTTCTCAAGGAAATTGCTAAGAATGAGGGGTACGATAGCGTTTCAGAGTTCGTTAGGGCTTTGCTTGAGAAGGCTATAAAAGACCGTCAAGGAAAACGTCTTTCCAATACGGTGAATCGCTAGCGGAACGTACGAAATCCGCCCGATCGAGCATTTTGGTTATCCACATAAACGGTAACGATGGGTCAGGGAAACTGATGCGTATGAGGACCTTCATCAAAACTACACTGCTTCTTGTAATGCTGTTAGCCACTGGCTCGTTGGTGAACAATTGACAATTGCAAAACATCTGCTAGGCTAAGACTGAGAAAGATCGGCCCGGCAGGCCGAGCACAGGCACCGCCGATCCTCGCGATGTTCCGCGTAGTAGCATCCACGTAAAGGCATCCCGCCTCAAGCACGAGGAGACCGCACCCGCGGTAGCACGACGCGTCGAGACAATCTTATAAAGCAGAATAGCGGCCGCATGTCCGTTTTGTTTTGCTTATGGACGGTCGAGACCAAAATTGCCAGCGAGACGGAGAGCCGGGATGAAAGCTAAGAAGTCTGATGAGCCTACCCATTTCGTTGCTTCGACGCATTCGTTTTCCGATGGAGCATTGCTCGAACTTGTTCGTACCGCCGACCCAGAAAAGTTCAACCTCTTAAGTTGGAAAGGAAAAGTCCTGCAAGTGGCTGAGCGAGTCCGATATGCAGGCAAGCTATACGCGCCGATTCAAATCGATCCGCGCGTGTCGCGGGCAATGCGTTTTCCGAAGAGTGTTGCGCGTCCGGAAAAAACGCGTGACTTGTTTAACCCGACATACAGCCTCCTCTCGAGCTATCTAGATCAATCAGAGAGTTGCATCACCCAACTAGTCGCCACCGTCTTTGCTTCGTGGCTTTTCGATTGCCTTCCGATGGCGCCTCTCTTATGGATCGTCGCACCGAGTGCGGGGCTTAGTTTTGCCGCGCTCCAGTTGCTCGGTCTCATTTGTCGTCGGCCTCTTTTGCTGGCAAGCTTCACGCGAGGCGACATACGATCGCTCCCATTGCACCTGCAGCCGACGATTATTCTTGACGACCCCGATCTTAGTGCCACTATGCAGCATCTCCTTATCACTTCTACGCGTGAGGGTGTAAATTTCCCCAGCAGCCAGGGTTTCCTGAACTTATTCGGACCAAAGATCATTTGTTCGCACAGCTTCCCGACCGATCCTCAACTGCTGAGTGATGCCTTGCGGATCGTCCTCGTTCCAACGACTTCGGAGATCAAATATTTGGACGCAAAGTTGCGCGAGGAAATCGCAAGCGAGTTTCAGGACCGCTTTTTCGCTTATCGGCTCAGGAATTTCAGCAACGTTCGAGCAAGAGACGTTGACACTGGTGGCCGGCTGACATCTCCAATGCGGGAGCTTGCTCGTTCGCTCGGTGGTGCGATCGTCGGGGATGAAGAGCTACAACAAAGAATTGTGTCGACACTCACCTCGCAGGACGAGCAATTTCGTGCAGAACGTACCGGCTCGACTGCCGCGATCTTAATCGAGGCTCTTCTTGATTTCTCTCATGAAAAAGGCAGGCGTTATGTGAGATCGTGCGAACTAGCAGAACGGGTCAATGCACTTCAGGCCGGTCGTGGCTCCGAGCAAACAATCTCGCCCGAGTCCGCAGGTTGGAAGATGAGGAGCCTCGGATTTGCAACAGGCAAAATCGACAGCACGGGCAACGGCCTTGAGCTGACGGAGCAAGCCCGACGATTGATCCATCACCTCGCGGCAACGTATGAAGTTTGCTCGCTGGAATCCGCAAGTTTCGCGGTCGCGTGCAAACTTTGCGGTGAAATTAGATCTCAAGTGGCTCAAAGAAGAAAAAAAACGTGAGGGAGTTAATCTTCATGCGGCATCGGGTTTTCTGTTTACTCTATCTGTTCATAAATTTGAACTGTATTCGTGGAGGATCGGGAGGTTCTGGAGGTTTTTCGCATACCATATAGGAGGCATAAAAATGATCGATCGGAGAGCGTTGTACGAGGATTGGAAGGGATTTGAATCACGCGGAGTACCTTTGGAACCGCTGCAATTCCGCTTGAGGTCCCTGGGACGTTCAAGCGACGGATTAGTGGTCCGCCCGCTGGAGGGTCCGGCCTGGGCCATGATCACCGAACTCGACTCTGGCGCCTTCGGCTACGTCCTTGAGCCATTTATTTTGCAAACCGGTCCGGGAAAGATAATCATCATGGATTCTTGGCTTGTCGTTCCTTGGGAGGATCCGCTGATTGAATGGCTTCCGGATCCTGCCAGCGTAGTACCCAGAGATTTAATGTACGCATTGGATAAAACGCTAAAATTCCCGCGGGAGGAAGTTCTAAATCATAGGCTGAAAGGTGCGCTGCGACGTGGTGACATTCGACAAGGTGTGCTGCTCGGGCGAGGCTCAATACCACCCCCGGATACTTACAAAAACGGAGCGAAGATCACCGTAACCCTCCGTGTGGTTGACCAATGGGGTGAACGACACTCCGGCCTCTTCAAGATGCAACTGAGCCGGTCCCAAACTCGAAGGTCAGCGGACCCGAAAAGAAAGCGGAGAAGTCTCTTCTCCAAGCGTGATCCTGTTCAACCTACTTTCGCGGAACAGTATCGATTGAGCGCCGCACCCTCTGTCCCGAAACCGTGCGCGGATAGCGAGAAAATGATTAATCAAATGCGCGCCGAACTCGAGGCTTTGGTGGACAATTAGTTAGCATATTTCCGGCGAATCAGTTCTATCTGGTGATGGCCACGATCATCGATCGCCATCGGAGCACGGAACGAAATAGACGTTTGATCGCGTCGCCTCGCCGCGTAGGCTATATCGAGCGATCCACGAGCTTGAACGCATACAACGAATGCGGAAAGGAGAGTTTGTCCCCGCCCCACAAAGTTTAGACGTCTCGATACACTCGGAACGTGAACGCGAAATTTAGGCGGCCATCGACCGTCCATGGTCAACCGGGCCGATTCGGCAGTAGCGGTGCTGATAACTTTCGAGAATGTGATTATCAGCGATTTGCCGCAAGGGGTTCCGACGAATGATGCTCTGCTTCCGTGAAACCCTCCTGCCATTGATTAGGGAAGATTGATCAGGCTGACGGATTCTTCAAGATTTGCGCCAGTGCCGCCCTGCTATCCGCGCCGCTCGCGGTGATGCGCTAGCAAGGGAGCGGTGGGCGCGGGATACTAAAGAATTCGTACTATTGGAGGCGTCCGCTACCTTTTTATAGGTTGCTGATCAGGAGTGGGCTTGGGGCGGGTCCTCTGGAAGGCAAGTTCGTTCAGCTAAATAAAGAGCGGCGGGAGGCCGAGAACGAATACGAAGTAGGTGAAACCATGAGCGATGAGACGTATTTGTTGCAGCGCATTATGGGTCTTGAAACTGAGCTTAGTTATCTTGCCGAAAGCTCTCGGCAGCAGCAATTTCGCCACAACACCGAGCTAAGTCGGTTTCAAAACGACAATCAAAAGCTGCAAGCTCGGCTCGGCGTTCTCCAAGCCGAAAATAATACTCTGCGACAAAACGAGAATCGAGGGCTGCAAGCTCGGCTCGGCGTCTCCAAGCCGAAAATAATACTCTGCGACAAAACGAGAATCGAGGGCTGCAAGCTCGGCTCGGCGTTCTCCAAGCCGAAAATAATACTCTGCGAGTTCAGCTTAAGGCTAGTATATCGGTGATTTCTTATTTAGAGCAGCGGCTCCAATTTCACTTGAAATCTCTACTAGAGCAAGAAAATGCCACGGCTGGGGCAGCAGATAGGTTGAGTAACGCGGCATGATATTTGCAATCAGCGTCAATGATGGGAACTCTTGTGCTGAAGCCCCAACTTACGCCTAGCCTGAATCTGGCTACTCTTGAGCAACGACAGCTCATTCAGAGCAGATTAAGGTTGAACGGCCCTTTCGAGGCATAGCAGGGACGCCCAGCGGGCGCTTAACAATATCCTGGAGAGAGACAGGTTAAGCGCTCGCACCCCGCTTGCTTTTGCGGATTCCTGAGCAGGTTTGCGTTGAATTTCCAGTTGCCCCAGCGAACATCCACCACTTCGACCCCAGGCTCTTCCACATGTTCGAACACTCGGACGCCCTGCCGATGCCAAAGAGAAGCAATAGCCTGCCTGAGCGCTGCTTTACTCTCACGTCGCTTAAGATGATGCGCTGGCAATGGAGCGCTAAGCGATTTGTGAATCGGTTTGCACAGGGCGGGAATATTTTTGCACGTTCCGACGTGGCTCGGGTGGAAGTCAGGGTTTTACGACAGGTAACTCACGCTTCTTTATCCAGATATTCGGCGGGAACATCATCCTGCGGGACTTCATGCGTATGAACTTCCACCTCGTCGGCGTTCTCGGCATCCTCCACGCCTTTAACCACCTCCGCCTCGAACGCGTTTCCTTCTTCTAGCAACTCATCCACACTTTCCGAGTCTGCATATTCGACGTTCGATAATCCTTGCAAATCACCCGATAGCTCGCTGAACGTCGCGCGTCGTTCCTCAAGCGCGAGAGTTATTGTATCCACGCTCTGGCTTATCCACTGAACCTGTCTGTTACGTGCGCTCGCCTTTTTCGGAACCGCCTTCTTCTTGGTGAGCTTTTTCTTGGCAGTTAACTTCTTTCTAGCGGGCTTCTGCTTTTTGGTCTTTCGCATCGGTGCCACTCTTGCGCAGTCTACCACCGATGGTTCGTGACGGCGGCATTTCGATGCAAGAATACACGCCACAAATTGACTGGCATTTCCAACACGCTAGTTGCGGCGTGTTAGCATCGGTCGTGGTGTTGCAATGAATATGTCTCGCTTAATCTTTGGTCTGATTTTGGGTTTCTGCCCTGTCGCTCAGCAGGTTTCACCCGTCTTGCTTGGCTCATGGACTGCCACAGCGAATCCGAACCAGATTTTTCGTGGCACGTGGTCTGCACAGGTCTCTCTTCACAATTCAAATCGCGCAATCGGGTCATGGACGCTTCTCAACGAATCAGGTGACGTTGTGATGGAAGGAACTTGGTCGGCGCAGAAAACAGGTAAGGGCTGGCAAGGGAGTTGGACAGCTCGAACAGCAAAGGGGCAGTCGTTCACAGGCAGTTGGACGGCTGATATGGCGACGCAGAATGTTGAATCATTCGCAGAAATGTTGAAAACCACCGCAACGAAGGAAGTCGCTGGGTCGTGGCGAAGTGGGCGTTACCAGGGCAATTGGTGGCTTAAAGGTTCCCACACGCCCGGAAACTGTTCGTGAACATAACGCCAAATTATTTCCGCAGTTTTCCTGTTTGCGCATTGAAATTCGCGTGCCACACATCAAACGCCTCTTGCTCCGTCGCAAAAGTGCGCTTGAAGGTTGGCTCTGCTCTCGAAACAATCCGCCAACGATGCGATTTTTCATCGGAGAGAATTGTAGCTACTTCCTCACCCTTGCGATTGCGAAGAATAGTGTTTTTCATCGCCTTGGAGCGATACGACTTGACTTCATGCAGGAATCATCTCGCGGACGTGCTGCATTAAATTGGGGTCGCCTTTTTCGACCACCAACTCCACAGGTAAATCCTTTATCCGAGATTTAAACAAACCCGCATGGACTGTAAAGAAAATGATTCGAACATCTGGCATTATCTGCTTCAACTTACGCGCAGCTTCAAGGCCGTTCATTACGGGCATGGCAAAATCCAGAATGACTAAGTCAGGCT
>Ga0306925_10004303_pt1 | contig 12811 bp, 20 predicted proteins | sample flu12Cox44000176_FD_203755 | JGI IMG/M metagenome (GOLD analysis project Ga0306925, IMG submission 203755) | Lab enrichment of tropical soil microbial communities from Luquillo Experimental Forest, Puerto Rico - flux8day.12C.oxic.44.000.176 (v2)... | ecosystem: Environmental > Terrestrial >...
TGGTTTGATTGCACTCAGGGATGAGGCAAGTGGCCAGATGTAAGGCGTGGAAGGTTTTGCCAGTCTGAAGAATGCTCGCTTAACCTCGCCGACGTAGTCATCGGGGGCGTCGCATTGCTTCGCAGCCTTTTCTATTTCCTCCCATGCTTTATCAGCATCGTATGCACCATCTCCAACATACCGGCCGAACAAGAAAACCTTGGTGGCCCGAACTTCGTCCCAATGACCTTTTGTCGCTGTACGAACCTGCTCACAAACCTCGTCCAACTTGCTTTTGACCCAGTTCTCAGACCAATCGTATGATCCACCAGTCCAAGGCCCATTGCTCTTAGGCCGCGAACCAATAATCTTATCATACAGCCAATCTGGCGCTGGCTCGGGTTCGATATCCTGCGAAACGCTGTAACTGAGTATTCTGCCGTCGAGCGCATAAGGCGATGGTGGAAATATCAGATAACCACCCTCGCCCTTAATCTCTCCTATTCCCTTCATTGTGGGGCATCCAACAAACCGGTCATTTTCCCACAGATACAGAAAATGAAGACCACCTGTTCCGGTCTTATGGGCACGAGTTACGCCATCGTTGTTGATGCCATCGCTGCATTCTGATTGCAGATCAAACCAAGCTTTCACACCATCGACATCGCCTTTTTTCTCCTTGCTGTCAGCATCAACACCCCACATCCCAACCCGGCGACCCATTGGCACCCCGATGAGTGCTTCTGGCCACTTGGTCCACCATTCTTGAATTTGTGTAGGATCTATCGTGGCGAGGTATAAGCCACCTTCGCCAACCAGAGGATATTTCCTAATTTTTCCATCTTTGTCGGGTTTCCAATTGCAGGGGAAAACCGGAACACCGAATTTGGCATAAATCAAAGCAGCTTCGAGTTGTGTCTTGTGTTCGTGAGACGTAGTGACGGCGACCTTTAGCTTTCGAATATCTTTAGCAATAGGAAACGGGTCAGCTTTATTCCAAGCTTCTTTCGCAATATTTTCTGGGCCTTGTAATCCCGCCCTTGTTGTGCTAAAAGTATCGTCGTTAGGCATAAGTGCCTCCTGAGGGTTCAGCTCCTCCGTGGGTTTTTGTGTTTGACATGGGCCTTCCTCGTCAGTCGGTTCGTGTGCCACGAGTGCCTCGTCAGCGTTCGTGACCTTGGCAAGACCCCTCAGTCTTGCCTCCGTGCTTGATCTCGAGCTTTCCGTCTCTTGGCCTCTGCTCCCGAGCGGAGGCCTTTTTCTTCTTGGCCACAATTACGCCCAAACCTAATTGGGGCTCTTTTCTTATTTGGCTAGTTCTTGCGGCACCGGAGCCTTGACGAGTGTGACCTCGAACTTATCAGGCCTGCCCTCAATCGGCTTTAGATAAGCCAGATCGTTGTGCTGCAGATTGATAGCGCGAGCCCATTCGACAGGGATGAGCATGTAGATGCTTGTGACGCCGACGCGGCGTACGTTGACGCGTTTCATGGCCATGTGTCCCTGGTCCGGTTGAGACCTGGATTTTGGACATACTTATGAACTACGGGGGGATTGGCGCTGAACCGTGGCCGAAGCACTGCGGGCAGCAATGCTACCGTACTACAAAACACCTATGAAGCGCAATCGTATAATGCATAAAAATTGCCTCGTTGCCCCGCGCCGGCAAAAACAGATAAAATTTTTCGTGAGGCAGTGTTTTCGTAAGTGGCCGCTGTCCGCTCGGCCAAAATTCCAGTGACCACCGTCACTTGAAACAGGAATGTTCACCCACATGGTGCGCGACTACGGCATCACCAGCTATTCGCTCGGCACCAATCTGGTCTACCGCAAGGACAAGTTTCCGAACGGCGGGCCGCAAAGCTGGGCCGACTTCTGGGACGTCAAGAAGTTCCCCGGCAGCCGTTGCTTCTACGACCGCTCGTTCAGTTGCCTCGCCTTCGCGCTGTTGGCCGATGGCGTGCCGGCCGACAAGCTCTACCCCATGGATGTCGACCGCGCCTTCCGCAAGATGAGCGAAATCAAGCCGCATATCAAAGTCTGGTGGCGTGAGGGATCGCAGTCGCAGCAACTCATCCGCGACGGCGAGGTCGACATGATCGCGATGTGGAGCGCGCGCGCGATCGATTTGATCGAGGACAAGGTGCCGCTCGAAATTGTCTGGAACGGAGCCGAGATCTACTATGCCAACCTGCTGGTGCCGAAAGGCGACCTCAACGCGAAGGCGGCGTGGCAATTCTGCAATTTCGTGGCGCAGGCCAAGCCCCAGGCGGACTTCGCGATGCTGTTGCCCTACGGTCCGGCCAATCCCGACGCGCGCGCGCTGATGACGCAGGCGCGGCTGCGCCAGACGCCGGCCTGGCCGGAGAACGAAAAAGTGGCGTTCAAGCACGACGCCGCTTGGATCGCCCCGCGGCTCGCCCAGCTGCGCGAGCGCTGGACGCAGTGGCTCACGACTTGAGCGTGGGCGTGTACTAGGTCGGCGCCACAACCCTCTAAAAATACACAGATTTTTCCTGTTTGGCCTTGCTCAAGGATTGATTCCTGTTGTAAGCTTCAAGGTAAGTCGCAACCTTCGTTCTGTAAGCGCAAATGCGTGACCTAACAGTCAAAGAAATTGAAGCAGCCCCACCTGGACGACACAGAGTATCAGCATCCTTGTATCTGTTGGTTCGTCCCAATGGCGTGCGACGGTGGGCATTTCGGTACACCAAGCCGTCTACTAGACGTGTGACAGAGCACGGGCTCGGTTCTGTTTCGCTTGTTACACTGGCTGAAGCAAGGGAATTGGTTCACGAGTATCGTCGCCTCGTGGCGCGGGGCGTTGATCCTGTGCAACACAAGAATGATGTCAGGGCAAAGCAGACCACATTCGCAGAAGCTGCTGACGGTTGGATCAAGACACGAGCGCCAGGGTGGCGATCTAAGTCAGCAATGCACAATGCTCGCTTGCTCTTGCACGGACACGGGAAGCCATTGGCTGACAAGTGTGTGTCTGAAATAACACCTGATCACGTGCAGGCAACTCTCAAAGAGCTATGGCAATGTGCGCCGAGCCAAGCGCGGCGAGCATTGAGGGCGTTTGAAGGTGTGTTCGACTATGCCAAGGCCCACGGGATGCGGACAGGCGATAATCCTGCTGCATGGCGAGGATTGCACCAATATCGATTTCCAATTCTGCGGGCCATCGACAAGCAGCACTTCTCAGCAATGCACTATGACGATGTGCCGGAATTTATCCGGCAACTTCGGACGCACCAGAACCGGTCACAGGCTGCTGTCGCGCTAGAATTTGCGATCCTTACCGCCACACGTAGTGGCGAGACTCTGCACATGAAGTGGGATGAGGTTGATTGGGGACTGAAGCTGTGGACTATACCGGGTGAGAGGATGAAGGCAGGCAAAGAGCACAGAGTACCGTTGTCTGAAAGAGCCATGGTTCTATTAGAAAGGCAGCGCGAACATATGAATGGTGATGTTCACGTCTTCACAGGCTATGGCCAGGGGCCTCTGTCACGCAAATCTATGATCGAGTTCCTTCGCAAAAATGGCATCAAAGTGAGTGTCCATGGGTTCCGGTCAACGTTTCGAAATTGGTGCGGGGACAAAACACAGTTTGATCGCGAAACGGCCGAAGCTTGCCTCGCGCATCAAGTTGGCAATGAAGTTGAACGTGCCTACCGAACATCTGATGCATTAGAGAAACGGCGTGCCGTTATGGAGGCGTGGGCCGCGTACTGCGGCTAGATCATCTACGCCCCGCGCGCTTCTCCAGAGACTGTTGTATTAGCTCGGGCCAACGTATCCGGGGCGCTGGCGTGGCCGCTGGTGCGGCGGCGGGCGGTGTTAGGTGCTTGGCGGAGCGGCCGGGGGCGCTGGCGCTACCGGCGGGCTTGGCTGTGGCGCGGCGGGGGGCCTTGGCGTAATGGCGGGCGGGCGGCGGCAGGCCAGGGCAACCCTGCCGATGCTCCAATTTCGCTTGCAGCCTGATTCGCGTTACCTGTATAATGACGGGGCACAGGTTGCCGGCCGGACTTATCTTTTACAGTGTTAGGAGACGACGATGAAAGAAATTTTGCTAGCCGCGATGCTGTCGCTGCTGCTGGCGAGCGCAGCCTTGGCCAGTGATTGCACCACATACTGCGGCGAGTTTGCCGGATTTCGCTGGTGCAACACTCGGTGTCGGTGAGAGGATAGGAAAATGTGGCCCGTTGCGATATTCCTCATGCTCGTGGTGCTGTTCTATTGGCTCGCCTTTTGTGGAACCATTTGGTTCTGCTTCAACGGTCTAATGGCTCTGTGGGCTGGCCATTTCATCAGGGCAAGCATTTGGGCCAGCCTTGGTGTTGGAATGCTATTTTGGTGGCAGGGCACGGAAGTAATCCCACATCCCTGGGATTTCGATGCTTGGTTAAGAGGCTCTGCCGTAATCGTAGGTATAGGCGTGCTCGCAACATTCTTGCGATGGCGCAAAAGGCAGGCGATGCAGACCATACCAACGATGCCAGTATGGACACCGCCCGCCGATGCAACCGGCAATATCGCCCCGATCATTGAGGTCGAGTACAAGCGGTTACCGAATTAACGGGGCGCTTGGCTCCAACGAACAAATCTTTGGCGTGAACGAACAAATCTTAGGACAGGATCAGAGCGACCAAGGGGCGTCGGCCCGCCCGTGGTGGTAGCACCCCGCCCACGGATGCTCAGCAGGTGACCGCCCGGACCATCCTCGGGATTGCCGGAATGGCCATCAACACATCCACGTACAGGAGGAGGCATTGGTGAAAAAATTTCTGATTTCGGCTGCTGTGCTCACATGTATGGGCTCAGCAGCCTGTGCCGCGGATGAGGAGCCCCTCCCCGAAGCACCGCCTTCACCCCCGTCAATAAGGGTATCCCCACCTCCTGTCCCACCGTTGGGATGGGTCTACAATTACTACGCGCCTTGTGCTGACCTTCAGTGCAGGACCGTTGTGGTGAATGTGGACGCAGCCGGACTTAATGTCCGCACAGCCCCGAATGGATACCCGGTAATGTCGCTAGTCAACGGTACGCCGCTCATTCCCTTACAAAAGGAAGGACATTGGTTACTCGTGGCTGCCGGGTGTGACCTCACACCGACGTTCGCATGGTCGTGGACGGCTGGAGTGCCGCTCAATCGGTGTTGGGTGTACTTCTAGGGGAATTAGTTATGGCCTACGTGAACAATAGTAACGACGGTCTAATCTCTGAACAGGAAGCTGGTATCCTGTATGATTTGTATGTTGCCCTTCATCGGGCACACAAACAAAATCCTGGATTTATGACCGATCAAGATGTCAACGCCGCGTTGACTCACATTATGGCACGCAAGCGTTTTTCCTGGCGAGTTATCGGAATTACACGAAAGGCACTGATGCACTTCAAAGAACTAAAGTTTCGCTACAAATCTGGCGAGGGCTTAACTCGGGCGCACCTAGTTCCGCGCATTGTCACCGTGCGGTCACTATTCGCCCCAGAACAACCAGTTTCCCAGAGCGAGTTTATTGAGACTTGGCTCAAGAATGATGTAACCGTGATCTGTGTTCGGGGTGAGAATAGTGTTGTTGTGCCAGAATACATCCCCATAAAGAATGATAACGGTACTTTGTTTTCCTGCCACCGTAGACTGGCAGGTTGGACCCAGAAGATGCCCGAACAAGAGCTACTCAAATCTCTATTCGAGAGCTTACCTGCGGTGGAATAATTGGAATGGCAATCATGAAACGCTACAAGATCACCTGGTTTCACTTCGACCCGGATGATGACGAAAAACTGTCAGCGCCTACAGAAATTCGTTTCAAAAAATGCTGTGGCTTATTCCGCACGGTCCGTTCGGCTGGCAACGCTATCGCGTTACACAAGGCAAGCGCTTTGTTGAACGTGGTGATCCTCTTGGACCCGCGCGGCGTACCAGCAATCGAAAGGCACGGATAAAAGGATGCTGCCATGAAAGCCGCAATCGTAGCTGGATGCGTTGTGCTCTCGGTGCAATGTGCAGCACGAGCGCACGCTGACAACAAATTGCCCGAACACATGCTCGGCAAGTGGTGTCAAGCCGGCGTCAATGGCGGCGCAAATGCCATCTATTATCGCCCTAGCTTTGGCGGTCACAGATATGACGGCTGTAGCGATATGGACGATGGCATCACATTGAGCCAGAACGGCTTCAGCGATGATCGGCCCATAGATCAATGCGATGAATACGTTTTCGACAAAGTAGAGCGATTGCGGGATGACACTTATCTTGTGACTGCTCACTGCGAAAAAGCAGAGAAAACCTACGACCCCGAGAAGGACGATCTCGGAGGGACTCGACAACTGCAAATCGTCAATGATGAAATATTGATCGTCAAGAGAATGCCGGAAGGTTGATCAATGAAAAAGCTACTCCTAACCGGTATCGCTGTGCTGTCCCTAGCATCGTGCCAGTCCCCAGCACGGTTCGCGCACGCTGAGACACCAGACGAGCCTGTTAAGCCACCAATCTTTGATTGTGAAAAGATCGTAGACAGGTACTATCCGCAAGAAGATGTTGGTAATGCAGTTACGGTCACACATGACCACGTTAGCGATATGGAAATATATACCATCGAGGTAACAGCCTTTCACCATCGAAAAAAAGGCAAACTGATTGTCACATTTGATGCAGAAAAAGAGAAATTGACGGTCAATGGCAAAAACTGCAAGCGGAAGAAAGAGTAATGAGCACCCGCGCCCTCATATCCGGTATCGCTGCACTGTTCCTGGCAACAGGAACAGCACACGCGACTGAGCGTTTGCCAGAGGCAATGCTTGGGAATTGGTGTTGGATTGAAGGAGGTGATGAGCAAAACTGGAACCAGCAAATCTTTGCTCGTGTACCTCCCGAGGGGTGTCACGGTGGCGACAGTCTAATTCGTATTGATCAAAAGGGTATTGAAGGTGAGGGTAGCTGCACATTCGGCAAGATAGAGCAAACAGGACCTAATGCTTTTTTGATCTTCACTTATTGTGATGATGATACGAATGGGTCAACTAGATTCGAAATTATTGATGGAAAGCTGGTCATTACGGCACTTTCAGAAGGTTGAGCTCGCACATTTCGGGCTGATGGGGGGCTTTTCGAGTCGTCGAACATCGACCACCCAGCGAGCGCTCCAACCCTTCCAGCAGGCTCCGCAGGGCGTTTTGAGGAACCCATCAATGCGATGGCCACAGTTGCTGCCAGAAGCAAAAAAATGACGGGCTTGTAAAATAGCTCAATCTTAGCATTAGAGTGGAGATTGCCGGTCTCCCTGTATCTGCGGTCACTTACCACTAGCCATGCAACAAATCGGGTGATTCCCCTCGGCTTATAGGGACTCTCCTTCCCAATCGCATCGCTAAGCGATAGCTCCGGAATGTCATCTCTGTACTTCTTCTCAATTTCGATCGCATGGTTCACTGAGCCGACGAGTAGTCGGTGGTACCAATAGCGATCCACGAAATAGAAGAGGTAGGTGGCCACTGCGCCGACAAGCGGTACGATTGTCGCAAATTGAACGTTGAAGATCCCTACCGGGAAAGCCAGCTTCTTATCCATCAGAAACCCGATCGACGCAATCAGCGCGACCAGCACGGTCACGAACATGGACCGGATTCGCATTTCGATATCATTGAAATGCTGCTGCACCCCGACGATAGTCTTCCAGATATCAATAATCTGTTTCTTGTTTTCGTCGCTGAGCTTTGGCCGCTCCATGTGGAAATCCCCGAAGCTGAAATGGTCCAAAATCTCAGAGAAAGACTTGACGAGCGTGTGCGTTGACCGTGCCTTGATCTTCTGCTCGTGGTCTACCTCTTCCGGCGTCCAGTGTGTTACGTCCTGCAACAGTTTGTATTCTGGCCGCTTGTGCGCCTGGCCGTATTTAGCCCAGACGTCTTCAACTCCGCAGTCGGCCGCCATAGCGACGTCCTTGGCCAGGTTGTCACCGACGTAAACGCAATCGCTTTTGGCGAGCCCAAGATCGCTGATGATGGCATTCAGGACGACAGTATCGGGTTTCTTTGATCCTTTCGGTGTGAAGAGCTGTTTTGTGTATCGCAGCTCGTAATGAGACGCGGGATATGCCCGCAACTTTTCGGGCGTCAACCCCGCGGGAAGCACGTGATCTTCGGGGCAAAACACATAATCCAATACGCCGTCCAACCCGAGCCGGCGGATCCGATAGTTCGAGTAGAACGCCATCGATTCCGTATAGCCGATGATGCGCGTTCCGCGGCCTTTAATCTTAAGCAGGGTCTCAGCCACGGTTGGAAACAGCCTAAGATTTTGCCGACGTTGTTCGCGGTATGCCTCGATGGCTGGTGCGAACATTTGCGTAGCCTGCTTCCCTTTTAACAGCGGCCGAAGGGATGGAAGCTCCTCGATAAGAAAGGAATACTCTGACGTGCCGTATTTTTGATGAATCGCGCGAATTTCCGGGATCAATATTTCACGACGAACACCGCTAATCCGCACGATTTCATCTAGCATCGCGGAGAAACATTTGTACCAAAGATCGGCCCAATCGAAGAGCGTGTTGTCCAGATCAGTGATGAGGGCCGTTTTCGTCGCAATGTCCACAGTCTGTGCCATCATGCCGTAGCTCACATACCGGTCGTGAAGTAGAGGCTCTCGCGAAGTTCCACGTCGGACTTGCCGACAAGATCGTTGGCGGCCGCAAACCCGCCGAGGTCGGGCACGGTCTCTAGGTCCCAGACGATGACGCTTGGTTTCACACCGACCGCAGTGTGACACAACGCCGAAAGCAGACAAATAGCCAATCGTCGGTCGCCTACTTTCCGGACTGCTGGCTTCCCCGGCCTGGATATACGTTGGTTAGAGCCAATTGCTCGTTCGCGTGCTTGATTTGTTTGCTGATGTCTTTCTGATCAGCCTCGGTTTGCCGCTGCATCTCCGCGCTGATGGACGGGAGTTCTTCATTCGGTTTGTCGCGTGCTGGTTTGAGCCATCCCTTCGTACGGGCAACCATGGCTCTACTCCTCAGGGCCGATAGTCACGGGCGTAGAGCTAGGGATCGGCTGCTCCTGGTGGGTCGCTGCACGATGCTGAGGTTGCGGCGGAACGCTGTCAAACTTTGGACCACCCACGCGACCTGGGTCGCTCCGTGCTCCTGGGCTGAGGGGTTGCCCAGACACAGAACCAACTTTGCTTCCCTTTCGCGTCACGGGACTAACGACTTCACGTTCTGGCATTGAATTCCTCCATAGGTTTGGATAAAGGTATGAGCAGTCCATAGCATACACCTGTCATACCTTTGAAAGCCACAGTAACCGCAACGGAGAATATGGAAATGACCAAAACAGTGATGATAGAAGAAGCCGAACTCCAACACCTGATAAAAGAGATAGATAATTTTAAACGTGCTATTATAGAGCTTGAAAAGCGCAAAGAAGAGTTAGAGTACATTGAGTGTGTATGTCCGAATATTTTAGTGAGACTGAACAGAATGCGAGACTTCCTTACGTTTCTAACGTGAGCGTAATTCCCGTCTAGGTTTTAAAGTTTAAAATCTGAAGTTGTGTTGAGTATTGCAACTCCTATATTGCGCCTCGCAAAAAGGTATGGTATATATGTCAAAAACAATGGTTATTGATTAGTTGCTTTCAAGACTACGAGAGCATCAAAGCATAAGGGGGACGAAACCCTGGCGGTATTCCAGGCCCCCGTTCTTATCTCAGAATACCATGCCGCGCGCGGGGGTTGACCCGCGCGAAGCATCTGAGAGGTTTAGGTTTCGATCCGGGAAGCCCCGCCCACAAGGCGGGGTTTCTTGCTTCAAAGCTACCCAAGATGTCCGACCCCATAATGATCGAAAAGGCTGAGCTAAACCAGATACTGCGCTGGATGAGCGACATCGAAGAAGCTGTCCAACTCATTGATAAAAATGTTGAAGAAGAGCCTTACGTCTGTTTGGACCAGTGCTCAAAAATTAGAAAAATATTGAACAAGATGCATGGGTTTTTGAGCGCGATAAAGGACTAATCTTGTAAAGTATAAATTCCGCTGGTTAGCATGAACTTGGCTAGGGTGCGCTGTACGGCTGCGCCCTGTTAACGGCGTTACGGTGGCCTCTGAGGGGCCAGAAAGTTGACTTCATGGCGGGTTTTTGCCCCCTATACGGGCGCGCGTCCCCCGACCCCCCGCCGATTGCTCATTCGGGGAGTCGGGGGCCTAGGCACTGCATAGAATTTCATACCTTCCCCACAGAGTGGGACAGTGCCCTAATTCACGCACAGCAGACGCCAATCTCCGTGCGCGATCGAATAAAGAGCCCCGGTCCGGTCATAGGAGCAACCCGAACCGGGGAGATCAGCGCACGTTCATGCGGTGACGTGCGCTCCGAGGAAAAACTCCCCGATCCAGCAGGGATGGACGGTCGCGCCGGACCGGGGATATCCCGCGCTGCCAGACGCTTGGGAGGGTACGGCGCGCAGGGATGGTTGATCATCGTAAACCTCGCCCAGAAGCATCCACAAAACCGTTAGTTGTTCGGAAGGAAACGACCTTCCTGCCGGGTCTCATCATTTGCCGCACAAAAGATTCCTGGCCGATCCAGTCGATCGTTTTGACTTTCCCATATTCATCAAGCCGTTCGATCTTCCGAAGTTCGCCGGCAGGGATATGCTGAGGATTTTCGGCTTCGGTTACACACGCTTGCAGAACCTGTGGCTCCAAGGCTTGCAGAGCATCGGATTTTAATTGGCGCATTTGAACTTGATAAAGCGGATGGTTCTGGGGGAGAAAAGTGCGCTTGATTGTGCGCAATGTTTCGCGGCGATAGTCGTTGACCGTGGTGCCGAGCACAGGTTGAGGAGCACGCATCCCCACCCTGCGCAGGGTCGTATCATAATATTCTTGGAAGCGGCGAGCCGCACTAAGATGTTCTTCAGGACTAGACATGGTTATTCCTCGTTTAAGCTGATGCTAACGGGTTGCGAAACCACCTTACCTCGAGGCTCGGGCACCGGATCTAAAGGATCGTGGAGTTCTGGGGGGAGATCGCCTTCTGCATCCTCAACTTCGAGCGGAGGCTCAGGAAGCTCGGACGATAACGATGGCTCTTCCTTGGGCGCGACGGAGTGCAACTCGCCTCCTGGCGAGTGTGCGTGAGTGTCGTCGTCTTCGATCTTTCGCGCAGGCGATGATGCTTGGCGTGCGGCAAGATCAGGAGGGAGTTCTATTTCTTCCTCATCGAAACGAGCCTTACGAGCCTCGTCGGCTCGACGTTTGTCCTCGGCTTCGGCAAGCCGTGCCACGTGAGCATCGAACCTGCGCTCGAACTCTGTAATTTGATCAAGGACATGTTGGATGAGTGTGCGCTGAGCTTGGGCCTCATCCGCACGCGCAGCCGCAGCGGAGGCATCGTCGCGTATAGTGCGATACACATCTTGGATTCCTGACGTTGAGCCGATGAGCATCGCTTCCGCACGCCAGCGCTCCATCGTGCCCAATGGAGTGTCGATGAGCTCGAACGGATTGTTGCCATTCATGATCTTCTCAAGTGTGGGCAGGTGCGCGACGGAGGAGCGGAGGCGTGGGTCGTGTGTCATGTGCATTACTCTGCAGTGTCGTCATGGCCATTTGAAAGGATGGCCTTGCGCTTGCGCTGATAATTCTGCTCGGCGAGCCGCATTGCGCGAGTGAGACTGGCCTGGGCATGGTTCAGAGCTTCCTGGGTGTCGCGATACTCGTCGTTGAGATCACGCAGGAGGCGCTGCTTGGAGGGAAGGTGCTCGGAGGTGAGTGAGGTCATGCCGGTGGCTCCGGGTGCTGACTGCGTCGCTACTGGATTTTCACTGGGCGGCACGGGAATGGCATTCGGTGGCCGCATTCGCAGAGGGGAAGGTTATCAAGGTCCATGGTGCGAATGGTTTGGAGGATTTGTTCAAAACTTAGGTCTTTAGAATTCATCTCCATATTTATAGGGCCTTGGTCTTCTCCAGAGTGGGTGATGGCTATCTGAGCGATTTCGCGATTTTGACTGTCATTTCCTGTTGATCCCGATGCACGGTCCCCCTCCGGGGATGGCCGGAGCAGGAGCCGTGGCCCTGGAGATAAGAGTCAGGAATTCCGCCGATGATGACCTTGCACGTTGGAGGTGCGAATTCATGCTCACCATAGATTCGTAGGAGCTTGGATGCAGCATTCAGGCGATCCTTGATGGGCACATCGCGATCATGCATGACACGCAACATGAATTCTTTCGCGCTTATGTGAGGATCATTATAGGAATGGGTGCAGAGCTCAGGGTCCTGGGCCTTGGTTTCTGTCTGGGGGAAAGAATTCTGGTCTGCCATTCAACCCTCCCGAACCTTGGCGCGCGCGCTAAAGCCGCCACCAGGATGCCGCCAGGACGCCCGCAAATAGGGGCGTAACGCCGTTAACAGGGCACCCCTATATGGCTGGTTTAAAACCCGCTTTTAGGCAAAATTTGCTAATGACTCCAAGGACATGGGTCATACTACATCTAGTCCTTGCACAAGTTAACAGTTTTGAATCATGTTTGTATCGCATATCTAAACTGAGGTGATTCCAGTTCATTAGCTCAAGGTCAGATATTACCGTCCTTGGCGCGCTACGGCTCATGGCTCGGGCTCCTGGGGCGGAGGTCCAGGGTCTGGGCCTTGGGAGCAGCTTCAATCGCCGGCACAGCATCGGTAGGCGCGGCAAGAGCGTGGCCGTTGGTCGCCGGCTTGCCGTCGAGCAACGGCATCGTAACGTTCGTGCCCGGTAACGCTGGTAATCCACCTTCGATGCGGATGGTTTGCTCGTGCTCGGTGGATCCGG
>Ga0306925_10004304_pt1 | contig 12811 bp, 12 predicted proteins | sample flu12Cox44000176_FD_203755 | JGI IMG/M metagenome (GOLD analysis project Ga0306925, IMG submission 203755) | Lab enrichment of tropical soil microbial communities from Luquillo Experimental Forest, Puerto Rico - flux8day.12C.oxic.44.000.176 (v2)... | ecosystem: Environmental > Terrestrial >...
CCAAGCACAACCGCGGTTGCGCCGTCGATCTCACGCTTTACGACCTATCCACCGGGCGGGCGATCGAGATGCCGGGACTGTATGACGAAATGTCGCCCCGCTCTTTTCCTACGTTTCCTGGCGGTACTTCCCTGCAGAGATGGCACCGCGACCTGTTGCGCAAGGCCATGGAGTCGGAGGCATTTACCGTCAATGAAGACGAGTGGTGGCACTTCGATTACAAGGACTGGAAGCAGTATCCGATTTTGAATGTGGCGTTCGAGGACCTGGGAACGTTGGTCACTCCGGGGACTGCACAGCACTAGAGGAGGGTTTTCTTGCGATTTTGTGGCCCTAATTTTTCGATCGGAATGCTGTTGCTAACGAGTTGTGGGTCGCTTTATGCGCAAAGAACAGAAACCCTTGAAGAGCGAATTCAGAAAATCATGACACGGCCCGAGTTTGCGCATTCGAATTTCGGCGTGGAGTTCATGGACTTGGAGACGGGCAAGGTCGTCTATTCGGTGAACCCGGAAAAGCTGTTCGTTCCCGCTTCCACGACCAAACTGCTTACGGAGGGAACGCTGCTCGCCAAACTCGGCCCGGACTACCGCTTTCACACCTATATTTACCGCACGGGGCCGATCGACAAGTACGGCACTCTCAAGGGCGACCTGATCCTGGTGGCCAGCGGCGATCCCAATCTTTCGAACCGCATTCAGCCAGATGGCTCGCTGGCCTTTGTGGATGAAGATCATTCCTATAACGGGCCGGCGCTTCCCGGCGATCCGCTGGCGGTCATCAAAGAGTTTGCGGCCCAAGTGAAGGCCAAAGGCATCCGTAAGATCGAAGGCAACGTCTTCGTGGATACTACGCTCATGCCGGATGGAGGGCGCGAAGGCGGCACGGATGTGGTGATGTCCTCGATCATGGTCAACGACAACATCCTCGACCTCGTGGGCAAGCCCGGTATGAATCCCGGAGATCCCGCTCAGCTCACTGCTTCCCCGCAGACTTCGTATTTCCGTTTCATCAATCACGTTGTTACCGGCCCCGCCAACTCGAAGCCCGCGCTCGAAGATTCGGGCCCCGTTCTCAACGCCGACGGTTCGCTTTCCGTGACACTTGCGGGAAGCATTCCCGCCGGGCACGGACCGGAAACGGCCGCGTTCCCGGTTCCTTCGCCTGCGAAATTTGCGACCGCCGTTCTGCGCGAGGCCATCACCAGCGCCGGAATTGCGATCAAGCCAAAGTCAGCGAGCATTCCTGGCGATTTCGCAATATTTCACCGCTTTTACGTTCGGGAAAACCAGGTTGCGGAACACGTTTCTCCGCCATTCTCGGAAGAAATCAAGGTGACGCTGAAAGTGAGCCAGAATCTCCACGCGGGTATGGGACCATATCTTCTAGGCTTGCTTGTTGCGAAGAGTGCAAAGGATCCTTTGCGCGCAGGTTTCAAAGTCGAAAACGCTTTTTTATCGGAGGCCAAGCTCGACCTTTCCGGCGCTTCGCAAGGCGACGGTGCGGGCGGCGACTGGGCCGATCTCTTGAGCCCGGATTTTATGTGCCACTATCTGGCTTACTGGCACACGCGCCCGGACTTTCCGGTTTTGTTCAAGGCCCTGCCCATCCTGGGCAAAGACGGCACTCTCGCGAAGATTCAGAAGGACAACCCTGGCGCCGGGCACGTGTTCGCCAAGACCGGGACGTTTGGCTCCGAAGACAAGCTCAATTCGCGAATGATGCTGAACGGGAAGGGCCTCGCGGGTTATGTGCTGACGAAATCTGGAAAGACGCTAGTGTTTGCAGCCTACGTCAATCACACGGCCTTGCTGGACGAGCCCGAAATTGCTCAAAAAGTGGCCGGCCAGGCGCTCGGCGAAATCGCAGCGTCTGCCTTTGACGTTCCATTGCCCTGACGCGCGCAACCCTGTTCGAGAGCGCTGAAAGCTCCCGCCATTAGTCCCGTCGATTTGTCAGGGTTTGCTTTCAGGAAGTTGAGGATACTCCGCGGACAAAGCGGCGGCTTCTGTGATGCGAAGGATGACAACAAGCCGCATCTTGCGAACACCCAGGATGCGCATGCCCTCGAACTCGCTAAGTTCGGCTTGCGCAATGGGCATGAGGTTGCCGGCTTGCTCCAATCGAACGAGCGGTTCGGCGATGGCCTCCGGATACTCCGGATCCCGCACAATCCAGCACGCCTCCGGGGTCTTGAGCCTTTCCGGATCCACCGCCCAGCTGGCGTTGGGATCGCCGTATAGAAATGGCGCCTGCAGGTAATACGTGTGTCGAAAGAAGACATGGCGCCGTATTGCGGACGGCGCAAGATCAGAAAGGCGCAAGCCAGGCATTGAGGGCCGAAAACTGCCAGAAGCCCAACTTTGAGTGGTCGATCGCAACCAGGAAGGGAAATCCGATAATTTTGAGAAGCGATTTTGGCGCGTCCGCGCCGGTGTCCGCGCGGATACCGGCGAGCACGAAGGAATTCACACTTTCGGGAACACTCCATTTCAGCAGATAGGGAAAGACGGGATCGCGAGTCCAGAGAGCATTGACTTGCACGGCTACAATCCAGCAGAACATCAGGATGTCCGTGGCCTTGTTTGGTTTGGTCATGGGGCGCGCCGAGCGCGACGCAGTATGTCACGCAGTGAATTGGTGTAATTGGAGCGGTGGGGTTTTCCGCCAGTAAAACCGAATAGAACGCTCCCGAATCCTTCCAAACCAGGCCACAACTCTTGGACACTTGCGGGCTCTCGATTTGCAGTGCGCTGTCAGCAATGTGACAATACTCAGATGCAAAGACTATTCATCATTCGCTTCACACTTTTCGCCTGTGGATTGATGCTGGTGGGCCAGGCCCAAGCGCAACAAACCCCGGCGGCTAACCCACAACAAAATCCACCCTCCAAGTCTCCAGCGGCAGCGACGGCAAAGCCGCCCGCGGCGAAAACTCCGTCGACGGGCGCGAAGACCGCCGTACCGCTAGCGCTGAAGACCCCGAAAGAGAAAGCCAGCTACGCGATTGGCATGAATTTGGGCCAGCGCATGCACAAGGACTCCGTGGACCTGGACCCGGCGCTGATCGCCCGGGGGCTGAAAGATGGTTTCGCGGGCGGCAAGACTGCCCTGACCGATGACGAAGCCAAAGCGGCCATCACTACTTTCCAGATGGATATGCAAAAGAAGCAGGAAGAGGCGCTGAAAGTGAAAGGTGAAGCGAACAAGAAGCAGGGTGAAGCGTTCTTGGCCACGAATAAAACAAAGGACGGGGTGGTGACGCTTCCGAGCGGCTTGCAGTACAAGATCCTGCAGCAAGGCACGGGCCCGAAACCAAAGGCGGACGATACCGTAGTGTGCAATTATCGCGGGACGCTACTGGACAACACGGAGTTTGACAGCTCGTACAAGCGCAACCAGCCCGCCAAGTTCGCGGTCAACCAAGTGATTAAGGGCTGGACGGAGGCGGTGCAGTTGATGCCGGTTGGCTCCAAGTGGCAACTCTTCATTCCGCCGGACCTGGCTTATGGCGCTCAGGGAACACCGAACGGCCCCATCGGCCCCAACGCAACGCTTATCTTTGACGTTGAGCTGCTTTCGATCGAACAAAAAACCAAGTAACGGCGGCGTACACTTATTAGGGTGATCTCCAGGCGTGGGGCTCGGGTCCGCGCCGTTTTCTTGGTTGACTATTGCTTCTTTGTCGCGGCTCTGTAGTAGCTTCCCGCGTCTGCGTAATCAGACCCGTTCGCATCGTCCGCACCTCGACTCTGTGGAAGTCTGTACTTTGGATGTTCCCGCGCGGCACATAAGCCAGCGTATACTCATGGCGAGCTTCCTCCGTTATTTTCGCGTACAGTTTTTCCATAGCAGCCCCTTTCAACGCATAGTAGGTAGCTCCGCCGGAATCGCTCGCATACTCCGCCAGCCGTGCGACTTTTTTCTTTGCGGTATCGCTACCCACGGCCAGGCTATACACAGAAATATTCTCCTCAAGAAGAAACTTGAATACTTCGTCCTGCTTGTTGTGATTGAATTGTTCTCCGTTCACGCCATCGGAGATGACCAGGATAATTTTTCCGTCGGTCCGGACCGCGGGCCTTGAGTAATTCTGCGGAAGAATAGATCGCGTCGTCCAATGCCTTTGTCGGTAGGCTCCCCATGTTCACGGGAGCGGCGGGCGGCGATTCGCCCCCGTCAGCGTATGAGTCGAAGGCGGAGCTAGGTCCCGCTTGTGAGGGCTTACTGTGCACGCGGGTATCTTTCAATTCGGTGATCAGTGTGTCTTTATCCCGAGTGAACCCGTCTCCTGGATAGAAGAGTATGTCGAAGCGGCAAACCATCGCTTCGTCGCTGGCGCTTATCCCTCCCAGAATCGCGCGCAATGTCGGCGCCATCTGCGCCGCGTCCGCGGATTTCAAGTCGTCATCTACCAAAACTACAATCGACAGCGGCAATCCTTCGGCGGTGAATGCATCGATGGACTGCTCCACCCCGTCGTCAAATATGTGAAATTCTCCCTCCGACAAGTCATCCACAAAATTCCCAGCGCGATTTTTTTACGGTTACGGACAATACCACGAGCTCAGAATTCACCCAGATGCGGGCTTGTACTTCGTTCTGGGACTCGCTTACGGGTGCTGGTTTGCTTTTTGCATTCTGCCCAGCTTGCATTTGACTCTTGAGCTGCGGTGCCCGCGCAAGTTCGCCTGGCCCCCAGTCGCATTCCAACCAAACAGAGGGTTATCAACAACAATACGAATCTCGTTTCCTCGGCATCCCGATTCTTTCCCACCTTTTCGCCGCATGAGATGCCCTATGAACCTAAATCGTGGCCTGCCCCGGGCGGAATGGCAAGTCCCCCGGGCAAGGCAATTTGCCACTGACAGGCTGCTCACGCTGGTATTCTCTATGAGTCTAATTCCGGTGAGCGCCTCCCGATGCCTATGGAACACACTCGCCGAGCTTTTCTGCAGTCTTCTTCTCTTGCAGGCGCGAGCTTGCTGATCGGTTTTCGTTTATCCCGCAAATCCTCCCTCCTTGGCGACGCGATCCCCTCCGCTGATTCGGCAGCCTTTTCGCCCAATGCCTGGCTGGAAATCGCTCCTGACGGGAACGTGACGATCTGGTGCGGTCATTCGGAGATGGGACAAGGAGTGTGGACTTCGCTGCCGCTGATTGTGGCCGAGGAGTTAGGTTGTAATTGGAGGAACGTTCGCGTCAAGCAAGCGGACCTGGATCCCAAGTACGGAGATCAACTCACCGGCGGAAGCCTGAGCGTGCGTACGTCGTATAGCAATCTACGGAAAGCCGGAGCGGCGGCGCGATTGATACTGGTTGATGCGGCGGCTACAGGGTGGAACGTTTCGCCGGCGGCTTGTACGGTGGAGAATGGCCGCGTGGTTCACGCGGAATCGCAGCGAAGCGCTGGTTTCGGGGAGTTGCTCAAGCGGGCCGCTGCGCTCCCTCCCCCATCCGATCCGCCACTGAAGGCCGCGAATTGGATAGGAGCGGGCGGGCAGACCGCGAAGCGCAAAGACACGCCGCTGAAAGTGACGGGCGAGGCGAAGTTTGGAATGGATGTCCGGGTGCCGAGTATGCTGATTGCTTCGGTTGAGCGGTGCCCTGTTTTTGGCGGGAAGGTGAAGAACTTTGATCCGGGCAAGGTGCAGGGACTCCCAGGCGTTCGCAAAGTGGTGGAAGTGAGATCCGTGCCGTTGACGCACCAGTTCGGAGAGACGGTTGGACCGAGCAGCCGGAACTTAACGCGATCTGGCGTTGCGATTGTCGCCGATTCCACGTGGGCGGCGATGCTGGCGCGCAAGTCTTTGCAGGTGGAGTGGGACCTGGGAAGCGGCGCTTCGGAATCCACGGCCGGACTGCACGAGCAGATGAGCAAGCTCGCGGGTGCGCCGGGCTTTGTGCTGCGTAACGACGGCGATTTCGATGCGGCCTGGGTTTCTGCCGCTTCGAAACTCGAAGCTGTCTACGAAGTTCCCTTCCTGGCGCACGCCACGATGGAGCCGATGAATTGCACGGCGCATGTCCACGACGATGGTTGCGAACTCTGGGCGCCCACGCAGATTCCCGGTGCGGCTGCTGAGGTTATTGCGAAGGCGCTGAATATTTCGCGCGAGAAGATGCGCGTGCATATCACGTTTCTCGGCGGAGGCTTTGGCCGGAGGCTGATCCAGGACTATGCAGTGGAGGCTGCGCTGATCTCGCGGGATGTTGGTGCACCGGTGCAAGTCGTTTGGACGCGTGAAGACGACATTCAACATGATTATTACCGGCCTGCGGCTGTGCATGCATTGCGGGCTGGCCTCGATTCCCATGGCAATCTGGTTGCCTGGAGGCACCGCGCTTCCTCACCTTCGATCGGCGTTTTTTATGAAGGCACGCAAATCTCTCCGGCGGCCGCTTCTGAATTAAACGGTCCGGACTTCCCGGCGTTTGGAGTTCCCAATTTTCGCGTGGAATTTGCGCGCCTCGATTGTGGCGTGCCCGTGGGCTACTGGCGGTCAGTCGAGAATTCCGGGAATCAGTTCGTGATTTCGAGTTTTCTGGACGAGGCCGCGGCGGCGGCCAAGCGCGATCCAGTCGAGTTTCATCTGGCTTTGCTGGGTGCGCCCAGGAAGATCGAACTCGGACATGACAGCTTCATAGATGTGGGCCGGCGGCGAGGTGTCATCGAGTTAGTTGCGGAAAAATCGGGGTGGACGAAAGCTTTGCAGAGCGGGGTTGGCCGGGGCATCGCAACGCAATTTGGCTATGGAAGTTATGTCGCGCAGGTCGTGGAAGCGTCGTATGAATCCAGCACCAAGAAGATCCGGATCCATCGCACCGTGTGCGCCATTGATTGCGGTCTGGCTGTTCATCCCGACGGTGTAAGAGCACAAATGGAAAGTGCGATTCATTTCGGACTGGCGGCCGCGCTCAAAAGTGCGATTACCGTAAAAAACGGAAGGATCGAGCAGAGCAACTTCCACGATTACGAAGTGCTGCGCTTGCCGGACGCGCCGGAAAAGATCGAGGTGCACATCGTGCAGAGCAACAATCCGCCTGGCGGCTGCGGGGAACCCGGGGTCCCACCAATTGCGCCGGCACTTTGCAATGCGCTCTTCGCGGCCACTGGCAAACGCATTCGCCGGCTGCCGATTTCTTCCTCGGGCTTCTTGCAATCCTAGCCCAGGCTGTCCGCTCCAATGTCGTTTCTTCCCAGTGAGAGGAACCCAAGCGACCTGAAGGTCGGCCACTACAAAGGCAGATATCGATTAGCTGAGTTTGGTTTTTCCCAGTTCGGCAACGCGGCGTTCGAAGATCATTTCGCAGGGACCCTTCTTGTTATGGAAGCGGAAAACGATCTTGTGTCCCGCTTCTATTTTCGCTCGGGACTTGAGCACGGAGCTGTTCAATTCCACCCAGTTCCCGCTTACCAGGTATTCGCCCTCGCGGCCCTGGAGTTCGAAGTGGCCGTCGGCCTTGAGTGACAGGGGAGCCGCTTTGCAGGGAACTTCTTTCCCGGCTACCCTGGCTTGCGTGCACTCGTATTGGCCCGCGATTTCGGCGCTTTGACCACGGGCTGTTCCCGCCGCTAACAGCATCGCTGCCCCGACCCCGAGAGCGACTGTGACAATCTTCCCAATTTGGAACCGCTGCATGACGCCTCCCACCTGAGACGATGGATGTGCAAGTTCTTTCTTCTTTGCCTCTATTCTTGCAACTCACCCGCCACCCGTTGTGCCGGGGACCGCACTGAAAACAGAGACCTTACTCGGTCTTCGCCTCCGAGAACGGCGGTTCGCTGTGAACGGCAGTTCTCAATCTTCACTTATCAATGGAATTCTTTTGCCGTACTACGCGCTTCGTACTGCTTGTGAGAGGTACCGGATATGCTAATTATAGAGTACCCTACTCAACAGGTAATTCTTGGACGGCTTCGCCGTCTTTGCGAGGGTCGGAAGCCCCGTAATTCACCCCGGCGGCGAAATCCCGCAACACCGCCTGGCCTCCGCCGACGCCCGAGGAATAGGTGCCGAGGAGCACGATCTTGTGCCCTTTAGCGGTCAGTTCGTCGCGCACCTTCTGGGAGAAACGGTTCTCCATCATCACGTCACATCCTTCGAAGGTATGTTTCGAGAACCGGGGTGCTTCCAGGGCGGCCTGGATGTTCATCTTGAAGTCGGCGAGGTCGGCCATGAATTGGGCGTGGGCTTGCGCCTGGTTCCACCCGCCCATGATGCCAAAAGCAACCCGCGTGTCGCTTTTTTGCGCGAATGCCGGGACGATGGTGTGGCGGGGCCGCTTCCTTCCCGCCAAGGCATTCGGAGAGGTGGAATCCAGGGTGAAAAGTGCGCCGCGATTGTGCAACACGAAGCCGGTGCCTGTGGCCACAATGCCTGAGCCAAAGGCGTCGTAGTTGCTTTGGATAAGAGAGACCATGTTTCCGTCGCGGTCCACGACGGTGAGATAGGTAGTATCATTACCCGCCTTCAGGTCACCGGCGGCTACGTCACAAGTGGCGTGATCCGGGTCAATGTGCTTCACGCGATCCGCGGCCAAGTCCTTGGAGAGCAGAGTCTGCACGGGCAATTTTTGTCCGCGAGGGTCGCCTATGTACTTCGCAAGATCGGCATAGGCAAGTTTTTTCGCTTCGATCATGGCGTGCAGGGCTTTCGTGGAGCCGAAGCCGTAATCCTTTTGTCCCAAGGGAAAGGTCTCCATAATGTTAAGCATTTCGAGAGCTGCAATCCCCTGCGCGTTGGGTGGCAATTCGTAGACGGTCCAATCACGATAGGTTGTGGATAGTGGTTCCACCCATTCGCTGGAATAGTCGGCCAGATCCTGCTCGGTCATGGTGCCGCCATGACGCTTCTCCGCTTCCAGGATGCGGCGCGAAATCTCTCCTTTGTAGAAAGCATAGCGCCCATGATCCGCAATCTGCTGGAGCGACCAGGCGAGATCGGGATTCTTGAAGACTTCTCCCACTTTCGGAGGGCGGTCCTGCGGAAGATACAGTTTAGCGGCGACTTCATCTCCACGGAGAAAGTCGGTTTCCCGCGACCAATACATGGCCACCCATTCCGTTATCGGGGCGCCGTTCTGGGCCGTTTGAATCGCAGCAGCCAGGTCTTCGGAAAGCTTTTTGCGCCCAAATTTATCAGCCATTTTCTGCCAACCATCCACGGCACCGGGCACAGTGATGGTATGGACGCCCGTTTGCGGCATCTCCCGCAAACCCAGTTTGTGCAAGACCTCGACGGTCAAACCTTTGGGAGCCCAGCCACTCGCATTCAACCCGTAGAGTTTGTTGGCCTTGGCGTCATAAACAATCGCGAAGAGATCGCCGCCGATGCCGTTCATCATTGGCGAAACGACGCCCATCATGGCGTTCGTCGCGATGGCCGCGTCAACGGCATTTCCGCCACGCTCCAGGATGCGCGCGCCTGCCTGGGCGGCGAGGGGAGACTCGGCGGCGACGATTCCGTTTCGGGAGATAACCATGGACCGGGCTTGCGAGCGGTCCTGTGCTTGCGCGTCCGGCATAGGCATAAGGAAGAAAAGATACAGCAAAGCGGCGATGGGATGGAAAGCACGAGGTAATGTGCCGGTTGAGATCCTTCTAGGTGCAAACGACGCGCCTCTCAGGATGCCTACTTTTTGTTGCTTGCCAGTAAGGGACAATATGTAACTCCTGTGTACCCGTGGAATTCGGAAGTAGGCTTTCTATCACAAGATAAGTCTCCCTTTCCAACCGGGCATTTCCACCGAGGTTGCGAAACGTGCGGCCCTTTCTCCCATTGGTGCGAGTCCTGGATTCCGCTAGAATGCTGCCGTGCGCCCCGAAAAACCTTCCCCACCAAGGGCTAAGCCACCCGATCCTTTCCGTGTGCAATTGGACGCACTCCTTGCCGCGCGCAGCGCCGATCCATTTGCAGTGCTCGGTCCTCATCCCATCGAGACTCCCGCAGGGAGGCGCTGGCTGGTGCGCGCGTTTCAGCCCAGCGCGGCGGAAGCGCAAGTCCTTCTGCGTGGCCACAGCGATCCCTTGCCAATGCGCAAGCTTCCAAACGCAAATTTATTCGAGATCGACCTGCCGCTAATCAGCGAGACGGCTCCGGCTCCCTCGAGCTATGTCCTGCGGTTTCGCACCGAGCACGGCGAAGGGATTGAGAATCACGATCCTTACGCGTTTCCGTATCTGCTGAGCGAGTTTGATTTGTATCTGATGGGTGAGGGCCGACACTACGACACCTACGAAAAGCTCGGCGCGCATCTCAGAACAGTTGACGGCGTTACTGGCGTGCATTTTGCCGTGTGGGCACCCAGCGCGCGCCGCGTCAGTGTTGTGGGTGATTTCAACCGCTGGGACGGGCGTGTGCATCCGATGCGGGCACGTGGCTCGTCCGGGATCTGGGAATTGTTCCTTCCGGACCAGGGCGAAGGCGCGATCTACAAGTACGAGATTCTCGACCCGCAGGGCACTTTGCTGCCGTTGAAATCGGACCCTTACGGCTTTGCCGCGGAACTGCGCCCGAAAACAGGTTCTGTTGTGGCACGCCTCGATAAGTATGAATGGAAAGACAGCGAGTGGGTAGAGCAGCGCGCGCACAAACGATGGCTCGAACAGCCCATCACGGTCTATGAAGTTCATTTGGGTTCGTGGCGGCGAATCCCGGAAGAGCACAATCGCTGGTTGAGCTACCATGAATTGGCGGAGCAACTCATCCCCTATGTGAAAGAGCTTGGCTACACGCACATCGAGCTGCTGCCGGTGATGGAGCATCCCTACGATGCCTCGTGGGGCTACCAGACGCTGGGTTATTACGCGGTGACCAGCCGTTACGGTTCGCCCACGGATTTCATGGAATTTGTGGACCGCTGCCACCAGGCGGGCCTCGGCGTGATTCTGGACTGGACGCCAGCGCATTTTCCGCGCGACGCGCACGGCCTGGCTTTTTTTGACGGCACGCACCTCTACGAGCACTCCGACCCGAGACAGGGCTCGCATCCGGACTGGGGCACACTGGTTTACAACTACGGGCGCAACGAGGTGCAAAACTACCTCATCTCCAACGCGCTCTTTTGGCTGGACAAGTACCACATTGACGGATTGCGCGTGGACGCCGTGGCTTCCATGCTGTATCTGGATTATTCGCGCAAGCACCACGAATGGGTGCCCAACCGCTACGGCGGACGCGAGAATCTGGAAGCCATTGATTTTTTCAAGCGGCTCAATGAAGTCGCGCACCTTCGCTTCCCCGGCGTCCTGACGGTTGCGGAGGAATCCACGTCGTGGCCCAGTGTTTCCCGGCCAACTTATCTTGGCGGGCTCGGGTTCAGCCTGAAGTGGAACATGGGCTGGATGAATGACACGCTGAGATATTTTTCAAAGGACCCGATCTTCCGCCGGTACGAGCATAACAAGCTGACTTTTTCTCTGCTCTACGCGTTCAGCGAAAATTTCATGCTGCCCTTCTCGCATGATGAAGTGGTCCACGGAAAAAATTCGCTTTTGCACAAGATGCCTGGGGATCTGTGGCAGCAGTTCGCGAACCTTCGCTTGCTGCTGGCCTACCAGTATGCGCACCCGGGGAAGAAACTGCTTTTCATGGGGCAAGAGTTTGGACAGCGGCACGAGTGGAGCGAAGCGCGAAGCTTGGATTGGGACCTGTTGCAGTATGATTCGCACCGCGGGATTCAGCGGCTGGTAAAGGATCTAAATCGCCTGCTGTCCAAGGAACCGGCGCTGCACCAGGTGGACTTCGATTGGCAGGGGTTTGAATGGATTGACGCGAACGACTCTGATAACAGCGTGTACTCGTTCTTGCGGCGGGGAAAAAATCCAGACGAAATGATCCTGGCGGTGCTAAATGCCACGCCAGTGGTGCGGTACGGCTATCGTCTAGGCGTACCTCGGGCGGGCCACTATGAAGAGGCGCTAAATACGGATGCGCGAATCTATGGCGGGTCGAACGTCGGAAATCTTGGTGGAATGAATGCAGATGAGCATGCCCACCAGGGCCGGCGCCACTCCCTCGCCTTGACCTTGCCGCCACTAGCTGCTGTTTTTCTCAAGTGGCGCCAAGCATAGCGCTTGTCTTACTCTTTGAAGCATGAACGATCCGATGGAAAGGCCCGCGGCGCCCACTGAAAACGTTCCCACTGAATCGCGCCTTCGTTGGCTGAGTTGGTCCAGTTTCTTTTTTGCTTTTATTCAAAGTGTCTGCGCCGGCTTCGTGGCGCTGAGCAGCGTGCGCTTGTTTTTGGGCGCGGCCGCGTTGGCCGGGGCTGTCGGCGTGCTCAAGTTTGCCGACAAATTGCATTACGACGCGATCCGGATTCCGATGATGCTTTTTGCGCTCGTTGGGGCTGTCGTGAATTTGCTGGCCCTGTGGCAGGCGCGCCGGTTGCGCCGTCGGTCTTCCTCAACGTGGAGGCAAACGCCTCTCTCCGAGAAGAAGAAGGTGTCGGAGCGCGTGCAATTTGCACTTGCGATTCTGACAACTGTTCTTCTGGTCGCGGAGGAATGGGCACATTTGAAGTTGCAAGGGCGGGGGTAGACGGCAGATCGCGAAGGGACCCTACAAGACACTATGCTGGATTGTGAAGTTGAGGTGCTGCGGGCCGCGTCGTTTGCGGCCCGCAGGATGACGGTGTGCTGCTTTGTTTGCTCCGCGGACGAAGGGGCACCCGATCATTGAGACTTGGTGTTCTACCGTCCTGATCAGCAGGAATGCTTATCGGTGCCGGGGTTTTCGCGCAGCACTTTCTCCAATCGGTCGTGCAGGCGCTCGCTATATCCGACCGGCAATTCAAACGTCCGGTC
>Ga0306925_10004305_pt1 | contig 12810 bp, 7 predicted proteins | sample flu12Cox44000176_FD_203755 | JGI IMG/M metagenome (GOLD analysis project Ga0306925, IMG submission 203755) | Lab enrichment of tropical soil microbial communities from Luquillo Experimental Forest, Puerto Rico - flux8day.12C.oxic.44.000.176 (v2)... | ecosystem: Environmental > Terrestrial > Soil...
GTGTCGGCGAAATCGGCGATCTCAGGACCGAGATTAATCAGCGGCGCGCGTTCCCAATATGCGCCGATCTGCGCCTGCGCCGGACCTTTTTGCAGCGATATCAGCGCTACATGCGGGAGCTCGGCGAGCGGGGCAAAGGTCGACAGCGTGACCGAGCGATTGCGGTCGTTGACATGTGTCGAACGCCCGGCCCAGGTGATGCCGATGCGGCGGTAACCGGACGGCACCAGCCCGGACAGCCGATCGGTCCAGGAAGCGACCTTTTCCCGATCGGCGCGAAGATAGGGGACCGAGGCGGGGATCGTCTGCATTGTGGTGCCGGCGAGCCGAGGCAGGCCGGAGAGCGCGCAGTAGGCGACGAAATCCGGCTGGTTCTCCCAGTGGTTGAAGGTTGCGCCGACGCCCGGCTGCTGCGCAACGACGGGGCGGATTTCCGAGCTGCAAGCGATGGCGATGTCCGGACAGCGCCGGGACGCCCAAGGAATGTAGCGCGCGAACTGGATCACGTCGCCATAGCCCTGGTCGGCGATCAGCAGCAGCCAGCCGTTCGGCAATGGCGTGCCGTCCCATTGCGGCCGATCGGTCGGCGGCAACAGCTTCGGTGCATTGCCGAGACGGAAGCGCCACTCGTATTCGTTCCAACCACGGCCAAAGTCGCCGCGCAGCAGCGACGCCTCGGCGATCCCGAAATGCGCCCCGGCAAAGTCGGGATCGAGGGCCACCGCGGTCTCGGCGCAATGGATCGCCGCCTCGAGCTCGAGCCGATGGTAGTGCAGGACGCCGAGGTTGTGATAGCAGTGCGGGTCGCGCGGCGTCAGCCCCACCGCGCGGTGGCCCGCGGCTAGCGCGTCGTCATAGCGGCCGAGGCTGCGGTAGACTTCGCAGATGTTGCGGTGATAGAGCGCCGTCTTGGGTGACGCGGCGATCGAACGCTCCATCAGCGCCGCCGCCTCGTCGATCCGCCCTTGCCGGAAGCTGACGACGCCGAGCAAATGGAGCGCGCCCGCGTGCTCCGGCGCTAGCGCGAGCGCTTGGCCGAGCGTCTGCTCAGCCTCGGTCAACCGGCCGGCCTGCTCGTGTCCCTGGGCGAGGTCGATCAGTTCGGCGATCCGATCCACCGGCGGCGATGGCACGTTTGCCGGCGAGGGTATCGGTGGGGCCGGCCGCTCCTCGCCGGCACCGGCTTCGTCGAAGTTCGCGTCAGTCGATAGCATAGCCAAGGCGCCGGATCATCGGCTCGAGGAGCGGAATCACTGGCTCCAGGTCCTTTAGATAGTGCCGATAGCGGTAGCGCGAGCTGTCGTAGAGGCGTTCTGTCACCTGGGCGTAGCTGGCGGTCCGCGCATAGCGGCGATTTTCCTGGAAATCGAGGCACGAGCGGTCGAAAGGCGCGCCGATGAACTCGAGCATGCGCCGCACGCTCTCTTCCTGCTCGTCGACCATGTCCTCGTAGCGGACCGGCAGGTAGTGCAAGGTCATCTCACCGCGGTAATGCTCGACCAGCTCCATGACCCTGAGGTAGTGGCGCGCCGCAGTCTCCAGCGCATAGCTGCAATAGAAGCCGTGGGTCAGATGATTGGAGAAGACCGAGAGCACGACGTCGAGCGGATGGCGCAGTACGTGGATCAGCGGGGCGCGCGGGAAAATCAGTGCAATCAGGCCGAGATGGGTCTCGTTGAGCGGCATCTTGTCGGTGAACCATTGGGCACCCGGTTCGAGAATGCCGAGCTGCAGCACACGCTGCAGATAATAGTCGCGCAATTCGTCGAGGGCGTTGCAACGGTCGCCCATCCACAGCTCGGCCAATGCCTCGGGATAGCCCAGCGGGCTGTTCAGCATGCGCGGCATCGACCCGGTGATCTCGTTGACAAAGGGCAGCTCGTCGCCCGCCGAGATTTGCGGATGGGCCGACAAGGTCTGCTCTACCAATGTTGTGCCGGAGCGCGGAAACCCGAGGATAAAAATCGGCTGCGGCAGATCCTCGCGGGGCTCGGCGCGCGGCATAATGCGCAGCCGCGTCGCCGTAAAAAACCCGCGCGAGCGCTCGACGAGCTGATGGGCGTGCTCGTCGAGATAGACGAGGCCGCTGACCTCGCGGCACAGCCGCTTGCCTTCGGCAAAGGCGGCAAAGGCCTCCCCGAACCGCCCCATCTTGTCGAGCAGCCGGCCTTTTTCGAGGAGCTCGTTGGCGCCGAGCCCGCCGTCGCGGTTTTGCCCAGCGATCGTGTCGAGCAGAGCGAGAGCCTGCTCGTAGGATTGCATGCGGCCGAGCACGACGGCCCGCGACAGGAGGATGCTGGGATTGCCCGGAGCAAGCTTCTGGGCGCGGTCGAGCAATTCGGACGCGCGCTCGAAATTGCGGTCGGCTTCCTCCATCCGCGCCCAGCCGAGCAAGGTCTGCAATACCTCGGGCCCGGCCACGCTCGCCTCCTCGTAGAGGCTGCGCGCCTCGGCGATGCGGCCTTGGTTCTTCAAATTCCAGGCGAGATTGGCGAGCACGATCGGATCGCGCCGTCCGGACAGTGCGATGACCTTGCGGTAATGATACTCGCCGACCCGAGGCCGGTTGGCCTCGGTCATGATCATGCCCATCAGATTGTGCGATTGCGGGTTTTCGGGCGCGATCCGCACGGCGTTCCTGGCGTGGATCTCGGCCTCGGCAATCGCCCCCTTTCCCAATAAAACGAGTGTCAGTTCGTTGGTCGCCCAGAAGGTATTGGGATAGAGCGCCACGATGCGGCGCAGCAAGGTCTCGGCGGCGCGCTCGGCTCCGCCCGCGCGGCGGATGCGATAGAGCAGCGACAACGCGTCGGGCTGACCGGGTGCCAGCTCCAGGACTTCGAGGCAGAGCTTCTCGGCCTCGCCCAGGTTGTCCTGGCGATGGAGGTCGATTGCGCGCTCGACGACCGGCACGAGCGGCCGTGCCGCCTCGCCGGGCGGCAACATCGCCTGGTCTAACTGGCAGCAGCGCACCGCTCTGAGCCCGCTGCCGCAGGCGCATAAACGCGGGTCCGAGGCCATCACTAGATTCTAGCGTGGAGAATCGTAGAGAAAAAGAGAATCACCGGGGGAGGTCAGGCGGCGAGCAGATCGAGGCGGGGTCTTCCTCTCCGTTCGGCTCGAGTCTAACATCAGGCGGCCATCCAGGAAATTTCAGCAAAAATGCAACAGGACCAGCTTGCTGAGCGGTTGTTCCGTCCGATCTGTTTGATGCAGCCAGAACGGTTGGCGACGAGTGCTTGGGTCGAACATTTGCCGTTTGCCTTCTGGATAATCGATGCCGTCCGGCCTGAGGTGCTGGTAGAGCTCGGAACCCATCACGGCACGTCGTATTGCGGCTTTCTTCAAGCAGTAAAGCAGCTTGGCTTAGCCACGCGATGCTTTGGCATCGATACTTGGAAGGGCGACCCGCACTCGGGTTTATATGGGGAAGAGGTTTATGCTGAATTAGGCGCCTACCATGGTCCCCACTTCGGCGCATTCTCAAGCCTCATCCGCAGCACCTTCGATGAGGCGGTTCCCCATTTCGCCGCGAACAGCATCGATCTGTTGCACATTGACGGTTACCATACTTATGACGCGGTCAAGCACGATTTCGAGACCTGGCTGCCAAAGCTGAGCCGGCGCGGCGTCGTCCTGTTTGCCGACACCGATGTCCGGGGGCGCGATTTCGGGGTATGGCGGCTGTGGGAGGATTTGTCGTCGCGGTATCCTGCCTTCCGCTTTCAGCACCAACGCGGTCTCGGCGTTCTCGCGGTCGGCGAGGATATGCCGGGCAGCATCCGGTGGTTGACGGAATCGGTGGCCGCGCAACAAGAAATGACGGCCTATGTCCGGAGCTACTTTGCAGGTCTCGGAACTGGGATTCGAGAGCGCCGTGCCGCCGGCCAGGCCCGGGGGACACAAGCAGCCCGGGCGGAGCTCAGCGCCGCGACGGACGAATTTGTCGGGCGCCACCAGACGCTCGAAGACGCGCAGCACAAGTCGGGCGCGCCGCCGCAAAGTGTCATCGTGCTCACCGGACGTTTTGCCTACAATTCCCTGAACGCCATGCTCCGATTGCTCGCGCGGCACTGGGCGGTACCGGTTGTCGAGGTCGATCTGTCGGCCGCTGACTGGCAGAATCGGCTACAGGTTGCTTTGAACTCCACGGGCGTTCGATTTGTCGTCTCCCTGACCGGCGTAGGATTGCATCTGGTCAGTAATGGCACGAACCTCTGGCAGCAGCTCCGCATCCCGGTCTTCTGTCTGCACTTCGACCATCCCGCGTATTTCGGTGCGCGGCATCAAAACCTGCCGGCGAACGTGGCGTTGGGGTACATGCACCACGACCACGCAATCTTCCAGCGTGAATTTGTAAAGGCGCCCAACCTCGTCACCTCCATCGACTTCGGAATTCCCGATCCGCCGCCGGGTCCATCCCCCGCTGCGAGGTCCAACGAGCCCAAGGTGGTCTTTGCCAAGACCGGGAATGACCCGCGCGAGCTGGAGGCGCACTGGCAGGCGAAGCCGGTGCTCGCGCGTCTGATTCACGACGTGCTCGACGAGGTCGGGCTCAACAGTTGCGGTGCCTACCCCGCGGCGATCCAGAAGGTCACCGCCGCGCACCGGCTCGAAATTCAGCCGTTCGACAAGCTCTCACGCTTCCTTATTGCGCAAATCGACGACTATGTGCGCCGCCGTAAGAGTACCTTGATAGCAACGGCGCTGAAGCCGTTCCCGGTGGATGTCTACGGTTCTCGTTGGGACCACGTGTCGGGCGACAGCGGACGCGCCCGCTTCCACGGCGCCATCGACTATGCGGAATTCGAGCGCAAAACCGCCGGCGCCGTCGCCAGCATCACCATGAACCCGAACATCGCGATGGGGGCCCACGACCGTTTTTTTACCGCGCTTGGCGCCGGGGTGATGCCGGTGAGCGATCGCAATCCGTTCATCGCGGCGAAGTTTCCGACACTCCTACCATTCACCTTCACTTTCGAAGACGGCGCGCTAGAAGCCGTTCTCGAAGAGATATTCACCCATCCGCGCGAAACGATCGAGGCGGCGCGTGCGGCGCGCGCTGCCGCGATGCCGCAACTCTCGACGCGGGAAACCGCCCGACATATCACAAATTGCATAGACCTTCTGGAATATTTCGAGTTCTCTTTCAAATCGCCGCAGGATTTCTTCGTTCTCTGACTTAGCTATAGCTGCTTTCCGGCGCAAAACGCAGTTTTCGGAAGACAGCGCCGCGCACCATAAAACAACAAAACCCGTCACCTGCGGGAAGGCCTCAATTGCAGGCAAATCCACTCCGACCCCCATTGCCCCCATTGCCCCCTTGATCTGGCATCCGGCCTTCGCTAACAAGGTGGCGTGATCGCCGATGCCCGGGATGGCATGCGCCGCCCGGCGGTGATAGGGGGGTCTTAGGAGGGGGGGGTTGCCGGTCCCCTCCGGGGCGCGCGGCCGGCACGAGACCCCGTGATGGCCGCCAGGAGAGTGTGGATGGCAACGACCATCTTCGGCACCGTCACTACCGGCGTCACGCTCACCACGGCGTATCAAAATCCGCTGAGCGTCACCGCGAACAGCTATGTCACGAACACCGCGGGCGGCGACGCCGTCTACGGCAACACCGCCGCCGCCTGGACCGTAAGCAACCTCGGCACGATCAATGGCACTGGCACGTCCGGCACCGGCATCCTGTTGCGGGCGGGTGGCAATGTCACCAACGGCGCGAGCGGTTCAACCATCGGTTTGATCAAAGGGTATTTTGAAGGAGTTGTTATCGAAGGAAGCCCCGGGACTGTTGCCAATTTCGGCACGATCACCTCGACCCGGACCAACGGAGCTGCCATCGACCTCGTCGCCGGCGGCAGCGTCACCAACGGCCAGAGCGGCTCCGCCGGCGGATTGATCCAAAGTGGCGGGAATGATGGCGTCTATGTTTTCACCGGTGCCGGCACGGTCACCAATTTCGGCACGATCCAGAGCAACAGCAGCGGCGCCGGGGTCCGATTTAACATCGGCGGCAGCGTTACCAACGCCATCAGCGGGCTGATCGAGGGCGGGGTAGGCGTCGAGACCGGTATTGGAGTCGGAACGCTCGCTGGCGCGGCCGGCACGGTCGTCAATCTCGGCACGATCGAGGCGTCCAGCAGCGCATTCGGCGCCGGCGTCGACCTGCTTGAGGGAGGCAGCGTCACCAACGGCGGGCTCGACGGCCGGGTTGATCGAGGGTCCGCTGAGCGGGGTCAGCATAAACGGCAACCCCGGCACCGTCGTCAATTTCGGGACGATCGAGGGCACCGGGACTAGCGGCATCGGGGTCGATCTCGCCTCCGGCGGCACCGTCGCCAATGGGCGGAGCGGCGCCGCGGGTGGACTTATCACCGGCTTCGACGCGGTCGATATCTCCGGCTCCGCCGGCACGGTGGTCAATTTCGGCACGATCACCGGGATAAATGGCATCGGCGTCGACTTAACGGCCGGCGGCAGCGTGACCAATGCATCGAGCGGCACAATCACCGGCTACGGGGATGGCATCGCCATCGTCGGCTCCGCCGGTACAGTCGCAAACCAGGGCACGATTGCAAGCCTCGGTAGTTTCAGCATCGGAGTCGTCCTGCAAGCTGGTGGCAGCGTCACCAATGGCGCGAGCGGCTCGACCGCGGCACTGATCGAGGGGCCTCAGGACGGCGTCGCGCTTAACGGGATCTCCGGTAGCGTCGGGACCGTCCTCAATTACGGCACAATCGCTGCTACCAACACTGCTGGCTTCGTTCGTGGCATCGTTCTTTTCGCGGGTGGCAATGTCACCAATGGCGCAAGCGGCTCGACCGCGGCACTGATCGAAGGGGCTCTGTACGGCGTTCAGACCGGCTTGGTTAAACACCTTGGCGGCACCGTCGTCAATTTCGGCACAATTGCCGCCACCGGCACCTCCGGTATCGGCGTCTATCTTGTGGCGGGCGGCGCAGTCACCAACGGCGCAGCCGGCTCGACCGCCGCCCTGATCAGCGGTCACCAGAGCGCCATCAATATCTCTGGGGGCGCTGGAACGGTCAGTAATTTCGGCACGGTCTCGGCCGTGAAAACCGGCGGCACGGCGTTCGTCACCGGGATCGGCCTCCGCGGCGGCGGGACGGTTACCAACCAGGCAGGCGGGCTGATCACCGCCTATGACGTCGGCGTCAGCAATTTCGGCACTTCAGTCACGCTCGCGGTCACCAATTACGGCACCATCCAGAGCACGCAAACGAGGTCGTTCGTCGTCGCCCCCGGCACCACATTTACCGGCTTTGGCGTTCAGGTGGGCGCGAGCGCGACCGGCATTGTTAACAATTTCGGCACGATCAGTTCGGCCCAGACCAATGGCGGTGGCGCGATCCTGCTGCAGGACGGCGGCAGCGTCACCAACGCCTCAAGCGGGCTGATCGAGGGCGCCAATAGCGGCGTCTCGATCGGCAACACCGCCGGCGGGGCGGGCACCGTCGTCAACAGCGGCACGATCGAAGCGCTGGGATCGATCACCAACAGCAGCGGATCGATCACCGGCGGCAATGCCGTCGATCTCAATGCAGGCGGCAATGTTCAAAACGGCGCGGCCGGCCTGATCGCCGGCTATCACATCGGCATCCTGGTGCCGTCATCGGCACCGTCCAGCGCCGTCGCCACCGTCACGAATTTCGGCACGATCGAGGCCCGTCAGACCGCCATCAACGGGTTTGACGGCGTCGGCGTGCAGCTCGACCGGGGCGGGAGCGTCGCAAATTACGGCCTGATCAGCGGGCAGCTGGGCATCCTGGTGCCGACCACGCCCGGCGCCACCGGGACGGTCTCGAATCTGGGCACGATCGAGGCGACCGGCAGCTTCACGGTATCGGGCACCGTTGCATTGTATCCTGACGCTGTCCGCCTCGACGGCGGCGGGGTGGTCACCAACGGGCAGAGCGGCACGGGTGCGGGATTAATCACTGCGGGTTGGGTCGGCGTCGAGATAACGAACGCCGCCGGGACGCTGGTCAATTTCGGCACGGTCGAGGGCACCGGCACCGTCGTCAGCCCCAAGGGCTTCCTCAGCACCGGCGTTGTCATCAGCACGGGCACCGTCATCGACGGCGCCACCGGGGCGACGGCTGCGTTAATTACTTCTGACGCGGGTGCTGCGGTATACATGGGCGGGATCGGCCTCGTACCGACGGCGAGCGACACCGGCACCGTCAGCAATTTCGGCACGATCTCCAACACCGGCAACGGCGCGGTCGCAGGGCATTCCGCGATCAGACTGGCGGCGGGCGGCAGCGTCTTGAATGCCGGGCTCGTCGAGAGCGCTTCCGGCGACGGAATCTCGATCGGCGGCACCACGGTTGGGGGCGCGGGCACGGTCACCAATTTCGGCACGATTACCAGCGGAGAGACCGGAACAGTAGGGGCTGCGGTCTATCTCGGCGCCGGCGGTGTCGTCACCAATGGCGCAAGCGGCACGGCCGCAGCACTGATCAGTGCAAATCACACCGGGGTTTCTCTCAAAAACACGGCCGGGACGGTCTTCAATTTCGGCACCGTCGTCAGCACGGCGCCACTCTCGAGCGCTAGCGGCTCCGGCGTCTACCTCGGAGCGGGCGGCCAAATCACCAATGCGTCGGGGGCGACAATCAGCGCACTGCGCGCCGCGGTGTCGATCGGCAATACCTTCGCGACGTCGGCCGCCGCCTCGATCGACAATTTGGGCATCCTGACCGGCAATACCGGCGTCGCGGTCGGCGCCGTCGACACCGGCAACAACACCCTCACCAATGCCGGCTCGATCACCGGCACTGGTGGCACCGCGGTCAAGTTCGGCTCCGGCAACGATCTGCTGACCGTCGATCCAGGGCTCGTCGATGGCGGCGCCGGCAACAACACATTGGAGCTCGCCGCCGGAGGAGCGACCGGCACACTGAGCGGTCTCGGCACGAGCTTTGTCGATTTCGGAGCGGTACGAGTCGATGGAGGGGCCGTCTGGCAGGTCTCCGACGCGGCCAGCGCGGCCCCCGCTTTCGTCAATGACGGAACGGTCCTCGTTCTCAACAGCAACACGCTCGAATTCGGCGCCGTCGGCGAGGACCCAGGGAATAGCGGCGTGATCGGCGTCGGCAGCAGCGGCGTCGCCGAGTTCCAGAACACCGTTGCGACCGGGCAGACCCTGAACTTCCTCGACGCAACCGGCACCGCGAAGCTCGACGCGGCCGCTCAGTTCGGCGCGACGATCGCCAGCTTTGCGGTGGGCGACACAATCGACCTCGTCAATACGACGGCGACCAACCTTGCCTATTCGGGCAACACCGTCGGCGGCACCCTCACCGTCCTCAACAACGGCGCCACGGTCGCGGCGCTGACAATTTCGGGCAGCTATGCGCCAAGCCAATTCGTACTGACGAGCGACGGGCACGGCGGCAATCAGATCACGCTGACCCCATCGCCGCCGGTCAACGTCTTTGATTTCGTCTTTACTTATAATGACGGCAAGGACTACTATGACGGCACGGTCGCCGACAATGGCCAGTTTGGCTACTTCGTGAACGAAGTGTTCGTGTTTGGCGACGGCACATACGACATCTTCAACCAGGCCGGCACTGCACCGGAGCCTTCCGGTACGGTTGCCGTCACCTATTATTCACACGGCGGACCGGGCCAGGCATCGTACACTCCGGTGCTGACCGCGGCCGGCAAGCCCGACGCCTCGAACGGGCTGGGGAGCGAAAGCGATTCGATCCTCGGCACCAATGGAGGTCCTTATCCTTTTAGCCCTTCGACCGAGGCCGCGATCCCGACATCCAATCTCTATGGCTTCGTCTTCAACTATTCGGATGGCGCGGCCTATTACTTCGGCACCGTGGCAGAAAATTCGCCCCAATACGCGGCGATCGCCGGCTCTTCCTCGCCTTATCTGACGGTGTCCGACGGGTATTACTACATCTTCAGCGAGGGAACGACGGCCGAGCCCAGCGGGACGGTGATCATCAACGGTTATCGAGACGGCGGCAACGCGACAACCTACTCCACCGTCGGCAATGGCAGCGCGGGTCTGGGCTCGGAGTCCGGCTCCTTCCTGGTCGACGGGACCCAGTTCAATTTCAGCCCCACCCAGGAGGCCACCGATCCGCCGCCCGTCGGCACGACCGCCGACATGATCCTACGCGACGCCGGCAACGGCAATTACGAGATTTACGACATTGGCAGCAATTCGATCCTCGGAGGCTACCCATTGGGTCAGGTCGGCACCGATTGGCAGTTTGCCGGCCTAGGTAACTTCAGCGGCAGCGATACGACCGACATGATCTTGCGCAGCGCCACCACCGGCAACTTCGAGGTCTACGACATCAGCAATAACAATATCACCTCGGCGGCGAGCCTCGGCCAGGTCGGATTGGAGTGGCAGGTTGCCGGTTTCGGCAACTTCAACGGTTCCGGCACGATGACCGACATGATGCTGCGCGACACGCTGACCGGCACGTTCGAACTCTACGACATCAGCAACAACAGCATCACCTCGGCCAACGCGATCGGTCAGGTCGGGCTCGAGTGGCAGGTCGCCGGCTTCGGCGATTTCAATGGCGACGGCACGACCGACATGCTGCTGCGCGACACCAATACCGGCGCCTTCGAGGTCTACGATATCAACAACAGCCAGCTCACTTCGGCCAGCTCTTTAGGCCAGGTCGGGAATGAATGGCAGGTTGCCGGTTTCGGCGACTTCAACGGCGACGGCACAACCGATATGATAATGCGCGACACCCTCAACGGGGTGTTCGAGCTCTACGACATCATCAGCAACAGGGTCACTTCGGCCGCCCCGATCGGTCAGGTCGGGCTGGAGTGGCAGGTGGCCGGCTTCGGCCCTATCAACGGCGCCGGCACCGCCGACATGGTGCTGCGCGACGTCAACAACGGCGCCTTAGAGTTCTACGACATCGCCAACAATCAACTAACCGGAGCCGCCAGCCTGGGCCAGGTCGGGCTCAAGTGGCAGGTCGGCGGCTTTGCGGCCGATCCTCCAACCTCATCCCAACCCATCGGCGCCTCGAACTCTCAAATCGCTCAGGTGACGGCCGGATTTGCGGCTGCGGCTTCGACTGCGAGCCTCTTCGACGGGACGGGACAGGAGCCAAGTTCGCAGCTCTTCGCCGCGCCAGTCCACTCCATGATGTAGGACGGACCCGAAACAGCGGTGACGTGGCGCGTCTGTGTGATTTGGTTGCGGTGATCGAGCCGCCGACATCCTGTGGCAGAACGACGACGCCTCCGCCGCGATTTGGGAGATGAACGGGACCAACATCATCGGCGACGGCATTCTCGCCACCAACCCCGGGCCGAGCTGGCCCACGTGATCGGAACGGGCGATTACAACCGTGCGGAACAGAACGACGTCCTGTTGCAGAAGGACAATGGCCAGGCGGCGATCTGGCTGACGAGCGGCATGACGCCGACCGTGTAAACCACCCTCGAGCCCAATCCCGGCGTCAGCTGACGCCTGCAAGGGGATAGCGGGCGCTCGCCCGCCTGATGCGCTCTGCCGTGCGCCAGCGCATAGACCTGGATGCCGCCCGGCGACCCGGTGGAGGGAAGGCGTATCCCTGGTCATCACCGAGCAGGGGCTCGGCGACTGCATTATGTTCGCGCGCTACCTGCCACTGGTCGCTCGCCGTGGAGCGCAGATCACGCTTGCCTGCCGTCCGCCGCTGCAGCCGATCTTCGAGCGTGTCGCGGGCATCGACGCGCTGCTCTCGCCGCTGCCCGATCAGCCTCTGGCGAAGATCAATCTGTTGCAAGCCCAATTCGACGCCTGGGTTCCGCTGTTAAGCCTGCCATTCCATCTCGAGACCGGATTCGCCACCGGACCGGCAGAAATCCCCTACCTTTCGATCGACCCCGTCCGCACCGTGGCTTGGCGCGAACGCTACGAGACGGCCGGCGGCAGGCGCGACCGGCTTTCCCGTGTGGATCATGGTCCCCGATTGTCCGCACTGGCCCTGGTGCCTCGGCCGCGATCACACGCCGTCGTATCCGACAGCAAGGCTGTTTCGCCAGGACGTTCAGCGTAACTGGTCCGATGTCGTCGAAACGATCACGCAGAGGCTCGTGATGCTCGCTGGAAAATAAAGCATACCCAGAAGCAGCCCTACCCCCGGTCCTCCCCGTGGAGACCTAATCTTTGCTCGGAAATCTCCACCGGGCAGCTATCCTGCCTCGTCATGGCGAGTTCACGCCCGGGGGGCAACAGCTTGACGAGAGGGCGCTTTTCGAGCCCTGAAGCGCGGTTTTTCTCTGTCGTCAGGGAAATGCCGGTGGGGTGGGCCATTGCCCGCTCCGTCGCGGCGGTCGCTTGGCAAGGTCGCCCGAGCCGTCCGCAATAGTTCCGACGGTCGTCGAGATTCACCAAATTTTCTTTGTTGCTCCGTCTACTCGCCCACCCCAACGCTCGATTCGGGGTGCGGACGGCTTGGCGTTTGGCGGCGCCAGCCAGCAGGCACTTGGAACATGGGACGCCGAGTGCTAAGCGATGACAACGGACCTCGGCGAGCGAGGCATCTGACGAAATCTTGGACAATGGTTGCATGCAGGAACGACGCGAGCGGGATTCGAGCGAACCGAGAGGACCAACCCCCATCGCCGACCAGCCGGCAACCGAAGAAAACATCGAGCAATTCAAGGCGGCCGTGCTCGCCAAGCTCACGGCCGCCCTCGGCAAGGATCCACCGGCCGCTACCGACCGCGACTGGTTTTTCGCAACCGCCCTGGCGTTGCGCGATCGCATTATTCACCGCTGGCTGGCGTCTGACC
>Ga0306925_10004313_pt1 | contig 12798 bp, 15 predicted proteins | sample flu12Cox44000176_FD_203755 | JGI IMG/M metagenome (GOLD analysis project Ga0306925, IMG submission 203755) | Lab enrichment of tropical soil microbial communities from Luquillo Experimental Forest, Puerto Rico - flux8day.12C.oxic.44.000.176 (v2)... | ecosystem: Environmental > Terrestrial >...
GATTTCGGCTTAGTCGACAAGGTAATCGATCATCGGCCGGAGATACCACCGCTTGCAGTCGTGTCCTGAACGGACATTGCATCGTGGTTATCCCCGGTTGGAGGTTTTCACCATAGTTGAGGGAATGTCCGCTTTACCTCCGAAAGCGGACATTGACTGAGCGTGTCGGGATGTCCGCTATGTGCCAAAAGCAGACATATGCAGCGCAACAAAAGACCGCCTATTCGAATGGCCGTCTTGACCTGCAAGGCGATGTAACCCTTGTCCATGCCGACATGCACGTAGCCGTCCTCGCCGGCGAGGATGCCGGCCGTGACCTCCGAGAAGTTTCCGAGGCCCGATAGTGTGCGGTCGTAGACGTTCTTCGCATTCTTGTAGTCGGCGAGGATCTCGTCGGGAACGCCCGGAACGAAGGTATGCGCGATAATCACGCCCTTCTCGTCCACGACGAAGACGTAGGAGATGCTGGTGAGGCTGCAATGGATGCGATTACAGCAGGGATTTGCGACCAAGCTGCTCACGAAGGATGAGGCCAGGCGGATTGCGGCCCGCCTATGCCGGTGACGAAAGTCGCGATTACGGTAGATGTCTACCAGCGTGGCATGCGTTCCGGCTCTTTGATGGGGCCGCCCCACAAGTCTTCAGCGTCCTTGAGCCAGGGTCGCGTCGTCATGGACAAGCGTAGTTCATCGTTGAGGGCCTGTTCGGTTTTAGCGTGCATCGCATCGAAGACGACGATGCCTTCCGTGCCGTCGTCATAGCGGACGACTTGGCAGACGGTGCCGACCCAGCATCGCTTGGCGGCGTTCCAATCCTTCATCTGCAAGATGTGGGTCAGCGGTCGCAGCGGTTGTTTCATTGGCCACTCCGCGGTCCTTCGCAGTCCTTGAGCGTTTATTTGATTACGCGACCGCCTGTGCCCGCTTCCTGCGCCAGCCGAGCAGACCGAGTCCATCGCTGCCGGTGGCGAACAATGGGAGTGCGGAGCCAAAAACAGTAGCAGCCAGAATAGCGCCACCCACTATCGCAGCCCGCGTGGTACCTCTGCTGTTCGCAGTTCTCATGACACGCCTCCAAGGCAAGTTAGTTCAAGCAACGGCAGGCGCAATGACGAGGACGGCAGCGGTTAGCAACGCCGAGCCAACGATCTGCGTAAATTGATACATCCTTGCCTCCCATGACATGAAGACGTCGGCACGCACACGAGCGCGCCGACTGGCCAACTTCGCAAGGGACCAAAAAGAGGGTCTGAGGAGTTAAGCGCCCGCCGATGGCACTTGTGCTGCCGATCACTACGTTCGGTGGCTTCGGCCAGCCAGGGATTGGGGCAGCTAAGTTAGAGGCTAAAGGATATCGATCTCTGCGGACCTTGATTTAAGTCAACGTCGCTTGCCTTAATCGGCCGCAATCCGATCAAATAACCTGCAAGTTCCGCTTCCCACGCCAAGCTCCATCGCGGCGACTAGTGCTGACCGAAGTCCGGATCGTGCTTGCCGACGCCCTTCGAGGACGAAGAAATGATCTGCGCAGTGTTGGTGATAGTGCCAGGGGATGGTGTCGCCCGGAGCCAGTGTAAAAATCCGCGCCAAGACATCGCTGCTTTTCAACACCAGCTCGACGTGTTTGACTTTGTACGGATCGGCCGCGGCCATAATGACGTCCCTGGCTAAGCTCCCCCCTGGGTTCTCTCGCCGAGCGATCAGTAGATCTGTCGCGTCTTGGGTGTCAAATCGTCAGGTCATTTGCGACCAGGCCCCAATAAGCCCGCAACAGGCCGCAAAGCTCTTCGTGCGATCAAGCTCAGCTTCGAGCCTCGATAAAAGTGACTCGAGGTCGCCTATTTCGTTAGTAGACAGATTGTGCTCATGCATCTGCGGGTAGAGCGTGCAGAAAATATCATAGACCCATCGCCTAACGTCCGGGCTATCGCCGACCGGAATCTCAATCACCATTTTCGGTGTCCGTAAACCCGCATCCAAAAACGCTCGGTAAAGAAGATGCTCCATGTTGATATTTGCGCCCGAGCGTTCAAACGCCCGGTAAATCAGTGAAGCACACTTCGCCCACAGTGGAAGACGTGCTGTTAACTGAAGTAATGGAGCCCAGTAACAATCTTGAAAGACAATGATGCCACCGGAGTGAACCAAGTTCGATAGCGAGCGCAGTACCGCAGCGGGATCGGACACATATTCCAGAATCAGTCTGCCCACGACGGCATCGAAGGGTTTACTCCTCAGCTTGCTGCTCGCGACCTGGCCAACGTCTGCCTCTACAAAACTAACATTGCGAAGCTGAGCTTCTGCGACACGCGACCTGGCCTTTGTCAACGTGTTGGCATCACGCTCGACGCCCACGACTTCTCCTGTCGGACCGACGAGCTCGGCCACCAGCATGGCGACATCACCAACGCCTGAGCCGATATCAAGAACGCGTTGTCCGCGGGATATGCCCGCATTTCTGAATAAGCGTTCCGTAAATGGATTGAAAATCCTTGCCTGCCGACTAAGCCGCTCATGTTCGCGGCCCGTACTGCCGAGTACATACGATGCACCGGTCCTCGAACTATCGACGATTACCTCTTCGGAATTAACAGGCGTTGCGCGATGAATTGTTTTCTCATCGTCCTCACGACCTGTTTCCCAGTGAGAATTGACCACTCGGACTGGAGGCAAGAGTTCGGCAGAGTGTAACATGGCAGATCCTTATGATGACTGGTTGATCCTTACCGCAGCGTCGGTTCGTGCGCCGACATCACGCAAAGGGATCGAACGGGTATCCGGCATAAAGCAGGTTTGCGCCGCTGGCGGCGAGAAGTCCTTCCATTTTGCTCACCGTCTCGGCAACCGCGCTGTGCGGCTGGCCGGCCTGAACTTGGCTCCGAAGTTGAAGAAGGGTGCGGTTGGCCGCATCGAGCCGGTTCGCCAGCACCGTGGCAACATAACGATACGCGATCGGATATTGGGACAACAGCGTAGTCGCGTTCGCTACGTGCAGCCGCGAGGTTTCCACCGCGCGCACGTCCGCTGTGTGCGGCTGATCCAGCAAGAACGAGAGTTCGCCGAAGATTGCGCCCGGCTCTCCCACTCTCGCAATCTCTGTGTTCTCCTTCAGGATTGCGACCGTGCCTTTCCTGAGAATCAACAGCCGGCCGGTTTTCGAACCACTGGCAATCACAGTCTCGCCAGCCTGAAAAGTCACGAGCGGAAGCGCGGTGAGACCGTTCTGGAAATCGACCTTGTCACGCGCGGCCCCTTCAATCGTTGCGTCGTTGGTCTCGCCTGCGATCCACGAATGAGCGTTAGCCGATTGGAATGAAGGTGCGAGGTTTAGAGAGTGCAACATCTTGCCTCCTGATGACCAGTGGATCGCTACCGTATTGAAAAACTGCGATTGGCTGGCAGCGGCGGTTTCAGTTGAAGATGAAGGTGTAGTCGACGTAGTGGCTCGCCGCCAAACCCTTTGCATTCGCCATCATCTGCAGCGTATCGATTCCGACCGGTGTTGACGCTGCAACTCGCTGGTTGGTCGTAAGAGCCCACGCTCCGATGCCAATCAGGACCAGAGCAGCTGCAAACATGCTGATCTTGCGCATCTGAATTCTCCCGTCGATTTTGGGCTCACCGACTATCCGGTGACACTGGCGACCCTAAACAGCATTGGTATCGTAGAAATGTCGCGTTCCGACGACTTGGTATCGTCTGTATCGCCGCGGTGCAGTTAATCCGGATAGCGCCTGCGGTTGTCACAACGCGAGGCCCGCCTTAAGAAAACGGGCGCTGGTTGCAAGTGCGCGATGTAGCTCATCTGCTGCTAATTTGAGCGCAGGAGGGAATCAGGATGATTGGCCGGATTCCGGGATTTCTGTGAATGCGCGGCTCAGTTGGACAGTGAGCCGACTAAGCAAGTCGCGACAGTGTGTGCGGTCACCAGCTTTACCCGCCTGCTCCAGCCCGGCAGCCGCGACGGCAACCTCGACGGCGCCGACCGCCAGCGCGGCTCCATTCAGCTTGTGCGCTGCTGCCACCAACGTCGCCAAGTTGCCACTGCGTGAAGCATCCTGGATCTCCCGTTCAGTCGCAATTGCTGTTTGACGGAATTTCCGTAACAGCTCATCCAGGGCGGCGCGATCGTCGCCCAGCCAAGCGGCGAGGACGCCGCGGTCGATGGCGCTGACGGATTTCGCCTGCTCGGCCGAACCGGCGATATTGTCCTCGACGTGAATCGGCAACCAGCGTTCGAGTGTCACACGCAGCCGCTCGATATTCACCGGCTTTAGGAGATACGCGTCCATGCCAATCGCGAGGCAGCGTTCTTCCTCGCCCTTCATGGCGTCAGCGGTAACCGCAACGATCGGCGTGCGAACCCCATCACGCTCCACCTCCGCGGCGCGCAGCCTTCGGGTCAGCTCGTGGCCGTCCATCCGCGGCATGTGGATATCGAGCAGGATCGCTGCATAACGGGTGCGCGCCCAAGCCGCCAACGCATCGACACCGCTAGACGCGCTGTCGGCGGCGATCCCAAGCAGGCTCAGTTGCATCACAAGTACCTCGCGGTTCACCGGATGATCATCGACAACGAGGACACGAGGACCTTCCGACCGCGCGCCGACTCTCACTGGCGCTTTAGCAAGCGGTTTCAGGAGAGATTTGAGCGGCGAGTCGGCCGGCGCCGCACGGAGCGTCAACGTCACGGTAAAAATGGAACCGGCGCCGGGCGTGCTTTCAACTGCGATATCGCCGTTCATGATCTGCGCCAGTCGACGGATGATAGAAAGTCCGAGACCGGTCCCACCGAATTCTCGGGTGATTGAGCTGTCGGCCTGCACGAATGGTTCGAACAGCCTGGCGACTTGTTCGGCGCTCAATCCGATACCGGTGTCGGCCACGGCAACGGTTGCGCGTGTACTGCCTTCGCCCAACGCTGTCGTGCTGACGTGCACCTGCACTCCGCCATGTTCGGTAAACTTGATCGCATTGCTAAGCAGATTGGACAGGATTTGCCTGACACGGGTGGAATCACCAATCAGAGCGTCCTGCGAGCCCGCGTCGATTTCGGCATCCAGGCTTAGGCCTTTTGCAATCACCTGCGGCCGGAAGGCTTCCAGTGTCGTTGTGACCAAGGTACTCAATGAGAATGGTATGGCTTCGAGTTCGAGACGGCCGGCCTCGATCTTAGAAAAATCGAGAATATCGTCGATGATGCGCAACAACGCCTTTCCAGAGTCTCGTATGGTCGAAACCGTTCGTTGTTGAGTCGCACTGAGTCCCTGCCGCTCCAGGACTTCGATCATGCCAAGCACGCCATTCATGGGCGTTCGGATTTCATGACTCATAGTGGCGAGAAAGGTCGATTTCGCCTGATTGGCAGCCTCGGCCTCGCGACGCGCCCGCTCAAGCTCAGTGGTACGCTCGCGCAGTTCACTGAGCAGCCGCGCATTCTCGAGTGCAATGACCGCCTGGGACGCGAAGTTTTGCACCAGCGCGATCTGTTTCACGGTGAAAGGCTCGACCCACGACCTCGTGAGAGTTAACACACCAATCAGCGAACTCTCGCGGACCAACGGCACTCCGAGCATTGTCCGCTGATGGTCCAACAAATATTCAACATGAGTGTATTCGGGATCGACGCTAACATCTTCCATATGCACGGTGTCGCGCGTGAGGACCACTCGTCCAGCTAATGACCCACGATTTGGCACGATGGGATTGCGACGCACAAAATCCATGAGCTGCTGCGACTTCCCAAACGACGCAATCATTTGGCAAAGGCCGTCTTGCAGACGGAAAATGAATCCAGAATCGGCAGAGCAAATGCGGGCGGCCGTCGCAACAAGTTCGTCCAACACCGGCGTCAGCTCGATGCCGGACTGACTGACAACCTTAAGCACCTCGGAGCTCGCCGTCTGTTCTTCCAAAGACTCGGTGAGCTGGGTGGTGCGCTCGCGCAGTTCACTGAGCAGCTGCGCGTTCTCGATCGCGATGACTGCCCGGTCGGCGAAGGTCGTCACCAGCTCGATCTGTTTATCAGTAAAGGGGTTCACCTGGTCGCGGGCCAGCGAGAAGGTACCGATCGTCATTCCCTCACGAAGCAGCGGAACACCCAGAAGCGTTCTGAATCCGAAAACGTGCTCATATTCGGTCCCTCGAAATTCAGGGTCGGCGAGTACGTCGGGAATATGAATCGGCCTACCTTCTAACGCGACCCGCCCAGTCAGACTGCCACGCCCCGGCCGCCGGGGATGTGCCAGCGAATATCGCTCCACTTCGCGAGAAAACCCGTAATTCGACACCAGTCGATAGACATCCCCATCCCACTGCATAACGCCGCCTTTATCAGCTTGGCATAGCCGGGCAGCTGATGCGATCAGCGTATCGAGGACGGTTTGCAGATCGAATGTCGAACGGCTGATCACCTTGAGCACTTCAGAGGTCGCCGTCTGCTGTTGCGGCGACTCCCGCAGTTCATTGAGGAGCCGCGCATTCTCAATGGCGATGACGGCCTGGGCGGCGAAGGTCTTGAGAAGCGCAATCTGTTTTTCTGTGAACGGTTTAACTTCGGTTCGTCGAAGCGCGATTGTTCCGATCGCCACTCCCTCACGCAGCAATGGAACGCTAGCGATCGTCCGGTGTCCGAACCGCCTCGCATTGGCGCTTCCCTCGGGAAAGTCCTCGGCCTCTGCCTGGAGGTCAATTACATGAACGGGCTTCCGCTCGAGAACGGTACGGCCTGCAACAGTTCCACGCGTGCACGGGAAATGAAAGCCGATCCCTAAATTAGGGACCACACCACGGTGGGCAGCCACACGCAGGTCCTGCCCATCCAGTTCGTAAATGGTCACGTCGTCTGCATTGCAGAAGCGCGCTGCACTCCTGGCAACGACTTCCAGCACCGCCTGCAATTCAGCCGGCGAAGCGCTGATGATCTTAAGAACCTCTTCAATCGCTCTCCGCTGTACAAGGGCCTCATCGCGCTCGCGGGAGAGCACCGCAACGCTCGGTTCGACATCCGTGCCGCGCTGCTTACGCGAGTTTCGGGGCGCTGACCGCCGAGTCCGGGACGCGGACACCGATGTTCGGCTTCTACGGCGTCGGACCATGATTGCGCCACCTGTCGATGAGCGGAAAATCATGCACCGGCAACAGCCTCTTGCAGCCGAAGCAGTAAAATAGTTGGATGTGCCAGGTTTGATCGGGGCCGCGGCGATCCGAGACCCGGCGGTAACCGTCGGTTTCCAGAAGAGATGCAGCTGCCATAATTCTCGTTCGCGACGGAGAAGGCCGCCAGCTTGGCGTAGCGGCGACCAGTCATTTTGACTGACCAGAGTATCATGTGTGTGTCGCCAGAGCCGTGATTTGTATCGTCCGTATCGTGACACCCCGCAAGCCCCCCAAGATGCCGCAATGTTCAGGGCGGGCCCAGGGCTCTCGGTTCGGGGGCGTGACAGGCAGCGGCTTTGCTGACAAATCCCCATTGTGGGTGTTACCTTGGAGCGGGCGTTTGGTGAGATTTCCGAGTGTCACCCAGGGGGCTGAAGGCGCAGAACATGGAGCCTCGCCCACACATCATCGTAGTCGAGGATGAGCCGGCGCAGCGCCACCTCTTGGTGGAGTACTTGGCGCGTCAAAATTTTCGGGTGAGCGGCGTAAGTGGGGGCGCTGAATTGCGCAAGCTCGTAGCGCGCGAGCGTCCAGCGCTCGTGCTGCTCGATGTCGGTTTGCCAGATGAGGATGGCTTCGCCATAGCACGGTGGTTGCGCGAGAGCAGTGCGCGAGTCGGTATCATCATGGTGACTGTCGCCTCCGACACAGTGGACCGCGTCATCGGGCTAGAAATCGGTGCAGACGACTATATTGCCAAGCCATTTGAGCCCCGCGAACTATTGGCACGCGTAAAGAGCGTCCTGCGGCGCACGATAAACGTAGCACCGTCGAGTGCGGGACCGCGCATTCGCATGGGTTGCCGCGTATTGGATCTCGAGAAGCGAGTGTTAGTTGACCCGACCAATAACCAGGAAGAAACGCTTACCGCGAGCGAGTTCGATCTCCTCAAGCTTTTCGCTGAACACCCAAATAAGCCACTCCAACGCGACTGGCTGCTCGAAACAACTGCGCATCGTGAGATGGAGCCGTTCGATCGGGCGATCGATTTACGGATTACACGCCTGCGCCGAAAGATAGAATTTGATCCGGCTCACCCCAATGCCATTCGCACCGTACGCGGTGTCGGCTACATGTTCGTTCCGCCGAGACATTAAAGGCCCAAAGCGCCGGTAACAGGTCAACGCCAGATTTCGGGACTTAGCGGACCTATGAGTTGCCCGCAGCAATTTCTCCTTTGGAGCGGAAAGAAGCGGACATCAGCTCAGCTCGAGTAGCACGCCGCCGCTCGGCTCCAGCATCAAGCTTGAAGTCGTGGGGGACATTCTGCAATCGAGAGCAGCGACTGTCTTTCGATACAAACGATACCAAATCGATTGCAGATGACATCCTGACAATACAGAGCGCAGGTATCGTGGCGAGGTTACATGTTCGCATCGACGTTTCGCGCAAGCGAACCGAAGTCGAATATGCAGCTCAGTGAACCTCATTCATCCTGTATGATCATCAGGCTGACGCAGGAAGTGGAAGGCGCCGGCAATCTATTCCTTTCGACGCAACGGTTCCGGCAGCACCAGTATTGCACCTGTCATGACTCGATTTGCGCGAAACTGCTTGGAAGTGGCGTTAGCCGTTGGCACCATCATGGTCGGAACCGTGATCATTCATCTGATCGTGTCATGGTGGCCCGCATTGACAGCATTGATCTAGCCGCGGCGATACAAACGATACCAAATCGTCAGCACGCGACATTCATACGATACCGATGCAGTTTAGGTTGGCCGGTGCCCCTTTTCCGGGAAGGTGATCCTTGTCGAACAGGACGCTTTTCATCTGATTGGAAAACATCGTGGTTAGATTCAGGCATTGGAGTTCTCAAAGTGGGCTGATCGAGCGCTCGTCCTGTTTGGACTGATGGGAGAATCGTAATGAACGATTTGTTTCGCGTTCGTCAAGTGATAACCCATCCGTACAGTCTCCTTACATTGGCTGCTCTGTTCTGGGCCGGTAATGTTGTGCTTGGGCGCGACGTTGCTGGACGAATTCCCCCAGTTACATTGAACAGTTTGCGTTGGGCCATCGCACTTCTTGTGCTGATGCCAATTGCTTGGCCGCAGCTGGTTGGAAAGGGCAAAATAGTTTGGGCGCATTGGGGGCAACTTCTGCTGCTCGCGGTGCCGAGCGTTACCATCTATAACACGTTCATCTATCTGGGCACTCGCACCACAACAGCCACGAACGCGGGTCTAATCGTTGGTACGATGCCAATCGCCACTTTGGTTTTGGCAATTCTCGCCGGTCAGGAAAGGGCAACCGTCACTCGGGTCGCAGGTTTTGTCGCGTCATTTATCGGGGTAGCGTGCATCATTGCCAAGGACGATCTGACAACTATTCATCATCTTTCTTTTTCCTCGGGAGACCTCTTTATACTCGGCTCGGCCCTATCCTGGGCTGTCTATTCCATTCTGTTACGCCATTTTGCAATACCGCTAGGACCGTTCGCCTTACTCGCTCTATTGTCCGCATTTGGCCTCGCTTTGTGCATTCCATTTTGCGTATTGGAGCTTGCCGGCGGCGAACGGATTCTCTGGTCATTTGGCACCATTGCAGCGATCATTTACGTCGGGATGGTTCCTTCGGTCATTGCGACGATTTGTTGGAACGAGGCGGTGGCTCGGGTTGGTGCGAGTACGGCCGCGATCTTCTTCAACCTAGTTCCCGTCTTCGCTGTCGTGATGGCGATCACGCTATTGGCCGAATCTCTAACGCTTTTTCAACTTATAGGCATGGGTCTGATCTTTATCGGAATATGGCTGACAACGAAGCGCGTTGCCTTAGTCCCCTATCGAAAACGTAGGCACTTCCCCGAGAACTTGGGAGGGATCGATGTCCGCTCTGGTGCACAATCTCTACAACGATGAAACGATCGGGCAATGGCAGCACGAGAAAACTATGATGCACAGCTCGGGCATCTGGGGTCGCCAACCCGTTCTCAAGTATCTTCGCGAGCGGGTGTTAAGAAAGGGGAATCTCGTTGTCGACTTGGGTGCTGGAGCTGGATATCCGACTCTTCAGATGAGCGCATGCGTTGGCTCGGCTGGGCGAGTGATCGGAATTGATCTTAGCGAGGCGATGGTGGCAGCAGCTCGCGCTCATTGTCGGGCAGACAACCTGTTCTTTGAACATGGAGACATAACGCAGCGACTTTTATTGACGGATGAGTTGGCCGATGTAGTTACCGGATTCATGGTCTTACATAATTTACATCTGGAGCGCATGCGTGCGATGTTCGGCGAAGTCGGAAGGATTCTTAAGTCGAGCGGCTATGCGGTTTTTCTGACGATGCATCCTGATGCTTTCGAGAAGCATTGGGAACTGGACTTTCTCTCTTATGATGCATTCGCTCTGCGCCGATATCGCGATTCTGTAGAAAAGGAAAATATCCAAATCCCAGGAAGAGCTCGTAACACCGCAGGAGGCGAGAATTCCATAGCGACAGTATATCATTCACGCCAAGCTGTGATCCAAGCTACGCACGATGCTGGATTGAGTTTGGCAGATGAGCAAGACCTCTGGATCGATCGTGAAACTGCTGTCGAGATTTTTGGCCCACAAAGCATACGCAAAATGCCAACCGTGCCAATTTATTGGATGCTGGTGTTGAAGAGGGCAGTTTTGAGCGATCAGCACGCCGCAGATGGTGTTCTCGACCTTGAGGCAGATGTTCGACGGGGCGCGCAGCCAATTCAAGCAAACTCGTAGGATATCGGCAAATGAGCACAATCCCACTTAGCGTTCTCGATCTGCTCAAATGCGAATTTGAGCCGAACGCCCTGCATCGTGATTTTCCAGCTAAACCAAATAGCCATAATAATCCAAGCTATATCTTCGTGCGTCAAACCGCGAACTCACCAGCTGGGCCTTTCATTGGGCTTAGGCAAGCGGCCGCGCTAGTCCGCGAAGGTGTATTCGCTAATTGTGCGGCGGATTGGGGCGATGTTGTCGTCATAAGCGATCAAGCACATTATGCGCTGTTAGAATTGTTTACCGAAATCCATGAAGCTTGGCGAAAATATGAGCGACGGCTTTCTGACATTGAAAAAGTCAGCGTAATGCCTAGTGAGGCTGCGAAACAGTCTTGGGTTAACTTCATCTCTCGTTAGTTGAGGAATCTCGTCAACCGCATAACTATAATGCTCGTCGGTATTGCGGCATGGGCCAACTCAAGTCATTCGGCGTTTAAAGCCGCAGTTGTATCCCCTCAGATCGACCCGTTCTCGCTCATGGGGAACGCAAAGAATTTGCCCAGTCAGGAGTTACCTCACTAGGTTTACACTAATGATGCTGCAATGGATGCGATTACAGCAAGAATTTCGCTTGCGCAGCAGCAATCCTGAGCCGCTCATGTCCGCTTTGGGTCAAAAGCAGACATTGAGGCGCATCCGCGCAATGTCCGCTTTACCCCCAAAAGCGGACATTGCTGAGTGAGATTGGCATGTCCGCTTTGTGCCAAAAGCGGACAAAGTGCATTGCAGCAAAATAGTGCGCTATTCGATCACCTCGTCGGCGCGCGCGATCAGCGACTGCGGCACGGTGAGCCCGAGTGCCTTCGCGGTTTTGAGATTGATTATCAACTCATACTTTGTCGGCGCTTGCACCGGCAGATCGGCCGGCTTCTCGCCCTTGAGGATACGGTCGACGTAACCCGCGGCGCGGCGGTACGGATCGATTGAATTGGGGCCATAAGAAATTAAGCCACCCGCGGTAACGAAAATGCGCTGCGGATAGACCGCCGGCAAGTGGTAGCGCGCTGCCAGGGCAATGATCAAATCGCGATGAACGATGGCGGGCCCGCTATTTGTTACGATGATCCCGCCATCGGCATCGCGCGCCAACGCGCCGACCGCCTTCTCGAGCTCGGTGGCAATCATCACGTTCACGGGGCGCAACTCCAGCTCGAACGACCGAGCGAACGCTTCCGCTGCGCCCCACTGACCGATGCCTGCGAGGGTGCTTGAATCCCGAAGCAGCAACGCGCGTTTCACGTTCGGGGCGATCTCTTTGAAAATTTCCAGCCATTTGCCGGCGGAAACGTAATCCGCGGTTGCAAAGCCTGTCGCGTTACCGCCGGGCCGTGACAGGCTGTCGATCAACCCACCGCCGACAGGATCGGCCACCTGGACAAATACGATTGGCACCGTGTGCGTCGCCTGCAAGAGTGGCTCCAGAGTCTGGCTGCCGGCCGCCAACACGATGTCGGGAGAGTGCGCCAGCAGCTCCGCAATGTCTCTGCGGGCTCGATTAGGGTCACCGGCGCCCCAGCGATACTCGATCCGCACATTGTGGCCGACGATCCAGCCTAAATTCTGCAGTTCTTGGCGGAACGCGGCGACACGAGTTTGACCCTCCGAGTCGTCCTCAGAGAGCGGCATAATCACAGCGATAAGCGGTATCCGGTTCGCCGGCTGCGCCTGTGCAGCAATCGGCCAAGCAGGGATCGAACAAGCAATTCCTTTGATGAAATTGCGTCGCCGCATTGCCTGCCCCGGGGCTTAGGACCACGCCAACAATGCCTGATTACATCAGGGATTTACCACCAGCGAAATGGGGGGTCACGGGTCAGTTTGCACGGCAGCAATTTTGACCCGCCCATGTCCGCTTTGGGTCAGAAGCGGACATTGGAGTACGTCCGCGCAATGTC
>Ga0306925_10004316_pt1 | contig 12797 bp, 7 predicted proteins | sample flu12Cox44000176_FD_203755 | JGI IMG/M metagenome (GOLD analysis project Ga0306925, IMG submission 203755) | Lab enrichment of tropical soil microbial communities from Luquillo Experimental Forest, Puerto Rico - flux8day.12C.oxic.44.000.176 (v2)... | ecosystem: Environmental > Terrestrial > Soil...
CGCCGCGCCCGCGAGGTCGCCACTCTTGCGCAGCGCATAAGCAAGTGCTGCTTTATATTCCGTGTTTTCGGGTTCGGCCTTAACAGCTGCCTCGAGTTGCCGCCGTGCTTCTTCGTGGTCGCCTAGACGCTCCGCCAACTGGCTGAGGCGGAAGCTCCTCTCTGCCGTCGGCTCAAGCGCGACAGCCCTCTCTAGTTCCCCTCGGGCCTCACTCGGCCGCCCCAAGGCATCCTCATCCCGCGAAACCTCGTCATGGTATTCGGCCTCGATTGCGGCCGATGGCCACGGCCCCGCACTCAACGGTGTGAGCGTGTCGAGCGCCCTTTGGGGCTGGTCGGTTAGACGGTATGTCCGAGCAAGAGCAAGCGTCAATCTCAGCCTCTCGGCGGTGCTGAAAGCCGCGCCGGTTTCCTCGCTCCCGCCGGGTGAGGTTGTCTGCGCGGCGCCGACCGACAGAATTCCCTCCGCGAACGACAGAAGCAGGGGCCCGACCAGTGCCGGTACGGCGAGCCCGTAAGAGAATTCGATAAGTCTGGGGCGGCCATTCCTGAGGCGCGGGGGCGCGCGGTGGTGCTCTGAAGTCGCGTGGTGTTTTGAAGTCGCTTCGGCGCGCGCATGTGAGGGAACTGCCGGATCGTTTCGCCGGTGCTCACGGTATCGCCGCAGTTTCATTCCCGACGCCACAGTTGCGAGAGGTTGAGCTCGGTGATATGCCAAGCGCCTTCTCGAAGCAACCTGCAGCTTTATCATGCTGTTCTGTGTCGGAATATGCATACCCCAATGCAGCGCTGGCCCGCTGCCTCTGCGCCTGCGACAGAACCTGCGGGTCGGCCAGGGCCCGCCGCAGAAAAACGATGGCTAATCCCGGTTGGTGCGCCGCCTGGTGGGCATACCCCAGCGACAACGCAAGGTCTGCCCGGGGATGAGCATCATAGGCCGCGCGGAACTCCGATGCGGCCCCCGCAGCCTGGCCGAGACGCATGAGTGCAATACCTCGGTTCTCATGGAGGGAGGGGGTTACGCCACCGAGCTGGATGGCCGTGTCATAGGCCGAGAGCGCATCTTGGTCCCGCGCCAGACTTGCGAGCGCAAAGCCCAGCCGGGCGGCGTAACCGGCCCGGGTCTTGCGCGGAATCCGTTCGTTTTCGGCGAGCATCCGATAGCTCTGCTTTGCCTCCTCCCAGTCCTTCGCCTGCATCGCGCTTTCCGCCGCCTGCGCGAGCCACTCCGCTGGGTGAGCGGGCGACAGGTGAAAAGCTTCCATGAAAAGCGATTGTGCTTGTTTCGGATTGCCGCGCGAGGCTTGTATATTCCCTAAGCGCTCCAGGTAACCCGCTCTCCGCTCGGCCGGGAGGCCGCGAATTGCCAGAAGTGATTCAAGGGTCTTCGCCGCATCGCCGCTCTGACCCGCCGCGATTTGGGCTTCCGCGAGAGCCGCGAGGTTGTTCTCGCTCGGCTCGGCCGCCACGAGCTCGCGCAAACGTGCCAGCATGGCTTGACGATCTCCCAACCTCTGCGCCAGCACTGCCTCCCGCCGTATGATTTCGGGCTTGCTCTGCGCAGCCTTGGGCAGTCTTGAAAGAGCTTCCAAAGCCTTCCTCATATCGCCCGTCATCTCATAAATAGAACTGAGGCGGTCGAGGTGCCGGACCCGAGAGTCGACGTGCTCATCCTCTGCCCCGGCGAGACGCTCAAGATACCCGGCAGCTTCCGCCCGCTTACCAACCTGAAACGCAGCCTCGGCTGCGGCTTCAAGCGATTTCCGATTCGCTTCGATATCGACCGCTTTTCGGAACGCCGTTAGTGCTCGCGATGCATCGCCGGCCTTAAGTGCGGCGAAACCAGCGGCTAGTTGCAGGCGATTTTTATCCGCGGGAAGCGCCGCCACAGCCGCCAAGGACTCGAATTCGGTGACGGCAACCAATGTTTGCCCGGCTGCTACGAGTGTGTTGGCGAGCATCTCGCGGAGCGCGGGATCCTTCTCTTGCTGAAGGTCCAGTGCGCGCCGAAATGACCCAGCCGCGGCGTCCGGTCGCCCAGCGCCGAGCTGGGCCTCGCCCAAGGCGCGTAGGTTCGTTGGGGTCGGCTCGAGGTCCGCCAGGCGCTCGGCATACCCCACCTCGGCGTCGTGGTCGGGCAGCTTTGCCGCGAGAAACGCAGATCGACGTTCGACCCCGGAATCCCGCCGATCGCTCGGAATTAGATCCAGTGCGGCAAGGGCCTCTTTGAAATGACCGCTCTGTTCCGCGACCACGCTCAGCCGTTCGAGCGCATGATCTTGGTTCTTCCCGTCCGTCACATCGGCTAGGCGTGCCAAGTCAGCAGCCGCGACGTCTAAATGGCCCGCCTGCAGTGATGCCTCCGCTGCGGCCGAGAGCGCTTCGGGTTCAGGATTGATCGAGGCCGCGCGCTGCAATTCTGAAAACGCACGCGACGCGTCATTCGCCGCTTGCGCCGCAAAACCGGCCGCACGGCGTAGGCGATATTCATCGGTTGGACTGACTGCGGCCGCCGCCAGCTCTTCGAAATTGGCGGCCGCTTGGTCGAAACGGCCGACGCGAAAGAGCGCGTTGGCCAGCGATTCGCGGATTTCACTGTTCATGGCGCTACCCGCCTTAATGGCGCGCTCAGCAGCTTCCACCAAGTCGGTCCGCCCGAGTTTGGACGCGGCTTCGGCCAATACGGTAGCGACTTCAGGATTATCCGGCGCCAATTTCCAGGCTGCTTCCGCACGTGACAAGGCGCCGGCCGGGTCGCCACTTTTCAACCCGAGTTCCGCGCCAAACACCCAGGCCGCGCGTTTATCTTCGTTATCGCTCGCGACCCTAGCGGCCTCATCATAGGCGACCATTGCCTCCGCCTCGCGCCCGAGGCGTTCTAAAAGCTGACCCTTGGCCACCAGCAGTGTGCCATCCGGTCCCCAACGTGCTTCCTCGCGGTCCAACAGCGTGACTGTATCCGCTGTCGCCGGGCCCGCCACCGCGGCCACCGCCAAGGAGCGACGCGCATATTGGCTGTCACCAGGTGCCAGCGTATCACTGTCGACTGCAGCGGCGAGGTCCGTTAGCGCTTCTCTGTTCTCGCCCAAGGCCGCCCGGGCGAGTCCGCGATAAAATAGTGCCGGTACAAAATCGGGCACGAAGGCGAGAACTCGGTCGGCTGCATTGACCGCGGCAGGATAGCGCTTAAGGTCGATTGCCAGAATAAGATACCCGAATTGGATAACGAGGTCATCGGGATCGGAGGCGAGATACCTTTCCAGTTCATCGAAGGCTTCCTGATATTGCCCTTTGGCAACGAGTTGTCGGCTGTGTGCGAAAGCGGGGAACGAACGCTGACGTTGAAATTCCCGCTGCAACCAGCTCTGCGGCAGTGCCGCACGCAACCGAGCCAGATAGGCATCAGCAGCGCCCGTCGTTGCGGCACCATCCGGTGCGCTAGGCGCCACGCTCTCGGCGGCGACGGATACAGCGCAATTACTAGGTGGGAGAAACAACAGTGCCACCCAAAGTAGAGTTGCATGAAGCCGGACGAGCATAGTCCTAGCGCGCCGGCGCTGGATCAGCGCGAGCACCACGCTCTGCCTTGGCCAAATAGAAATATCTCGCATTTTGTCAAAATTCTTGAGAAATGCTTTCGTCGACTATAGGATAACCTACATCGGTTTCGTCTCGACTTCAAGGGCACTATCATCGGCCAGCATGCCCAGCGGCGAGACGAGCACTGGCTTGCATGCCATGAGTTGCTGGGACTAGGGCCTCTCGCTCAGGCCTCTTTGATCGAGACAGGCAACTCTCCTTTCAAACATGGGTGGATGCCTCCGAGATCAGAGCCCGATCCAGCTGGCCTTGTGCGGCTGTGTCGGCCATGGATATCGGGTAGCCCTGCTGCGGTTCACCAATCTGCTGCCGCGCCATCGCCTCTTCCAGCTGCTTCCTGGCGATAAGGCCTTCGGCGACCAAATATTCACCCAGAAGCTTGCCCGATCTGGCTGCCTCTGCAACTGTCCTTACAAGATCCGGGTAAGTGATAGCCCCCATATCTATGAGCAGCTCTCCAATCGGCCGATATTCTATTGACCCCCGTCCCGTCCGGCGGATGGTGGTCTCCCGACGACCGGCCGGCTTCAGCCTCGCGTAGCCGTGGCGCAACGCCAGGGTGACCTCAGCACGACGCGCCAGCCGAAATTCGACCGGCATCTCCAGCGCCGCCTCGAGTTCTTCGATACCTCGACTGTCGGGGACGACGGAACAGGCGAGGACGACGGTCCCATCAGTCCTTTCCTCAACGGGAAAGACCGACAGCGCCTTGGCGCAGTGCTCCGGCAGGCGGCATAACAGACTTAGCGATATACCGTAAGGGTCAAGCGGCGTGGCGCGAGAGAGGTGCAACTGATCGCAAAGAACCTCGATAAGGGAATCCTCATCAAGCTCGCCGATGTCGACAATGGCCGCGCCCAACGGCCGGCCCGTTTTAGCCTGTGCCGCTAGCCCTCGATCCAGCTGCTCCTCGTTAATGAGGCCCCGCTCGATCATTATGTCACCAAGCTTGCGCCGATAGACTGCGAGCAGTTCCTCCTCGGGAAAGCTGTGCACGGTTTTATCCCAGCCGATCCGTTCGCCTGTCCTCAAATGCCTCAAATAGCGCAAGGTTGCGCGGGTGACTGCAAAATAGTTCACCACGTTCGCCACGAAATACCGAGGTATGATCAGCGGAAGCTGTGACCATCCGTAAATACGGCACGTCCAGAAATGACGATGCGCGAGCCGATTCACCAACAACCCGACATTGATGTAGAAGAGGTCCCAGAGCGCACTGTCGTTTTCAAACGGCGGTGCAAAGATGTAGCGGTCGGGAAACAGGGCAGACGATACTTCAAGGCTTATGAGCCCCAGCGCAACGATATAGCCGAGCATCATAAACTGCTGGGTTAACAAAGCCTTGCGGTCGCGAAAATACAGGTAGCGAACTCGCCAATTGCCCCGCCAGCCAAATTTCCTCCAACCCTGCAACGCAATGCCTGTGACCCATCGCGTTTTCTGCCGTACCGAACTCCAGAACAAGTCGGGAAAAAACTCGCGCGTGGTGATAAAATCACACCGGCTGACCAGCCGCGGTGCGCGATGCAGAAAGGACCAACACGGCAGCCTTCGCTCGATGGGAAATCGCACAAATATCTGTTTTAGCCGGTGATGGCTACGGTACGAGAACTCGTAGTCTTCCGTCAGGCTGTCAGTTGCAAAACAGTCGCCATCGGCGGTCGCTGTCTCTAGCGCCCGCATTGAGTACCCAGTTCCGACCCCCGCACCCGGCACAACACCAGCAAACCACTCGCGGACGTGCATCTCCTTGCAGTGCGCCTCGGCAAATTCGTCCATATAATGGCCGCCAATCAGGTCCCACCACGGCCGCTCGAGCGAGATGATCGGGATCTGCACAACGTCCCACTCAGGCATCAGGCAATTGAAAAGCTTCAGGCTCAGCGTGTCGACGACGTCCTCCGCGTCGTGCAGAACGACCCCTGCGAACCGAATACCGTGTTTATCCTGGTATTCTATAATGCCTCGGACGATCCAGTTAAGACAGTCGGCTTTGCAGGTCGGCCCCGGATGGGGAACGATCAACTGGGTAACCTTCGCGTGGTACCGCATCACCTCTTCGACCTCCTGCTGTGTTTCGAGGTCGTTTACATAGGTACCAACAAACACGTGAAAATTACGATAGTCGATGTTGTGGATGGTATTCAGCAACGCGCGCCGAATGACCTCAGCTTCCTGCCACGCAGGAAACATTAACGCAAATGGCTGCTCCGGTTTCGCCGCCATCTCTTCGAGGTTAGGATGATGACATGTCGCATTACGTCCAAACCGCTCGACGGCCTTCATTACAAAAAACAGGACATCAACAAACAGATCATCGAGTCCCGAGATTAAATAAACGAGCATCATGAGGACAAAGCCGGTCTGCAGTGCCAGCAGAGCAAGCGTAATGAGATCGACGGAGCTCACCAATACACCCGCGTTTTCACGCACCTTTACCGAGCGCTCAGTTTTGCTTCAACTTTTTCTTCGACCACGCCGGCGTCAAAATTTTCCGCCCGCGCTGGCTGAGCCGCAGCGGCTGCCGACCGCCTGAGCGGCGAGTCGGCAGCCGAGCGTGTCTAATGAATCTGGGTTCGCTTACGCAGCCGCTGGAGCGACAAAGGTGTAGCCGAGGCTCTTTAAGCCGGTGACAGTCTGCTTGAGATAGCTGATGTTGTCGTAGCTGTGGTAGAAAAAACTCGCCCATCCATCCCGGACGGCCAGATTTCGCTGAGCATCGGCGATGATGTCCGCGGGAAGTCGAGCGGGGTAGGAAAAATACGGCTGCGGTTCGATCCCGCCCAGCGTGTCCGCCAGTACTTTCATGTTGTATACGTCGCGAACCGTATAGGGCATATACTGCCCGGCAAATTGGGTATAGTTGATCGGCTGACCGGATAGTAATCCAGTGAAGTATAGCCTTCTCTCGGCGGCGGTTGTGAAGAACCCATTTGCAGCGGTGTAGTCGGCCGCCGAGGCGGCGTAAGAGGGGAAGGTTACAAACTGCGGCATGGCAAAGCCCGCGGCTTTGTAGAGCTGCTGCGCGGCGCTGAAACGGCTTTGTGCCCAAGCGAGCGAATCCTCCGCCACCGGTCCCATGAAGTTCAAGCTGTAGTCCGAATTCATTGTTATTCGGTAAAATTCGCAGTCATCGCCGGTTGCGCCGCTGTATGGGTTTGCAGTGCTGTCGTATTGATGGGTATAACCATGGCACATCATGGCGCCGCCCTGGGATTGCAGGTATTTTATCATGGCGACCATGGCGGGGTTAGATTGAAGTGTTATGTTCGTACCAAGACCGTTGGCGTCGAGGGGGTCGAGGTAGTAAGGGATAATCTGGAAACCGAACGGCACATTCTGGCTTTTTAGCCAGCTACCGACCGACTTCAATGTGGCGGTATCATATGTGGGATCGATGTCCTCGAGCCGCACCAGCGCGCGATGTTGCACGGGAGTACTGGGGGCGAGTGCGTCAAACAGAAGATCGCAGAAGGCCAAGTATCGGTCGCCTTCGGATAAATAGACGAGCGGGTTTTCGCCGATGTAGGTGACGCTGCCGCCATTCGGGCCACTAGACCGCAATGCCCAAGGGAAGGTGGAGGCATCGGAACGGACGCAGTTGCCTAAAACGGTGACATTGGAACCGATCGATGCGTAGTTCATGATCCCGGCGGCATTCGCGGCGTACCGTTTCAACTGCTGGGTTGGGCGGCTCGAAGGCGGCAAGGGGTAATCGACCTGCGCCACGGATGAGAAATCAAATTCCGACCAATTCCAACCATAGACCGACGAGAAGCCTGGGTAACGGGTCGTCAGCTGCCAGATATTGTCATAGACCCAGATGATCGGTGTCTGCGTACCGTACACGTCGTCCAAGAAGGAGTTGGGTATCGGTTCGCCATAAGTCGAGCCGATATAAATCGTAGCGGTGTACTGCTTGAGCGTACCGGAGGTATAAGAGACAACGGGCATCGCTGTCCACGAGCCGAAGTGACTCGCCAAATTCGCAGACATGATTGCGTAGAGTTCACCAAGCCAGCCCCACTGGCCCGTCGTATCGTAAAGAACGAGCGTCGAGGTCACGGTGTGTCCTCCTCCATGAGGCCTTTTCCATGCACTGCTCGGGGTGTCGCCATCCGCTTATTGGAGGGCTTTCCTTGCGGCTGAAAGTAGGGATTGGATGAGTGTTCTCCGCGCCCGGAGATAATATATCCCGGTGCCACTCCAACTTTCCAAGGTACCCGGGTCGTCGCCTGTTGCACGGCCAGTTGCGCGCGGGCAGGGTCTCCCGCCAGCGCCGAGTGAGCCATTACTATCCCAGTACCAATGAGAAAGTGTCGTCGGGGCAGGCGCTTTGTCATACTCCTTCTCCTTTTGGAACTACGGGTCTCGAGATTGGAAGACGTGGCAATGCGGCGGTATAGCCGGACGCGGAGCGCATTGCGCCAGCCACGAACCAACATCCTTATGTACGACCGAGAGGTGGCTTCGCGGTTCCTGTATATTCTCAGTCAAGGGTAGTAGACGCGAAAATGAGCGTTCCCCTGCGAGCAAAGGCCGTCCGCATCGCCAATTTCTCAGCACTTCGACGATCCGTTCGCTCGCCAGTCCATCACCGTAAGGGTTCACTGCAGTCGCCATCCGGCGGTAGGCCTGCTCGTCTTTGAGCAACTCCTCGACATGCCTGACTATGGCATCGGGATTCGTGCCGATGATGCGCGCGAGCCCAGCTTCCGCGGCCTCCGGGCGCTCAGTTGTCTTGCGCAGGACCAGAACAGGCACGCCGAGAGAAGGCGCCTCTTCTTGAATGCCCCCTGAGTCCGTGAGGATCAAATAGGCGCGCCGCATCAGAGCCAGAAAGGGGATGTAAGAGAGTGGTAGCAATAGCTTGACCCGCGGGTGCCCGCCCAGCAGTGCGCGCACTGGTCCCTCAACATTGGGATTCGGATGGACGGGGAGAGCGACAATTACATTCGTCTGACGGCGGAGAATCTCGCGGATCGCGTTACAAATCGCTTCCAGATCTCCACCCCAGCTCTCGCGCCGGTGCGTGGTCACGAGAAGCAACCGGCGGCCTTCGAGATCGGCCTCTTCAACCCCGGTTCCCTCCAGGGTGGGAGCGCGTGTCGCACAGAGCAGTTGCAACGCGTCCACCACCGTGTTCCCGGTAACGGGGCACTTCTCGGCAGGGAATCCGGCCAGAAGGAGATTGGCTTGCGCTTCAGGAGTTGGCGGCAACAAGATGGTGGAAACTGCGTCAATAATCTGTCGGTTCGCTTCCTCCGGGAAAGGATTGGCGAGGTCGCCGCTGCGCAGCCCCGCCTCAACATGTGCTACCGGAATGTTCGCATAGAAACCAGCGAGCGCCGCGGCCATCGCTGTGGTCGTGTCACCCTGTACGAGAATGACGCCAGGTCGGTTATCTGCAAAACGACGACCGAACGCTCTCAATAGGTTGCCAGCGGAATCCGCCAGCGACCCACTGATCGGCGCGATGTCCAATACACTGTCGGCGGTCAGCCCAAAGGCGGCCAGCGCGGAACGGCAGATATCTCGGTGTTGCCCCGAAGCCACGATGCGGACCGAGAAATCGTCCCCGTTCTCTCTTAATACTTTTACAACCGGCGCGAGTTTGATCGCTTCAGGGCGGGTCCCCACGACGACATCGCAGCGCGACATCGATGGATCGGTTGAAAGAATGTTCTGCATTTGCCCGGGGTCGTGCGTCTGTGATTGATAAGAGTTCGTCTCGCGGATTCGATAACCTCACTGAAAATTTTAGTCAAAACTTTTTATAGTTAAATTAGTAATATCTGCGATTTTGATCGAACGATGATCGCATTAACCTTAATGTTTGTGAACAAATGCTAATAATTACCGCGTTGACTTCTAGTTACCTCGGATCTGCGAGAGCTAACGGGTGTCATGATGATGGAAGCCGCCCTATGAAATCAGAGCCGGGGGCCGTTCCTCATGCTCCGCAATGCAGCTGCTGCCAGCGTTCGGCTCACGGAGACCAAGTCGGGCACACGGCGGGCTTGAAGCCAAAACGGGGTCACACGAGACGGCAAGTCGACTTGAGGGGGCTCTCCTCTGGACCTTCCGGGCATACGCGCCTGAGTTCGCGTCAAGTTCTGCAATTTTATCCTAGTGGTCGGGTATCGGTCGTGGCAAATCGCCTGGTTTCAGTTCTAATCGCAACTCGCGGTGGGTTAAATCATCTAAATAAACGCAACTAATACAGGATCGAGATGGCCATTGGGAACTGACTGTAACTCGATCCAATGGGCACACTGTCGCGGCCTGATAACTCAACATCTTGGTCAATGAAGGGGGGACGTCCTGCGTAGGTCCTCGATGCCGTCACGCGATCCCAGCGCGGCGGGCCCGCGCGTAAAGTGCCACGACCGCCGCGCGGTGGGCGCTCAGAAGCTCGTGGAGCTCCCCGAGCACCAGCTTGAGTGCAGGCATCCAACAGTCGGCTATGAGACCGCCGTGCGCGGAATCCGCGTTGCTGTCCCCGGCCCGCTCGAGCTTCTCCCGCAGATCGGCCTCGGCTACCTCCAGCGCTGCCCAGGTCCGGCCTCCGTGACCTTCGGCGCGCAGGCGAACTGTCTCCCAAGCGCACCAATTGGCGACAGTCCTGCACAGCTCAGAGGCCCAGGACAGGGCGTCGTACGGGTCCGTCGGTAGCTCGTCGCGGAGGCGGTCGAGGTCTACCCGCTCGGCGCGCAGCCCGTCCTCCACCCGCTGCCACGCCATCACGGCCCCCTCCGGCCCGGACTCACACAGCTGGCGTTCGAGCACCTGCCGGTTGAGATCGCCCCCGGTCGGCACGGACTGGAGCTCGCGAGCCAGCTCCCGCCGGTCGAGCTCCGCTGCGGCCGCCCCCACCGCCTCGGCTTTTACCGGCGTCCGCCGTTCTAGCACTCGTGCAGTCAGGCGGAGCTTCGTTAGCGTGCCTCGGAGCATCCGAATGCGGGGCGAGACCGGGTACCGGGCAGCCTCGATAGTGGTATTAAGCAAATCATGGAGCGCTAGCGTCTCCTCGTCGGTCAGGTCGAGTAGCATATCTCTGCCGGGATCGTCGCTCAAAAATTGACCGTGTAAGTCGGGATGATACGCGCAATTTTTGCATCACACTATAAGAAGTAGTTAATTAGACGGATCGTCGTCACGGAAAAACGCCATCTGAACGACCTCAACGAGCCTTCAAGCAGGCGAAGTATGTCGAAGTCGCGGACGGCTTCTCTAGCGATTTCGACCTAGCGCTGTCACCAATACGATCCCCGAAAAACCGGCGCTCCGTCATCTTCTCAACGCCTCGAGCAGAGCGTTTGGCATCTGCTCTGTATCGGACGACAAAGCGAATATGTCAAACGTGCCAAGGACGGCCTCGGGGGCTACCTGGCCGGTAAAAACGACGCGGTCGGCAATGCCGAGTTCACCCGCCAGCCGCTCGAGGCCGGGCCGCTCAATGCCTTCACCCGCAACTACGAGGGTTGTAGCGATCGAAGTATCGAGTGTTGCGATACCCCAGAAGGCGCCCGATATTTTTTTCAGGACGCAGTGGCGCGACTGTGCCGACTATGACTCGTCGGGGCGGCGAGCAAAGCCAGACCCGATATCCCCGGCGGAGAGGCGCGCGCGACCGCACATGGCGGCAGCGTAACGATCGCCAACTCTGCCAGGGTCGCCCGATCACCGGTCGCTCAAGAATGCACCCCAACGTAAGCGACCAGTGTGGCCGGCGGTTAATCATTAGACTGGTGAGCCCGTAATGTTCACCCACCTCGCCGGGTTCGAGCCCGGAACCAGAAATATCGGGGCGCCGAGCGTTGTGTCATACATCTCGCTCGGTGGCCAGCTGATACGGCCGGGGACGTTGGCAGGCCGATCGGCAGTCGCGCCGACCACCATAAGCTTGGTTGCTTGGTCGTGGATCGAAATGGCGTCCGGAAACGGAATATCGACCGTCGTACCCGTCACCCGGTAGGCCCGCCCGGTTCACACTATAGATGACCGCACGGCCAGCGTTCGGAATAAAGCGGATAGCTAGCGTCATTCTCAGTTGCACCTCATTTTTAAAGAGATAAACAGGATTTCGGCGTCCGACTTGCCGTTACAGATAACGGAATATTATTGTATTGTCAATATCGAAATAGGCGAGCGAAATAGGGACCACGCCGGCGACTCCTACCCCCTCCCGTTGCCGTATCCGCTATTTCGGACCAGATCATTTTAGGCGAAACCGGCGCTGGTCTAAGCGGCTGGCCATTTTAAAGTGGTGGTGTAATTTGCCGCAGGAACTAACCAAGTCCCAGCAGATCCCCGCCTTCCGCAAGCAGGGGCAGAGCGGGACAGTCTGCGTCGTCTACAACGGTGAGATCTACAATTTCCAGCCGCTGATGGCCGAACTCGCGAGGTTGGGCCATATTTTCCGCACTCGCTGCGATACCGAGGTGATTGTCCACGCGTGGGAAGAATGGGGCGCAGCATGTCTCGACCGCTTCAACGGTATGTTCGCCTTCGCGCTCTGGGATGCGGCGAAAGAGGTGCTGTTTCTGGCGCGTGATCGGCTCGGCGAGAAGCCACTCTATTACAGCATCCTCTCTGACGGCAGGCTGCTCTTCGCTTCCGAGCTGAAATCGCTGTTGTTGAGCCGGCGGGTCGAGCGGGAGATCGACCCTCTGGCGATCGAGGAGTTCTTCGCCTTCGGGTACGTGCCCGACCCGCGTTCGATTTACCGGGGCGTCAAAAAATTAGCTCCGGCGCATTATCTTCTGGTCCGGCGCGGAGAGCCGCCGCCCGAACCCAGCGCCTATTGGGACCTGCGCTTTCTTGACGGCACGTCTATGAGTCGGGACGAAGTCGAAGAGGAGTTGATCGCGCGCCTGCGCGAGTCGGTTCGCATGCGGATGATCGCCGACGTTCCGCTAGGCGCGTTTCTCTCCGGCGGCGTCGATTCGAGCGGCGTGGTCGCGATGATGGCCGGGCTCAAGCCCGAGCCGGTCAGTACATTCTCGATCTCGTTTGGCACTCGGGGGTGGGACGAATCCGCCTTTTCGCTCAAGATTGCCGAGCGCTACGGCACCGATCACCATGTCAGAGCGGTCGATCCGAATTCTTTCGATCTCCTCGACCGGCTAGCGACGATCTACGACGAGCCGTTCGGCGACAGCTCGGCGATGCCGACCTTCCGCGTCTGCGCCGCGG
>Ga0306925_10004318_pt1 | contig 12791 bp, 6 predicted proteins | sample flu12Cox44000176_FD_203755 | JGI IMG/M metagenome (GOLD analysis project Ga0306925, IMG submission 203755) | Lab enrichment of tropical soil microbial communities from Luquillo Experimental Forest, Puerto Rico - flux8day.12C.oxic.44.000.176 (v2)... | ecosystem: Environmental > Terrestrial > Soil...
GCGCTTGAATGATGAAGCCAAAGAGATCACTAGCATTCTGCAGTTCGAGAAGCCTGTAGAGGACGCGAAGGAAGCAGCCGATAGGAAGAAAGAACTTCTAGAGCGTTCTATTGCTGACCAGGAAGCAGCCACAGAAGCCGAGAAGGCCATCCAGACCGGCTTCGTTGACTTCTATATTGACGGGCTGAAGCGGGAGCTGGCCGCTGGAAAGATCAGCTTCGATGCTGAGGTAGAAGGCGAGAAGGCCGCAGTAGAGGCGAAGGCTGAGATCGACCGGAAGTACTTCGAGGAACGAGAAGCGGAGCTGCGGCGCCGCGCCGCTATCGGCGAGAATGTGGAGCCGCAGCTGGAGGCGCTGGCAGCGAAGCGCATAGAGTCCGAGACCAGGACCCAGCAGCAGATTCTGGATATCGATGCGAGGGCCGACCGAGAAAGGGTTGCTCACGCTAATTCGGTCTCGCTGGCGCTGGCCGAGGCCTCGAAGAGCACCGTGGACCTGCAGGTGAAGGCCGCTGAGGAAGCTTCCAGCCGCGAGCTGGCTATTCACAAGATCACCATCGCCCAGGACACCGAGAACCGGGTAACGGAAATGAAGAAGCAGCTGGCGGCAGATGAGGACCTGGCCAGGGAGCGCCTGCGCATTGCCCAGCAAGACGTATATAAAAATGCAGCGGAGATCGTGACACTGAATGCGCTGATCACCAATCTGAAAAAGGAGCAAGCCGATCGGGAAGTAGCCATACGGGCTGACGGCGTTCGCAGGCAGGCCGAAGAGGATCACCGCCTAGTGGAAGAGGAGCGGCGGTTCGCCACCGAGATCGCCAATAGCCAGCTGGAAGGCATGCGGCGGGCCGATGAGGAGCGGCTGAAGCACAACCAGATTACGCTGAGCGAATGGGAAACCAACGAGCGGTCGGCGCTGGGCCGCTGGTACACCGAGCAAAAGACGGTCATGCAGCAGGCAGCCGAAGAAGCGGCGCGGGACTTTGGAGTCATGTCGCTGCAGTACCGCAAGGCGCTGAACGACATGGCGCTGCTCGACGAGAAGTTCGCTGCCGAGAACCAAAAGATCGACGACAAGATGGCCGAGCAATTCCAGAATACCATGAACGTCATCTCGCGGTCGTTCACCTCGGCATTCGATAAGATGCTGACCGAACATACGAAGTTCAGCCGGGTCATGGCGAACTTCTGGGAGGAGATGGTGCGCGGCTGGGCACGTATGGGCCTGCAGATGGTAGCTAATTATGTGCAGACCATGGCCAAGATCCTGATCGAGCATATTCTAACCAGCCTGAAGATCATCTCGGTCGATCAGACCACGCAGACCGTGCGCAAGGCCAACGAAAGCTTCTTCGATGCCTTCCTGAACGCCCTGGGCATCAAGCGGGTCACTCAGGAAGCCACGGTCAGCGCCGCCGAGACCGGCGCCCATGCCACCGGCGTGGCGGCGCGGGCGGCTGCCAGCCAGGGCGAGACCATTAGCGTGATCACAGGGCAGGCCGTTCAGAAGGGTGCGGTCATTGCTGGCGAGGCCGCGCAGACCGGGGCGGTCCAGACCGGCGAGGCCGCTCAGACCGCTGCCGTGGTGGCGGGCCAGGAAGCGCAGACTGCGGCGGTTACCGAAGCTACGTCGGAGCAGACCAGCACCACCATCGCTATGCACATAAAAAGCATCGTTAGCGCGGCTGCCGTGGCCGCCGCCCATGCCTTCAAGTGGGTGATCGAGAACGTGCCGTTCCCGGTAAACGTGGTCCTGGCGCCTACGGTGGCGGCGGGCGTATTCGCGGGCGTGGCGGCATACAAGACCTTCGTCAGCGCCGAGAAGGGCGCCGCTATTTCACACGATACGATGCTGCTGGCGCACGCCGGGGAGATGGTGCTGCCGCCGAAGATCAGCCTGGGCCTGCAGAGCATCATCAATACCGGCGAAGGACCGGCAGGCACCGGGCGCGGCTTCCCGGGAGTGAACGTGCCAGCCGCGCTGGCAGCAGCCACGCCCACGGCCAACCAGACCATCTCGAATACCAGCACCACGACCAGCAAGACCTTCCACGTCGCTCCCAGCATTACCGTAAACAATTCGGGCGGCGGCAAGCACTCGCTGGAAGACATCAGCGATGCGGTGCATGTAGGCATACGGCGCGGGCTTATTAAGCTGAGGGGTGCTTGATGAGCAATGTGGTGTACCCTAGCAACTTCCGAGGCCTGGCATTCACGGTAACCAAGACCGCGAAGTTCAACACCATTGTCAGCACCTCGCCAGCTTTCGTTGAAAGCCGCGTGGTGCAATCGCAGAATCCAAACTGGAGCTGGACGCTGCGCTACGATGTGCTGGGCAACAACAGCCGCTGGATCGCTTACGGCGAGAGCTACGCTGATCTGCAGCGGCTGCAGGGCTTCTACCTGGCGCGGCAGGGGCGCTTCGACAGCTTCCTCTTTGACGATCCGGACGACGACTTCGTCGGGCCGGCGATGCTCTCTGCCGGCGTCCCGAACCTCCAGGCGCAGCTCCAGGTGGTGACCGACGGGACGATGTACTACTCGCCGCTCCAGCGCAACATGGGCGGGCAGTTCTATGAGGACGTCACCGACATCAATGGCGGGGTGATCGTATTCGACAACAGCGTGCTGAAGGTGAACGGTGTCGACTACAACATATTCGGCCCGGGCCTGGCTTTCCCTGGCTACTCTTCGGCTGGCATGTATCTCAAATGGGTGAGTCCGCCGACCGGACCGGTGACCGCGCAGTTCCTGTTCTTCTTTCGGGTGCGGTTCGATAGCGATACTCAGGACTTCGAGAAGTTCGTCCAGTCGCTCTTTACCATTGGCGGCAGCGAAGCCCAGGACTCGAATTCGATCAAGCTGGTCTCGGCAAGGATCACGTCACTATGAAGAGGCTGCTGCTACTACTAGTGCTGATACTGCCGCCGCAGCTGGCGGCGCAGACCTCCGTCATCTATTCGCTCTCGCCTTCCAGCACCACGGCTGGCGGCCCGGCATTTACGCTGACGGTGACTGGCAGCTTCGCCGTGGCCTGTGCCAACCCGATCACGTTCAACAATATTGTGGTGACCGGCGGGGTCTTCACCTACGCTTCGATCCAGGTGACCATACCGGCCACCAGCATTACGGCGATCAAGAACGTGCCGGTGCAGTACGTCTGCGGCGGCTTCCAGTCGCAGGTGGTCTACTTCCCAGTGGTCTCGCCGATCGTGCAACCCACCAGCTACGTGCCGACCTACTTCGTGGCTGGACAGAATACTCCGGTGACCGTCTACGGCCAGGGCTTCCTGCCAGGCGCCGTGATCCTATTCGACAATGTGGCGCAGACCACTACCTTCGTGAATTCCGGACAGCTGACCGCCACCATACCTGGCACCAGCATTCTGTATTCCAGCGGCAACCATAAGGTGCTGGTGTATAATGGCGGCGGTGGCGGCGGTAGCTCCACGCCTGCGGTAAGCTTCAGCCCTACCAGCTGCGCCTTCGGCAACCAGGCCGTGGGCACGCCCTCGAGCATCTGCACGGTAACGGTGACCAGCAGCGGGACGGCAAATCTGGCCATCAGCTCGATCAGCAAGTCGGGCACCAACGCCGCCGACTTCAGCCAGGGCGGCACTTGCACCACAACAACATACGCTCCCGGGCGCACCTGCCTGATCACCAGCATCTTCACGCCCTCGGGCGCTGGGGCTGAGACTGCCAGCATTAACGTGGCCGACAATGCGGCGGGCAGCCCGCAGGCCATAGGCCTCGGCGGGACCGGCGTGGCCGGGCATTACGTGGTGCTAACCTGGACCGCTTCGGTCTCGACCGGCGTGCTGGGTTACAACGTGTATCGGAGCACGGTGAACGGCGGACCGTATGCCAGGCTGAACGCCACGTTCCTGAATGCCGTGACCTACACCGATTCGGGCGTCAGCAGCGGCAATACCTACTACTACGTGGTCACGGCGGTGGGCAATTCCAGCTACAGCAATACAGAGAGCATCTACTCGAACCAGTACACGGCGGTGATTCCATGATGAAGAGACTGCTTATTCTTTTGTTCCTCTTCTGCCCTGCCCTGCGGGCGCAATGCACGGGCGGCTCGCCGACCTGGTCGCTGACCTTTGCCAATACGTCTAGCGACAATACCAACTTTCAGAATTGTATCAACGGTGCGACCAGCGGCGATACCATACAGACGACCGGCAGTACTTCCACGTTGACCAGCATCTCGCTTTCCGGCAAGTACATCGTCTGGAAAGGGCAGGGCAGTACCTCCGTGAACTTCGGCGTCACTGGGTCCAGCAACATTATATCTTTCACCGCTACCACCACGGGCAGCATGCAGATCACTGGTGTGACGTTCACGGGTTCGCGCATCAACGGTGGCTGCCCGATCGTAATGAATACGACGCTCTCGCCGCTGACGACGGCCTTCAGGATTTGGAACAACACTTTCAGCGATGGTAGCCCATCCAACCCTGGGACCATCATCTGTACGGGCGGGCAGGGGCCGGGGCTCATTGACCACAACACTTTCAACGCCGCGACCGGAGCCGATGAGCTGATCCATAACAACGGGCTGGGGAATTCCAGCGGGCCTACCGGCTTCACCACGGACATCACCCCTGGCGGCGCCAACTGCATATTCATGGAAAACAATCAGTTTAACAACAACGCCAACTTCGGAACCCAGCAGGCCGAGGAAGCCTTCAACGGTGCCTGCATTGTCTTCCGCCACAACAACATGCTGCGCTTCCAGATGGACGTGCATGCGGGTAACCCTACGGGCGGCAGGTGGTTCGAGACCTACGAGAATAACTACAACGTGACGTCGACCGTATCCAGCCAGGTACAGGCGAATTACTGGAACCACCGAGGCGGCAGCGGCGTGGTATTCAACAACCACGTGACAGGAACGGTATGCTGCAGCGACCCGCTGCCTGGCGCTCCCTTCGGCCCGCTGAATGGTTCGAGCGATCCGCAGACCGGCGCCTACCCGCTGAACTACCAGCTGGGCAGGGGGATCAACAACACGTATTCTCCCGTGTACATTTGGGGGAACGACACGAACGTCCAGAGCCGGGTCGGAGTGGCCACGCTGGCCAGCGGCAACGTGTACGTGCGCATGGGCGGGTCGCCGACCGACTCCGCCTGTACGTCCAATTCGAATACTGGCCACCCAGCAAACGTTTGCGACGCGGTGCTGACCACCAGCCAGCCTAGCACCTTGCTGCGCTGCGAGTCTGCTGCCGACGTGAGCGCGGGTTGCCCCGTGAGCTATTCCTACACGCCATACACCTACGCGCATCCACTGGACACTCTTCCTACTAGTTGCTACGGGCAGGGTTGCTCGTCCTCCGACCGCTTCTACGCGAATACCGCGCAGGGCGGCAACAATGGTTCGGACTGCGCCGATGCCTGGGCCTGGAACGATGGCACCAATGGATGGGGCCTGTCGGTCTCGCAGCAGCCTGGCATCACCATCCACGTCTGTGGAACGATCACCGGAACCGCGAACCAGACCATCCTGACGGCGATCAACGACGGTACCAGCAGCGGCGTCATTACTGTGGCATTTGAGAGTGGCGCCATACTGCAGTCGCCCTACTGGCAGGGTAGTGGCACTACGCCGACTGGCGGCATCAACCTGGCAAAGAACTACTGGGTGGTGGACGGGGCCTCGACCGGGACCATACAGAATACGGCGAATGGGACCGGGCTGACGTACCAGGCCGACAGCTGCGCTATTGGCGGCGCCGGGTCGAACCTGGTGGTGAAGAACCTGACCATCGCCAACATTTACGTGCATACCGGCCTCGGGGTCGACGGTGCCAATACTTTCGGCACCTGCTTCAGCGGCGGTTCAAATATCACCGTCTCGTACAATACAGCCCACGATGCCCGTTGGATGCTGCACCAGGGACTGCCGGGCGGACAGACCACGTCGAACATAGTCTTCACCGGCAATATCATCTATCAGATGGACCATGGCATTACCATTGGCGATAACAACTCCGGGGCGCACCTGAGCGGTGCGCTGATCTACGGTAATGTCTTCCACGACATGACTAACTGGGACAATACCTTGGACAATTTCCACCACGACTACATCCACCATTTCCTGCAGAATGGCGGCGGCGCTACCTCTACTGGCGTGCAGATCTACGGCAACTACTTCTACGGCGACGTAGGCGCCAACTGTAATTCGCTGATCTTCATCGAGCAAGGCGCCTCGACTACCATCACCGGGATTGCTGTATTCAACAATGTACTAACCATGATCGGCACTACCAGGACGCCGCCCTACGGCGCCCTGAACATAGGCGCGGGCAGCGCGGTGATCGTTAACAATACGGTCATCGGCGGCATTCGAGCGACCACCAACGGCGTCAATGCCTGCGTCCACTTCGCCGGACCCAGCTATACCTTCGAGAATAATCTGTGCCAGGTGCTTGGCGACCTGGACGTGGTTGGGAATTCCACTACCACGCTGTCGAAGATCGACTACAACAGCTACTACCAGTGGTCGAACGTAGGCTCGCAGGGCTACAGCCCATACACCAACTACAATACGCTGGCTACCTGGGCCTCGGCCTGCGCTGCTACCTGGTCGGTAGGCTCTGCCGCATGCGATGCGCACAGCATTACCGCCAACCCCAATATCGCTACCTCGGCGCCCTGGACGCCGAATACTGGCTCGCCGGTCATCGCGGCTGGCGTGAACCTGGCCTCGCTCTGCAGCAGCTATCCAGCGCTCTGCAACGACTTCAACGGCGTGAGCCGCTCTCCGACCGGCGCCTGGGATATCGGCGCCGCCACCTCCAGCACCGGCACCTCGCGCCCGCTGGCGCCTACTTCCCTCTCGGGGGTCGTCCATTGATGCGCACCTTCCTAGCAGGCAACGGGGCGGATGTGACCAGCACGGTGATGTCCTATCTTCAATCCCCGTCGCAACAGGAACTGTTCCTGGCCAACCTGGTGATGGTTGGCGACCTGTACGACTTCGGGACGGTGCTGCTGACCGACTGGGAAAGCCCGCTGAGCTACCCGCTGTACGGCACCTTCTTTCCGGCCAGCATCAGCCGTGGGAAGCTCAGCTCGCAGATCGGGCTGCAGGTCGATGCCCTCAGCTTCGACTGGTCGCCGCGTCTGACCGCCTTCGGCACCACCATAGCCACGGCCAACCCGTACCAGCGGGCCATCAGCGGCTTCTATGACAACAAGACCTTCCGCATGTTCCGGACGGTCATGCCGACCAAGGGCGATGCCAATACCTACGGCGCCTGCGTGGTCTTCGGCGGGCGCATTGCCGAGACCACGGTTGAAAGGCTGAAGATCACCTTTTCCGTGAACTCTTTCCTGGACGTCAACAATAACCCGGTGCCGCCGAATGTCATCGAGGCCAACAACACGCTGGCCAACTTCGCCGGGAATACGCCGGTGGTGGCCGATGGCGAATCGATCGTGGCGCAATTCACCGTGGCCACGCCGCCTACGCTGCCCAATACCAGCGGCGCTCAGATCATTCTGGCCAACTGCACGGCGCCCACGCCCGGCAAGATTTACGGGTTCAACAAATTCCGTTATGGATACATTGTCTTCAACCCAGGCTCGTCGCTCGCTGGTTACTTCACCGCCGTCGCCGCCAGCGGCCCGTACAAGGCGCCGGGCGGGCTGCACTACAATCAGCTGAGCGTGCTGGCGCCCTTTCCCTGGCCGCCGCAGCCGGGCGATAGCTTCTACGTAAGCACCAGGCCGCCGATCAACCTGCAGGACGCGGCCACGGGCTTCGAGTACTTTGGTTTCCCGTTTGTACCGCAGCCGGAGACCGCCGCATGATCAACCGCGAACAGATCGTTGCTGAAGCCCTCAGCTGGGTCGGTACACCGTACCATCCACGGGCCATGGTCAAGCTGGCGGGGTGCGACTGCGCCACGTTCATCCTGGGCGTCTTCCGCAACTGCGGGCTGGTCCTCGAGCGCGGGCATGCCGAGGCGGGCGACTGGTTCTGCCATACCCAGGAGGACCGCTACTTCGCCAAGGCGCTGCGGCATGGGCGCCTGGTGGCCGAGGGCATTGGCTACGCTTCCCTGGCGGCGCAGCCTGGCGACATCGTGCTTACTCACCACCAGCGCAGCGTGCGGGTGTACAACCACGGCGGCATCGTTGTGAAGTGGCCTTCGATTGTCCATTCCGTGTATCCCCGGGTGGAGCTGGCGGATGCGACCAAGCACTGGATGTGGGGCTTCCACCAGACGGCGGTACTAGATCCTTATGAGGTGCCGGTAGCATGATCGGCGGAAAGACCAACGCCTCGAACCGTCCCAGCGCCCTGGGCACGCTGCTGAACCAGTCCGCCTACGGCTCGACCATACCGACCATCCACGGTACCTGCCGCACCGGACTCATGGCCATCTGGGCCGCCAACCTGCGCAAGGGCGGCAGCGGGAAGAAGAGCAAGAAGAAGGGCGTTTCGACCTACGTGGAGAACGTCGACTTCCTGATTGGCTCCAACCCGATCGAAGCCATGCTGCAGATCTGGTCGAACAACACCAACCGCTATACGCTGGACTACAAGGTCCAGAGCTACGGAGGGAACGCCTACAACCCCACGGTCAGCGACGCGAACTTCACCACCAATTTGATGACCTTCGGCTCGGGATACAACGTAGGCGATACCTTCTCGGTCGACGGTGGCACCTCCCCGGCGACAGCGGTGATCGTCGGCGTGGGGGTATTCTTCGGCTATCAGATCACCAACGGCGGCAGTGGTTATACTGTAGGCACCACCTACACCACGACGACGCTGACCGGCGGCGGCAGCGGCCTGACGCTCGAGGTGGCTGCCGTAGGCACCGGGGCTTCCTACAATACCACCGAGTTCCCCTTGTGGAATGCCTGGCAGCATGGTAGCGACGTCAACAATGCTGGCGCCTACCGGTTCTGGCCGTGGACCTACATCTGGCGACCCAGTGATGGCGCGAGCATTCCGTGGATTAACACTGCCACGTTCTTCGAGCCTCTAGGCTTGACCGCCATCAATGTCTATTACGCTGCGACCAACAAGACCACCAAGCACGAGCCGCCCATCGCGTACAACCGCATGGCTTTCGAGAACCAGCTGGGCAACGGCACCGAATTCGCCGACGCCGGGCTGACCTCGCAGCAGATCATCTATCCGTACTATGCGGGCGCCGGAAGCTCCGACATCGACCTGGGCGCCAGCGGCATGCTGCCCGATTGGCGCTGTGAGGTGAAAGGGTCGAACTATCGCTACGCCAGGGGCGACGCCGACTTCGCCGACATGATCGAGGATACCATCAGGAGCGGCGTGATCCAGACCGGCAATGCCCTGGGGCTCATCCAGCGCGGCGTCAACTGCAACGACATCCCTGGCATCGTGCAGAAGGTCTTCTTCGGCCAGCTGGAGCCCACCTCGCCCTCGCAGCTGACCTACTATCAGCCCAATGCCGTGGGTAGCATCCTGATCAATATCGACCGCTGGCGGCCCTCGGCTGGCTCGCCGCCTACCACCAGCGATACGGCAGGTAATACCTGGACGCCGGTGGTCATTACTGACAGCGCGGCGATGTGGTGGGCCAAGAGCGTTGGCTGGCCAGCTGGCAACCTGGTCTCGGATGTATTCAACGGCGGTGGCTTCGCCTACGACAACCGGCACTTCATCTTCGAGATGGACCCGTACTCCGACACCATAGAAGATTCGCAAGGGATCCAGGGCGTGACCACAGTGAACGGGCAGAACTTGACGCTCTCGGTCACCATCACCAAGCCGTCGTACGTCATTGCCTTTGCCGACATTGACGGCACCATTACCGGCAATCCGGTGGTCTCGCCGCTTTGGAAGAGCCTGATCAACGACCCCTTCATTGCGCCGACCATTGCTCAGATCAGCGTCGGCGGCCCGATCGTAGTGGCGCAGTACTTCCCGCAGGCCGGGACCTACAGCTTTACGGTCAACGGCATTGCCAGCGCTGGCACCCTGTACACCATTGGCATGCTGGCCATCTCGCAGTCGAACCCCACCGGCATTCCCAAGGCGCTGGGCAATATTCTCGACCCGTACACGCTGGGGCAGTGCCGCACGCAGTGCCAGGCTAATGGGCTGGTTGGGTCGATATCGATGAACCAGCAGCGCGATGCGAAGAGCTGGCTGGAGGAATTCTACAAGTGCGCCAATACCGCGCCGGTCTGGTCGGGCGACCTGCTGAAGTCCATACCGCGCAGCGAGGTCTCTATTTTCGGCGGCGGCATCCAATACACCTCCCCCACGGCCAGCGGGCCGGTGGCTACGCTGACCGAGGACGACCTGGTGGGCACGCCGCCCATGATCGTCGACCGCAGGGCGCAGACCAACAGCAACAATGTCTTCATCGCTGAATTCACCGACCGGGCCAACGACTACAATATCGAGCACGGCTCCATACCCGAAAGCTCCGCCGTGACCATGTTCGGCCCGCGCAAGGAATCGCCCATTACCCTACACGAGATCTGCGACCCCAATGTAGCGCAGCTGGTCCTGGCCATCGAGGTACGGCGCGAGGTGTACCTGCGCAAGACCTATAAGTTCACGCTGCGCCCGAAGTGGGTCGGCCTGGAAGCCATGGACCTCATACTGATCAACGAGCCAAAGCTGAATATCATCAACCTGCCGGTGCGCATACAGGCGGTGAAGGAGAACGATAAATTCGAGCTGGAAGTAGAGGCCGAGGACTTCTTCTACGGGCTGCATGCTCCCAACGTGGACTTCTCGCCGTCCACGGTGGTGGCGCCGAATAATGCCGACTCCACGGTGGTGCCGGGGCCGGTCAACCCGCCGGTCATCTTCGAGCCGCCGCTGCGCATGAGCTTTTCAGGACAACCTGAACTATGGGTCGTGGATAGCAATGCCGACCCCAATGCAGGCGGCTCGCTGGTGTATGTCTCAGTAGACGGCGGCGCCACCTACTCGACCTCGCCCGTAGGCACCATCAACGGCAATGCGCCTACCGGGTACGTGCAGACGACCGACTTCCCGGCTGCTGACGATCCTGACAGCACTGATGTGCTGGACCTGGACCTGACCGAGAGCAACGGTGTGCTGCCCAGCTTCACCGCTGATGAGGAGAACAGCTTCCTGTATCCCAGTTTCCTGGGCGCTACGCCGTCGCCTACGCCTACTGTGGTTGCTACCGGAAACAACTCCGGCAGCTCGACTCCTACGCAGTGCATATCGTTCGCTCCACCTTCGCCTGTAGGTGGATACCTTCCCAGCGACGTGGTGCTGTTCTTCGCCAAGCAGCGCGATGTGATCGATGGCAACACTGCGTTTTTCTTCGGCCCAGGTCTGGTTCCTAACCCGACCAACCCGTCAATCATTCAGCCCATTGGTGGATTGATTCGGCTCTCGCAGAGCAACGATGCGTGTGGCAATGTTGATCCGTTGATCATTGCCATCTACGACGAGCACACGTTCACCTGTCCTTGCTTCGGCTCTCCGCTTCCGGTCGAGAACTTCTATGGCACCGGTCCTGGTGGTGGACACGGCTTCAACTATGACTGGGCCTGGGCCAGCGTGGCGCTGCGTAATGCTGGCAGCGCAGTGTCATCCTTTGAGGTGGCCACTGGTGCGCTGGGCAGCACGGTGGTGCTGGATGAGGCTACATTCAACTCCTCCAGCCTGTCCGGTGGTGCAATCGGTGGCACTGCTGTTGTGGTGGTGAAGGTATGGGGAGCGGTTCCTGGCAACCCAGCGCTGTTCATTGCAATGGTCGCAGGCGCTTCGTCTGCCACGCCACCTTCTGGCTGGACCTGGGTTGGCGGCACCATTGGCTGCGAGATATTCTCCCAGGTAGGAACAGAGGTGCAGACACCTAATGCCTACGAGCTGGTCACGTACCAGACCGCCACGCTGGTTGCGGCGAACCAGTACAGCATCGACGGCACCGTGGAGCCTATCCGCCGTGCGGTGTTCGGCGTGCCCTACGTACGCACCGGCATCGACCACAACATCGGCTCGCGCTATGCCTATCTGGACTCCTGGCAGGTGCAGGCACCTCCTGGCATTGTGAAGCTGACACTTGATGCCACCTGGATCAACAAGACGCTGTACTTCAAGCTGGTGCCGTTCAACAACCTTGGCAGTGGTTTCGGTGACTTGTCTTCGGCGGTGGCTTACGCTTACATGCCGGTGGGCCAGCTGCCCGGAAGTGGAGGTGGTGGTGGCGGCACCATCGGTGGCGGCACCGGCCAGCCTGGACAGCCTGGACAGCTCACCTACAGCATCAGCGGTGGCACGCTCAGCAACCCCAGCAGCACCACCATCGCTATGGCCAATGCCACGGCGACCTTCTCCAACGGCTCTGCCGTGTACTACAACACGCGTACGTTCACCATTCCTCTTCCGACGGCACCGACCACCTATTACGTGACCATCTTCGATCCTAACTTCACGGGTGATGTGGGCACAGCGACCACGCTGACCGCACAGGCGCAGGCTACATCCAATCTTGTCGGCGTGCCGGGCTACGTGTACATCGGATCCATTACAGTGCTTCCAGCCGGTGGCGGGACTGACACTACGGTGGGTGGCTACCCACCGCCAGAACAGATACTGGTGAATGGAGTGTGAGCGAATGACCACACTACTTACGGCGAACTTCAACGACACGCTACCGGTGGCACCGGTAGGGCGCAAGAACATCGCGTGGCTAGCCGATCCACCGACCAGCGCCATCCGCAACATCTCCGCCAGCATCCTGAACTTCGGCGGTGTGGACGCTCGCACCACCACCAACGAG
>Ga0306925_10004320_pt1 | contig 12788 bp, 12 predicted proteins | sample flu12Cox44000176_FD_203755 | JGI IMG/M metagenome (GOLD analysis project Ga0306925, IMG submission 203755) | Lab enrichment of tropical soil microbial communities from Luquillo Experimental Forest, Puerto Rico - flux8day.12C.oxic.44.000.176 (v2)... | ecosystem: Environmental > Terrestrial >...
ATCATCGGCGAGAACACCACCTACTCCCACCTGACCGCTGTCAACGCCCCCTACCTGCTGGGCACCATCCGGCCCCATTCGGCCTGGCTGACCAGCTATTACGCCGCGACCCACTGGTCCCAGGCCAATTATGTGGCGCTGGTCACCGGCCAGTTCACCGCCTGCGAGCAAAAGGACGGGGGCGCCGCCTGCCACCAGAACGTCGGCAACCTGTTCCACCAGCTGGATGCGGCCGGGCTGAGCTGGAAGGTGTGGCTGGAGGCCGGCACCGCCAAATGCGACACCGGATCGGGTGGCAGCTGCACCAGCAACACGCCCTGCCCGCTGACCGGGTTCTACACCACCGGCAACCCCCCCATCTTGTTCGATGACATCGAGGGCCCCGGCGGCGTCTGGTCCCCGGCCACCCCGTCGGCAGAGTGCATGGCCAACGACATGCCCGCCGGAACTGCTACCGCGGGTATGGCCACCTTCAACGCCGATGTTGCCGCCGGCCAGGTAGCCCACTTCAACATGGTGATACCAAACGGCTGCGACGACGGCGAGGCCAACTGCAAGCCGGTCAACAACCGCTACACCCAGTTCGACGACTTCCTCGCCCAGGAGGTGCCCAAGATCGAGGCCTCCCCCGCGTTCGGCAGCAACGGGGTCATCATCGTCGTCTACGACGAGGACGAGCGGGCCGGCGGGATCGCGCCCAAGAACGGGTTCGGCTCCGGCGGCCACGTCGTCTGCGCGATCATCAGCCCGCTCGCCACCGCCGGCACCTACGGCCAGACCTACTACCACTACAGCCTGCTGCGCACCCTCGAAGACGGGTTCGGCCTCGCGCCCTACCTGGGCAACGCCAACGCCGTCACCCCCATCACCAGCATCTGGCGTCCACCCGCGGGGTGACGGCCCAATCAGCCGCGTTGCCGCGACTGATCATCGGCTCGGGCTGCCCCCCGCATGAGCCCGCCGGCCGTTGAGGCCACTTAATCGTGCTGTACTTCGAATCTCGGTAACTCCACTTCGACGTACGGGTCACCGTCGACAAGGCCATCGGTTATGCCCCCTGAGGTCGGTCGTGCCCCGGCGTCAGGCCCCCACCCGTGTTGCCTCGGCGAGGATGGCGACGATCGTGGCGACGGCCTCTTCGGCGTCGGGTCCTTCCGCCGTTACGGTGACATGCTGGCCGCTGGTCGCGCCCAGGCCCATGACGCTGAGGACGCTCTTGGCGTCGGTGCTGCTGACGCCCATGGTGAGCGACACCGCTGAGGAGAACTTCGCGGCCGCCACCGCCAAGGCGCCGGCTGGGCGGGCGTGCAGATCACCTGTGAGGGTGATCGCCTGCTCATAGCTTGCGGGCATGACGCGCCTCCTCGGCGGCGGCGAGCACCGCCTTGATATCCCCGCCGCCGGCAGCCGCCACGGTCGCTGCCACCACGCCCTCGACGAATGGCGCGTCGGCGAGCTCGACCGGCGTGGGCAGGTCACCGGCCTCGGCGAGCAGGGCCCGGACGGTGAGGACGGCACTGCCCAGGTCGGGCAAGATCACGACGCCGGCCCCGCTGTTGGCGAGCTTTACCGCCCGCTGCACCTTCGCCGCGCTGGTGCCAAGCTGCCCGCCGTCGGTGCCGCCAGCGGGGATAATGGCCACGGTGCCCCCGCTGATCTGGGCGGCCAGCTCCGCCGCACCCTCGGCCAAGGCGGCGCTGTGCGAGACGAGGACGATCCCTACTCTGGCGTCGGGGCTCATGGCATATCCTGAATTGTGTTCGGCATTGCTGAAAGGTCGTCATGATCCAAGCGGTGGAGCGCGCAGCCCGAATCCTGGCCGTTCTCGGCTCCGGCACCCCCCGTCTCGGCGTCACCGAGATCGCGGAACGGGTCGGCCTGGCCAAGCCCACGGTGCACGGACTGCTGCGCACGCTGGAGAAGCACGACCTGGTCGCCCAGGATCCCGATACCGGGAAGTACAGCCTCGGCCCGGCCGTGCTCTCGCTGGGCAACGCCTACCTGGACGGCTCTGAGCTGCGCGCCCGTTCCCTGCTGTGGGCGGAGTCGCTCGCGCAGCGGGCGAACGAGGCGGTCTGGGTAGCCAGCCTGTCCGGTTCCCGGGTGATCGTGCTGCATCACGTGTTCCGCCCGGACAACACCGTGCAGATCCTGGAGGTGGGTGCGGCGATCCCGTGGCACGCCTGCGCGCTGGGGCATGCGATGGTGGCCTACCTTCCGGATTCGCAACGAGCTGCCGCGATGGCCGCCGATCTGGCCCCGCTGACCGGCCGGACCAAGACCTCTCGCGTGGCGCTCGGCCGGGCGCTGGCCCAGGTGCGCAAGCAGGGCTACGCGGTCGAGGACCAGGAGGCAACCGTCGGCGACGCAGGTGTCGCGGCGCCGATCCTGGGCCGTGACGGCGCCGTGGCCGGCGCGATCGGCGTGGTCGGTGCCGCGGAACGGCTGCTGGTGCCGAGCACGCGCAGTGAGCTGGCCCGCGCGGTCACCGAGGCCGCCCGCGCGATCTCCAGGGATCTCGGTGCGGCCCGGGGCGGTGTGGCCCTGACGGCGCTGAGCTGAGGTCATGGCGCCCTCACGGGTGCTTGCCCCGGCTCGCGGGTGGTCGCCTGGAGGGCATGGCCCGCCAGGGCGGCGCATGCGGAGCTGTCGGCTCCGGCGAGCCACTCGGCCACCTGCGGCACGCGGGCCGCGCCCACGCTGAGCTTGCGCACCCCCAGGCCGATCAGCAGGGGCAGGACGGCAGGGTCGGCGGCCGCGTCACCGCAGACAGAAACGTCTAGTCCAGCCGCCCTGGCCGCCTGCACCACCCGGGAGATCAGGGCCAGCACCCGCGGGTCCGCCGCCAGGGCAGGGCGCGTGGCCGGATCGGCCCGGTCCAGACGGAGCACTTGGCTGGTCAGGTCGTTGGTGCCGATCGAGAAGAAGTCGCTCGCGCGGGCGAACGTGTCCGCCGCGGAAGCGGTGGTGGCGACTTCCACCATCATGCCGAGCTCGGGCACGTCGGCGTCGGCCTGTGCAGCGGCCTCCGCCAGCGCCGACCGCACGTGGGCCATCTCGTCCAGGGTGCTCACCATGGGCACCGTGACGGCGAGCCTGGTATCCCGGCCGCTGCGCAGCACCGCGCGGAGCTGATCGCCCAGGGCGCGGGGATGGCCAAGCAGGGCGGCCAGGCCCGCTGGCCGGCCCGCCAGGAAGGCAGGGACCTTGTCGCCGGAGAAGTCGAGCAGCCGCACCACCGAGGGCCTGTCGCTGAGCAGGCCAAGCACGGGGTCCAGCACGCGGCGGTGGTCGGATTCTGAGGGCCACTCGGTGGCGCCGAGGAAGGGGATCTCGGTGCGCAGCAGGCCTACCCCGGCGGCTCCGCCAGCCAGGCCAAGCCGGGTTTCTGTGGCGGACGCCACGTTGCAGAGCAGCGTGATCTCCTGGCCGTCCGCGGTCAGCAGAGGCGTGGCGGAGGCTGGCGTCGTGCCGCCCCGCCCGGCCAGGCCAGGCACGCCGGTGGCCACCGCCGCCCATGGCTGTGCGGCAAATCCGGCTACGGCCGCCAGCTCCTGAGGTGAGGGGTCGACGATGAGACAGCCGTCCACCGCGTCAAGGATGGATGGGTGCCCGGCTGGCGCCGTGAGCAGCGCGGGATCGGCGCCAGCCAGCATAGGTATGCCCAGACCACGCGCGATGATCGCGGCATGGGAGTTGGCGCCGCCGGAGACCGATACCGCGCCGGCCAGCCCGGCGTCGGCGAGGCGGATCAGATCGGCCGGGTCTACCTCGCGCCGGATGAGAATGAAGCTGCCGGCCGGTGGAGGCGTGGCACTACCGGCGGCCAGCTGGGCGAGGACGGCGCTGGCGACCTGGCGGATGTCGTCGGCGCGGGCGGCCAGGTCCGGGTTGGCCAGTGCGGCGATCGCCGCGGCCTGCGCAGCGGCCGACTGCTCGACCGCGGCCGCGGCGTTGGCACCGTCTCTGGCCGCCGCCACGGCCGGATCCACCAGGGCCGGGTCGGCCGCGATCAGCGCGCCGATCGCGACGATGTCCGCCTCCTCAGCGCGCCCGTCATCCCGCAGCTGCTGTGCGAGCGCGGATCGTTCCCGTGCCACCGCAGCAAAGGCCGCTGCCACCTCGTCCGGGGTGGCCGACCCTGTGCCAGCCGGGGAGTCGCCGGGATAGAGCTGCCCGGCTGCTACCCCCTCGGACACGGGCAGCCCCCGGTAGCGGCTGGCCTGGCTCATGGGCCCGCCAGCGCGGCATCGCGGAGGGCGCCGAGGATCAGCACGGTCGAGGCTGCCCCGGGGTCTTCGTGCCCGACGCTGCGCGGCCCGAGGTAGCTTGCGCGGCCTTTCAGCGCCTGCATCGGGATGGTGGCCATCGCCCCCGCCTGAGCGGCGTCAACGAGCGCGGTGAAAGCGTCGGCGTCCGGAGCTCCCTCGGCGACCGCCTTGCTGAAGGCTCCGGTGGCCGGTGCCAGCGCGTCGACCATCGTCTTGTCGCCTTCGCGGGCAGCCCCGAGGCGCTGCACTCCGGCCAGGGCCGCTTCGAGGGCGGCCGCCAAGCGGGGCAGGTCCACATCGGCAGAGTTGCCAAGCGCCTTGCCGGCGCTGCGGAAGGCCATCCCGTACAGCGGGCCAGAGGCGCCGCCGACCTTCGAGATCAGCGTCGACCCGGTCAGCGTGAGGACGGCGCCCGGCGTCGTCGGCGCGGCCGAATCCATCGCGCTGAGCACGGCCGTGAACCCCCGGGACAGATTGATGCCGTGATCGGCGTCGCCGATCGCCGCATCCAGCTGAGTCAGGTGGTCTCGCTGCTTCTCAATGACCGTGGCGGCAGCCGTGATCCAGGCACGGAAGACGTCAGCTTGCATGGGTCTCTCCTGTGATCTGGGGAACCAGTGGTGCTAGTGTCCCCAGGGCGCAGGGGCCAGGCGTATTGGTCGGCCCGTCCTGTGCCCTGGGAAGCAGTGAAGCTAGCGTCCCCACCGCAGGGCCGGTGTGTCCACCGGGGCATCCCAAAGCCGCGTCAGCGTGTCCGTGAGCTGGCAGACCGTCACCGAAAAGCCTTGCATCTCCAGGCTTGTGATGTAGTTGCCCACCAGGTTCCTGGCGATCCGGCCACCCTGTCCCTCGAGGTACCGCCGTACCTCGTTGAAGAGCACATACAGTTCAAGCAGCGGCGTGCCGCCCATGCCGTTGATCATCACAAGCAGGTCGCCGGACAGCGGCATGTCGGCGCGGATAGCGTCGAGCGCGGCGGCGGCGAGATCGCGGGCCGGGGCGAGCGGGACCCGGGTGCGGCCGGGCTCGCCATGGATGCCGATGCCCATCTCGATCTCGGAGTCGGCCAGGTCGAAGGTCGGCTTGCCGGCGGCCGGGACCACGCACGAGCTCAGCGCCACGCCGAAGGACCGGGAGCGCTCGTTGACCTCACGGGCCACCGCCGCGACCTTGTCCAGGCCCGCTCCCTCCTCCGCGAAGGCGCCGGCGATCTTCTCCACGAAGACGGTGGCGCCGACGCCGCGCCGTCCCGCGGTGTAGAGCGAGTCCTGCACCGCGACGTCGTCGCTGGTCACCACCGACACGACCTCGATGCCCTCGTCCCCGGCCAGTTCGGCCGCCATCTGGAAGTTGAGCACGTCACCGGTGTAGTTCTTGACGATGTGCAGCACCCCGGCACCGCCGCTGACGGCCTTGGTGGCGGCGAGCATCTGGTCCGGGACCGGGGAGGTGAACACCTCACCGGGGCAGGCGGCGTCCAGCATGCCGTACCCGACGAACCCGCCATGCAGGGGCTCGTGGCCAGAACCCCCGCCGGACACCAGGCCCACCTTGCCCGCCTGCGGGCCGCCCGCCCTGGTGATCACCTTGTTCTCGACGTCCACAGCCAGCGAGGGGTGCGCCGCGGCGACCCCGGCCAGGGCATCGGTCACCACGGTGTCGGGGGAGTTGATGAGCTTTTTCATGACGCACTCTCCTGGATTCTCTCACCGTCCACGGCGGCGGGGGCGGGCTCCGACGGCGCCAGGCTGGTCAGCGCCGCATCGGCGCGGACCCGGCCAATCGCCACCCAGGCGAGACCACCCAGAACCCCGCCGATCAGTTCCCCGATGAGGTAGGCGGGGACCTGCGACCACAGCACCTTCCCGCCAAAGGCACCCATCATGAACACGGCGCCCAGGTAGCGGGCGGGGTTGATGGCGGCCCCGGTCGCCGGGCCCAGGATGATGATGATCGCAAAGACAATGGCGCCGATCGCCATCGGCGCCCAGCCCGGCACAGCCCGGTGGTCAATGACGCCGAAGATGACGAACACCAGGATGAACGTGCCGAGCGCCTCGATCAGCAACCCCCGCCCGAACCCCATGGTGGCGGGGTTGTAGGCGGTCACCCCGCCGCCCGCAGTGACGGTGGCCAGCCGGCCCAGGGTGAGGTAGATCGCGGCCGCGCCGGCGATTGCCCCGGCCAGCTGCGCGGCCCAGTAGCCGGGCACCTCACGCCAGGAGAACTTGCCCGACACCGCCAGCGACAGCGTCACCGCCGGATTGATGTGGCCGCCCGAGATGTGCCCGATCGCGTACACCGCGCCCACGATCACGAGCATAAACGCGAACGAGATCATCCCGAGTTCGGCCAGCGAGAACGGGGCCTTGGTGCCGGCCGCGATCACGCCGGTCGCGGCGGCCGAGCCGGCCCCGACGAACACAAGGAAGCCGGTGCCGAGGAACTCGGCGGCGAGCTTCTGCCAAGTGGTTGGTGGTGCTGCCATGCGGATCGCCCGCGGCACGCCGGTGACCAAGCCAGAGGGGCCGGGGCTCCTCACCTCCTCCGGTGAGCGGCGGCGAAGTCGAAACATGTTCGACATCGCCGAACGACGTTTCACGAAACATAAACGCCGCGGCAGGGCCCCGTCAAGAGGGCTGGACTCCTTACTGAGTCAGCGGCTCAATGCCACGGCCTGGCCGCCCGGGCCGCCCAGTAGGCATCCGGGGGCTCGGCGAGACGCAGCGCCGGAAGCTCGCCAACCGTGAGCGCGGCCAGGTTGGCCTGCAGCTGCATGCTTGTAACAGCGCCGGACAGCACGACCGATGCCCACGGCTGAGCCAGCGCGGCGGCCATGGCGATCGCGTCTTCGGTGACGCCACGCTCGGTGGCGAGCGCGGTTACCAGGCCGGGCGGCTCTCCCGCCGGGGTCAGCCGCCCGTTGGCGACGGCCTCTTTGACCAGGACCGCCCAGCCTCCCGCGGCGGCCTCCGCCGCCGCGGGACCAGCCGACGGCTCGAGGAGGTTCCACGTCACTTGCGCCGCCGCGACCAGCTGCTGCCCGTCGACGGTCAGGTGCAGCGCCCGGCGGATCGTGTCCGCCTGATGCGGCCCGCTGGTCGTCAGCCCGATGATCACGCCGTCGGCGCGCAGGCGGGCCAGCGCGGCCAGCAACGGGGTGTCGGTGAACAATCCGGAATCAGGGGTCACCGAATGCACCTGATACAGGGTGAGCCGATCACCCAGCAGGGCCCTGCTCTCGGCCAGCTGAGCCCTGAACATAGCCAGCGAATGCTCCTTGACCTCCTGCTGGCAGGCGTCCAGCCGCCAGCCGCCCGTATAGCGGTAGCCCCATTTCGAACCAACGACCACGTCCGGATGACCGCGCTCGGCCAGCCACCCGGCCAGGAAATCCTCGGCCCTGCCATAGGAGCGGGCTACGTCGACATACCTGACCCCAGCGGCGTAGGCAGCGTCCAGCACCGAGAAGCTCCGGGCCCGCAGGCCAGCGACGCTGCGATCGGGCAGGTCATCCTCCCGGCCGCCGGTGATGTACGCAGGGCGGCCCAGAGCGGCCAGCCCCAGCCCGATCCGGGGGACCACCGGGCCGCCCGCCCCGAGCGTCACCGCTGGCATCCGGCTCTGATGATCGCTGGCCATGGCCGCTACCGTAGCGGTGGCCCAGTCAGCAGCGATTTGGTCGGCCCGGCCTGTTGCGCAAGTATCCGCCTTATGGGTGCCAGCTTCCGTCTGCCGAGACGCCGCCCGCATCGCGCAGGACAGGTCGATCTGGGCACAGCGATCCGCGTGGACGGCGCGGCGCCGCACTCGACCGCGGCGCCGCGCGGTTCAGCGTGATCGTTTGGCCGCTGTCCGGTACTGCTGGTAGCGCCCGGGCGCCGGTCGCCAACTAGCGATCACGCGATCAGTAATCGTCGTGCCGGTGTACCCAGGCCATGGTCCAGGGCAGGTCCTTCTCGTCGCGGCCGTTGGGCGTGAGATCCAGTAGCTGGTAGCCGCTGTTGATCGGGTCGAGGCCACGGCTGTAGGTGGAGTAGGTGTGGAAGATCTCGCCTTGATCGTTGATCGCGAACACGCTGAGACCGGGTGACTCTTCCATCAGCTCATCCACGCGCCGGAAGTTGTACTCGCCTCCGGCCCGGCGTTGCTGCGGCGTGGCCGAGACGCCGAAGTCGTAGTTGAAGTCGCCGGGCGCCGAGGAGTACCAGCGGAACGACCAGCCCATCCGCTGCCGGTAGGTATCGATCTCTGAGAACGGCGCGCGTGACACCGCCACAAGGGCGGCGTCACGGTGGGCCAGGTGGACGGGCATGGCGTTGAAGCTGTCGGCCCAGAAGGAGCAGAGGGGGCAGCCCTCGCCCCAGCCGAGGCCGAACATGAAGTGGTATACGAGTAGCTGACTGTGACCGTCGAACAGGTCGCGCATGGGCACCGTGCCGTCCGGGCCGTCGAACTCGTACCGCTTGTCAAGCCGCACCCAGGGCAGTCGCCTGCGCTCGGCGGCCAGCTCGTCGCGGAGCCGGTTCAGCTTCTTCTCCCGATCGAGCAGGGCCAGCCGGGCCGTTCGCCATTCATCCGGGCTGCCGACGCGGGCGGCCGCCGGCGGTGCTGCCGGGTGGGCGGATACTGTGTCGGGCTGCTGCGGCATGGCTGCTCTACCTCCGTGCCGCGGTTAGCGCGGGAGCCTGCTGCGGGCTGGCCGACGGCGACCGGCGGCGAGCACCGGCGGCCAGCGCGGTCAGGGCGCCGGCCGCCGAGAGGCCGGCGGCGGCAGCGAGCGCCGGGCGGAACCCGGAAATCAGCGTGGCCGGCGAGCCTAGGTGCCCGTTGGCGCTGAACACGGCGGCGACGATCGCAACGCCGAACACGGCGCCGAACCGCTGCAGGGTGTTCTGGACTCCTGAAGCCTTGCCCATGTCGGCGGCCGGCACCGCGTTCAGCGCGGTGGTTGGCACGGTGGGTATGGCCATCGAGATCCCGACCCCGGCGGTGATGAGCGGCAGCACGAACCGGCCGTAGCCGGTAGTGCTGGTCGCGCCGAGCGCGATCCAGGCCAGCCCGGCGCCCTGCATGGCCAGGCCGAGGACCATCAGCGGCCGCGATCCGATCTTGTCTGCGAGCGCGCCGGCGGCCGGGGCGATCAGCAGCGGCGTGAGCGTCCACGGCAGGAAGCGCAGGCCCGTGCTCAGCGGCGAGTAGCCGAGCCCCAGCTGGAAGTACTGCGCCATCAGGAAGGCGGCCGAGGTGATGCTGGCGAACATCAGGAAGCCGGTCGCGTTGGCGGCCGCGAACGCGGGGGTGCGCAGCAGGCGCAGGGGCAGCATGGGCTCACTGGCCCGCCGTTCCCAGGCGATGAAGCCCGCGATCAGCACGGCGGCCAGAATCAGCGCGCCGATGACCTGCGGGCTGCCCCAGCTGACGTCCGTCGCACGGACCAGGCCCCAGGCGAGCGCCACCGCACCGGCGGTCGCCATGGCGGCGCCCGGCAAATCCAGCCTGGCCGATGGCCCGCGGCTTTCCGGCAGTCGGGACATGGCCAGGGCGGCGGCGGCGAGGCCGATCGGCACGTTGAGCCAGAAGATCCAGTGCCAGCCGGGGCCGTCCACCACGGCGCCGCCGACCAGCGGGCCGCCGGCGATGGCCAGGCCGCCGATCGCGCCCATTATCCCGACCACGGTGCCGCGCCGCTCGGCCGGGAACGCCGAGGCCAAGATGGTCAGGCTCAGCGGGGTGATCAGCGCTGCCCCCAGGCCCTGGACGGCCCGCGCGCCGATCAGCAGTCCCGCGCTGGGCGCGAGCGCGCAGGCCGCGGACGCCGCGGTAAATAGCAGCAACCCGGCGACGTACATGCGCCGCCGGCCGAACCGGTCGCCGAGCGCTGCGCCAATGATGATGCCTGCGGCGAGGGTCAGCGTGTAGGCGTTGACCGTCCACTCCAGCGTCGAGACGCTGCCGCCAAAGTCGGCATGGATGGCCGGCAGCGCGGTGATCACCACGAGCGTGTCGAGAGCAGTCATGAAGAAGGCCACCGACGTGAGCGCGAGCGCCCAGCCAGCGGACTTGGTGAGCTGCATGTCCCCACCTCCGGGATCGGGCGGTGGTGCCATCTGGCGCCTGCTGACTGCCCGACTCACCTGTCCTACGGTGGAGGTGGCCCGAAATCGACAGCGGCCCGCAGACCTTCCGTAACGGCCGGGCGGCAGATCAGGGATCGGGCCGTTGTTGCCGGTCCCGGCTCGCCACCCGGCGTTCGAGTGCCTCGCGCAGCGCGCTGTTGCCGGTGGCCTCGAGCGCCCGGGCCCAGGCGGCGCTGGCCTCGTCGGCGCGGCCGGCCCGGTCCAGCAGGTCCGCGTGCGCGGTGTGCAGCGGCCCGTAGCCGTCCAGCTCGCCGGAGGCCAGCACTGGGGCCAGGATCGCCAGGCCAGCCAGCGGGCCGTCGGCGAGGCCCACGGCCACCGCCCGGTTCACCTCGATCACCGGTGACGGCGAGCGACGGGCCAGCTCGCCGTACAGAGCCGCGATCTGCGGCCAGTCGGTCTGCTCGAAACAGGGCGCCTGCGCGTGCACCGCGGCGATCGCCGCCTGCAGCTGATAGGGGCCCGGAGACCGCCGCGCCACGGCGGCATCCAGTACCGCTGTCCCCTCCGCGATGAGTTCCCGGCTCCACAGCGCCCGGTCCTGGTCAGCCAGCAGCACCGGCCTGCCCGCCGCGTCCACCCTGGCCCGGGCGTGGGAGTGCGTCAGCAGCATGAGCGCGAGCAGCCCCGCGCACTCGGCGTCGTCAGGCAGCAGCCGGTGCAGCACGCGCCCGAGCCAGATCGCCTCCGCGCACAGGTCCACCCGGACGAGTTCGGCGCCGGCGGTGGCGGTGTAGCCCTCGTTGAAGACCAGATAAATCACCGCCTGTACGCCCGAGAGCCTGGCCGCGAGCGCGCCGGCAGGCGGCACCTCGAACCTGATTCCCGCTTCGCGGATCTTGCGCTTGGCCCGGACGAGCCGCTGGGCGACAGTTGGCTCAGGGGTCAGGAACGCCGCGGCTATCTCCCGGGTCGCCAGCCCGGCAACATAGCGAAGCGTCAGGGCCACCCTTACCTCTGGGGCCAGTGCCGGATGACAGCAGGCGAAAATCAGCCCCAGCCGGTCGTCTTCCATCGTGACCACCTCCGGATCGGCACCCTCGTGCTCTGCGCCGACGGAGCTGACCACGGGGGAGAGGTCGGCCTTCGAGATATGCTGCTGGGCTCGCAGCTGATCGACGGCCTTTCGCCAGGCGGTAACCGTCAGCCAGGCGCCCGGCTTGGGCGGCACCCCGTCGCTCGGCCACGCCCTGGCGGCCACCGCGAACGCCTCGGACACGGCGTCCTCGGCCGCCTGCAGGTCGCCGAGCCGCCGCGCCAGCGTGGCCACGATGGCCGTCCACTCCTCCCGGTACGCGCGCTCTAACGCCGCCGCTGCTACTCCAGGGGTGCCCGCCACGCCTTGCCTTCCAGAACCGGCCGCACCTCCACCGTGCCGTACCGGACGATCGGCATCCTCCCGGCCCAGTCCAGCGCCGTGTCGAGGTCAGGCACATCCAGCAGGTAGAACCCGAGCAGGTGCTCCTTCGTCTCGATGAACGGGCCGTCGGTCAGCAGCCGCTCGCCCCCCTGCATGGTGACACTGGTCGCGGTTTCGACGTGAGCGAGTTGCTCGGCGGCCAGCAACGAGCCGGACTCCTTCAAGGCGGCCGTGTAGTCGAGCCAGCTGTCGATGACGCCGTCGTCGGCTGGCCGCACGCGCTCTGCGGCACCGGGAGTGGCATAGATCAGCAGTGCGTACTTCACGCGGTCCTCCGTGGCTCACAGGGGCAAGCGTGCCCGGTGAATCCCTCAGCCATACAACGGCGGCTGCCCGCCTATATCGACACCACGCTGGCAGAATTTTGGCGCGCGGGCGAAACGCCAGGCAGCGCCGGGATCGGTGGCGGGCGCCATGATCGGCCAATCGGCGCCGGACCACCCGATGCGATCGGCGCAATTACAAGCTGCGCGTGATCGGCAGGGCGCAACTTATGACCCTCCTTGCAGCGCCATGGGGCAAGCGGCCAGGTGCCATCTTCGGCGCGAAGCGCCCGGCCTCGTACTGATCACCGGGTTTGGCTGGGCTGCCTTAGCTCACAGCGGCGGTGCCGGTGTGAACGCAGACGGCAGCGGGGTTCCGGTCTGGGGCGAATCTACTTCGACGATCTCGGCCCGCATCGTCCTTAGGTGGTTCACGAGCTCGTCCTGCTCGGCTTTCCCGACGTTGAAAGCGTTCAGGGTCGCGACGAGGTCTTCCATGAAGGCATCCCACTCGCCGCTGGTCACCCCCATGTTGGTGTGCGCCTGCCTCATGTTGAGCCCGGTGTAGGTGCATGGTCCGCCGCTGTCCTGGCACACCTGGTCGACGAATTCTTTCGTCAGCCGGTCCAGGTTGGTCCTGGCGAATTTCTGATTGATGCGGCCGTCCTTGGCTGCGCGCTCTTCAAAGGCGCGC
>Ga0306925_10004324_pt1 | contig 12783 bp, 10 predicted proteins | sample flu12Cox44000176_FD_203755 | JGI IMG/M metagenome (GOLD analysis project Ga0306925, IMG submission 203755) | Lab enrichment of tropical soil microbial communities from Luquillo Experimental Forest, Puerto Rico - flux8day.12C.oxic.44.000.176 (v2)... | ecosystem: Environmental > Terrestrial >...
CGCCTTCGCCCAGCGCCTGGTCACCCAGATGTTCTTCCCCGGTGATCCGCTGTTCTTCCAGGACCCGATCTTCAACTCGGTGCCCGAAGCGGCCAGGGACCGGCTGATCTCCAGTTTCGACCTGGGCCTGACCGTGCCCGAGTGGGCGCTCGGCTTCGCCTGGGACATCGTGCTCCGCGGCCGCGGAGCCACCTTCTTCGAGCAGCCGGACGGCCACCGGTGACCACGCCCAAGCTGACGCCGTCACAGACCGTCGGGCCGTTCCTGGCGATCGGGCTGCCCTGGCCGGACGGCCCGTTCGTGGTGCCCGAGGGCACCGCCGGGGCGATCACTCTCACCGGACGGGTGTTCGACGGTGTCGGGGACCCGGTCACCGACGCGCTGGTGGAGACCTGGCAGGCCGGCCCGGACGGCCGGTTCGCCCACCCCGACGACCCTCGCGGCGCGGCCAGCCCCGGGTTCCGGGGTTTCGGCCGGTGCCCCACCGGCGGCGATGGATCGTATCGCATCGTGACACGCAAGCCGGGGCCGCTGCCCAGCCCGGACGGGAGGACAGAAGCGCCGCACCTGGATGTCTCGGTGTTCGCCCGTGGGCTGCTCGGCCGGGTGGTGACGCGGGTCTACTTCCCCGATGAGGGGCAGGCGAACGAGGCCGACCCGGTGCTCGCCTCGATCGACCCGGCCCGGGCAGCCACCCTGATCGCCGCGGCGGACCCGGACGCGCCGGGCCTGCTGCGCTTTGATATTCACCTGCAGGGAGATCAGGAGACGGTTTTCTTCGATGTCTGAGCCAGGCGGGACCAGGCTGCACCGGCGCGGGGGGCGGGCGCCGGTGGAACTGTCCGCGAGGATGAGCGGGCCGGCCGGGGCGCCGGTCCTGGTGCTGGGCAACTCCCTCGGCACGACCGTGGAACTGTGGGAGCCGCAGCTAGAAGGGCTGGGCCGCCGGTTCCGGCTGCTGCGGTACGAGCACAGGGGGCACGGCGGCTCACCCGCGCCACCGGGTCCATACGCCATTTCCGATCTCGGCGCCGACGTGCTGGCGCTGCTCGATGAGTTCGAGGTGGCCACCGCGTACTACGCCGGCGTGTCGCTCGGCGGCATGGTGGGCATGTGGCTCGCCGCGAACGCGCCGGGCCGGATCGAGGCACTCGCGCTCTGCTGCACCTCGGCGTACCTGCAGCCCGCGCAACTGTGGATCGACCGGGCCGCGGCGGTGCGCAGCGACGGGCTCGGCTCGATCTCCAAGCAGGTCGTCGCGCGCTGGTTCACCGCTGCCTACGAGGCTGCCCATCCGGGCACCGTGGCGCGGTTCGTCACCACGCTGGAGCAGGACGTCGCCCCGGAGGGCTACGCGGGCTGCTGCGACGCGATCGCGGCGATGGACCTGCGGCCACTGCTCGCCTCGATCACCGCCCCGGCGCTCGTCGTCGCCGGGGCCGAGGACCCGGCGACCCCGCCGTGGCACGGGGCGGTGATCGCGTCCGCGATCCCCGGTGCGCGGCTGCGCGTCATCCGCGGTGCCGCGCACCTGGCCAACGTCTCCTCGCCGGCCGAGTTCACCGCCACGCTGCTCGCTCACCTGGACGGGTGACCGGCCGGAGGCTCAGGGCGGGACCGCCTCAGGGCAGTGCGCCGGGGACGTCAGCCGACCATGGAGCGGGCGGCGGCCTCGATGGCCTGCTGGGACAGCAGCACGGCCGCCGCCGCGTCGCCGAGCGGCACGAAGCTGTCCTCGCTCGCCACCCGCGCCGCCCGGCCCCGGAACCCGCCGTCGGCGAGGGCCGCGAGCACCGCCTCGGCCACGCCCCCGGTGCGCCTGGTCTCATCGGCGATCAGGACACGGCCGGTGGCGGTGGCCTCGGCGAGAATGTCCTCGGCGGGCAGTGGCGCCAGCCAGCGCAGATCGAGCACCCGGGCGCCGATTCCCTCCGCGGCCAGCTTGTCCGCCGCCCGCAGGCTGAGCCACAGCCCGTTGCCGAACGTCACGATCGTCAGATCCGTGCCGTCGCCGTGGGTGCGGGCCCGGCCGACCGGCACGTGCCCGGCCGCCCACCGCTCCGGCGGGTCGTAGCTGACCTTCCAGCCCCCGTCACCCGCGGCCAGCAGGTCACGGGCGTGGTAGAGCGCGATCGGCTCGACGAAGGCACACACGCTGCCGTCTGCCTCGGCGGCGGCCAGGCAGGTCCGCAGCATGGCCGCGGCATCGTCCGGCCTCGCCGGGGAGGCGACGATCAGCCCGGGGATGTCGCGCAGCGCCGCCACGCTGTTGTCGTTGTGGAAATGGCCGCCGAAGCCCTGGTAGGCATAGCCGGCGATGCGGACCACCATCGGGTTGCGGTAGCGGCCCTGGGAGAAGAACGACAGCGTCGCGGCCTCGCCCCTGATCTGATCGGCGGCGTTGTGCAGGTAGGCGAGGTACTGGATCTCGGGGACCGGGAGCAGCCCGGCGAGCCCCGCACCGAGGGCGAGGCCGAGAATGGACTGCTCGTCCAGCACGGTGTCGAACACCCGGCCCGCGCCGAAGGCGGCAAGCAGCCCCCTGGTCACCCCGTACACGCCGCCCTTGCACGCGACGTCTTCACCGAAGACCAGCATGCCCGGCCGCGCTGCCAGGGCATCGGTGAGCGTGGCGTTGATGGCCTGGGCCAGGGTCATCGGCCCGGCCGACTCGGGAAGGCGGCCGCCGAACGCGCGGTGCCGCGCCGCCGCCCCGCCCGGGGCGGCGGCACCGGCCGCGACCTCGTCCGGGCGGCGCGGCGCGAGCGGCGCCAACACCTTGGCCGCGCTGGTCAGCCGGGGTGCACCGGCCAGTTCCGCCGCCCGGCCGAGCACCTCGGCGCGCGACGCCTCGTACCGGTCGAGCACCTCACCCGGGGACAGCAGGCCCGCGTCGATGAGCAGCCGGGCGGTGCCGATCAGCGGGTCGGCGTCCCGGTCCGCGATGATCTCGGCGGCCTGCCGGTAGGCGGTCTCGGGGTAGGCGCCCGCGTGGCCGCCCAGCCGCACCATGGACAGGTGCAAGAACGCGGGGGAGCGCTGCTGCCTGACCCAGGCCGCCGCCGCCAGCGTGGTGTCGAAGACGTCGGCAAGGTCGGAGCCGTTGGCATGGAAGTAGCGCAGACCCGTCCGGCCCGACGCGGCCGCGGCCACCCAGCCGGGCGGGGTGCGCACGCTGATGCCGATGCCGTTGTCCTCGCATACCACCAGCAGCGGCAGCGGCAGGCGCTGGTAGGCACAGTAGGCGGCGGTGTTCAGCGCTCCGGCCGCGGTGGAGTGGTTGACCGAGGCGTCGCCCATGCTCGCGAGCACGATCGCGTCGGCGGGCCAGCGCGCCGCGGCCCCCAGCCGGGCGGCCCGGCCGAGGGTGAAGGCCAGCCCGACCGCCCTCGGCAGGTGCGAGGCGATCGTGGACGTCACCGGGATCACGTTCAGGTCGGCATGGCCGAGGACCTTGTGCCGGCCGCCGGCGATCGGCTCCGCCTCGGCCGCGGCCAGGCCGAGCAGCACGTCGCCCACACCGTCCCTGGGCGGCACCGCCTGGGCCGCGCGGACCAGGTAGAACGCACACGATCGGTAGTGCAGCAGCGCCGGGTCGCCAGGCCGCAGCGCGGCGGCCAGCGCGGCGTTGCCCTCGTGCCCTGAGGAGCCGATCGTGTAGAAGCCGGCGTTCTTGGACCGCAGCCAGCGCGCGGCGACGTCGAGGTGGCGGCTGGCGAGCTGGGCGTCGAACAGCTCCAGGCAGCGCTCGCCGGTCAGCGCCGAGCCCGGGCGGACCGGAGCGCCCGGGTCGGCCGGGGCCACGCCGTGCCGCGCCGTGGCGGGCGGCGCCGCGGCGGCCCAGGCGGGCGATGACTCCTCCGGCCACGCCGCCTGACCGTCGACCGACGGCGGGAACGACGCCTGCCGCCCCTGTTCACCGTTGCCATACGAAATGTCCGGGGTAACCGTGAGCATCGCCAGGATCGACCTGGCGAAGTGGCGCTCCACCGCATCCCGCTCCTGCGCCGCCCCGCCCGTGCGCTCGTCAGCCGCTCGGCTCATGCGTCTACCGTAGGCGGTAGGCCGGCCACGCCCAGCCCCGCCTGCCAGCCACGAAGGAGGCTTTATGCTGCCCTGGTCCACCGACCTGAGGGGTCGCATCGATCAGCAGACGATCACCAGCGAGCTGCTGAAGGACAACCCGCTGAAAGACCCCTACGAGCGGCCGCTGTGGGTGTACCTGCCGCCAGGGTATGACGCGGAGCCGGACCGCCGCTACCCCTCGGTGTACGTGATCCAGGGCTACACCGGTCACGTGGCGATGTGGAACAACCGTGCCCCGTTCCGGCAGCCGTTCCCCGAGACCGCCGACGCGGTGTTCGCCTCCGGCGAGGCACCGCCCGCCATTGTGGTGTACGTGGACGCGTGGACCGCCTACGGCGGCAGCCAGTTCGTCGACTCCCCGGGTACCGGCCGCTACCACTCCTACCTCTGCGACGAGGTGGTCCCGTGGGTGGACACGCGGTACCGGACGCTGGGCTACCCCGGCCACCGGGCGATCATGGGCAAGTCGAGCGGCGGGTTCGGCGCGATGATCACCCCGATGCTGCGGCCCGACCTGTTCGGTGCGCTGGCCACCCATGCCGGCGATTCGCTCTACGAGCTCTGCTACGTCCCCGAGTTCGGCAAGGCCGTGCGTTACCTGCGCGAGTACGACGGTGACATCTGGCGCTGGTGGGCGGACTTCGGCTCAAGGACGTCGTTCACCAAGGAGGCCGACCACGACCTGCTCGGGCTGCTCGGCGTCGCCGCCTGCTTCTCGGCCGGCCAGGACGGCACGGTGCAGCTGCCGTTCGACCCGCGGACCGGGGTGATCAGGCCCGAGGTCTGGCAGCGCTGGCTGGACTGGGACCCGGTCCGTATGATCCCCAAGTACGCGGATGCGCTCCGCGGGCTGCGGGCCATCTGGATCGACGCGGGCGTCAGGGACGAGTGGTTCCTCGACATCGGTGCCGAGGCGGTGAACGCCGCGCTGCGGGCGGCGGGCGTCCCCGCCGAGAAGATCAGGTTCGAGCTTTTCGAGGCCAGCCACATGGCCATCGACTACCGGTACCCGATGTCCCTGGCCTGGCTCTGCCACCAGATCGCCCCGTAAGCTCACGCCGTCTCGTCGAACAGGTGGCCGGCCACCCGGGCCAGGTGCGCGCGCATCGCCTCCACCGCGCGATCGGGGTCCCTGGCCCGCAGCGCGGCCACCAGTTCGGCGTGGTCGGCCTGGTAGGCGTGCTGCCGGTCCCGTGACGCGCTGCGGCGCTTCAGGTCGCCCCAGAAACGGCTGTGCCTGGCCTCCTCGATGACCGCGTACAGCCTGGTCAGCAGCGGGCTGTGACTGGCCGCCATGATGCTGCGGTGCAACGCGAGATCCCAGGTCTCGAACTCGTCGTAGCTGGCCGCGCGCTCGCCACCGGCCAGGCACCGGCCGATCTCCTCGAAATCGGCGGCGGTGGCCCACGCCACCACCAGCCGCATCGCCGGCGGCTCCAGCAGCCGGCGGACCGTCATCACATCCGCCGGTGCGAAGCCCGCCTGGTCGCCCGGGCGCAGCCCGCCCGGGCCCAGGTACTGCTCGACCATGCCGTCCGCGCTCCCGGCCTGGTCGATGGTTGTCCCGTCCGCAGCGCTCCCATTCGGCTCCTCCCGCAGGAAGGTGCCGCGGCCGACCTCACGGGAGATACGGCCCTCCGCCTCCAGGACCGTGAGGGCACGCCGGACCGAGGTCCGGGTCGCCCCCAGGTCCGCCGCGAGCTGCCGTTCGGTGGGCAGCCGGGAGCCACGCCGCAGGCCGGCCCGCCGGGACTCGTCAAGGATGATCTCGGCGAGCCGGTGCCGGTGATCTGCCGATTGCGCTGGGATGTCCCCGGGCGGTCTCCCCATCCCCGTCCGCTCCTTTACTCGCTCTAGAACAAAGCTAGACCAATCATACCAATCGTGACCAGACTGTGATGCCACCGCGCTTTGTTCACGCAGCGTTAACACTTGACCTGGTCTCTGAGGCGGACCTATCCTCAACCAATCCGCAACTCAGAACCAATCGCGGCCGGTCACCTGTCTCGCGTAACTTATGCGCAGCCGGAACCGCAAACGATTGGGGCGCGAGGGTAAAGGAGATTCCCAGGTGAGGCTGGCCACCATTGCTTCGGACCGGGGGCCGCGCCTGCACGTCAAGGCGCGCTCCGGCTACGTCGATGTCGGTGATGCCACGGGCGACGAGCGCATGTCCTCCCTCCAGCACGTGCTGACGGCGGGGGACCGGGCGATGGACGCGATCCGGCCGCTGGCCGATCAGGAAGGGCGCGAGGCCGGGCCGGCCGAGTTCGCCGCGGCGGTACCAGCCCCGCCGCGCATCCTGTGCCTCGGCCTGAACTACAGCGAGCACGCTCTCGAGGGCGGGCGCGCGGTGCCGACCTGGCCGGACGCCTTCGTACGGGGCAGCGACAGTGTCCTGCCCCCCTACGCCGACCTGGTGAAACCGGCGCTCACCAGCAAGTTCGACTATGAGGCCGAACTCGGCATCGTGATCGGCGCCGGGGGCCGGTACATCCGCGCGGAAAAGGCCCTGGACGCGATCGCGGGCTTCGTGGTGGTCAACGACGCTTCCTGCCGCGACTGGCAGCGGGCCGCCACCCAGTGGACGGCCGGCAAGAACTTCGTGGGCAGCATGCCGATCGGCCCGGAAGTCGTCACCACCGACGAGGTGGACGTCAGCGACCTGGCCATCAGCTCGACGCTCAACGGCACCGTGATGCAGTCGGCGCGTACCTCCCAGATGCTGGTCAGCGTCCCTGCGGCGATCGAATTCTTCTCTTCGTTCACCCGCCTGGCCCCCGGTGACGTGATCGCCACCGGCACACCGGGCGGTGTTGGTTTCGCCCGCACCCCGCCCGTGTGGATGGAGCCCGGTGACGTCATCGAGGTGACCGTCGAGGACGTGGGCACCATCCGCAACCGCGTCGTTGCCGAGGCGGGCGCACCGCCGGACTGGCGCTGGCACCCCGACGGCTCCAAGGCCCGGCCAGGGCTGTGACCCGGCTGGCCGGGCCGCTGTCCCACATCCCCACCAGTCACTCCACCACTCGGAGAGCCCATGAAGTCGACGAGACCGGTCCCCGTGGCCCAGGCTGCGGGTGATCACAGACACACACCGCGAATCCTCCCCCTTGGGGCGGTGGCCGGCGCCGCCGCTCTAGCCCTCACGCTCGCCGCCTGCGGCAGCACCTCCTCCACACCGGGCAACGGCTCGAGTTCGCCCCCCTCCGGGGCCGCGCTGACCGTCGCCGACGTCGCCCCCTTCAGCGGGCCCGACGCCGCGCTCGGCCCCACTTACCTCGCCACCTGCTACGGCGCCACGAGCGTCATCGACGCCCACGGCGGCGTGCTCGGGCACAAGCTGACCTGCAAGAGCGTGGACACCCGCGGCGAGCCCGCCGACGCCGTGCCCGCGGTGAACCAGATGTTCGCCAGCACGCCCAACCTGGCCCTGGTCATCGGCTGCACCTCGGATGAGGCGGCGTCCGTCGTCCCGATCGTCAACTCGCACAAGATGGCCATGTTCTGCATGACCGGGCAGTCCGAGTTCGACCACGTGCACTTCCCGTACTTCTACCGGCTGGTCCCGCCTGACCTCGCAGAGTCCTACGCGATGACGGTCATCGCGCAGCGGCTTGGCTACAAGCGGATCGCGCTCGCATTCGGCAACGACATCGGGTCCCAGACGTTCGTGCAGCCGGCCATCGCCGCGCTCAAGAAGACCGGCATGACCGTCACCACCAGCCAGACCCTGGACCTGAAGGCCACCACGTTCCGCACCGAGGCTGCGGCGATCATCGGCTCCCACCCGCAGGCGATCATGACCGAGGCGCTCGGCACCGCCGACCCCACCCTGTTCGCGGAGATCAAGCAGCTCAACCACGGCAAGACTATCCCGATCATCGCCACCTCGGCGGCGATCTCGCCGCCGTTCTACAAGGCGGCGGCCGCGGCGGTCGGCGCGGGCACGTTCGCGTCCAACTTCCACGCGGACAACCTGGTCACCGAGACAAGCGGGCCCGCCTACGGGCCGTTCAAGTCGGCGCTGCTGTCCCAGCAGGGCAAGGTGCCAGGCACCGCCGGCAACTTCACCACCTACCTGAGCGCTCCCGGTGGCGTGCACCTCTATGACGCCATCAACCTGGCGGCGCTGGCCATGCTGATGTCCAAGAGCACCAGCCCGAGCGTGTACGGGCCGGACATCATCAAGATCGGTGACGGTGTCCCCGGCGCCACGGTCTGCTACGGGTTCGTGCAGTGCGCCGCGGCGCTCAAGGCCGGCAAGTCGATCAGGTACGAGGGCCCCGGCGGCCCGACCAGCTTCGACGGCTACCACGACTCGACCGGCATCTTCCAGATCGACACCTACAGCCCGTCCGGCCAGGTGAACGTGGCCGGCAACATCACCGCCGCACAGTTGCGGGCCGTCCAGCCTTGATCCGCAGTGCTAGCCCAGGCGGGCGACCACCTGGAATGCCTGCTCCGGTACGTCCCGCGCGGGCACTGGCGCCCCGGCCAGTGCCCGCCGGGGCACCCTCAAGCGCGCGGGGGGCGGCCGCACCGTGAGCCTGTTTATCGCCGCTATCGGGTTCGGCCTGGTGACCGCGTCGGTGCTGGCGATCGCCTCGGTCGGGTTCACCCTCCAGTTCGGCGTCACCGACGTGCTCAACCTGGCCTACGGCGCGATCATGATCCTCGGTGCCTTCCTGGCCTACCTGGTGAACGGGCACGGCATCTCGGTGTGGCTGGGGATGCTCGTCGCGATAGCCGCCTGCTCGGTGGTCTCGGTGCTGCTCAACGGGGTCATTTACACGCCGTTCCAGCGGCGCGGGGCCAGCCCGATCACCATGGTGATCGTGTCCCTCGGGATGACCTTGATCATCGAGTTCGGGGTCGAGGCGGTGGCCGGGGGTGTCCCGGTCTCCTACACGATGGGCAACGGCCCGACGTTCTCGGCAGGCTCCTTCAGCCTGACGGGAGTCCAGCTTGTCATTATCGCCATCGCCGTGATCGTGATGCTCGGCGTGCACGCCTTGCTGCGCTACACCAAGCTGGGCAAGGCGATGCGGGCTACCGCTGCCAACCGCACCCTGGCCCGCAACTGCGGCATCCGTACCGGCCGGGTCATCGCCGCGACCTGGGCGATCACCGGTGCGCTCTGCGGCCTGGCGGGCACGGTGTTCGCGATCGACGCGGGCAGCTTCGACGCGACCTCCACGGACGTGTTCCTGGTCCTCATCCTGGCCGCCGTCTTCCTCGGCGGTCCCGGCAAGCCCTACGGCGCCATGCTGGGCGCGCTGGTCATCGGCTTGGCCACGGAGGTCAGCGCCGTGTTCATCCCGGCCGACTACAAGTACGTGATCGCGTTCGTGGCGCTGCTCGTCATGCTCGGCGTGCGGCCGACCGGGCTGCTCGGCGAGGCGCTATGACACCGGAACGAGGCCGCGCGTGAACTCCTTCTACATGATCAACCTGCTGGTCTACGCGGCCGTCGACGCCATGGCGTGCCTCGGCCTGAACCAGCAGTTCGGGGTTGCCGGCGTCACCAACTTCGGCTTCATCGTGTTCCAGGCGGCCGGCGGGTACGCGGCCGCGATCCTGGCGATGCCCCCCGAGAGCGCCAACGGCGGGTTCCAGTCCTACATCGGCGGGTGGAACCTGCCGTTCCCGCTGCCGTGGATCGGCGCTGCGGTGGCCGGCGGCCTGATCGCGCTCCCGTTTGTTTTCCTGTTCGGCCGGCGGCTGCGCGGCGACTTCGCCGCGGTCGCCCTGCTGGCCACGGCCGTGCTGCTGAACCTGCTCGTGACGAACTACCGGCCGTTCCTGAACGGGGACGCGGGCCTGTCGCTGATCCCGACGCCGCTGCGCGGGCAGAACATGTTCAGCGCGGAGCCCCTCAGCTACCAGTGGGGCTTCACCGCCGGGACCATCCTCCTGGCCGTGGGCGTGTTCGCGTTCCTGCGCCGCCTCACCGAGTCCCCCTATGGCCGGTCGCTGCGTGCCATGCGGGACAACGACGTGGTGGCCGACTCGCTCGGCAAGAACCTGCTGTCGATGCGGGCCGCCATGCTGGTGACCGGGGGAGCGGTGGCGGGGCTGTCCGGCGGGATCCTGGTCACCTACATCACTACGTGGTCGCCGGCGGCGTGGGGGTATGCGGAGACCGTGGTGCTGTTCGCCGCCGTGATCATCGGGGGGGCCGGGAATCAGTGGGGGGCGGTGCTCGGGGCCGTGCTGGTGCCGGTGGGGTTCGAAGAGGTCACCAGGTACATACCAACGTCCAATAACTTGCCGCCGAACCTGATTCCGTCGCTGGAGTGGGTGGCTATTGGGGTCTTGATCATCGGGTTCCTTTGGTTCCGGCCGCAGGGGGTGTTGCCAGAACGGAAGCGTGTGATCCGGGTTGCTGGCGCTGTGGCGGCGCCGGCCGGGGATCGCACCGCTGGCTGGCGCGGGTGGGCGAAGCCTCGGGTGGTCTCGCCTGAGACGCGCCGGGTTGAAGGTGACGGCCAGCAACAAAACGCCGACGGTGCAACCGCCCGGCCCGCGCCTCAGCCGGATGCCGGGGGAGGGGAGAGAGCGAGAGGGGATTCGGGGAACTCTGGATCCGCGGAGCCGGCGGGGGCCGTGGTGCTGGAGGCGGTGGGGCTGTCGCGGGAGTTCGGGGGGGTGCATGCGGTTCATGAGGTGTCGTTCTCGGTGCGCCAGGGGACGTTGACGGGGTTGATCGGGCCCAATGGGGCTGGGAAGTCGACGTTGCTGGCGATGCTGGCGGGGACGTTGCCGGTGTCGGCCGGGAATGTGGTGTATCTGGGGGATGATGTGACGTCGCTGGCGGCGTTCCGGCGGGCGCGGATGGGGCTTGTGAGGACGTTTCAGCTGGCCAGTGAGTTCAAGCGGCTGACGGTGATGGAGAACCTGGTGTCGTCGGTGCAGCGGAACCGGGGGGATTCCTTCTTCGGGGCCATGGGGGGGCGGAGGTACTGGGGGACCGACGAGGCCGCTGCCGTGCAACGTGCCTCTGCTCTGCTGGAGCGGTTCGGGCTCACGGACTACGCGAACAGCTATGCGGGGGACCTGTCCGGCGGGCAGCGGCGGCTGGTGGAGATCATGCGCGCCCTGATGGCCGAGCCCCGGATGCTGCTGCTCGACGAGCCGATGGCCGGGGTGCACCCGCGCTTGGCGCGGCGGATCGGCAACCAGCTTGTCGCGCTGTGCGCCGAGGGGATGACCATTCTCATGGTGGAGCACGAACTGGCCATCATGGACGAGTTCTGCGATCCGGTGGTGGTGATGGCGGAGGGCGCGGTGCTCGCCGAGGGCACGATGCAGCAACTTCGCGGGCGGCAAGAGGTCGTGGAGGCCTACCTTGTCGGCTGACGTCACGTTGCGGGGGCTGCCCCTGCGCGCCGAAGGAATCACGGCCGGCTACGGCGGTGACCCGGTGATCCGCGGCATCACCGTCAGCGCCGACCCCGGCCAGGTGGTCTCGCTGGTCGGGCCCAACGGCTCCGGCAAGAGCACGCTGCTCAAGAGCCTGGTCGGCATCGTGCGCGTGTCGTCGGGCACAGTGACCGTCGGCGGCAGGCAGGTCACCAACATGGCGCCGGAGGAGATCGCCCGCGCCGGCGTGGGTTACGTACCGCAGGTCGACGACGTGTTCGGCCCGCTGACCGTGCGGGAGAACCTGGAGATGGGCGGGTACCTGCTGCCGCGCGGCGAGGTGCCCGGCCGGATCGACAAGGTGCTCACGGTCTTCCCGCGGCTGGCCGGGATGGTTGGCCGTAGCGCCGGCAAGCTGAGCGGTGGCGAGCGGAAGATGCTCGCCATGGGCCGCGTGCTCATGCTCGACCCTGGGCTGTTCCTGCTCGATGAGCCGACCGCGAACCTCGCGCCCGCCATCGCCGTCGCCCTGCTCGAAGAACACGTGCGCGGCCTGGCGGCCAGCGGTGCGGCAGTGCTGATCGTGGAGCAGCGGGCCAAGGCCGTGCTGGCCATCTCCGACCGTACCTACGTGCTGGGCGGCGGCGAGGTGCGGATGGAGGGGACGCCGGCGGAACTGTCGGTCAGCCCTGAGTTCGTCGAGTCGTTCCTCGGCGGCCGTGCCCGCCCGGTTGGCTCGGCGGAGGGTTAGTTTGCGGGCCGGCGGCAGGCTCAGGCTCCCGGCCAGCCACCCGCAGCACGCCGCGAAGGGCTTTTATGCACAACGGAACGCCCGTGGCCAGCGGGGACGCGCCCGGCAGCGGCTCGCCATCGGCCCCGGCGGACATGACGCGATCCGCGGTCACCGTGACGCTGGCCGCCCGGGTGGCGCCGACCTGGGCCAGCCGGGTGTGCCTGCCCCGGCTGGCCAGCAGCATCACCCGTACGAAGGAGAGCTTCGAGCCGTCGCTGACCGTGATCACGTCCAGCAGGCCGTCGGCGACGTCGGCGTCCGGCGCGGCGGGTGTGCCACCGGCGAAGTAGGCCGAGTTGGCCACCACCACACAGAAGCCCGGGACGGCGGTCGCGGCCTGGGAGCCGGCCCCGGTGCTCACCGCGAAGCTGGCCGGCTGCCAGGCCAGCAGGGCGCGCAGCCCGGCGATCTGGTAGGCCAGGCCGCGCGCCGGCAGGCGGCTCGCGGCTGCGATCCGCGCGCCCTCCGACGGGATGCCCAGGTAGACACTGCCTGCCACCACCTGCTCCGGCCCGTCACCCGCGCGGACACCGATCAGG
>Ga0306925_10004326_pt1 | contig 12781 bp, 10 predicted proteins | sample flu12Cox44000176_FD_203755 | JGI IMG/M metagenome (GOLD analysis project Ga0306925, IMG submission 203755) | Lab enrichment of tropical soil microbial communities from Luquillo Experimental Forest, Puerto Rico - flux8day.12C.oxic.44.000.176 (v2)... | ecosystem: Environmental > Terrestrial >...
CAGCAGGCAGATCAGGTCGAAGCTGTCGGCTGGGTAGCTGGTCGCGTCGAGCGGCTCGAAGTGGATGCGGCCGCCGAGGCCGGCCTGGCCGGCCCGCTGCCGGGCGACCTGGATGGAGCGGTCGTGGAAGTCATAGCCGTGGACGCTCGCCTGCGGGTAGGCGCGGGCCAGCAAGATGGCGGCCACGCCGTGTCCGCAGCCGACGTCGGCGACCCGGCCGCCGGCGGCGAGCCGGCCGGCCACCCCGGGCAGGGCAGGGACCCACTCGGTGGTGAGGCTGGCGGTGTAGCCGGGGCGGAAGAACCGCTCGGTGCCCTCGAAGACCGCCGGGTCCTGCTCGTGCCAGGGGATGCCGGCGCCGGTGCGGAACGCCTCGGCGAGACGGTCGATGCCGGCGAACCAGCCGCGGGTGATGGTGGCGCCGCCGGCCAGGAAGGCCGGCGATGCCTCATCGGCCAGCACCGCGGCGGCCTCGGCGGGCAGCGCGTACCGCCCGTCGTCCTCCCGGTAGGCCAGGAACCCGGCGGCGGCCTGCTGGGACAGCCACTCCCTCAGGTAGCGTTCCGCCGTGCCGGTGCGGGCGGCCAGTTCGTCCGGGGTAGCCGGCCCGCCGCCGGCCAGCGCCCGGTACAGCCCGAGCTGGTCACCGACCGCCACCATGGCCGTGGTGGCCGCGCCGGTCATCGCGCCGAGCAGCCGGTGCACGTTCTGCTCGATCAGTTCAGTGTTTATCTCAGTGTTCAACGGAACCTCCGTGACGTGGGTGGAACAGGCCTGCCGCCGACGCTAGGCCGCCGGCGGCCGACATGGCTGAGTCAGACATGAGGCGAAGCTGAGCCGCCCGGCTCAGCGGCGCGCGGCCCTGGTCGATGCCGTGAGCACGCCGAAACCCGCGAAGAAGCCCGCCGCGTAGCCGAGGACCGCCGCGAACAGCAGGTAGGCGGCTACCGAATACACCAGGATGATCAGTGCGGGCCAGCTTGGTGGCGTGTGTCATACCTTGACGCTAGGACCGCCCGTTCCGGGGGGCTATCGGGTGAACTACCGGCGATTTCCCGTTTCCCCGCCCCCGGGGCGGCGGTCCCCGGTGCCTACATCGGGCGAACTACCGAGCGGCTCAGCGGAGCAGCCGGTGCCCGGTGACCCACGCCGCGATCTCGGCCCGCGAGTGCACCTGCAGCTTGCGCCGGCTTGAGGCTACTTGCGCACTCGGCATGGACCAGCGCCGATCACAGAGCGCGACCCGTCATGGTCCCGGTGTGGCGCCGGATCGCTGTGGCCATGCTAAACGCGACGTTCCGTGCCGCCGACAGGCTGACATGCTTACGGGCACGTCGGCGTGCTCCGCGGGCGCATCGACGGCGCGACCGGCGCATGAAAACCGGGTGGCGCGGCCGGGCCGGCCGTGAGAGGGTCGCCGTATGGCGACGGACCGGGCGCGACCGGCGCAGGACGCGGGCGAGCGGGAGATGCTAGCGGGCTGGCTGGAGCACCATCGGGGGATCCTGATCTGGAAGTGCGAGGACCTGACTGCGGAACAACTCCGGCAGCGCGCCGTCCCGCCGTCCACCCTGTCCCTGCTGGGGCTGGTCCGGCACATGGCCGAGGTGGAGCGCGGCTGGTTCCGGCAGGTGTTCCTCGGCGAGGACGTGCCCGATCTGTACGTCACGTCCGCCGATGAGGATGCGGACTTCAACGACGTCGACCAGGCCGACCCGGCGGAGGCGTTCGATGCCTTCGAACGGGAGTGTGCCGTGTCGCGGCAGGTGGTCGCGCAAGCCCCGAGCCTGGATGTGCTCAGCAAGCAGGCGTCTGAGCGCACGGGCCAGCCCTGGTCGCTGCGCTGGATCGTCACCCACATGATCGAGGAGTACGCGCGCCATAACGGCCACGCCGACCTGCTCCGCGAGCGCGTCGACGGCAAAACCGGCTACTACTGAGCGGCGACCCTCAGTGCAGCGCCCTCGCCCGGCACGCGGAACTGTACGGGCCGCGGCGCAACTGCCGTGTGCCAGGTTGGCGCCGACCGTGGCCACGATGCCGGCGCCGAGGCTCCACTGCCAGGCCCTGCGGGCCGGCACCTGGATCCCTGGCCAGCGGCAGCGCCTGCGCCAGCTCGCCCCGGCACCTGGGAGCAGGCCTTGGCCGGCGTGCTCGGCACCAGCCACCGTCCGGCACCGTGAGACGCCGGACCAGCCATCTGCCTGCCCTCGGGCCCGCTGTGACCTGCAATGAACAACACGCGACGGGTGGGCGCCCCGGAGTGCGGCGCGTATGCTTGCAGTGGCAGCCACGCCTGCCTGATCCGAGCTACGCCAGCCCGGCGCTGAGGGTAGTGATCGAGGACAAGAGCGGCGCAGCCCTTGCGTGGATTGTCCCTTCTCCCATCGTGATCGCTCTGCGGTGGCCAGGCGCCGGGACAGGCCGCCGGACAGGGGACACGATGCCGCACGACAAGATCAAGGCAGCCGCACGCAAGCGCATGGCGGAAACCGGTGAGCCCTACACCGCTGCCAGGCGCGCAGTGGTCGCTGACGGTCGCACTCCTGAAGAGCATGCCGCTACAGGCCAGACCCCGCCAGCAGGCGCGGGCTATGCCCTTGCGATGTCTGAGGAAATTCACGTCTGGCTGGCTGAGCTTCGCGTCAGCGACCCGCCGGCCGCCCTGCGCGTCATGCAGGCGCTGGTCACGCTCATGGAAAAAGGCGCCAGCCTCGGCGACCCGCTGGTGGCCTCCACGGCGGATTCCTGGCCATGGGTGCTGATGCAAGCCCTCGACCGGTCCCATCGGGAGCGCCAGGACCAGCTGGCCGCCGCGCGCCGGGGCGAGGCCGCCGCCGCCACCTTGATCAAGGACATCCAGGATCAGGTCGCCGCGCTGGAGACCGCGCAGGCGAACCTGGAGGACCAGCGCCGCCGCGCGCTCGATACAGGCAGGCCACAGGAGGCAACCCACGCAGCAGGCAAACTGGCCGCCACCCGGCAGCAGATGGCCCAGGCGCGGCAGCTCCTGCCAGGCGTGACCGAGGCCAGGCGCCGGCTGGGTCAGGCCACCCAGCGGCTGCAAGCCCGCGCGGAGGCCTCGCGAGTCCGGAAAGAAGTCCTGAAGGCGAGCTACATCGCGGCATTCGGCAGCCTCCGCGCCCGCGAGGCCATCGCATCCCTGGACCTGGCCGATGATGACGGCAACCGGCAGCACGAAGATACCAGCGGGGCGGCGGATGCCAAGCTTGCCGAGGTCACTGCCCAGATGGAGCGGGAACTGGGTCAGCAGGGCGGGCCAGAAGGCCTGATCGAGCTACGGCCAGGTGCACCGCTGCGCAGCGACATCCGCATCCTGTTCGCCGTCGAGCCTCCCGGCACAGCGCTGCTGATCGCAGTGCTGCACGGGCTCGAGGCAGTGGAGGAGCAGTTCCCCGAAGCCGTCAGGGCATCCGTCGACATGCTGCGGCGGATACGTACTGGCCAGGCGCCCGACGCGGCTGCGCATGCCTATCCGGATGTGCGGTCATTCATGCTGGAGTTCTATTTCGGCGACGCCAGCGCCGAGGGTTCCTCACAATAGGCTTCGGTCAGCCCCCACCTGACCAGAACGGGCATCTGACGAGGCACGGGACAGCGGACGATCAAGGAGTACGCTCCCCTATTCCTCCGGCACCACCAGGTCGAGGGAAACACCAAGGACATGCGCACCCGAGGAACGCCCGCCTTGCGCAGGTCCGCGGCCGTGATCAGCCCGGTGAAGCCGATGACCGCCGGGAACCGGCCTCGCCAGGAGATGCGTCGCCGGAACCCGGCGGGGTTGCCTGGCTCACAGCGATACCGTAGAAGATTTCCGCACTACGGTATAGATTCTTCTGCCGTGAAGAATAAGCCCGCGTATGCGATCGAGTCGGTCGATCACGCGCTGCACCTGGCGCAGCTTCTGCAGCAAGAAGGGTCGCTGCGAGTCACCGACGCCGCCGACCGCCTGGGGGTATCGGTCTCGACCGCGCACAGGCTGCTGGCGATGCTTGTCTACCGCGACTTTGCCGAGCAGGCGCCCGACCGCCGGTATGTGGCCGGGCGAACGCTCCGGCCCGCTCAGTTGTCCGAGGCCCCGCTCGCCCTGCTGCGCCGGGCCGCGGCCCCGCACCTGCAGGCGCTCACCGCACGCGTCCATGAGTCCGCCAACCTGGTCATCGTGGTCGGTATCGAAGTGCGATTCCTGGCGACCGTGGAATGCGACCAGGCCCTCCGCGTCGGCGACCGGGCCGGCCAGGTGCTCCCCGCCCATCTGGCGTCCGGCGGCAAGGCACTGCTTGCTTTCCTTCCCGCGGATCGGGTCGCCGAGCTCTACCACGCGGCCGCCGACGTCGACCTGCAGCGGCTGCACCGGGAACTCGCCCTGGTCCGCAAACGCGGATTCGCCATCAATGACCAGCTCACCGAGCGCGGGGTCACTGCCGTCGGCGTTGCGATCCGCGATCCCGCCGGCGAGCCCAACGCCGCCATCTCCATCTCCATGCCCAGCGTCCGCTTCGACCGCGACCACCTCAGCGGCTGGGTCAACGAGCTGACCACCACCGCCACCGTTATCGAACGCGACCTGCAGAGCCACAGCATGCAACCGCCGGTCACCATCTCGCTGGACCCAACCCTCGCGTCGTAGCGGCCAAGACCGGGCATGGCCGGGATCAGAGCTCGACGGCGACCTTCTGGGGTGGGATCAGCCGCCCATCAGCATCGAATCGATGTTGAACGCTCGATTGAACCCGAGGAACCGCTGCATGATGTCCACCACGCGCTTCAGCTGAGCCATGTCCACGCTGCCGACCGGCCCCGTGCTGACTGGATAGCTATCGAGAGATATAAGCGCCGCGGTTTCCTTGGGCAGGCCGAGCGGGCTGGGCAGTTTCTCGAAGGCGGCCTCGACCGGCGCCCGGTTCGTGTCCGCGATCTGCTGGCCCTCCTCCAGCGCCTTGTAGAACGCCGCCAGCGTACGCGGGTACTTCTGCGCCCACTGCTTGGTCACGACGTAACCTTCGACCGGGAAGTTCGTGGTCGCGCCCTGGTCGAAGTCGGCCAGCGTCACGGCACCATCGGTCAGTGCCGCGATGCTGCCGAACGGCTCGTTCAGCACGACCGCGTTGAAGTCGTCGGCCTTGAGTTCGGCTGGCATCTTGGGGAATCCGCCCTTGGCCACGACGAAGTGCACGTCGCGAGGCGATATCCCGTGGTCGGAGAGCACCGAAGCGGCCAGCATGTAGGTGAGGTTTTTCGGCGCGTTGTTGCCGATGATCCGCCCCTTGAGCTGCGCGAGGGTCGTGATCGGCGAGTCAGGCATCGTGTAGAGGCCGATGACTCCCGGCTGCAGCACCGATCCCTGGGCGAAGATGTCCAGGTTGGCGGCGAGGACGTCGGGGTGGGACGGGCTTGGCTGCATCCCCGCGTCCCAGTTCGACTGCGCTTGGATGTAGGAGACGTAGTTGCCGGCGGTGATGTCGATCTTGCCCTCGGCCTGCTGGTCGATCACCGTCGCGCTGCTGATGGCGGGGACGAACTTCACGTTCAGCCCCTGGGCCTTGAACAAGCCCTCCTCGAGCGCGATGAAGAAGCCCGCGGAATCCACGGCCGGAACCACGGCGACGGTCAGGTCCGGCTTTTCCACGCCGGGGGTGTTCGCCGCGCTTCCGCCGATCGAGCACCCGGCGGCCAGCAGCAGCGTTATGGCTGTAACCAGCAGCGCCGGACCGCGCATACGCGAAGCGATGAAAACCCCTCCGGACGCCCTGGCCGCAGGCACCTGCAACGCAGACGATGACTGCATATCTTCCCCCTCTCATTTCCCCGGTAGGCAGCGAGGGCCGGGACCAGCTGGCGCTGCGAAGGATCATCGCGATGCAGGCCGGCCGCGCCGCCCACCGGGGATTCGTATTCGTCAGCTAGCGGCCACGGGCTGATAGACCTTCGCCGGGTCGACGGCGCCCCCGGTGAGAATGCCGTACTTATGGGCGGCCGCCTCCCACTCCGTCACGTCCGCGTTGCTCATGTCCGTCGTGAAACTGGGCAGCGAGAGCACCTGAATGACCTTGGGAGCCATCTTCGTCGTCTTGCCGAGGTATGCCCGGAACTGGCTGGGCTGATTGTCGATGAAGTCGTTGGCCTGCTGAATGGCGGCCACGAAGTCAGCTGCCGCCTTCTGGTTCTTCGTGAGCCAGTTTGCGGTGGCGTTCCAGCAGCTGAAGATCGGGCTCCCTTGTATGTCCGACTCCAGGTAGCCGGACAGGAGAGTCGCCCCCTGCTGGCGCATCTCCGTCTCGAACGGCTCGACGGAGACGGCAGCATCAACTCGGCCCGAGCCGATCGCCGCGGGCATGTTGGGGAAGCCCATGCCGATGTAGTGGACGGACTTGTAGTCGACACCTCGCTGGGCGAGCCAGGCATCGGCCAGCAGCTGGTTGACACCCCCCGTTGCGTTGACCGCGATGGTCTTGCCCGCCAGCTGGGCGGGCTTGGTGATGCCCGACTTGGCGCTCGCGACCAACGGGAGGAAAGATCCGGTAGGGGTAAGCGCGAACGCGCCCGCAAAGCAGGGGACCGCGAGCCCCTGGGCCGCGCCCTGGATCTCGGAAAGGACGTTGGACTGCGCGATCTGGATCGCGCCGCCCTGGAGAGCCGGCACGTTTGCGGCCCCGCCGTTGAGTGTCTCCACGTTGACCTTCAGGTGGTGCTGCGTGAAGTAACCCTTGTCCTGGGCGATGAGCACGGCGTCCGCGGTGATGGCCGCTGGGATGCCCACGGTAATGGTGGTGACGGCGGCGGCGCCGCTCCCGCTGGCAGACGAACTGCTGGTGCCGCAACCAGCCAGGGTGAGCGCGACGCCGGTGGCGAGCAGTAGGGCACGGGTGACCGCGGGTCTGGAAGATGCACTGCCGCCGATGGCCTTAATCATCGCGGACTACCACCTTTCTGTGACAGGAGAGGTCTGGCCGGCTAGTGCCGGCCGGGCTGCATGCGCTGGGGTGGTGCGGGGCCGCTGCGGGTTCCCGTTCCTCCGGGTTCTCGATGTACGACAACACCTGGTTGCAGAGCTCGTAGAAGCGGGGCAGCGCGCGGGTGGCCCGGTCTCTCGGCCGGGGGAGGTCGACAAGTATTTCCGCCAGGACCGTGGACGGACGCGACGACAACGCCAGGACGCGGTCACTGAGGTAGACAGCCTCGCCGATGTCGTGGGTGACCAGGAGTGCCGCGAAGCCCGCCTCAGCCCAGAGTCGTTGCACCATGTTCTCGAGATGGGCGCGGGTGAGCGCGTCGACAGACGCGAACGGCTCGTCCATCATCAGCAGTTCTGGGTGACTGGCCATGGCGCGAGCGAGCGCGACCCTTTGCTGCATTCCCCCCGATAGCTCCCAGGGATAGCGGTCGGCGAAGTCGTAGAGACCCACTAGGTTCAGCGCCTCCGCCATCCGCTGACGGGCTTCCGCCTTGGGCTGCGAGTGCACAGCCAGCATCACGTTCTTGCGGACGGTCAGCCAGGGGAAGAGCGACTTGTTGTACTCCTGGAAGACGATCGACAGCCAGCTTGGCACCTGCCGGACAGCTTGGCCGCGGTGCATGACCGAGCCGCGATCCGGCTGGATCAGCCCGCTGACGGTGCGCAGCAATGTCGTCTTGCCAGCGCCTGACGGGCCGACGATGGACATGAACTCACCCGCTCTGAGGGTGAACGTGATGTCGCGGCTCACCTCCAGCACCGTGCCGTCGGCGATCGGCAGGCTCTTACACAGACCCGACACCTCGAGCAACGCCGGGCCGTGTGCCGCCAACCCAGCCGTAACTTGAGCGGGCGACGGGCAGGTGTCAGACACGAAGGCCTCCAGAAAGCCCCCGTTCCCAGGCGAGCAGGCGCCTCTCGAGGACGAGGAACACGGTGTCGAATAGCCAGCCGAGGCAGGCCAGGATGATCACTCCGGCGTAGGTTTGCGGCACCGCGAAGGTCTGCTCGGCGTTCTGGATGAAATAGCCGATGCCCGTACTGGCACCCAGGATCTCGGCGACGACCAGGACAGCCAGCGAGATGCTAAGCGCGATACGAAGACCAGCGAATATATCCGGCAACGTCGCTGGGAGCAGCACCCGGCGGAACAGAGCAAATCCGCGCAGTCCGCAGATACGGGCAACGTCGAGGTACAACGGTTCGATTCGGCGAGCGGCATCGAACGCGTTGATGATCACCGGCCACACAGCCGCCGAGACAATTACGGCGATCACCATCTTGGCGCCGAGACCGAGGAATGCGATCGCGAGCGGGATCAGCAGCGGAGAAGGAACCGAGCGCAGGAAGTTGATGAATGCCGAGCAGTACTCGCCAAGCCAGCGGACGTATCCCAGCGTGAGACCCACGAGGACACCGAGGACGGCGCTGATACAGAAACCGGTCAGAGCCCGGATGACCGACGGGACGATATCTCCAGTCAGGACGCTCCCGGTTAGCAGCTGTCCCACTACGGAGATCGAGCGGGAGAACGTCGGGAACACGGTCTTGTCTAGGGCGATCGCCGTCAGCTGCCAGGCGCCGAGAACGGCGGCGAGGCCCAGCCAGCTGGCCCCGTGGCGGGCGAGCGAACGCCGCCATCCGTGGGATCGGCCCCTCCGCCGGCCCCGTGGCAGCGTACCCGCCGTCATCCCAACCCCCGTCCGACCACGGCCTGCCACGGCATCAGGGCCCGCGCAGCCGCAAGGAACAGCAGGTTAAGGGCCCACCCCAGGATTCCGCCCACCACCACACCGGCGTACATCTGCCCGGTGGCACCGCTCTGCTCCGCGGCGAGCACATAGCCGCCCAGACCTCCCGTGCCGACGACCAGTTCCACTGACACCGTGACGACGATGGCCAAGCCGACCGAGATCCGGACACCCGTCGCGATCGTCGGCGCGGTAGCCGGGATCACCACACGTCGGATGAGTCCCCATCGGCCCAGGCCCACCGCCCGCCCGGAGTCCAGCAGCCGCGGCTCGATCTGCCGTACCGCGTAGCGGGTATTGATGAACACCGGCCAGAAGGCGGCGAACGCTACCAGACCAGAAGTCATCTTGACGCCGAGGCCGGCGACCAAGATGGCGAGCGGGATGAGTGCGAGCGAGGGCAGCGGGCGCATCATCCGGACGATGACGTCGGTGGCGCTGTCGGCCCACTGCGAGAGCCCAACGAGCAGACCAAGCGTGACGCCGGCGACCGTTGCGATGGCGAGGCCGAGAGCCCAGGTCTCCAGGGTGGCCCCCAGGCTCGACAAGAGATCCTGCCAAGAGCCGGCCGCCCCGCGGACCACGGCCGCCACCGTCGGGATGTTGTCGGTGCTGACCGCTCCGCTGCCCGTGATCACGGTCCACAACCCGATGACCACGCCCACGCCAATGACCGCACGCCTGCGGCGACGCCAGGGACTGCCCGCCCCACCGCGCCGTGGACGTCGTGGCACAGTGGGATGCCCTGTGGCCGGGCCGACGCCGGCCCGCAGCCCATTCACAGGTATCACCACAATAAGAAAGCCTTTCCGGGTGCAGTGGCGCGCGAGGCGATTGCTAGCGGGGTGCTTCTCGCATGTGATGAGCCGTCAGCGTAGTAAGCCTAATCTGCTTACCTCAAGTCCTTTCTGTCATGCAGAAAGCTCGTGTATCAGGGCCTTTAGACGAGGTAGTGGCCAAGCACCCCGGGGAAGAACAGCTCCTCGGGTTCGAGATTGCGTGCGGCGACGCCCTGCTCGTACGCATAGCGGGTGAAGGCTTCGAGGGTGGTCCGGTTGGCATCGACGCCATACGGCCAGGGGTCGCCGCCGATCAGGCGGCGCATTTCGGCCAGCCGGGCGGGAACCCAGGGCAGCGGCACCCGGCTCGCGGTCATCTCCGACAGCCGGAGCAGGCTCGCCTGCTTGGCTTCCTCGAACGCCGTGCACAGGTTTTGTGCGACCCACGGAGAGGATTGCAGCACGTCAGCCCGGATGGCCACGACGTGCATGATCGGGAAGATTCCGGTGCGTGCGACGTATTCGCGCTCCACCGATTCATAGTCGTCGTACAGCCGCACGATCTCGGGGTCGGAATGCTCGAAGCTTGCCGGCGGATGTGCGGAGAACACGGCATCGAGCTCCCCGGCGCGCAGCAAGTCATCCAGTGACCGGTCTGGGACGCTGGTGAGCGTGACGCCCGCGGGCAGGTGCAGCTCGACCTTCTCGCGCCTGCCTGGCTGGTTGACTCCGGACTGCACCCAGTGCACGTCGGTCAGCGGGATACCCCACTCATGAACGAGCAGCGCCCGGGTGTAGACCCCCGCCGTCTGCGCCCACTCGGGCACGCCGATGCGAGCCCCGGCCAGCTGCCTGGGCATTCGCGGCCCGTCGCGGCGTACGAAGATGGATGAGTGCCGGCAGACCCGGGACGGGAAGACCGGGATCGCGCAGATGCTCTCATCGCCGGCCGCGCGGAGGGCGACGTACTTGGCCAGCGAAAGCTCGGAGATCTGCCATTCGCGGTAGTGCAGGAACCGGTAGAAGATCTCTTCCACGGGCAGGGTCAGCGTCGTAAGGTCCACGCCCTCGACGCGGACGGTCCCGACGGCGAGATCGCGGACGTGCTCGTACCCGCTCATGGCCATGGTCAGCGCGAGGTTCATCAGGTAACCAGTCCGGAAATTCGCTGCCAGGGTGCTGGTCATTAAAGAAACTATTTCTGCAGAACAGATTCGCAACGTAGCTGTGGCGGTCTCGCGCTGTCAAGGATCCCGGGGACACGGGCGCATGCGCGCCGGCCCGGCATCGCACCGCCGCCCCCACTAGCCGCGACAGTCTCGATAAGACGTTCCAGCGGGTACAGTTCGGCTTATGAGCGCCGAGCACCTCGACGCCGGAGACGAGGTCCAGCCGGTCGTCGCCGGGCCACGATACCCGATCGAATCGGTCGACAACGTTCTGCGCCTGCTGCTCATGGTCTCCCAACAGAAACAGGTGCGGGTGTCGGAGGCGAGCGCGGCACTGGGGACGGCGGTGTCGACCGCTCATCGACTGCTGGCGATGCTGGCACATCACGGCTTCGTGGTCCAGGATCCAGAAAGCAAGGCGTACAAGGCGGGCCACGTTCTGGTAAGGATCGGACTGGCCTCAGTCAGCAATTTCGACATCCGCGCGCTGATCCACCCGTTCCTTGAGGAACTGCGCGACGAGACGAGGGAGACGGCACATTGCGCTGTCCTGCAGGACAGCGAGATCATGTTCATCGACTGCGCGGAGAGCCCGCAGGCGCTGCGTGTCGCCTCGAGAGTAGGCACGCTCATGTGGGCGCACTGCACGTCAGTGGGGAAGGCCTGGCTGGCCTGCGAAAGCGACGACTTCCTCCGCGGCCTGTACCCCTCGCCTAGACTGCCCGCGCTGACCCCCGACTCGATCACTTCCAGGGCGGCGCTGCTGACGGAACTGGCGGATGTCCGCCGACGTGGATACGCGCACAACGAGGGCGAGTGTGAGGTGGGGGTCGGCTCGGTCAGCGCCGCGGTATGCGACCGCCACGGCAGGCCGGTGGCGGGGATCAGCGTGTCCGCACCGCTGGCCCGCATGGACGACGAACGGCGGGCCGTCCTCGCCGAAGCCGTGCAGCGTACCTGCCGAGCCGTCGCAGCAACCCTGCCCTTAGCCGGCCGTTCCCACAGGAGCCGTCATGCCCGACTTCGACACCAGCGTCCCGCACATCGCCCGGGTCTACGACTACTGGCTGGGCGGGAAGGACAACTTCGCCGCGGACCGGCAGCTCGGCGAGCAGACCCTGCAGGCTTACCCGCACATCGTCTTCTCCGTGCGCGCGAACCGGGCCTTCCTGGCCCGCAGCGTCCGGTTCCTGGCGGCCGAGACCGGGATCACGCAGTTCCTCGACATCGGCACCGGGCTGCCGACCGCTGACAGTATCCACGAGGTGGCCCAGCGCGAGGCGCCCGACTCCCGGATCGTCTACGCCGACCACGACCCTGTCGTCATCACCCACGCGAAGGCACTGCTGAGGAGCACTCCGCAGGGCGCGCTGGATTACCTGGACGCCGACCTGCGGGACCCGGGCACGATCCTGGCCAGTGCGGCCGGCACTCTGGACTTCAGCAAGCCGGTCGCGATCATGCTGCTCGCCGTCTTGCAATTCGCCGCCGACGGAGAGGCCGGCGCGATCGTGCAGCGGCTGACGGCGGCATGCGCGCCGGGAAGCTATCTGGTCATTTCGCATCCCGCTAGCGATATCGACGCCGAACGCCACATCGAGATGGTCCGGCGGATGAACGAGTCCATGGCCCAGAAGGTGACGCTGCGGGACCACGCGGCCGTGACCCGCCTGTTCGCTGGCCTCGAACTAGCCGAGCCCGGCGTTGTCAAGGCCTCGCTCTGGCGCCCGGACTCCCCCGCCCAAGCGGCCACCCCGACGGTGCTGTGGGCAGGCGTGGCCCGCAAACCGTAAGCCCTGGGACGCTGTCGAATAACTTCGGCTGGCGCGCATTTGGTGCGGATCAGCGCGTGGGTCGGTCAGGCAGCGTGTACACGTGTACGTAGGCGATGTGCACCGGCATGACGGCGTTGGCTCCGGCGGTGACCGCCTCCAGCCCGATGTCGATCGGCTTGCGGAGATCGAAACCGCTCAGGTCGTAGGTGGACCCCGGCTCCCAGTGGCGGCCGTCGATGCTGGTGTACGGCGTGACCATGGTGCCGTGGCGGATGATCCGCAGCCAGTCCCATGTGCCGTTGCCGCCGACGGCCCTGGCCGCCGGGCTGAA
>Ga0306925_10004327_pt1 | contig 12780 bp, 11 predicted proteins | sample flu12Cox44000176_FD_203755 | JGI IMG/M metagenome (GOLD analysis project Ga0306925, IMG submission 203755) | Lab enrichment of tropical soil microbial communities from Luquillo Experimental Forest, Puerto Rico - flux8day.12C.oxic.44.000.176 (v2)... | ecosystem: Environmental > Terrestrial >...
GGGCCTGAATCGTTTTCGAGGCATCAGGTGACAGAGGAGCCGGCCTGGATTTCTCTGGACGAGCCCGTTTTTCGGGCGACTGCAAATGCTGGCTCGGGGCCTGCGAGGCGGAAGCTGAGGCGGACGGGCCCACCGCAGGGGTAAGATCGGGTGCATCAAGATCGTATCCCGACCAGGGTGAACAACGCATAGCGGCGGGCGTAGGTGAGGGCGGCTCCGAGCCGGTGCGGCGCTGCCGTCTCGCTGACCGGACACACGGGCCAGTCGGAGGACACCCATTCGCCGGAGGCGTGGACGAGCGTGGTGGTGAGTCTGATCAAGCCGCTGTCGGCGTCGATGGCAGTGGCCTGAACCGTTGCGATCTCGTGCTGACCGAGGCACTTGCGGACCAGATCGAGGCCGCTGGACAGCGGTGCATAGCGGAAGCTGCGCATCGCTTCGCGCGGGAAGGGCGAGACGATGGTAGCGGTGAGGGACTTTTCCGGGTTTTGGATCTCGGCTTGCGCCTTGGCCAGCGCTGCCGCAAGCGCTCCGATGCTGTCGCTACAGCGCTGCATGGCCGCCCTCCGCTTCCAAAACCTCAAAGCTGATGGCGCCGGACTTTGACCGCCTGGCGCGTACGCCGTGGCCTGAGGCTTCCTTAGCGTCCTCAGGCACAAGGGCCTTCAGCTCGGTCTTGGCCCGGTCATGGTCAAGCGCAGCGGCGCGGGTCACCCGGTAGAGATTTGCAAACTCGGCCCAGGTGTTGGAGCCACACATGTCGACAATTCGGACCGCCTGGAGTCTTGGCTTGGGCGACTCGATCCCGAAGAGGTGAGGGGGCTCGCCACTTTCGACACAGCGCCAAAACCTCCTTTCCGCGGTCAGCAGCAGGTGCTGGTAGAGCGGATCGGCCGGAATCGTCATCTCCACCCATTTGCCGCCGCCGGTGATGATCGACAGCACCGCCGTGCGCGCCGCGGTCACCCACATGTTGTGCTGCAGCTGGGCCATATGCTTTTCCGCCGCGCTTTCTTCCGAGAAATTCCACGGCAGCATGAATTTGGCCTCGAATACGGCCCCGGTCTGCCGAACCCGGCCATCCAGAGTGGCGCGCATCCATTTGCGAATCGGATGTCGGAGCTTTCGCTGCACGTCGTCGACCGCATTGCCGGTGTTGCGTTCGTACCAGGTCCGGTTCAGCTCCTCGGTGATGGTGCCGAGTTGGACAATGAGCTCTTGGCTCAAGTCTTCTGGTTCGACCTCGCCTCGCTTCTCCCGCCAGAGCCGGAGAAGCCTGGCCTCGTCGTCGCCCATGATGATACGGGCGTCCGAGCCGCCGATGAAATTTCGGCGGAAAAAGGGGTTGGCTTGGGCCTGCTGATTTGTTTCCATCGAAAACCTCCTGGTAATATCGAGAGTGAATGTCATATCAACAATTTTTATTGATACACTGGGGTGAAACAGGTGTCAACAAAAATTGTTGATGCGCTAACGCCAGCTCAATGCCGAGCTGCTCGAGCATTGCTTGATTTGACTCAGTCCGAGCTTGCAGACGGAGCGCGCTTGGGGCTTTCTACGATTGTGGATTTTGAGCGATCGAGGCGGCAGATCTCCGACGATGCCATTGGCGCAATAAGGCGAGCACTTGAAAAGTTTGGCGTCGACTTCATCGACGAAAACGGAGGCGGCGTGGGTTTGCGCCTTCGGAAGCGTTCCGGCTAACGTAATGTGCTTTAAGCGGTCGCATCTTCTTGCGCGAACGCGGCGCTATTTGGATTGGGCGCTCGCCACAAAAAACGAATGATCGTTGCAACGAAATCCAATGCGGCACGGCGCACCCGTAGCCAAAGCCAAGAGCGAATATCAATATCATATCCGCCATAACCTGAGCTCTGGTCGCATCGACAAGAGCAGGCGGGTGGCGCTTTTCGTCCCAGCTTACTTAGTGCGTTCGAGGAGGGTTCGATATTCTGGTGTTTGTCAGGAGCAGTTGAAACAGGGCGCGTGCGGCTTGGTACCTGGCTTTGGAGCGGGAAAGTTCGCGCCCAGACACAATAACTTTCCCGGTGCAATCGCACACCATCCATTCCCAGCGGCCCCGGCGTGTGCGGCCATCGATAGCCGACCAGCAAGCCGACCGCTGGGAGGTCCGGTTTCGGCGTTAATAAACCGGACTTGGGCAGGGGCTGGACCCGCAACTCTTGGAGAAACCGCTGCAGCCCGCAAGCACTACAAGAGCTCCGTCAACTCATCGACGACTGCGAGCGCCGACAGAAAGTCGTCGTCGCGGAAATACTCGCTGCGGGTGATCAGCACAGGAACGCCCGCGGAAGCTGCCGCTTTCAGGCCATTCGCGGAATCCTCGATTGCGAGACAATGGTTCGCGGGCCGCCCAAGCCTTGCCAGCACCTCGAGATAGACGTCGGGCGCAGGTTTCTTGCGCGCAACATCGTCTCCGGCGACGATGACCGGAAACAGGCTGCGCCAGTTCCAACCGAGCGTGACCGACAGCAGTCCCTCGACATTGCTGAAGGTCGTCGTGGTCGCGATCGCCAGGGTCTGGCCGCGCGCCAGCGCGCCGCGGATAAGGGGCTCCACTCCCGGCCGCAGTCGGCAGGTATGTTGGCCGATCAGGCGGCTGTAGTGCTGCGTCTTGAGCCGATGCAGCTCGGCGACCTCGAGGTCGGACAGGCTCACTCTGGGGTTTTGCATTCGGTCGAATGCCCGAATGCGCTCCTTGCCGCCAGCGTTACGCAAGAGTTTCTTGTAGGTCCCGTGATCCCAATACCAGTCGAGACCGATCTCGGTGAAGGCCGCATTGAACGCCCGGCGATGGATGCCCTCGGTCTCGGCAAGCGTTCCGTCAACGTCGAAGATAAAGGCTTCAGCGTGCGCGGTCCGATCCTTCAGGCTGAAGGGGTGGAGCAACGCTGTTTCAACAGTCATGACTGGATTGTCGGGTTATCCGACCCTCCCGAGAAAACGCGGCTGGCCAGCACGTCGCTCGCCTCGATCGACATGAGGTCGTCGCTGGTGAGAACGCGGTCGAGGTGGGAGACGATCCGGTTGGCCTGCCGCAGCCGGATGCGGTCAAGCGCGTTTCGGATCGAGCGCGCGTTCGAAAACAGCGGCTGGCTCTTGCGCAGGGCAACGTAGCGGACGAATGCGTCGCGGGCATCGGGCGAAAACCGATAGTTCTGCTGGGCAAGCATCAGCTCGGAAATGTCGAGCAGTTCCGCATCCGAATAGTCGGGAAAATCGATATGGTGGGCGATGCGGGAGCGGAATCCAGGATTGCTTTGAAAGAAATGCTCCATGCGGTCGCGATAGCCCGCAAGCACCACCACAAGGTCCTCGCGCTGCGCCTCCATCACCTGGAGCAGTATCTCGATCGCTTCCTGTCCGTAGTCGCGCTCGTTCTCGGGACGATAGAGGTAATAGGCCTCGTCGATGAACAGTACGCCCCCCATCGCCTTCTTCAGAATCTCTTTCGTCTTCGGCGCTGTGTGACCAATGTACTGGCCGACGAGGTCATCCCGCGTGACACTGACGACATGACCGCGACGGACGAAGCCAAGCGGGTGAAGGATCCCGGCGATTCTAAGCGCCACTGTGGTCTTGCCGGTGCCGGGATTTCCCGTGAACGACATGTGCAAAGTCGGATACGTGGTCGCGAGCGACATTTTTTGGCGGATGCGCTCGACCAGGAGCAGGGAGGCGATCTCGCGGATCCGCATTTTCACCGGAGCGAGCCCGATCAGCTCCTTGTCGAGCTGCGCGAGGATAGGCGCGATCTCGACGGCTTCGAATTCGTGGCGGAGGTCGACGGAGGCGGGGGCGCCCGACGCATCGCCGTCGCGAGAGAGGGCCTGGAGGCTGGTTTGCGCCATGATCGCTCGCTCATCCATTCAAGATGTGTAACGGCCGCCTTCCGGACGATCCGCAGCATAGGACCGTGTGGTGTAGCGGATGTTACGGCCGATCGATTCCTGCCGGTCGAGCCGGAAACCAGGCTCATCTTTCGGCCGGTTCACGATGAATGAGATCCGCAGGGATTCCCAACCGTGCGATGAATCGAAACCCGAGATGCGGATGTAGCGATCTCCATAGACGCGCCGGCAGTCCTCGAGCTCTTTCATGACACCCGCCGCATCGCGCAGGTCGAACCCCGGCAATCCCCACATTTCCCAATAGGTGTTGCGGGGATGCGGGTCGTCGGTGAACTCGATGTTCACGGCCCAGCCCTTGTTGAGGCAATATTGGATTTGGCTCGTGATCTGCTCGTCGGTGAGATCGGGCAAGAAAGAAAAGCAGCCCTGGGTGATACGCATGATGAGCTCCTCTCACATCGCAATGCTTGGCGTCGGAACGAAGTCCGGTGAATCCGTTGAGTCGTAGTTGAAGGTGACGTCCTTCCAGACCTCAAGCGCCTCGCGCAGCGGCGTGCAGCAGAGCGCGGCCTTGGCGAGGATCTCAGGTCCCTCGTGCACATAGTCGCGGCCTTCATTGCGGGCGAGGATCATGGCTTCGAGCGCAACCCGGTTGGCGGTCGCGCCGGCCTGGATGCCACGCGGATGACCGATGGTGCCGCCGCCGAATTGCAGCACCACGTCTTCGCCCAGGAGGTCGAGCAGCTGGTGCATCTGGCCGGCATGAATGCCGCCGGATGCGACCGGCATCAGCTTATTCAGGCTCACCCAATGTTGGTCAAAGAACAGACCATGCTCGAGCCTGGTCGGATTAAAATCCTCGCGGCAGACGTCGTAGTAGCCGCGCGTGGTGTTTGGGTCGCCTTCGAGCTTGCCGACCACGGTGCCGGCATGGATGTGGTCGACGCCGGCAAGCCGCATCCACTTGGCAATCACCCGAAAGGACACGCCGTGACTGCGCTGCCGCGTGTAGGTGGAATGACCGGCGCGATGCAAGTGCAGGATCACATCGTTCCTCCGCGCCCATTTCGCCATCGACTGGATCGCGGTGTAGCCAATCACAAGGTCAATCATAACGATGTTGGAGCCGAGCTCGCGGGCGAAGTCCGCACGCTCGTACATATCTTCTATCGTCGCCGCGGTGACGTTGAGATAGGTGCCCTTGACTTCACCGGTCGCCGCCTGTGCGCGATTGACGGCTTCCATGCAATAGAGGAAACGCTCGCGCCAATGCATGAAAGGCTGCGAATTGATGTTCTCGTCATCCTTGGTGAAATCGAGCCCGCCCTTCAGCGCTTCATAGACGACGCGGCCATAGTTGCGGCCCGATAGCCCAAGCTTGGGCTTCACGGTCGCTCCGAGCAAAGGCCGGCCGAACTTGTCGAGCCGTTCGCGTTCGACCACGATTCCCGTTGCAGGACCCTGGAACGTCTTCACATAGGCGACGGGCAGCCGCATATCCTCCAGCCGCAGCGCCTTCAACGGCTTGAAGCCGAATACGTTGCCGATGATCGAGGCCGAGAGATTGGCGATCGATCCCGGCTCGAACAGATCCAGGTCGTAGGCGATATAAGCAAAGTAGCTGCCTGGCGAGTTCGGCACCGGATCGATCCGATAGCACTTCGCGCGATATTTCTCCGCTGCGGTCAGGCGGTCGGTCCACACCACAGTCCAGGTCGCGGTCGAGGACTCGCCCGCGACGGCCGCGCAGGCTTCGGTCGGATCGACGCCATCCTGCGGCGTGACGCGGAATAGGCCGATGACGTCTGTGTCCTTTGGCTCGTAGTTGGGTTCATAATAGCCCATACGCTTGTATTCCATCACGCCGGACTTGTAGCGGTCCTTGCCGCGGACTGTGATCGATTCGTGTTTCATGGGACTCTCCTTGCGTCTTTGAACGCGGACCATCAGGCCGCAGCAGTCATATTGGTCTTCGGATCGAGCGCGCCCGAGCGATAGCGACGCGCCATTTCGGCAAGCGGAATAGGTTTGATGCGACTTGCATTGCCGGCCGTACTGAATTGTTCAAAACGCTCGCGGCAGAGGTCGCGCAACGCGTCCATCGCGGGTTTTAAAAACTTGCGTGGATCGAATTCGGCCTTCGACTGCAGCGCGACCTTTCGGAAGATCGCGGTCATGGCGAGACGGCAGTCGGTGTCGATGTTGACCTTGCGCACGCCATGCCTGATGCCGCGTACGATCTCTTCGAGCGGCACGCCCCAGGTCTGCGGCATCTCACCGCCGAACGCGTTGAACATGTCCTGCAGCGGCTGCGGCACGGAGGAGGAGCCGTGCATGACCAGATGTGTGTTGGGGAGCCGGCGATGGATTTCCTCGACCACGCGCATTGCCAGAATGTTTCCATCCGGCCTGCGGGTGAATTTGTAGACCCCGTGCGAGGTGCCCATCGCGATTGCGAGAGCATCGACGTTGGTAGCACGAACAAAATCGACGGCTTGGTTGGGATCGGTCAAGAGCTGATCGCGGCTGAGCGCGCCTTCCGCGCCGTGTCCATCCTCCTTTTCACTTGAGCCGTGTTCGAGTGAGCCGAGTACGCCGAGTTCGCCCTCGACGGACGCGCCGACCCAATGCGCCATCTGTGCCACACGGTGGGTGATATCGACATTATAGTTGTAGTCGCCGACCGTCTTGCCATCGGAACGAAGCGAACCGTCCATCATGACCGAGGTAAAACCGTGCTGGATGGCGGTGGCGCAGGTCGCTTCGTTGTTGCCATGATCCTGATGCAGGCAAAGCGGGATGTGCGGAAACATCTCGACCAGCGCGTCGATGATCCGCGATAGCATGATGTCGCCAGCGTAGGAGTGGGCGCCGCGCGAGGCCTGGATGATCACAGGAGCGTCGACCGCATCGGCCGCTTCCATGATGGCGAGCCCTTGTTCCATATTGTTGATGTTGAAGGCCGGCACGCCGTAACCACGCTCGGCGGCGTCATCGAGCAGTTGCCTCAAGGTGATTTTGGTCATTCTCTCGCTCCCAGCCTCTTCGTTCATGCCGACACGGGGCTTCGTGAGGGCGACACCGCACGCTCGGCGGCTGCGGCAACGGCCTCGGCCGTGATGCCGAATTTGGAATAGAGCTCGCCGGCGGGCGCCGATGCACCAAAGCCGATCATGCCGACGAACTCGCCGTCTTCGCCGAGCCATCGCCGCCATGCGCCCTCGACGGCTGCCTCGACGCCCACCCGCGGCGCGCTGCCCAGCACGTCCGCTCGATAATCAATGGGCTGGTTTGCGAACAATTCGAAGCAGGGCGCCGAGACCACCGCCGCGCGAATGCCGCGCTCGCCCAGCAGTTCGGCCGCTTCGACGGCGATCGCAACCTCGGAGCCGGTGGCGATCAAGGTCACCTCGCGTCCGCCTCGCGGCTCGACCAGCACATAGGCGCCGCGCGCGACCGGGTTTTCGGCGGGGAAATCGCGCTTATGGACGGGCAGGGCTTGCCGCGACAGGCAGAGCACCGAAGGCTGGTGCGCCGCGCGCAAGGCGCAGTCCCAGGCCTGCGCCGTCTCGATCGCATCAGCCGGGCGAAATACCAGCAGATTGGGAATCGCGCGCAGCGCGGCAAGATGCTCGATTGGCTGATGCGTCGGCCCGTCTTCGCCGAGCCCGATCGAATCATGCGTCATCACATGGATGACGCGCACTTCCATCAACGCCGCCAGACGGATCGCCGGGCGGCTATAATCGGAGAACGCTAGGAACGTGCCGCCATAGGGAATGAAGCCGCCATGCAGCGCGATTCCATTCATCGCAGCGGCCATCGCGTGCTCGCGCACGCCGTAGTGGATATAGCTGCCGCCATAGGCGCCTGGCCGGACCGGCTGCTGTGCTCCCGTCAAGGTGAGATTGGAATGCGTCAGATCCGCTGAGCCGCCTAGCAAACCAGGCGCAGCTCGGGTGATTGCCTCGAGCACCTGCTGCGAGGCCTGGCGGGTCGCGAGTTTTGGCCGCTCGTCGGCGAACCGGCATTCAAGCTCGCGCAGCGCAAAGCCATAATCGCAACCTAACTCGCCGTTGAGTGCATCCTCAAAGCCTTCGCGCTCCCATTCGTCGAGCCTTTCGAGCCGCTCCATCCATCTGTGCCGTGCGATCCGGCCGCGCGCGCCGACTGCGCGCCAGCGCGCAAGTAGCTCCTCCGGGATCTCGAAGGGCGCGTGGGTCCAGCGCAGCGCCTCGCGTGCTTTTCCGATTTCTTCAGTGCCCAGCGGTGCGCCATGCACCTTCTCGCTGCCCTGCCGGGTCGGCGCGCCGTATCCGATCACCGTGCGGCAAGCAATCAGAGACGGACGATTTGTCTCGCGCTCTTCGCCGATGGCCTGCGCGACGGCGTCATGATCATGGCCGTCGACACGCCGCACCGACCAGCCCGAGGCCATGAAGCGGATTAATTGATCGTCGGAGCAGGACAGCGAGGTGGCGCCGTCGATCGTGATCTGGTTGTCGTCGAACAGCACGATCAGGCGGGATAGCTTCAGGTGCCCGGCAAGCGAAATCGCCTCGTGGCTGATCCCCTCCATCAGGCAGCCGTCACCGGCGATCACATAAGTGTAATGATCGACCAGGTCGTCGCCGAAGCGTGCATTCAGCATCCGCTCGGCAAGCGCCATGCCGACCGCGGTCGCCAGGCCCTGTCCGAGCGGTCCTGTGGTGGTCTCGACGCCTTCCGTGTGGCCGTATTCGGGATGGCCTGGGGTCTTCGATCCCCACTGGCGAAAGCGCTTCAGCTCATCAAGCGTCATCGTCTCGTAACCGGTCAGGTACAGAAGCGCGTAAAGCAGCATCGAACCATGCCCTGCCGACAGCACGAGGCGGTCGCGATCCGGCCAGCGAGGATCGGCCGCATCAAATTTCAGGAAGCGCGAGACCAGCGCGGTTGCGACGTCGGCCATTCCCATCGGCATGCCGGGATGGCCCGATTTCGCCTTTTCAACCGCGTCGGCGGCAAGGAAGCGCACAGCGTCCGCCATCACGAGATGAGAGGGCGCCGTCCTGAGCATATTCTTCGTGAGGTGTTGGACCGTCATAGCGAGCGTCTCTTCCGTTCGATGAGTTGCAGGATGAGCGGCGTCAGGATCAGCTGCATCGCGAGGTCAAGCTTCGATCCGGGAATCACGATCGAGTTCGCGCGCGACATGAAGCTGTGCGGGATCATCGACAGCAGATACGGAAAATCGATGCCGCGCGGATTCTTCAGGCGGATCACCACCATCGATTCGTCAGGTGTCGGGATCCAGCGCGCGATGAACGGGTTCGACGTGTCGACCGTCGGGATGCGCTGGAAGTTGATGTCGGTCTCGGTGAACTGCGGGCAGATGTAGTTCACATAATCAGGCATGCGGCGAAGGATCGTGTCGGTCACCGCTTCGGTCGAATAGCCGCGATGGGAGCGATCGCGGTGCAGCTTCTGGATCCATTCCAGATTGATGACCGGTACGACGCCGATCTTGAGGTCCGCGTATTGCGCGACGTTGACCCTGTCAGTCACGACGGCGCCGTGTAGTCCTTCGTAGAACAAAACGTCGGAATCGTCAGGCAATGGCGCCCAGCGGGTGAATGTGCCGGGTTCGCCGCCATAGATCCCCGCTTCCTCAGCGTCGTGGACGTAATGGCGTGTCATGCCGGTGCCCGTTTCGCCGTATTCGCGAAAGGTCTTCTCGAGCTCCTCGAACAGATTTGTCTCGGGACTGAAATGGCTGAAGTGCCGGTTGCCGCGCTCGGCTTCGTCAGCCATTTTTCGGCGCATCTCGGCGCGGTCGTAGCGATGAAACGCGTCGCCTTCGATATAGGCCGCCGCCACATTCTCGCGGCGAAAGATCTGCTCGAACGTGCGCTTCACCGACGTCGTTCCGGCGCCGGAGGAGCCCGTGACGGAGATGATGGGATGCCGCCTCGACATTGGCGCCGCCTTCAGAGAAACAATCCGCGCCGCGCAAACAGCGGTGCGTCACTGGATTCGAATAACGGCTGAACCCCTTGGTGCCGGATATCGAGGTCGTGCACGGCCGACGCCGATCCCATGATCAGCGGCGTGCGCTGATGCGGCATCCGCGCGGAAAGGTCGAGAATGCGGTCGCGCCCCGTGCTTGCGGCGCCGCCAGCACACTCCATAATCATCGCGATTGGGTGTGCTTCGTAGAGCAGGCGCAGCCGTCCTTCGCGATAGCCGCGACGGGTGTCGGCCGGGTACAGGAACACGCCGCCGCGCATGAGGATGCGGTAGGCCTCGGCGACCAGCGAGCCGATCCAGCGCATGTTGAAGTCTTCGCCGTGCTCTCCCGCCGCGCCCAGCAGACATTGATTGACGTAAGCCTGCACCGCCCCGTTCCAGTGGCGGCGGTTGGACATGTTGATGGCGAACTCCGGCGTGTGAGCGGGAATGCGGATGCCGCGCAGGATGAGCGCAAACCCGCCGGCCTTCCGGTCGAGGATGAAAACATCGACGCTGTTGTTGAGCGCGAGCACGAGCGTCGTCTGCGGACCATAGATGAAACAGCCCGCGGCGCTCTGCGCGGTGCCCGGCTCGAAGAATGAAGACAGCGCATCCCGCGAGCGGGGCCGGATCGAAAAGATCGTTCCCGTCGAGATGTTGTTGGCAAGGTTTGCCGAACCGTCGAGCGGATCGATCGCGACGCAAAGCGCGGCGTGCGCGTCCACGATCTCAGGCAGCTCGGTTTCCTCGGACACTATTGCAGCCACCGGCGCGTCGCGGAGCGCGCTGCAGATCAGCGCGTTGGCCGTAACGTCAAGATCGATCTGCGCATCGCCGCCGGAATTAGTGCCGCTGTGGTGGCCCTCGATGCCAGCAAGAGGTCCGGCTGCGATTAATTCGGCCAGTTCAATGGCCGCGCTGGCGAGGCGGGAGACGACGGTCGCCAGGGCGTTTCCCTGTGAGAGAGAGAGGGCGGCGACGTCGAGGTACGCGTCCAACGTGGGGTGCTGATCCATTGGTTCGTTTCCCGCGATGGCGCGCTCTCTTCAGGTGCGACCAGCGTGATGAAACGCCGGTCTTGAACCATAAGTAAAATTTCGATATCTTTGGCTTGACCAAAGTTTTGCTTATAAAGGTCGGCATGGCGGCCCATTTTCGACGTGATGCGACGCTTCGGCAGCTGCGCGCGCTTGGCGCGGTGCACGGCATGGGCTCTGTGACGGCGGCTGCAAGGTCGCTCAACCTGACCCAACCCGCGGTCACCTTGCAGCTTCGCAACCTCGAAGCCTTGGCAGGGCTGCCGCTCATTCAGCGAACTGGCGACGGAATGCGGCTGACGGACGCGGGACGCGAAGTCATAGCCCTGACCGAACGCATCGAAGCGGCCTTGGTTGATTGCGAGCAGACGCTCGACATGATCGCAGGCCGCAGCGGCGGCCGCGTTTCCATCGGCGCGGTTAGCACGGCGAAGTATTTCGTGCCGTTCGCGATGGCTGCGTTCTCGAAGCGCCACCCGAAGATCGATATTGTGCTCAAGGTCGGCAATCGCGAGGACATTCGCCAGGCGCTGCGCGGCTATGATCTCGATCTCGCGATCATGGGACAGCCTCCGCCCGACGTTCCCGTCGAAAAGCGCCTGATGGGCGAGCATCCGCATGTCGTCGTCGCAGCCGCCGATCACTGGCTTGCCAGGGACAGAGGCCTCGCGGTGGTCGACCTTATCTATGAAACCTTCATCACCCGCGAGCGCGGCTCCGGCACGCGCATGCTGATGGAGCAGTTTTTCCAGGTCAGCGATCTGCAGACAAAGATCGGCATGGAGATGGACAGCAACGAGACCATCAAGCAGGCCGTGATCGCGGGGCTAGGCATTGCATTCATCTCGCTGCACACAGTGGCGAGCGAGCTTGCCGAAGGCCGTCTCGTCATTCTTGATGTCGCTGGTCTGCCTGTGATGCGGCAATGGTACGCCGTGCGACGACTCGACAAGGAACTCTTGCCGCCGGCGCAGGCGATGCTGGAGTTTCTCGGCGAAGAAGGCTTTCATTACTTGCCCTCGCAGTCGATTGTACAGTCCGAGTAAGTGCGACGAGGGTGAGCGAGTTACATCGCCACGCGCCCCAAGCGGACGCCACGATCGGCGAAGTGCACACGTCCGCTTGATCCCCGATGAGCGGCCACCTCCACGCAGCTATTGTCGTCGGATGGACCTGTAGCTAAGGCCGAAATGCCCAGCATCGCTACCGGGCCCTTCTTTTTCGTTTGCCCGCTGAACGGTTGGACCTCAGAAGTCCATGCCGCCCATGCCGCCGCCCGGTGGCATGGCGGGGCCGGCCGCCGGCTTCTTCGGCAACTCAGCGACCATGGCTTCGGTGGTGATCAGGAGCGCGGCGACGGACGCCGCGTTCTGGATCGCAACGCGAACCACCTTGGTCGGGTCGATGATGCCCTTGGTGACCAGGTTGCCGTACTCGCCGGTCTGGCTGTCGAAGCCGAACGCGTACTGATCCTTCTCCAGGATCTTGCCGACGATGACGGAGCCGTCCTCGCCCGCATTGATGGCGATCTGGCGGGCAGGGGCTGACAGCGCCTTGCGCACGATCTCGACGCCGGTCTTCTGATCGTCGTTCTTGGTCCGAATGCCCTTCAGATGCTCCGAGGCACGGAGCAGGGCGACGCCGCCGCCCGGCAAAATACCTTCCTCGACCGCCGCGCGGGTCGCATGCATCGCGTCATCAACGCGATCCTTGCGCTCCTTTACCTCGACCTCGGTCGCGCCGCCGACGCGGATCACCGCGACGCCGCCTGCGAGCTTGGCCAGACGCTCCTGCAGCTTCTCGCGGTCGTAATCCGAGGTGGTCTCCTCAATCTGCGCCTTGATCTGCTGCACGCGTGCCTCGATGTCGGCCTTCTTGCC
>Ga0306925_10004329_pt1 | contig 12780 bp, 13 predicted proteins | sample flu12Cox44000176_FD_203755 | JGI IMG/M metagenome (GOLD analysis project Ga0306925, IMG submission 203755) | Lab enrichment of tropical soil microbial communities from Luquillo Experimental Forest, Puerto Rico - flux8day.12C.oxic.44.000.176 (v2)... | ecosystem: Environmental > Terrestrial >...
CCGATATTCTCCCCGCCCTTCTGGATGGACGGCGGCAGCCTCGGCACGCCGCTCGGCACCGATTTCCAGGGCCGCGACATCCTGAGCCGGCTGATCTACGGCGCGCGCGTGTCGTTGATCGTCGGACTGATGGGCACCCTGGTCGCGGGCGGCATCGGCACCGCGTTGGGGATCCTCTCCGGCTACGTTGGCGGCTGGGTGGACCAGATCATCATGCGCGTGACCGACGCCTGGCTCGCGCTGCCGGCGATCGTCTTCGCGATCTTCCTGGCGGCCATGGTCGGCCCGAGCATGTGGAACATCATCGTGATCCTGGGGCTGGTCTACTGGACCCGGTACGCGCGTGTCATTCGCGGCGAGGTGCTGAGCCTGCGCGAGCGCGACTTCGTGAAGCTCGCCGAGATCGCCGGCGCCAGCAAGCTGCGGGTGATCCGAAAGCACATCCTGCCGAACGTCCTCAACACGGCGACGGTGCTGGCCAGCCTCACGGTGGGCGTCGTCATCATCGCCGAGGCCTCGCTGAGCTTCCTCGGCGTCGGCGTCCCGCCGCCGCAGCCGGCATGGGGCCTCATGCTCTCGGAGGCGCGCCCGACCCTGATGGCCGGGCAGTGGTGGCTCACGGTGTTCCCGGGCGTCTGCATCCTCCTGTTCGTCCTCGCGACGCAGCTCTTCGGCGACTGGCTGCGGGTCAGGCTCGATCCCCAGACGAGAAATCTCTAGGCTTGGGGGCCGTGGCGCGCGACGCGGTCCTGCAGGTCGCCGGCCTGCAGACCCATTTCTTCACGTTCGGCGGCACGCGCGTCGTCCGGGCGGTGGACGGCATCGACTTCACCCTGAGGGCGGGCGAGACTCTGGGACTCGTCGGCGAGTCGGGCAGCGGCAAGACCACGACGTGCCTCTCGATCGTCGGGCTCCTGCCGCGCGCCGCCCGCATCGTGGGCGGACGCGTCGTGTTCGAGGGCGAGGACCTGACGCGCAAGAGCCAGCGCGAGCTACGCCGGATCCGCGGCCGCCGCATCGCGGTCATTTTGCAGGATCCGATGGCGTCGCTGAACCCGCTCTTCACGATCTATCGCCAGGTGGCGGAGCCCGCGTTCTTTCACCAGCACCTGCGCGGCCGCCCGCTGCGCGAGCGCGTGCAGGGCTTGCTCCGCGCGGTCAGGATCCCGTCGCCCGAGTGGCGCATGCGGGAGTATCCGCACCAGATGAGCGGCGGCATGCGCCAGCGCATCGTCGGCGCCATCGCGCTGTCCGGCGGGCCGCGGCTGGTCATCGCCGACGAGCCCACCACGAACCTCGACGTCACGATCCAGGCGCAGTACCTCGATCTGCTGAAGGACATCCAGCGCGAGACCGGCGTGGCGCTGATCTTCGTCACGCACAACCTCGGGATCGTCGCGAAGATGTGCGACCGGGTCGCCGTCATGTACGCCGGCAAGATCGTCGAGCAGGCACCGGTGCGCGAGCTCTTCGACTCGCCCAAGCATCCGTACACGCGCGCGCTGCTCGGCTCGATGCCGCGGCTCGGCAGCAAGGAGCCGCTCTACTCGATCCGCGGCCAGCCCCCGAACCTGGCCAACCTGCCGGCGGGGTGCGCCTTTCACCCGCGCTGTCCCGACGTCATGCCGCGCTGCATGACCGAGGAGCCGCGCGACGTTCGCCCGGGCGACGGCAGCGTCGCGCGGTGCTGGCTCCTGGACGATGTCCTCACCCGTTCTTGAAGTCCGGGCGCTGAAGAAGCACTTCCCGGTGCGGCGCCGGCTCCTCGGCGGCCCGGCGACGTGGGTGAAGGCCGTCGACGGCGTGGACCTCGCCATCGGCGCCGGCGAGACGCTCGGGCTCATCGGCGAGTCGGGGTGCGGCAAGACGACGACGTCCAAGCTCATCCTGCGTCAGGAGACGCCGACCTCCGGCACGATCAGCTTCGGAAGCCGCGACATCGCGAGCCTCGAGGGCCGCGACCTGATGGCGTACCGCCGGGCGGTGCAGGTCGTGTTCCAGGATCCGTTCAGCTCGCTGAGCCCACGCATGCGCGTGCGCGACATCGTCGCCGAGCCGCTCGAGATCCACACCGACCTGTCCCCGGCGGCGATCGACGAGCGCGTCGGCCACGTGCTCGAGCTGGTCGGGCTGGCGCCGGACGTCGCGCCGCTGTTTCCGCACGAGTTCAGCGGGGGGCAGCGCCAGCGGATCGCGATCGCTCGCGCGCTGGCGACCGACACGCGCCTGATCGTGCTCGACGAGCCGGTCTCCGCGCTGGACGTGTCGGTACGGGCCCAGATCATCAACCAGCTCGAGGAGCTTCAGAAGAAGCTCGGCGTGAGCTACCTCTTCATCGGCCACGACCTCGCCACCGTTGCCCACATCAGCCACCGGATCGCGGTGATGTACCTGGGCAAGATCGTCGAGAGCGCGGCGAGCGAGACGCTGTGCACGCGGCCGATGCATCCCTACACGCAAGCGCTCTTCGCCGCGGCGCTGCCGTCCCACCCCGACGATCGAGGGCAGACCACGCCGATCACCGGCGAGATCCCGAGCGCCCTCAGCCTGCCGTCGGGATGCCGCTTCCACCCGCGCTGCCCCTCGGCGATGCCGGTCTGCTCTCAGGTCGAGCCGACGCTGCGTCGCCGTGACGGAGGCGGCGAGGTGGCCTGCCACCTCTACGAGTGACCGTCGGTCGCTCGCCTGATCCGCACTGACTCGACCGCGGCCGTAGACCGGGTCCGAGAGCCGTGTCCCCGCGCTTATCCGGAATCATAGGTGGCACAGCCATCGCAGGGACGCCTCATCGGGATGAAGGTCGTCTGTGCATCTTGTCAGCGAGAAGGCAAGCCTGGCTCTCTCGGCGAGTGCGAGCCGTACGACAATCCAGCGACGACGCACGGATTGTGCTCGCGCCACCAGGAAGAGGCGCTCGAAGCTCTCCCGTCGCCGTCATTTCCGGATGCCGAGATGCTCATCGTCGTGCGCCCGAACGACACGGATCTCTATCACTACCTGCTGCAGAGGTTCGCCGGCGTCCGGGGTGTGAAGGTAATTCTGGAACGGCGCCGGGGAACGGAGGACGTTCGTAACGAGCGACGCATCCGCCAGGGAAGAGTCTCGGCGCTCGGATTCACCGTCGTGCGATTCAAACGGAAGCCGCCGCCACCGTCCGAGCCCCGCTGATCACGGCCCGACCGGAGTCGATCGCTACTCGCCGGCGTCCACGATCGCGATGACGGGACCTCCGCCCTGCGGTCCCTGGTGCATCGCGTCGACCGAGACGAACACCGCGGGATCGCCGATCGCGGCCGCGGCGACGCCGCCGACGGCAGCCTTGGAGTGGCGGTGGTGGTGGACGTCGGAGTCGTCGAGCATGATCTGGCGCCGGCCGCGCAGCTTGGCGCGGTGGTCGGCCTCGGACTTGATGAAGCAGTTCACGAGACGGCCCTTGAGATCCTCCGCGCGCGCCCGCTCCGGGAGATTGAGGCCGGCGCTGCGGATCGCCGCGTAGATCCCGTCGAGGTCGAGCGCGTCCTTCATGACGCTGTGGCCGATGCGGTAGCGCCCGCCGGCGCCGGCCCGGTTACCCATCAGGACGATCTGCGCGCGCGTCAGCTCGACGCCCGAGGAGCAGGACGCGACCGACGAGTAGAGATCGAGGTCGCGGCAGATCTGCTCGGCGCGCGGCATCGGCAGCTCGCCGAGCGCGACCGCGATGCCGAGGCCGGTCGTGCCGTTGGAGACGCCCATCGAGTCGTGCACCTCGCAGGCCACGGTCTGGCCCCGGCGCTTGGCGTCCTCGACCCAGTCGATCGTGAGCAAGGGCGTCTTGGTCTGCACGTAGTGCACGTCCCGGGGATCCTCGATGCCGGCGTTCTTCATCGCCGCCTTCACGCCCTCGGCGACGATCTCGATCATGCGGGGGCGCCCGATGTCCTCGGGCTGGAGCTCGGCGCTCATCGCCGTGCCGATCACCAGCCGCGCCTTGTCCGCGGGCCCCTTGCGGTCGTTCCGCGCGAAGATGGTCGCGTGCGGGGTGATGACGCCGTCGCACCCGCCGGACCAGACCATCGGGATCGTGGTCACCTCGGCCTCGCCGCGCTTGCCGTGCTTGAGCAGCACCCGGCGGAAGGCGTGGTCGGCGAGCAGGCGGGTGAAGTCGTTGACCCCGCCGTTGCCCTCGGTCTTGCCGATGACCGCGATGACCTGATCGGCGGTGAACTGGCCGGCCATGATGCGCTCCTCGAGGCCGGACGCGTCCTGAACGCTCTTGAGCTCGACCTTCGCCACTTCCACGGCCATGGGCTGTCTCCTCTTACGGTGCGGAACGGCCGCGCTCAGAGCGGCCGGGGCACGACCCGGATCCCGTCCCCGGGCGAGAGATCGATGCGCAGGACCGTGCCGGCCGGCTCGCCGGCGCCGGTCCAGTCCGTCACGGGCGCGCCCGAGTAGTAGGCGACCACGCCGTCCTGGCTCACGTCGGTCCGGACGTGGTGGTGGCCGAGCGCGACGTAGTCCCAGCCCGTATCGCGGATCTCGTCGGCGAAGATCGGCGCCGAGCGATCGGGCCGCTGCCGCGATGCGTAGAAGAAGCCGTGCGCCATGGCGAGGTGCCAGCGGCGGTCGTCGCGGCCGGGGATGCGGGCGAGCGGCTGAAAGCCGGGCTCGTGCTCTTCCATCGCGCGGCCCCAGACGACGGCATCGAGCTCGGGAAGCTCGACGACCTCTCCGTTCAGCCGTCGGATCACCCGGACGTCGCTCGCCCCCGCGGTCAGGTCGTGCCGGTCGTAGATCGCGTTCGTGTAGAGCGCGTCGTGGTTGCCGGGCAGGATGACGACCGGCCGGGCGAGCCGTGCGAGCTCGGCGCGCACGAAGTCGACGGCCTCGTCGGACACGCGATTGTGATCGAAGAGGTCGCCCGCGATCAGCAGCAGATCGACCTGGTCGCTCAGCGCCCGATCGACGATGCGCGAGAGGACGCGGCGGCCCCGCGCCTGCTGGAGGACTTGCTGCCGCGCGTCGCCGTAGCCGTCGCTTTCCAGGTGGACGTCGGCGGTGTGCAGGACTCTCAAGGACCGTCGCAGCGGGGACATGACCAGCAGCATGCCACAATTCCGTTGCATAATGTCCGGCATGGCGCCGTCGGCCGCGACACCTCAAGAGTGGCTCCGCACGTTCGAGGCCGCCGTCCGCGCCCGTGACTTCGCCGGCGGCAAGGAGCTGTTTGCCGCCGACGCGATGGCGTTCGGCACGTGGGCGCGCGCGGTGACAGGCCTCGACAATATCGTTCGCGAGCAGTGGCAGAACGTCTGGCCCCGCATCCGCAACTTCCACTTCGAGGCGGATACGAGCGTCCACGCCGCCGGGGACAGCGCGTGGATCGCCGGCGGCTGGCTGACCGAGGTGACGGGGCCCGACGGCCGCCCGTTCACGCGCCCGGGCCGCGGGACCTTCGTCCTCGAGCGGCGCGGCGGACAATGGCTCGCCGTCCACAGCCACTTCTCGCTCCTGCCGTCGCAGTCCGAGACGGCCCACGGCCGACTCCCGAGCGACGCCGTTCACTCGTGAGCGCCGTCCGGGTGCGCCCGGCGCGCGTCGATGAGGCGGCGCTCCTGGCCGAGATGGCCAACGACCTGAACGAGCACGTCGGGATCTACGGCCGCCCGTTCACCGCCGAGAAAGTGCGCGCCGACGGCTTCGGCGCCCGGGCCGCGTTCACGCCGCTGGTCGCCGAGCTCGACGGCGCCGTCGCGGGCTACGCGTTCTTCAGCATGGGCTACAACACGGACATCGCCGCCCGAGCGATGTGGCTGCACGACATCTTCGTGATGCCCGCCGCGCGGGGAAAAGGCGTCGGGCATGCCCTCATGGCCGCCGTCGCGGCCGCGACGGTGCGCATGGGCGGTAAAACCCTTGACTGGGGCGTCCACTCCGCGAACGCGGGCGCGCTCGAGTTCTATCGGCGGCTGGGCGCGGTCGGCGGCGAAGCGAAGATCATGGGCATCGGAGGCGCGCGGCTGCGCGCGCTGGCCGCCAGTGGGGTCAGCGCATCATGAGCCGGTCGCCGGCTCCATCCTCCAGACCTCGACGTCGTAGACCAGCTTTCCGCTCTCCATCGCCGAGGTGACCGCCGCGAATCCAGCGGCGTCGTCGGTGATCGCGACGACGGCGTAGTTCTTCGCCCCGGTTCCGGCGAGGTGGGAGGTCTTGCGCGTGAGATCGAACAGCCGCATGCCGCGCCGGTCATTGGTCGGCGCGAGCAACCGGCCATCCTCGGTGAACCGCAGCGCGCCGGCCGGCGGGCCGCCGGCCTCGGCGTGGGCCTCGATCAGGATCTCGGTCCCTGTCGTCACGTCCCAGGCGTAGACCGTCCCCTCGATGGTGACGGCGGCGGCTTTCGAGCCGTCGGGCGAGAGAGCGACCAGGACCGCCCACACTTCCGGCTCTGGCAGCCCGCGCGGCAACAGGCCCGGACGACGCGAGCGGGCCACGGAGAAGGTGTGGAGGGCGCTGGCCGAGACCGGATCCCAGACCGTCACGTCGCCCTCGTGGCCGGCCGTGATGAGCCGCCGAGCGTTGGCGGCCAGGTCGAAGGCGGTCAGCTCCTCACGGTGTGAGCTCGTGAGGCGGGCGATCGCGGTAGGTCCCGAGACGTCGACGATGACGACCTCGCGCGCGCACATGACGGCCAGGCGTTCCCCCAGGCCGTCGAACCGCAGCCCGAGACAGCGATGACCCACGGTGAGGCTTGCCAGCTCGGCCCACGCGCTTGGGCTCACGCCGGGCCGCCAGAGTCGCAAGGTGCCCTCGCGATAGACGCCGAGCGAGGCCAGCAGGTCGCCGGAGGGTGCGAAGGCGAGGTCGGCGACGGCCTGGCGAGACACCCCGAAGGTGGCCGGCTCGGTGCCGCTGGCCGGTGTCCACACGCGGATCGAGCCGTTGCGCTGGCCGATCGCGACGCGACTGCCGTCGCGGCTCAGCGCGATCGTGTCGACGTACGCGCCGGCCGTGTTGACCTCGGCGATCTCGGTGACCCGGGCGGCCAAAGGCCGGGCCGGCGGCGCTTGTCCGCAGCCGCTCGCAACGACGGCCGTCAGCACACCGACGACGATGCGCATGAAAAAATTTGACGACGGCGGTCGGCCCGCGAACGAATCTGGCGTATCGTGCTGGTCGTGATCGTCCACCTGGTCGACGGGACCTACGAGCTCTTCCGGTACTTCCTCTCGCCGGCGGCGGCTTTCGAGCGCACCGCGCCGGAGGAGCTGCGGGCGGTGCGCGGCGTCGTGACCTCGATGCTCGGCATGCTCGAAGGCGGCGCGACCCATCTGGGGGTGGCCACGGACCACGTCATCGAATCGTTTCGCAATGGGCTCTGGCCGGGCTACAAGACCGGCGAGGGCGTCGATCCGCTGCTCCTCGCGCAGTTCGAGCCGCTCGAGGACGCGCTGCGGGCGCTCGGCGTCACGGTCTGGGCGATGGTCGAGTTCGAGGCCGACGATGCGCTCGCGGCGGCGGCGTCGATGGCCTCGGCCGACGCGCGCGTCGAGCAGGTCGTCGTGTGCACGCCCGACAAGGATCTGGCGCAGTGCGTGCGGTCCAGCCGGGTGGTCCAGCTCGATCGCCGCACGCGCGAGGTGCGCGACGAATCGCGAGTCCAGCAGAAGTTCGGTGTCCTGCCGGCGTCGATCCCGGACTGGCTCGCGCTCATGGGCGACAGCGCCGACGGCTATCCGGGCTTGCCCGGCTGGGGCGCCAAATCGGCGGCGACGGTGCTGGCCCGCTACCGTCACCTCGAGCAGATTCCCAAGCGCGCCGAGGAGTGGCACATGCCGATGCGGGGCACCGCGCGGCTGGCCGCGACGCTCGTCGAGCAGTGGGAGCGCGCGCTCCTGTTCCGCCGCCTGGCGACCTTGCGCGAGGACGCACCGATCGGCGCCGACGTGGACGCGCTCCGCTGGGCGGGGCCGCGCGCCGACTTCGCGCAATGGGCTGACCGACTCGGCGCGCCGTTGCTCCAGGAGCGCGCCGCGAAGCTGGCGGCTACCCGCGCCCGAGACGGCCGCTAGCGCGCGAGCGCCTGGTCGTCCCCCGCCTCGCGCAGCACGCCCATCGCGATCGCGTACAGCCCGACGTAGCACGTCGGCCAGACCACGAAGGTCAGCGCGTCGAGCGGCCCCGTCAGGTCTGAAGGTCTCCGACCGCCGCGGATAGCGCTTCCAGCTCGCCTCGCCACGACTTCGGCGCGACCACCGGGCGCACCACGAACTTCGAGAAGCCGACGGCGATGAACCGCTCGATGACGGCGCGCAACGCCGGCAGGCCCACCGGCGTGAGCTCGACCGACCGCGGGCGCCGGGCCGTCATCGCACGGGCCATCTGCGGATCGATCGGGTCGCGCGCGTAGCCCAGGCTGACGCCGAAGTGCTCCGAGCTGATCGAGCGTCCGGCCTTCGCCGCGACGTCCTCGATGACCGCGCGGCCCGCCTTGGCCTCTTCGGGCGTGCACTGCGAGGGGAGCCAGCCGTCCGAGAGCCGGCCGCAGCGCTCGAGCGCCGCGGGCACGTTGCCGCCGAGCCAGACCTCGAGCGGCTGCTGGACGGGCAGGGGCCAGAGCTTCACGTCGCGGAAGCTCCCGGCGGCGCCTTCGTGGCTCACGGTCTCGCCGGCCCACAGCCGGCGCAGGAGCGGAAGCGCCTCGTCGATGAACGCGCCGCGGCGCTTGGGCTCGAGCCCGATGGCGTCGCGCTCGGGCGCGTAGGTGAGCCCGGGAACCAGGGTCACCAGCAGCCGGCCGTTGGAGAGCACGTCGAGGCTGGCCAGCTGCTTGGCGAGCCGAACCACGTTGCGCCCCGGGAGCAGCATCGTGGTGCCGATCTTCAGCCGTGGATTGCTCGCGGCCGCCCACGCGAGGCCGACCACCGGATCGAACACCTGGCCCGTCAGCACCTCGGAGAGCCAGAGCGAGTCGAACCCCATGTCGTCCAGGCCCGTGACGAGCTCGGTCAAGGCGCTCGTGGAGGCCGACGCACCGCCGATTCCCACTCCGATTCGGATCTTCATGTGTCTCCTCGTTCTTGTCCTAGAGAGCGACCGAGAGCCCCGCGTCGACCGTCAGCACCTGGCCCGTGATGTAGGACGCCGCGTCGGAGGCCAGAAAGATGGCGGCGCCGACGATCTCGTCGGGACGGCCGAAGCGCTGGAGCGGAATGCGCCGCGCCATCTCGACGATGCGCGGGTGACTGAAGAACGGCGCGTTGCGCTCCGTCAGGAAGAACCCCGGCGCGATCGCGTTGGCGGCGATTCCCTGGCCGCCGAGCTCGACCGCCAGCGCGCGCATCAGCGCCTCGAGCCCACCTTTCGATGCGGTATACGCAGGGTCGCCCAGGAACGATTGCGGCCCGACCATCGAGCTGATGAAGACGAGCCGGCCCTGACCGCGTCTCGTCATGTGCCGCGCGGCGGCGCGCGAGAGCTCGTACTGCGCGATCAGGTTGGTCTCGATCAGGCGGCGAAAGTCGTCGGCCGTGATCTCGTGCAGGGGCCGCCGATCGCGCACCGCCGCGTTGTTGACCAGGCAATCGAGGCGGCCGTGCCGCGCCACGATCGTGTCGAGCGCGTCGGTCGCGGCCGCCACGTCGGTGATGTCGAAGGCGGCGGCGAACGCGCCGGGAAGCTCCTTGGCGACCTCGTCGGCCTGCTTCGCGTCGCGGCCGTTGATCCCCACCACCGCGCCGGCGCCCGCCATACCCCGCGCGATCTCGAGCCCCAGGCCGCGCGTCGCGCCGGTGACCAGCACGACGCGGCCGGCGAGCGAGAAGCGTTCGAGCCCCGATTCGGGTGCAGGCGTCATTGACAGGCGACTCCTCCATTCTGACAATAGGCTACCTCATCGGGGGGAAAGGCGTGACGCAATGACGGCCACCAGCACCCGCAAGGACTTTCCCGTCTTCGACTGCGACAGCCACGTCGTCGAGCCGCCGGCGATCTGGGACGAGTACGTGCCGGCCCGAAGCCGCGCGTGGATCAAGACGCAGTTCTGCTTCCACACCGACAGCGACCTCCTCTACATCAACGGGCGGGTGGTCCCGGCGGCGCGGGAGCGCTCGAACGCCGCCGAGGTGGGCTGGGCGCGCTGGGACAAGCGCGAAGTCGGCAAGCTCAAGCCGGGGACTCCGGCCTGGCAGGAGAAGTTCGGCCGCCTCCTGGGCTGTCGCGATCCGCATGCGCGGCTCAACGACATGGACGCGCTCGGCACCGACCAGGTGATGCTCTTCCCGACCTGGTTCGTGCGCCTGGCGCTCGTGCGCGATGCCGAGGCGGCGACGGTGCTGGCGCGCGCCTACAACGACTGGGTCCTCGACTACTGCGCGGCCGACCGCCGGCGGTTGTTTCCGTGCGCCGTGCTGCCGCTGCAGAGCATCGACGCGTCGATCGCCGAGCTCAAGCGTGTCGCCGCGCTCGGGTTCAAGGCGGCGGCGGTCCGGCCGTGCTTCTGGAACGGTCGCTATCCGACCCTCGCCGAGTTCGATCCCCTCTGGCGCGAGTTCGAGGACACCCGCGTCGTGCTGGCGATGCACACGTTCCCGTCGCGCGAAGCCCTGACCCCCGAGTGGGGGCAGCGCATGGCGCAGGCGCGCGGGCACTCGGGCCAGGGGCTTCTCTTCACCGACGAGTCGGTCGTGTACTCGCCGGGCCAGTTCGTGTCGAACATCACGGCGGCGATGGATCCGGCCATCGACGCCTCCGAGACCCTGGGCTTCCTGATGGAGGCCATGACGTGGGTCACGGTGGTCGTGCAGACCGGCTGGCTCGAGAAGTTCCCCAGGCTCAAGGCGGCCGTCCTCGAGTCGAACGCCTCGTGGCTGCCGCTGATCCTGGCGCGCAGCTCGAACTTCTCGAACCTGTTCGCCTTCCAGCGAGACAACCGGCTCATCCGCGATCCCGTCGAGGTCTTCCACGAGCGCTGCTTCATCGGGTTCGAGTCCGACGAGACGCTCGTTTATCGCCTTTGGGATGTCTTCCAGGACGTCGCGATCTGGTCGTCGGACTATCCGCACCACGACGCCGAAGACGCCTGGGAGGGCCTGCACCACATGGCCGGGCTCTGCGTGCCCGCCGAGGCGCAGCGCAAGCTGATGGGCGAGAACGCGCGCCGGCTCTACGGGATCGAGCCCGTGCTGACGATCAAGGAGCGTATCGAGAAGTACGAGCCCGCGATCCTGCCCTGGTAGATCGCCGCTCGCGTCGGCCTGGACGGCGGCGTCAGGGCAGGAGCGAGGCGACGCGGATGCGGGCCCGGGGCGCCGCCAGCGGTATGACGACCGCGGTGCGGCGGAGCAGCCGGACCGAATCGTACTTCCAGCCGCCGTGCCCGGATGTGGCGCGAACCGGATCCCGATACACTTCGAGCGCCTCGTCGACCAGGTTGACGACCCAGTACTCGGCAATTCCGGCTCGCGCGTAAAGACCGCCTTTGCGCAGCCGGTCGAGCGCGAGCGACGTCTCGGCGACCTCGACGATGAGCACGGGCCGGGAGGGATGGGCCGTGAGGTAGTCACGAAGTCCGCCCGGCACGACGACGATGTCGGGCTCGGGCTCCGATCGCTCGTCGAGCGCGACGGGCTTCTCCTCGCGGATGTGGTAGCGGCGACCGAATGCCCGCTCGAGCGCCGCGCGTACCAGGCCGACCACCGTGGCGTGGCGCTCGCCTTGCGGCTCACGGACGACCAGGAGACCGTCGAGTAGCTCCACCCTGTCCTCCGGGCCGAAGATGCCGACGTCGACGAGGCGGTCGTAGCGGGCCCGCGTCATCCGCCACAACGGAAGAGGTGGCGTCTTCATGGCTACGGCCACGATACGGCAACTCCAATCGGTGCTCAACGTGTATCATCCTGTCGCGTGGCACACGGGTGCGGGACCGGCTTGAAAGGAGTGACGCCATGACGACGAAGAGCGTGCTGTGGCGGGCAGCGGCAGCGGCGGTCGCGATCACGGTGCTCGGTGGCGGATCGATGGTGAAGCTCGACGCCCAGCAGCCCGGCGTCGGCGCCGTCCCCATCGACGGCGACGACATCGGCGGGGTGGTCACCGGGCCGAGCGGGCCCGAAGCCGGCGTCTGGGTGATCGCGGAGACCAGCGACTTTCAGACAAAGTTCGCGCGCATCGTCGTCACAGACGACCAGGGGCGCTACGTCGTGCCCGATCTCCCGAAAGCCAAGTACCAGGTGTGGGTGCGCGGCTACGGCCTCGTGGATTCGCCGAAAGTCGACGCCGAGCCCGGCAAGCAGCTGAATCTCCGCGCGGTGCCAGCGCCGAACGACGCCGCGGCGGCCCAGTACTACCCGGCCATCTACTGGTACTCGATGATGAAGATCCCCGACGCCGATCAGTTCGGCGGCAAGAGCGATATTCCCGCGAACGTTACCCAGAGCGAGTGGCTCACCGTGGTGAAGAATCGGGCATGCGTCGGGTGCCATCAGCTCGGCCAGCGCGCGACGCGAACCATTCCCGCCTCGCTCGGTCAATTCGACTCCGGACAGTCGGCGTGGATTCGCCGCGTGCAATCGGGACAGGCCGCCACCTTCATGCTGAATCCGCTCACGCAGGTGCTCGGCAGCGCGCCGTTCAAATATTTCGGCGACTGGACGGATCGCGTCGCGAAGGGTGAGCTGCCGCACTCGAAGCCGCCGCGGCCGCAGGGCGTCGAGCGCAACATCGTCGTGACCACGTGGGAGTGGGGCGACCCGAAGAAGTATCTGCACGACCTGATCGCGTCGGATCGTCGCTATCCGA
>Ga0306925_10004331_pt1 | contig 12778 bp, 9 predicted proteins | sample flu12Cox44000176_FD_203755 | JGI IMG/M metagenome (GOLD analysis project Ga0306925, IMG submission 203755) | Lab enrichment of tropical soil microbial communities from Luquillo Experimental Forest, Puerto Rico - flux8day.12C.oxic.44.000.176 (v2)... | ecosystem: Environmental > Terrestrial > Soil...
GCGCCGACGGCAGACCGGCCCGCGCGGATCCACGACGCGGGCCCAAATGCCTGGATCGAGCAGCTCGACAACCTTGACCTGGCACCATCCGCGTGACCATCGCCAGGCCGCGCCATAGCGCCGGTCAGCACACTGCGGCGCCGGCCCTGCAATCGCAAGCCAGGCAGACGCAGCCAGCTACGACATACTCACGTTGTGGAATCCGCCCGGGTACCCGGGTGCGTGATGGATTGAGACGACTCGGCAGAGTATGGGTGCAGGGGTGCTGCGATTCGGGGATTCGCCGGATTTTATGACCGCGCTGGCGTATGCTCTGGCCGCTTGATCCGGAAGGGTCAAGCCTTAGTGACGCATCGTAGTGGGACATCTCTTGGGGTGATGGGAATGCGTCGTCTTACAACTCTGTCCATCGTTCTGCTGTTCGCGTTCGGGCTGGCGGGTGCAAATGTGGCCCAAGCGGCTACGCTCCGTGCCAAGCCTCCAGGTCCTAGTTCCATCGTGAAGATCGCGCCACGCGGCATCACTTCCGGTGGCACGGTGCGTGCCGGGGGAGCACGGGCAGGGGTTCCTGCCCACGGCCGGGCGGCGGTCGTGCTGAAGGCGGCCGCGTTCAAGGCGTTCCGCGCCGCTCTGCGCAAGCGCGAGGGCTTCCGGCCCGCCCCGCATGCGCGTGGTCCGGCCCACGGAAGGTTCACCAGACTCGTCGGCTCGGCATCAACCGCTCATGGCCACGTCTACTGGAATGGCAGCCGCTGGGTGGCGCCGGCGGGCGCCAAGCGGGTGAAGGGGAGCCCGCGCCTGCTGGTCCCCCGGCTGTCCGGGTCGGCCGGGAGCGTCCGCGGCCAGCGCCAGTTCCCGAGTACGCTCTACGGCTCCACGCAGGTGGACTCGGCCACGTCGGGCTGCTCGAACCCGTTCCCGAACGAAGCGTCGGTCGCGCAAAGCTCCAACAACCCGAACCTCGTGGTGGTGGCCGCCCAGGCGTACGTGGACGCCAACGGTAACTGCGACGACTCGCACCCGTGGGTGTTCTACTCCCACGACGGCGGCCAGCACTGGGCGGAGGAGATCATGCCCGGCCTGACCGCCGGCCTCGCGGGCGGCGACGTCGGCGTCGTGTACGACCCCAAGGACGGGGTGTTCGTCTACTCGTTCCTGCAGTTCTCCCGGACCACGTCGCAGGACAGCGTCAACGTGGCGAGCTCGTTCGACGGGGCGAGCTGGTTCGACCTCACTACGCTGGACGGCAACCCGGCCCTGGACAAGGACATGATCACGGTCAACCAGGACCCCTCTAGCCCCAACTACGGCCGTGTGCTGGTCGCTTGGCGCGACGACTCCGGCGGGGTCGGCGACATATTCGTCAATGCATACAGCGACAACGGGGGGGCCTCGTGGACCGGGGCCAGCGACTCCATCAACTTCACCGGAGAATGCGGCAACGGGGTTTCGCCCGCTTTCGACGCCAACGGCGACGCGATGGTCGCCTGGTTTAGCTGTACCAGCGGCAACAACATCGACGAGCAGCTGTCCACCACCGGCGGGGCGAGCTGGACCGCGCCGTCAGACACGGTGATCTCCGGCGTGAACGACATCGGGAGCGGCGGGCCGGGCAGCACCGGCTGTGAGCTGAACAACGGCGGCTCGGCGTTCCGGTGCAACAGCTTCCCGAGCCTGGCCGGCGACCCCAACTCCGCCGACGCCGGCGGCACCGCGTTCGTCGTGGTGTTCGCGAACTGGGAAGCCACCACCGAAAATGCCCAGACGGCCAACATCTCTCAGTTGCGCGGCTTCTCCACAGTCGACGGCGGCGCCACCTGGAACGGCGGAAGCTGCTGCTCCTTCGACTACATGGCGTTTGACGACTTCGGCGACAAGTTCTTCCCGTGGGCGTCGTTCTCGCCCAATGGCCGGCTGAACGTCGGCTACAGCGACCGGGAGGGCAGCGCCTCGTCCGGCAACCCCAACGGGCTGAGCTACAGCGAGTCGCAGACGGAGGCGAGCAGCCTCACCGCCCTTCGCTCCGACTCCTTCATCGCCTATACGGCCGACGGCACGCTCGGCAATCCGGGATCCCTGACGTTCATCGGGGACTACGCCGGCTCCGAGAGCCAGGACAACAACTTCGACACGTTCCCGGTGTGGACCGACGTGCGCAACGGCACCGCCGACGTGCGCACGATGGACCTGTGCTACGCGGACTGCCCGACGTTCCTGCAGCCCGAGACGCCGCTGACGGTGAACCAGGGCTCGGGGTCCTCGTTCACCGACCTGTACCAGTTCAACACCGACCCGAACTTCGGCGGCACCGGGAACGACTTCTGGAACGCCGTCGGGATCCGGGAAGGCGCCGACTGCTCCAGCGTTGACGACGACATCGGCCTGTGGAACAGCCGGTACTTCAACAACCGGGTCGCGCTCGGCGATTTCAGCCCGCCGCTCTGCGACTACGTGCTGGAGAACGACAACGTCGGGTTCGGGCCGACCCAGCCCTACTTCATCGACGTGCACAACTTCTCCTCCCTCGGCGGCCCGTACAGCATCGAATGGGCGCACGGCCACATCGTGCTGGGCAGCGCTTTTGCCGCCGGCATGGGTGCCAGCAACGTCATCCGGGTCTACGACATGTCCGACGCCACGGGCACGACCTACTACATCGGTCTGCGCCCGGACGCCGGCAACACCTCCAACTACCGCGTGTCGGTGCACCTGAACGGCAACGGCACCTACCAGGGCTCGAACCAGGAGTCGGCCACCTCGGGCAACACCGCCCCGGGCCAGGACGCGTTCCTGAGCGTGAACACCGGGGCCAGCCCGAGCGGCTTCGACGCCGTGGTGGTGCAGAACAACAACGGCGGTTCCGGTACCTACACCCTGTACCGGGACACCGTCGCACCCACCGGGACGATCAACGTCAACTCCGGGGCCACCTACACCAACAACCCCAACGTCACGCTGAACCTGTCCGCGACCAACGCGACCGCTGGCGACCCGGTCTCGGACATGCGGTTCTCCAATGACGGGGTCAATTACGGCGCCTGGGTGCCCTACAACACCTCGGCGGGGTACACCCTGCCGTCCGGCGACGGCTCGAAGACCGTGTTCGTTGAGTTCCGCAACGGCGCGGGCGCGATCTCGGCCGCGGCCAGCCACTCCATCATCCTGGACACCACGCCGCCGGTCATCACCTCGGCCCCGGCGCCGTCCTTCGAGTCGGGACAGATCGGCACGACCGCGGTCCCGATCCTCATCTCGTGGGCGGGCACCGACCCCACCAGCGGGATCAACCACTATGACCTGCAGGAGAGTGTTGACGGCGGGGCCTTCAGCCTGGTCGCCAGCCAGCCCGGGACCAGCATTACCTCGAACCTGAATCCCGGGCACTCCTACCAGTTCGAGATCAGGGCCACCGACAACGCGGGCAACGTGAGCGGCTACACCGCCGGTGCGACGTTCACCCTCACCGCCTACCAGGAAACGTCGACCTCCATCAAGTACTCCACCGGCTGGACCAAGCAAGCGGTGAGCGGTGCCTACGGCGGGTTCGTCAAATTCGCCACCAAGGCCGCAAAGACGGCGACGTTCTCGTTCACCGGGTCCCAGGTGGCCTGGGTGTCCACGATCGCCAGCAACCGCGGATCGGCCTCGGTCAGCCTCGACGGGGGCACCGCGGCCACCGTGAGCACCCACGGGACGACGATCCAGCCGCGCACGGTCGTCTACATCAAGACCATGACCTCCGGCGCACATACGCTGCTGGTCAAAGTCCTCGGGACGGCCGGCCACCCGCGGGTGGACGTGGACGCGTTCCTGGTCATCAAGTGACATGAAGGAGGGAGGCCCGCTGCGCGCGGCGGCGGGCCTTCTCCTCCTGCTGGCCCTGGGCAGCTGCGCCCGGGGCGGCGGGGTCGCCGGCATCGCGCTTCGCCCCAGCCTCGCCATCGCCTCATACTTCCCGCTCACCATCGAAGGCCACCACTTCCGGCCAGGGGAGAACGTGGCCCTGCGAGTGCAGCCCCGGCAGGCCGGACTCAAGCCCATCTACGCCCGCGAGCACGTGCCACCGGCCGGGACGTTCACCGTGCGCATACGCGGATACGGCCTGGACCGCTGCACGGGCGTCACCGTGACAGCGACCGGATCCAAGGGCAGCCGGGCCGTTGTCCACAGCTCCCCGGCCGGATGCCCCCCAGTCCCGCCGCCCCAGGCACACAGCACATCACCGTAGCGGCCGCCGCCAAGACCCTCCGCCAAGGCCAGCCCAGCCCAGTAGCCAGGCTCACGGCCCCGCGCTCTTGTTATGGAACGCACCCGCAGAGGCGTAGAACCTACCGCCCCACGGTCCGGACGCCAGCTTGTGCCACCATAAGAGGAGAGCTGTAACGGCATACTATGCGCGCGACGAGCCACGCATTCAAATAATCCAGGCCGTGCAAATATTCGGCGGTCTGGCCGCTCTCCAAATGGCTAAAGCGCTCGGCCCCGATGCTCCCGGCGGAATTACCGACAGCGAATGATCATGCTGGCTCTCGCATAAGCATGTGCTGGCGCAACGCGCTCATTTCGGCGTGACAGCCGAGCCGGCTGGCGGGTTCGCGTGGCTGGGGGATAGTTCAGGTGATGAAGACTTTCTCGCGGTGCCAGTCGAGGTACTTGAGGGCAGGGGACTGGGCGCCGTCGGGAAGGAGTATCACCTCACGCAGCGGTGGCCGCCCGTAGTACTGCCTGGCCAGCGCGTCGGTTTGGATGGCGTTGGCGAGCCGTGTTGCGAGGTGGATCCGCAGTCCGCCGTTGACGGTGAGCATGCCGGTATCGAAGGCGACATCGTGGGCGGGGCAGGCGGCCAGGCCGTTGCGGGGGTCGAGTCGCTCGGCCGGGGTGTTGTCCTTCCACGGCTTGATGTGGCCAGCCAGCAGCATCCGGGTGGCGCCAAACGAGGAGGGCCGCAGGCCGCAAAAGACACACTGGCTGCCGCAGTTGGCCAGCACCTGGCGGGCGAATACGTGCTGCCCGACTCGGGCCGCTGCAAGCAGGATCCGCTCGGTCTCCAGGTCCGACCACACGCTGGTGCCGTGGTGCCGGGCGATCTGGTTGCGCAGGTCGGCTTCGAGTACGGAGATGTCGAGTTCTTCCTGGCCGAGCAGGGCAAGCTCGCCGCCGTGCTCCAGGCCGAGAAAGTCGGGCAGCGTGGCCGGGCCGATGCCTTCGGCGCGGGCGGCGTGCAGCAGCAGCCGGTAGATGGCGCTGAACCGGGAGGGGTCGTCGCGGAGCATGGCACCGGCCAGGACATCCCAGCGGCCGCCATGGGAGCGGGAGCCGTCCAGGTTGGCCATTTTGGCCAGCACGCTGGACGGTGGCCGGGAGAACAACCGGGCCAGGGACGGCACCGGCTCCGGCGCCTGGTGCGCGGTGCCACCACCGTAATGCCGGTGATTGACCACGAACGAGGCGGCCAGGCACAGCAACGTCTCGGCCGGCATGAAGGTCACCTGCTTGCCACCTGGAACCGGGCGGCGCGCCAGCAGCACCCGGAGCTGCTCACCTGCTTGGCTGGCCGTCAGATCCAGGTAATCAGCCAGGTCAGCCACGCCGTGAGGCTACTCTTCCGACGTGCTTTCGGCACCTTCCAACGCCAAGTCCCGGATGTGTTTTTTGGCCCAGGCCGCAGGAGTTGCAGCCCGGCTCAGGTCCCCGAGGCCATGTAGGCGGCCAGGATGTAGTTGGGGTGGCGGTCAAGATTCTTGCGGGCCCGGTCATAACGCATCGTCGTGCGTGGATCGGCATGGCGGGCCGCGATCTGGACGTCCCGCAAGTCCACGCCAGCGTCCAGCATGGTCGTGACAAACGTGTGGCGGAGCATATGCGGATGTGGCCTGGTCATGCGCATCCCGGCGGCGCCGGCCAGGCGCCGCAGGCGGCGGGTCGCCGCATGGCGGTCCATCCGGGCGCCGCGGCTGTTGCGCAGAATCGGCCCACTGTCACGGTCGCCGATCGCCCGGTCGATGGCCCGCCCCACCGCTGGCGGCAGCGGCACCAGGACAACCTTGCCGCCTTTGCCGCATACACGCAGCACACGGTGACCGTGCTCCTCACCCAGGTCGGCAATGTCCGCCCCAGTAGCCTCAAATATCCGCAAGCCCAGCAGCCCCAGCATGGCCACCAGCGCGAAGTCGCACCGGCCCGGTGATTCTCTGGCCGCGGTGAGAAGCGCTTCGAACTGCAGATGAGTAAACCCCAAGGTCGGTGACTCCGCAGGCACTGCCGGGCGGCGCACGTGCTCGGCGGGTGAGTGCTCCAGGATGCCGTCGATGACGCAGGTCCGGTAAAGCCCCGCCGCTACGGAGAACCGCCGCGATACCGTCGAGGGCTTGAAGTGGCGGATTTCCTGCATCCACCGGATGTACAGCTCCAGGTGCGGACGCCGCGCGGCCAGCGGGTCCAGGCCGCGCTCGGCGCACCAGGCAAGGAAGCAGCGCAGGTCAGACTTAGTGTGTTCACGGGAAGAGCCCTTGAACCGGGCCAGGTAAGCGGCCACTGCCACCCGCAACTGATCAGTGAACGGCGCTAGATGATCGGACGGGACGGAAGCCAAATCTGCAGAGTTCATCATGCCCAGACACTGCGCCCGCCTCCGGCCACCACCAAGCCCGCCAAGGTGCCAGGCGCGGCAGATGCGGATCTCGGGCGTCGAGCAACGAAGTGGGGGTGAGGAGAATCGAACTCCCGGCCCGCTGCATATAAGGCAGCCGCTCTCACCATTGAGCTACACCCCCGAGGTCAGTACTGGATGACCTCGGCGGGTATTCGTCTGCCGGTGCTCATGAGTTGACTGTAGTCGACCGTAGGCCGTGCCAGGCCCCGATTGCGCGCTCAACTCATTCGGTTGCTCTCAACCAGAGCCCCTGAGCCGACGGAGCGCGGGAAAGCAAAGGAACGCACCGCGCGAGGCGCGGCATGACCGGACGTGTCTGCGGCTGCGATAGGCGCATCCGGGTAGTGAAGGGATTCCGTTCCTGGGCCTGCCTGGGCGCCATTTCGCGGGTTAAACGCCGGACGGCGGGGCACTGGCGATGATGAAATGCCCCGGATAAACGGGATGCCAGTCCGGGCCGGGCGCGGCACAATCGCGGTCATGGCGTCGTCACGCTGGCCGCTGGCTGATCTGTGGCTGCAGACCCCGGAGCTGGAACTGCGCTGGCCCAGCCTGGCCGACCTTGAGGCCCTGGCTGACCTTGCCGCCGCCGGGGTGCACGACCCCGAGGTGCAGCCGTTCATGGTCGCCTGGACCGATGCGTCCCCCGAGGAACGCGCCCGTGGCACTCTGCAATACCACTGGTCCAGCTGGGGCTCCTGGAAGCCCTCGGACTGGATGCTGGAGCTGGTCGTGATCCGTGACGGCGTTGTGGTTGGCAGCCAAGGTGTCGGCGGCCGCGACTTCCCGGTGCTGCGCGAGGTGCACACCGGCTCCTGGCTGGGGCGTAGCTACCAGGGGCAAGGGATCGGCACTCAGATGCGGGCGGCGGTGCTGCATCTGGCCTTCGAAGGGCTGGGCGCCCAGTGTGCGGTATCCGCGGCGTTCGAAGACAACCCGGCATCATTGGGCGTCTCCCGCAAACTCGGCTACCGCGACGACGGCATCGAGTGGCACCTCGTCCGCGGCCGCCCAGCCCTGACCCGCCGGCTCCGCCTAGAGCGCGCCGGCTGGCAGGCCAGCCGGACGATCCCCGTACAAATCCATGGCCTGCCACCCTGCCTGCCCCTTTTCGGGCTGCCCGCCGACAGCTGACCCACCCAGCCGCAAAGACGCACAACGTACCGGTCGCGGCAGAAGCGTGCATCATCACGTGTCGTGGGGTCGGTCGGCCCTTGTAGCCAGCGCGGAGAGCCGAGTCCGCTATCTTGAATATGCGATGGTCTGACAGCGCGCCCATGCGGTCTCGAGATCCCGCGCTAAGGAGGCCAGGCGCCGGGCCGACTGGCGTTTGGAGGGATGTTCGTGGAGATACCCGTCTTCGTGTCCTGTCCTACGAGCTTGAGGCCCGACCAAGAGAGCGCGCGCTCGATAGTCCTCCGCCAACTAGGAAAATACAAGCTGACCCCCCGCGCCCTGGGGCGTTCAGATTATCCGACCGAGCTACCTTTGCGAGAGGTTCTTGTCATAGCAAGGCACTGCGCTGGAGGTATAATTCTCGGATTCGAGCAGTTCCGGAGCCTGGATGGGGTTAACAAGCCAGGTACCGCCGAGGAGCAACGACACAGATCCGTTACGCCGTTTCCCACTCCTTGGAATAATCTGGAGGCTGGTATTCTGTTTGGCCTTGGCCTACCACTTCTTATCTTCAGAGATTCTGGGGTATCAGGAGGGATCTTCGATACAGGAGTCACGGATGTCTTCATCCATCCTATGCCAACATCCGGAAGGAATGTCGGGCTGAATGAAGTCTTCCTGAAGTGGCAATCCAACGTTCGGCAAAGATACTACGGCGAGTGATCAGCGTTCATTGGCGCTTCGTCTTGGCAGTGGCTCAAATGGGCTTACTTCACATTGGCTAACGCATACTCACATCGGCATGACCGAGCGTCGTCGGCCACGCCAGTCATCCAGACCTGCGCCGGAAGCGGGCGACACTTCAGGTTCCGCTCGGATGCGGAACGGTGGCGATATGCGCGAAGGCCCCTAGTCCAATGCCGATCACTAACCGTGACGGATAGTTACCGTCGGAGTGATATCGAGTTCTTGATGCACGGTGGCTGATCTCGGTCTTGCGGTCGCGATGCAGGCGGTGGCCGGAGAGCGCAGGCGCCGTGGCGTCTGGGCATAGTAGCTGGCTGCGAAGTCTTCGGGCAGGCCGACGCGGGGGAGGGGCATGGGCCTGCTCGCACCAACGCCCTCGGGCAGCACCATCCACTGGCCCGGCACGTCGAGGATTCCTTAGAAGCAGACCTTGCGCGGTGCAACGGGGTCGGGCCATACGCAGCTGAGATGTCCCGTCGCATTCAATCTGGTCCGAGGGCGACCCGCTGACCTGCATCGACCAGATTCATCGAGACGGGGACAACACCCACCTGAGACACAGTGTGTGTGTCGGGGGACATGACGACAGCAAGGCCGCCGACTCAACTTTACATAATGTACATTATCGGCACTTAACCGACGGGACTGGCCGAGGCGCTGGGCTACCACCCCACCACGATCGAGCGCCATGCCGTCGACTCGACGACCGCATATAGCAGATATGTCACAGCCGTCCGGGGCGGCTGAGGGCCGCTACGACTTGCTGGCAGTTGATAAACGGATTGGAGGGCCCCCGAAGGTGACGGTAGCCTTTGACTCATGATTACTGCGCAGCGAATGATGAGCCCCTTGGTAGGGTTTTTCGTCGCGCGCTGATTCTCAGCCATACGAGCCCTACGGCGGTGGGGCTCGACTCGGCGTGGGCTCCCTGCCGGCCTGACAGGGAGGAAGTCCCACCGGTGAAGCCGTACTACATCACGACCGCGATCCCGTACGTGAACGCCGCGCCGCATCTTGGCCACGCGCTCGAGTTCGTGCAGGCAGACGTGCTCGCGCGGCACCGCAGGCTCCGCGGCCAGCCCGTCCGGTTCTTGTCTGGCACCGACGACCATGCGCTGAAGAATGTTCTCGCCGCCCGAAATGCCGGGGTGCCGGTCGCCAGCTACGTCAGCAGTGCCGCCGACCGCTTCCAAGCACTCCAGGAACTTCTCGATCTCAGTTGCGACGACTACATCCGGACATCGTCCGACCCGCGGCATCGTCCCGGCGTCGACTATCTGTGGCAGCGCTGTGCGGACGCAGGCGATTTCTACCAGCACACCTATACCGGCCTCTATTGCGTCGGCTGCGAGCAGTTCTATGAGCCGGACTCGCTGGTTGACGGCGTCTGCCCAGAACACGGCACAGAGCCGGAACAGGTAGCTGAGACCAACTGGTTTTTCCGCCTGTCTCGCTATCGCGATCAGATCAAGGAAGCCATCACCTCCGGCGCCGTCACGATCAACCCTTCCCAGAAGCGCAACGAGATCCTCGCGCTCCTCGACGCGGGCCTGAAGGACTTCAGTGTCTCCCGCCCAGCCGCGCGCGCGGCCGGCTGGGGCATTCGGGTCCCCGGTGATCCGAGCCAGGTGATCTACGTCTGGTGGGACGCCCTCACCAACTACATCACCGCGCTCGGCGTCCACCAGCACGGCGAGGACTACAAGTTCTGGTGGGCAGGCCGGGGCGAGCGCGTGCACGTCATCGGCAAGGGCATCACCCGCTTCCACTCCGTGTACTGGATCGGACTGCTTCTGTCTGCCGGCGAGCCGCTCCCAACCACAATCCACGTGCACGACTACGTCAACGTGGCCGGTGCGAAGCTCTCGAAGAGCACCGGCAACATCGTCGACCCCGTCGATCTCGTCAACGTCTACGGCACCGATGCCCTCCGCTGGTGGATCACCCGAGAGGTTCCCCTCCTCGGCGACACCGAGTTCACAACCGCCCGCCTGATTCAGGCGTATAACACCGACCTGGCCAACGGGATCGGGAACCTCGGTAACCGCACTGTGGCCTTGCTGCACAAGTACTACGACGGGCGGCTGGATCTCGACGACGGGCCAGTAATCGGGCCAGCCTGGGCCAGCATCGATCTGGACACCGCATGCGCCGCTCTGCCATCGAAAATCGACGCCGCGCTGCAGAGCGCCGACTTCCGGTCCGCCACCGCTCAGCTGGTCGCCACCGTCGACCTCGCCAACCAGTTGCTGAACGCGGCACAACCCTGGAAGGTGATCAGGAACCCCGACGGCGATCCGGGCCTTATCCAGCGTCTCCTCAGCCGAGTCGTCCAGGCCTGCCGCACGATCGCAACCGAGATCACACCTTTCTGTCCGGGTGGCGCTACGCGCCTTACGAGCCAGCTCGGCGACAGCGATCGTGTCACGTCCCCCGAACCGGTGTTTGCCCGCCTCACCTGAGCCGGTGCGATTTCAGCTCGAGCTTGTCAGCAGTCTGGGTGGATTGGCTTCTGCCAGATCAGCAGGTAACGCCAGAAAAGGAGCCGCCGAACTTGCACGCCGGGCAGCACCGTGGCGGCCTGGCTGGCGACCTCCCGGGTGGTCAGCGGCGGATCCATGACGACGGGCATGGCCGGGTGGGTGGAGTCCTTCGCGAACCCGCCATTGCCTCCCAGCAGCCTTTTCGCCAGGAACATCGCGCCAAGCAGGCGATGTCCGGCCGCCGCGACGATCTCGGCAGGCAGCTCATGGCGCAGATCCAGCCGGGGCAGGGCAATCGCGGCGAGGGCCCCTCCAGGCCGCAGAGCAGCCGCGAGCACGGGAAGTGAATCCTGCAACGGCATGTGGTGCAGTGCGCTGATCGAGAAGATCGCGTCGTAGTCCTTGCCGGGCAGTGGGCCGGCCAGGACGTCTACGAGAACACAGGTGACGTTGCTGGGCGTGCGGCGCTTTGCCTCTTCGATCATCGCCGCGGAGCAATCGAGGGCGTCGACCTGCTCACATCGCTGGGCAAGCTGAGCTGCGAACGCTCCGGCACCGCAGCCGACATCCAGCACCCGCCGGCAGCGCGGCGGCAACTGGCGGAGCAACAGCCGGTGGTAATACGCGTTGTGATCCCAGTCGAGCACAGCCAGACGTTACGCCGGCTTCAGGCTTAAGCCGCTGGCGTTGACCCGCCTGGCGTAATCCCAGGGGGCACTCCCGCCTCATCAACTCCCGTTCCTGCCAGTTTTGGTCGGCACGCACTGGACGATTTCGCCCGGCGGGCTGATCGGGCTGTGTGGTGGTCGATGGCCGCGCGGAATCCTCCCTAGGATCCGCCGAGCAGCCGTGGGATTAGCGCGGCCCAGCCGAGCCCAACCGGGATGATCATCCATGCAGTGAGGGCGGCCGTCCGGCGCCAGGCGGGAAACCTCAGGCCCGTTACAAGAGCGAGGACGCTAGCCCCAGCCAGGACGAAATGCCCGATTACCGCGGGATAGACCCAGCCCTCCCGAGGCGGGGCCGTATCACTCATGTTGCTCGCCAGGGCGACGACGATGTCGGCGAACATCAGGAATCCGGACCAGAGGAACGCCAGCACGCACGGCAGCCAGATGGTCCATGGATGCCATGTCCGGGCTGGGGGTGTGACTTCCACATAGGCAGTGTGCACCAGGTGCTGGCGCACTGGCCCGCGCTCAGCAGTCAAAAACCGACCAGCAGATGTCGTTCCGCAACCGCTGGTCGTCAAGTACGAGCTCGCGAATCGCCTCCGGGAGCTGGTCGCGCTGCCACCGGCACTCGAGTCGCCCGGCGCTCTCACCCACGCCTTCGGGCGCGCCAGCACGTGCGGCCTTGATCGCATAGGCGGCCGCGCCGAGCTCGTGCGCGGCGACGTGCGCGACGGCCCCGGCCTGGCCCGCCGCGTACGCGGCATGCCGTGCTGCCCCACGGAGGTCTCTGGCCGCGGCCATGGCGTGGCCCGCCGCGGTGCGAGCCTGGGTCATCGTGGCCTCGCCACGCACCCAGGCGCGCGCATGCGCGATCGCCTGGCGCGGTCGTGGGTCCTCAGGCTGAGCCGACTCAAAGAGGGTAAGGACGTGCTCCGCGCACGATGCCGCCCACAGCGCGAGGAGCTGGTGATCCGTATCGGTAAGGGTCCCACCGCGGCGGATGGTCACGAAGCGAGGGTCCCGGACCTTCGGGAGGATCATGGTTGGCACTCCTTCTGCCGGCGTGCGAACCCCCGTCCCTGCCAGTGCTTACCGCAGATCCCGGC
>Ga0306925_10004333_pt1 | contig 12778 bp, 13 predicted proteins | sample flu12Cox44000176_FD_203755 | JGI IMG/M metagenome (GOLD analysis project Ga0306925, IMG submission 203755) | Lab enrichment of tropical soil microbial communities from Luquillo Experimental Forest, Puerto Rico - flux8day.12C.oxic.44.000.176 (v2)... | ecosystem: Environmental > Terrestrial >...
TATCTCGACGGTGTTGCCGTGTGCCGCCAGATCATGCTCGGTTCGGAGCAGCAGCCAAGCTCCGGCGGTATCGAGGCGATCGATACCCGTCAGATCGAACAGCACCCGCCTGCCCTTTGGCGCTTCGATCCCCTTCAGCCTTCGATCGAGGTAGGAGGCAGTTTCCACCAGCCATTCCCCAGTTGCCATCAGGATGAGCGACCCGGACTCTTCTGACTCAGCAAGGGTCGCGGTGGCGGGCGCCATGCAGTGCAAAGCCTAATGCGGTATCTACCAGACGGGCCTTCCCAATCCGGTAGAAAGTGGTTATGTCGCGGCGGGGTCGAATTCGATTACCGAGAATGGACATCGAGGAACAGCGGCCATGGACCTGAAGCAGCACATCCGGTCAGTACCCGATTTTCCGAAGCCCGGTGTTCTATTCTACGACATTTCCACACTCCTTTCCCACCCACACGCTTGGCGCACCACTGTAGAGCGCCTAGCCAGCGCATTGCGCTCGCATGAGCCCGATCTCCTAGTCGGCATCGAGTCCCGCGGATTTCTGGTTGCCGCTCCACTCGCCTATGAGCTCGGCCGAGGCTTTGCAATGGTCCGCAAAAGGGGCAAGTTGCCGGGCAAGACCGTGCGTTTTACTTATGATCTTGAATACGGTACCGACACTATCGAGATCCAGGACGATGCGGTCACCTATGGTCAACGGGTGGTCGTACTTGATGACTTGGTAGCAACCGGCGGGACCATGCAGGCCGCCATCGATCTCGTTCGCCAACGCGGCGGTAACGTGGTTGGCGCCGCTTGTATCATCGAGCTTAATTTCCTGCGCGGCCGCGACCGGATCGACGTCCCGTTCACCTCGATGGTAGCCTTCGACTCCTAATCATCACCCACCCGCGGTGCCGGTCCGAGGCTGCGGCCGATCACCGCATAGAGGGGATCTCCGCCGCCCGTCGGCGTCCGATCCAGACAGCGGATGTCGGTCCAATTGCCAGCTTCCGCGAAATTATGGGCGATCAGGCAAAGATGTCCGGCATCGTCGAGGAGATGCCAGCAGGCGATGGCGCGAGTCGGCAGACAGCAGTTCGAGAAGGTCACGATCAACGGCGCTCCCGGCTTTAGTACCCGGCCGACTTCCCGAATGACCTCGCAGGGCCTTGTCAAGTGCTGAATCGACACGCAGATCGCCGCCCCGTCGAATTCCGCGGTCTCGAACGGGAGGCACGGATTACGGTTCAAATCCTGCACGCGCCACTCGTCGAGAAACGGGTTCTCGGCTAGTTCGCAAGCGCTGATGCCGACACCAACAACGCGCGCGTAGGAGATTTCCGGCGGTAGGTGGCCTACCCACCCCGACATCAGATCGAGGATGGCGCCCCCGGCCGGGAATATCTCGCGATAGAGGTTGGTGACCGCCGCGATTGCCGCATCGTCGATATGCCGGACCGACCCCTCCGGACGGGCCGATATATCGAACCCTTGATCACCATACACGCGACCGGCGGTCGGAAGGAGCGGCATTTCCCCCTCTCGAGCTGTTCCTGTGGGAGATGGGAACTGGTTGCCCGGCGGTCCATAGCCTAAAGATCGAGCTTTTCGCTGGTCGGGCGGTTAGAATCAACCGCACCGCGGCGAAATGTTTGCCGCCTCGATCAGTCTGCCAAAGCCCGCTCTGGTCGAGTTAGCGGCAGATCGAGATCGTGGGCGACGGCCGGATGGGTCACTCGCCCCTGACAGACATTGAGGCCGTTTCTGAGGTGAGGATCCTCAGTCAGCGCCCGCTGCCAGCCAAGATTGGCGATCGCCAGCACAAACGGCAAGGTGGCGTTGTTGAGTGCCACGGTCGAGGTGCGGGCGACCGCTCCCGGCATGTTGGTCACGCAGTAGTGTACGACCCCTTCCGCGATATAGGTCGGCGCCGCATGGGTCGTTGGTCGGCTCGTCTCAAAGCAACCTCCTTGATCGATCGAAATATCGACCACCACTGCGCCCGGCTTCATCGCTCGGACGAGCGCGCGGCTTACAAGCTTTGGCGCCGTCGCACCGGGAACCAACACGGCGCCTATCACCAGATCGGCGGCGACGACTTCGCGCTCGATGTTTTCCATCGTCGAAAATAGTGTGTGAAGCTGCGCCCCGAATTGCAGGTCGAGCTCGTAGAGGCGCGGCAGCGACTTATCGATGACGGTAACATAGGCCTCCATGCCCATCGCCATGCGAGCAGCATTGGTGCCGGCGACGCCTCCGCCAAGAATGACGACTTTGGCGGCAGGAACGCCGGGAACGCCGCCGAGCAATACACCGATGCCACCCTGTTCCTTTTCGAGGCAATGGGCGCCAACCTGCACGGCCATTCGTCCGGCGACCTCGCTCATCGGTGCAAGCAGTGGCAAACCGCCTCGCTCGTCCGTGACAGTCTCATAAGCGACTGAAACAGCCCCCGATCGTATCAGCCCTTGAGCCAGCTTCTTGTCCGCGGCGAGATGCAAATAAGTGAACAGAACTTGCCGCTCACGCAGCAGCGCCACTTCCTGCGGTTGTGGCTCTTTGACCTTGACGATCAGCTCGCCGATGGCGAACACCTCTGTTGCGTCCCGCAGGATGGTGGCACCAGCCGCGGCGTAGGCCGCGTCGTCGAAGCCAACTCCCTCTCCGGCACCAGCCTCGACGACTACCTCGTGCCCGTGGTGCACGAGTTCACGCACATTCCCAGGGATCAGCCCGACGCGATACTCGTGGGTTTTCACCTCTCTCGGGACGCCGATCAGCATCGATGAACTCCGCCACGGCCCAATCCCGATAGCCGCGGGACGGTCAGTCTAATCATAGCGCATGTCGGGTTGGTGAGAACCCTCCTTCGCCGCTTCTCTTCCGCAGGGGTTAGTCCGCTGGCAGGAGGCTCAGTCGGTGCAAGATCTGCTCAGCGAGCGGCATGGATGCCGTCAGCCCGCGCGATTCGACGCCGTAAAGATTGACCAAGCCCGGGACGCGATGGATTTTCGGCCCCTGCACGACAAAATCGACGGTCGGTTCTTTGGGTCCACCGGTCTTCGGCCGGATCCCGGCGTAACCGGGCTGCAATCAGCCATTCCGCAACTCGGCCAGCGGGAGCGGATCGCCGAACAGAACACGTCGGCGCGTGTCGGGTTGACCGTATAGTCAACCGCGGAAACCCACTCGACATCGGGACCGAGGCGCGCTTGGCCAGCGAGGTCGAAGGTCACGTGCACGCCGAGCCCATCCGACGGCGGGACGGGATAGACGAGATGCCGAAACGGTACTCCACCGGCCAGCTAAAAATAGACCCCACGACAGAAATAGGCCGTCAGGATCGTTTCGCGCGGCACCCCGTCGATCGCACGGGCAAGGGCGGGCGCATAGAGCCCGGCCGAATTGACCAGACGACGACAGCGGATGGCGATCGGCTTGTCCCCGCCAATGTCGAGGTCGAAACCGTCGTCGCGAACCCGGCCGGACAGCACTGGGGTTCGGAGTACGACCATTGCGCCGGCCGCCTCCGCCTCTCCTTGAAAAGTCACCATTAGTGCATGGCTGTCGATGATTCCGGTTGATGGGGAGAGTACGGCGGCAACGCAACGTCGGTTCGAGTCGCTGCGCCTGCGTGGCAGTTAGCCATTGCAAATCGTCAACACCGTTTGCTCGGGCGGTGTTGGCGATGCGCTCAATACCCGCGATCTCGCCGTCTTGCGGGGCGACGATCAGCTTGCCGATTTGGGCATGAGGGATTCCGTGCTCGCGGCAATAGCGATAAAGGCGCTCGCGCCCGGTGACACAGCAGCGTGCCTTCAGACTGCCTGCCTGCTAGTAAAGCCCCCCATGAATGACCTCGCTGTTGCGCGACGAAGTCTCAAACCCGATCGTCGAAGCGCGCTCGAGAACAAGCACATGCTGCCCGGCCAGCGCCAGCGCCTGAGCGGTCGCAAGCCCGACAACCCCGGCACCGACGACCTCACATTCAATTTCGTCCAACTAGCCCCCAGGGGCGTAATCAAGAACCGAAGGATCAGGCCGCAACACTTGCTTGCCGACAGCGCCCATGCGGTCGGAGAACTGCTCTGCCAAGGCAGGTTTACACCCACGTACGATGATCGTATGTGAGCTAACTCACATTCGCCGCAACGTACAACCGGCCAAATCGAGAATGAATTAATCTTTCCCTTCGATTAGGCTGCGGCGGCGGACCAAGATCATCGAGAAATAGGGGACGCGAGCAGCATCAACGCAGGCAAGCGGCGCGACGTGCTGGTTCGGTAAGGTCGCGCGCTCGATGTAAACCGCGCTGTCGAGCAGACCGAGTTCGCGCAGAATTTGGCGCACCTTCGGAAAATGGCGTCCGAGCTTGACTATCGCGATCGAGTCGCTTTCGCTGAGGCACCGAGTGATCTCAGTTTTGGCGAGCGTCGCCGGGATTACCGCAAGGGTCTCGTCGCGCATCACGAGCGGAGTTGACGCAGCTGCGGCGCAAGCCGTGATAGAAGGCACGCCCGGCACGACTTCGATCCGGTAGCGGGCGGCAAGCCGGGCAAAGAGATGGCCAAAACTCCCGTAAATGAACGCATCGCCCTGGCAGAGCAGCGCGACATTGCTGCCATGATCGAGCTCGGTGGCCAGCGTGACTGCCGCAGCGTCATAGATCGCGGCGGTCGGCCGGCCCGGTAGCATTGGAATACGGATCGGGATTTCGCGTTGGCTGGCCTCGAGCCAGGTCGCAACAATGGATCGGGCAAAGCTGTCGCCTTGCTCCGGCGCCGGATAGGCAACGACGGAAGCCGCCCGCAACAGCCGTAGCGCCTTCAACGTCAGCAACTCCGGGTCCCCCGGTCCGACGCCGATGCCAAACAGCCGTCCCGGTTTGGCTACCATTTCAGCGCCGCTCCAAATTGTAAAAGATCACGACCACGGCGTCGTTTGGCAGTTTATTCGGGTTTCGTTACCGCCAGCTGAGTGACGGGAGCCAGCGACCGCCAGAGATGCTGTGGGCCGAACAGCTCGGCACGGCTGACGGAGATGCGCGTTAACGTGCCGCCGTGGCTTGAGTGCCAGGCAAGGAGCCGCGCCTCTCCCTCGGTGGTGACGACATTGGCGACAAGACGACCTCCGGGCCGCAATTTTCCCCACAGCACCGATAGCAAACCGGGCTCACCGATGCCGCCGCCCGCGAAGATGGCATCGGGTATCGGTAGGCTTTCGAGCGCACCCGGCGCCGTGCCGGTGATAATCCGCAACCCTGGCACGCCGAGTGCGCTTGCATTGCGCACGATAACCACGGAGCGGCTCGGATTGCGCTCTATCGCGATCGCCGATCGGCCGGCTCCGGCACGCAGCCATTCGATCGCGATCGAGCCGCAGCCCGCCCCGACATCCCACAATGTTTCACCGGGCAGCGGAGCGAGTGCCGCGAGTGTCGCAGCGCGCACTTCTCGCTTGGTCAGCTGACCGTCATGCTCGAACGCATTATCGGGCAGCCCGGCGAAAGGCGGCAAGGCCTGAGCGCCGGGCGTGCCGCGGCATTCGATGGCAATCGTGTTGAGATCGGCTACCGGGCGACATCCCCAGCATCGCGCCTCCTCCTCAACGATTGACTCCTGCGGCCCGCCGAGATGAGCGAGGACAACCAGCCGGCTCGGTCCCCAGCCGCACCCGGTCAGGAGTTGCGCCACCGCGCGCGGTGTATCACCGTCCGCAGATAAGGCAAGAATGCGGCGCCCTGGAGCAAGGTGCAGCCGCAGGGTATCGAGGGGCCGCCCATGTAAAGTGATCGTCGCGCAATCGGCGACCGGCCAGCCGAGTCGGGCCGCGGCAAGACCGAACGCACTCAGCTGCGGCACGATCGTCATTTCGTCTCGAGAAAAGCGGCGGACTAATATCACACCGATGCCGTACCAGAGGGGATCGCCGCTCGCCAATACGGTCACTTTGCGGCCACGGTGCTCTGCAATCGCGGCGATCGTATCGTCAAGCGGGCGTTGCCAAAGGAGGCGTTCGGCGCCACCTTGCGCCACCAAGCCAAGATGGCGCTTTCCACCGACCAGTACGTCGGCTGTCTCGATGAGCGTGCGCCCCACGGGGGCGAGACCGGTTAACCCGTCCTCACCGATGCCGACCACAGCAAGCCACTGTTTCACCCGACACTCGCGAGTGCGTTGACCGACGCGGCGGCGAGCGCGCTCCCCCCGCGGCGGCCGTTCAGCGCGATATAGGCGACACCGCGGCCGAAATCTGCGAGGGTTGCCTTGGCTTCGGCCGCACCGACAAACCCTACTGGGAAACCGAGCACAAGAGCCGGTTTCCCAGCCCCGGCCGCGACGATCTCAAGCAGGTGGTAGAGTGCGGTCGGCGCGTTGCCGATGGCGACGACCGCACCCGCCAAGTGCGAGCGCCATAACTCGACTCCAGCAGCGGACCGCGTCGTGCCGAGCTGAACGGCAATCGCCGCTGTCCTCGGATCGTTTAGAGTGCACACAATCGCGTTGCCGGCAGCAAGCCGCTCGCCATTAATGCCTGCCGCCACCATCGCCGAATCGACGAGGATTGGCGCTCCGGCGGCGAGCGCGCGCCGCCCCGCCACGACAGCACCGCGCGACCAGGCTAGATCATCCAGGATCCCGCTGTCGCCCGCCGCGTGCGCCAAACGCAGCGCCAGTGGCTGTAGCGACCGCGGAAATCGCGCAAGATTGGCTTCCGCTAGGATGAGCGCCGAAGAGCGGTGCCAAATCTCTCTGGGGTCGCGCAAATAGGCATATCGAACGTTAGTGCGGTCTCGTCCGGCAATCTCCGGGCGCGGCAAAATCGGGCGTTGTGCTCGCGCCGTCACCCCCAGCGTCCAAGCTTCTTCGGCTTCGACGCGGCTGCGTTGCTCGTGCGTCAGGCTCGGATCGCCGGCGAACAGCTCCGTCAGGGCGCCGTCTCTGGCGAGTGCGGCAAAATGGCGGGCTAGCGTGCGGACCTGAGCGGCGTCCTTCGGCTCATCGGCCGCGGGCGATACCGCCCACAGAGAGGGGTAGACTTCGGCCATAATCAGCGCCCCATCCGGCTCTGCGAGAAGACCCGTTTCGAAGGGCCAAACCCTCGCGCGGTCACGCCAGCGCGGATCCTCCCGCAAGGCTCGCACCACCGGAATCCCGGTCAAAACCTGGCCGCCGACCGAGCCGGCACCCAGCAGCTTCCAGCAAGGCTGGGCCCCCGCCATGTACTCGTCGATCAATCGGCGCTCAGCTAACCCGTTCTGCTCGTGGCTGCGGTGATGCCTGGGTCCAAGGCAATTCCTCTCAGGCTGGGCCGGACAACCCCAGAACGGGAACTTGTCGCCCGATATCCGCTCGTTCATCAGAGCAGCAACATCAAAGCGGTTATTGGAATTGTGTTCGTCGTCACGTACTAACCGCGCGATCTCCTCCCAGACCCCCTGCCACGGTGGTCCGGAAAGGCCGAGCCGAGCGGCGAAGCCAGCCGGATAGCCAAATGGAAAATCAAAGCCGATCAGCACCCGTTTGCCGCGCGCCATCGGCTCCACCAGCCAGTCGGCGAGCAGCTCCCTCGCTTGGTGCCGAGTGGCAGGATTGGCCAGCCTCTCGCCCGCCCGATCATGCCAACAGATCCAGATGCTGTCGCGACCGGTCCGCGGTACATTCGCCGCGCTCCAATCGACCATGACGAACGCGTCGAACATCAGCGATAACGGTGGTGCGGATGATCGAGATCGGCGCCGATCCCTCGCACGTGGTGGTGATGAGCCGCTTGCGGTGCGCCGTTATCGCTCTCATAGCCGATGATCTGGGTTCGGTATTTGCAGAGCTGGCAATTCATCGCCGGCTGGCCGTCGCGGACCTCCCCGACGCGGTCGCTAAACGCGTCGAGCACCTCGGGATGGTCGCGCAAATAGAGCGCCTTGACAAATTCGATCTCGGGACAGAGACGGGCGACGATCTCGGTCTGCTCGTAGATGCGTTTGACCAGGATGCCGGTAAACAGGAAGTAGGGAAACACGATGATGCGGCGAAACCCGAGCCGTGCGGCGCTTGTCAAAGCCATGTCGACGCGCGGATGCGCGACACCGCTAAAGGCCACTTCCGCCCAGCCGAACCCCATTCCTTCCCAAAGCATGCGCGCGAGCTTGGAGATATTCGAATTGGCATCGGGGTCGTTGGTGCCGCGCCCGACGACGACGAGCAGTGTTTCGGCGCGTGAGATTTTGCGATCGGCCGCTGCCGCAATGCGGTCGGCCGCCGCCCTTAACAGCTTCGGGTCGATCGACAGATCGCGCGCTAGGCGCACATCGATCCCCGGATTGTCGGCCAGAAAGCTGTTCATCTCCCAGGGCAGGTCGTTCTTGACGTGGCTTGCCGCGAACAACATGCCTGGTATCGCGAGGATTTGCCGCGCGCCCCGCGCCGCCAGGGCGGCGAGCCCGTCACGGATCGTCGGACGGGCGAATTCGAGGTAACCCGTGGCAAAATCGAAATCCGGCAGGCGCGGACGCAGCGCTTCCGCGACCAACTCGAACTCGGCGATCGCGTCCGGATCGCGGCTGCCGTGGCCGCAGATCAGGACCCCCGTCTCGGTCATGCACCGGCTCTTCGCGGTCTGAAGCCCCGCTGCCCTAGCTCACGATGACGCCGGCCGGCACCGACCGCTTGCTGTTGCTCGCCGCCGGCCTCGCTATCGACGCGCTGTTTGGCGACATGCCCACCGTGTTTCGCCATATCGATCATCCGGTCGTGGTTGCCGGTCGTGCGATCGTGTTCTTCGATCGAAAACTCAATCGCGAAGCTCGCAGCGAGGCGTCGCGACGTGATCGCGGCATCATCACTGTGGTCTTGCTGGTTGGCGGCGCGGCCGCGATGGGGATCGCGATCGAGCGGCTCTGCTATAGCCACCTGTTCGGTGGCGTGGTGGAAGCCCTGCTGATCGCAGTGCTCGTCGCCCAGCGCAGCCTTTACGAGCATGTCGCCGCTGTCGCCGAGGCTCTCGATGCGGGTGGGCTGGGAGCTGCTCGAGTAGCCGTGCGGCGCATCGTCGGTCGCGACACGATGAACCTGGACGCGCACGGCGTAGCGCGGGCGGCAATCGAAAGCCTGGCGGAGAACTTTAGCGACGGCGTTGTGGCTCCGGTGTTCTGGTACCTGCTGCTGGGTCTGCCCGGACTCTTCGCGTATAAGATGGCGAACACGCTCGACAGCATGATCGGGCATCGCACCCCGCGGTATCGCAGCTTCGGTTGGGCGGCGGCACGATTCGACGATCTCCTCAACCTGATGCCGGCGCCCATCAGTGGGTTGCTGCTGGTCGTCGCTGCCGTGTTTGCCAAAAACAGCCGTCCGGACCGCGCGCTGGCGATCATGTTCCGCGATGGACGCAAGCACCATTCGCCCAACGCCGGCTGGCCGGAAAGCGCGATGGCGGGGGCGCTCGGCCTCGCGCTGGCAGGACCGCGCCGCTATCCCGAGGGCCTCGTCGCCGATCCCTGGCTCGGCGACGGCAGCGCGCGAGCGGCGCCCTCGGATATCACACGGGCGCTGAACATCTACCGGCTCGCTTGCCTGATCGAAGGCGGTCTGCTGCTGGGTGCTTGGCTCGCTGCCCATCTCACCCTGTCGGTTTGAGGCGTGGCGGCCGCGCCACAGCAAGCAGCGCCGAGAGATCGAGATTTTGCTCGAGGTGATCGGCGAGATCATCAAGGGTCGCCTCGAGTTGCTGTTCATAAGCAAACTCGCCGGTATCTGCTCCGAGCGTGTCCAGAAAAGCGCGGCGGAACGGATCGCTGGCGAAGAGCCCGTGCAGGTAGCATCCGGCGACGCGGCCATCGCGACTGGCGCAGCCATCGACGCCGCCGTCAAGACGCAGCATTGGGCGCTCCATCCCCGGCCCCGTCGTGTTGCCGAGATGCATCTCGTAACCTTTGATCGGCGCGCCCGTCGCAAGCTCGATACCGGCGGCTTCGATGAGCCGCTTGTCGCCGCCGAGAACCGTGTCGACCTCGAGCAGCCCGAGCCCGTCGACGCTCTCCTTTCGCCCTTCGATGCCGAAAGGGTCCGCGATGCTCCGCCCCAACATCTGGTAGCCGCCGCAGAGGCCGAGGATATGCCCGCCCTGGCGCCGATGCGCCAACAGGTCGATGTCCCACCCTTCTTGGCGCAAGAATTCGAGATCGCCGATCGTCGCCTTGGACCCAGGCAGGATCATCAGTGCGGCGTCCCGCGGCAGCGGCCGACCGGGCCGCACCATGACGACCTCGACCCCGGGCTCGGCCCGCAACGGGTCGAGATCGTCGAAATTGGCGATGTGCGGCAGTAGCGGGACCGCAATGCAGACGCGGTTTTGCGCCTCATCCTCCCGCCACGCGGGTCCCTCCCTCTTCTCGCTTGCGGGGAGAGGGTTGGGGTGGGGGGTGCGGACCAGCGCCAACGAGTCTTCGGCTGGGAGTTTTGCCGCGGCGGGAAAATACGGCACCACCCCAAAACACCGCAGCCCGATGCGCTCGCCGAGCGCTCTGATACCGCCGTCGAACAGCCTTGCGTCGCCGCGGAATTTGTTGACGATGTAGCCGGCCAGCAGCGCTCTTTCGCTAGTCGATAGCAGTTCGCGCGTACCAACTAATTGGGCGATGACGCCACCGCGCTCGATGTCGCCGATCAGCACGACCGGGACACGGGCGGCCTCGGCAAAGCCCATATTGGCGATGTCGCCGGCTCGCAGATTGATCTCGGCCGGGCTCCCTGCCCCTTCGACCAGTACGAGATCGACGGCCTTGGTGAGCCGGGTGAACGCGGCGAGCACCGCCGGCAACAGGCTGGGGGTCAGCTGACGATATTCACGGGCGCAAGCCATACCCCAGACTTTGCCATCCAGGATGATCTGCGCCCCGCTCTCCGATTGCGGCTTCAGCAGCACTGGGTTCATGTCCGCCACGGGCCGGACTCCGCAGGCGCGCGCCTGTAGCGCTTGGGCCCGCCCGATCTCGCCGCCATCGGCGGTCACCGCGGCGTTGTTCGACATGTTCTGCGGCTTGAAGGGCCTCACTTTCAGCCCGCGCCGTGTAAAGGCACGGGCCATCCCGGCGAGCAACACCGACTTGCCGACATCCGAGCCGGTCCCCTGCAGCATCAGCGCCAGCGCCATCAGAACTCGATCCCGATCTGCGCCTTGACACCGCTGCGGAACGGGTGCTTGACGAGCGTCATTTCGGTCACAAGGTCGGCGGCCTCGATCAGTTCGGGACGGGCGTTTCGGCCGGTGACAACGATGTGCAGGTCGCACGGCTTGTCCAGCAACACCGCAACGACCTCATCGAGCGGCAGATAGTCGTAGCGCAAGACGATGTTGAGCTCGTCGAGCAGCACCAGCCGATAGGACGGGTCAGCGATCATCACCTTGGCCGTTTCCCACGCCTTGCACGCGGCGGCGATGTCGCGGGCGCGGTCCTGGGTGTCCCAGGTAAAGCCCTCGCCCATCGCCCGGCAGGTCACGAGATCGCCAAACCGTTCGAGTGCCAGGCGCTCGCCGGTGGTCCACACCCCCTTGACGAATTGGACGATGCCGACCGGCATGCCGTGACCGAGACAACGCAATACCAGCCCAAAGGCGGCGGTCGACTTCCCCTTCCCTTTTCCGGTGTGGACGATCAGCAGCCCCCGCTCCTCGGTCTTGGTCGCCAGCATGCGGTCGCGCGCCGCCTTGCGCCTGGCCATCTTCTCGTTGTGGCGGCGGTTGATTTCCTCTTCGGTCTCCAAAAAATCGCTCACGCGCCCCCCTCGGCGAGAGCTTCGCGTACGCTGTTCCTGCGCGGCCGCCACAGCCCGCGGTCGATCGCCTCGGCGAAGCGGCGACGGATCTCGGTGAGGGCTGCCGGGTTATGCTCGGCCATAAAGCCGCGCACCGCGTCGTCGCAGAGATAGGCTTCGTAGAGCGCATCGAAATGCGTGTCGTCGACCGCCCGCGAAGTGGCCGCGAACGCAAAAAGGTAGTCGACGGTCGCGGCGATCTCGGCGGCACCCTTGTAGCCGTGCCGCATCACCCCGGCGATCCAGCGCGGATTTGCCGCGCGGCCGCGGACGACGCGCCCCAGCTCCTCACGCAAGCTGCGAATGCGCGGCGTCTCGGGGCGCGAATGGTCGTTGTGCCAAACCGCCGGTACGCGGCCCGCGAGCTGCCGCACGACAAGCGCAAGCCCGCCCTCGAACTGGTAATAATCGTCGCTGTCGAGCAGGTCGTGCTCACGATTGTCCTGATTGTGCAGCACTGCGTCGGCGGCGGCGAGCCGCGCCTCCAGCATCGTGCGCTCGGCAACACCCTCGGCGCCGGCGCCATAGGCGTAGCCACCCCAGCCGAGATAGGCCTCGGCGAGATCGGACTCCTCGCGCCAAATTCGCTCATCGATCAGGGTTTGCAACCCGGCGCCATAGGCACCCGGCCTCGACCCGAACACGCGGTAGCCGGCGCGCCGCTCGGCTTCTTCGGGCGCTACCCCTTGGTTTTCGAGCGCGTGCCGGTCGGCCGCGACCCGGGCGGCGAGCGGGTTGACTTCGGGCGGCTCGTCGAGCGCGGCAACTGCACGGGCCGCCGCATCGACGAGATCGATCAGCCCAGGAAACGCGTCACGAAAAAACCCCGAGACGCGCAGGGTGACATCGACCCGCGGCCGGCCGAGCACCGAGGCCGGCAGGATCTCGAACCCGGTCACTCGGCCGCTCGCCGGCTCCCATACCGGCCGCACCCCCATCAGCGCCAATGCCTGGGCGACGTCGTCGCCGCCGGTCCGCAT
>Ga0306925_10004334_pt1 | contig 12778 bp, 7 predicted proteins | sample flu12Cox44000176_FD_203755 | JGI IMG/M metagenome (GOLD analysis project Ga0306925, IMG submission 203755) | Lab enrichment of tropical soil microbial communities from Luquillo Experimental Forest, Puerto Rico - flux8day.12C.oxic.44.000.176 (v2)... | ecosystem: Environmental > Terrestrial > Soil...
CAGCACGACGGCCCGGTTGGCGCCGATGGTCAGCACATCATCGTCGGAACTGAGCGACCTAAAGGTCGCCCCATGCTTGATATAGGGGCCGAAACGGCCGATCCCGGCAAGGATCGGCTCGCCGGTGTCGGGATGCCGTCCGAGCTCGCGGGGCAGCGCGAGCAGTCGCAGAGCAGTGTCGAGATCGACATCGACCGGTTTCATCGATCGCGGCACGGCGACCCGCTTGGGCTTGCGCTCACCGTCGCCGGAGTCGAGCTGGACGTAATGGCCGTACGGCCCCTTTCTGAGGGTGATGCCCAAGCCGCTCGCCGGATCGGCGCCGAGCGGGGCGTCCGCCGCAACACTCTCCTCGCCGTCCCCCTCGAGCGCGAAGGCCCGGGTATAGCGGCAGTTCGGATAATCGGAGCAACCGATGAACGCGCCGTATTTGCCGAGCTTGATACTCAGCCTGCCGGCGCCGCACACCGGGCAAAGACGCGGATCGCGCCCGGCGCCGTCATCGGGGAAAAAATGCCGCCCGAGCTCGGCATCGAGCCCTGCCAGCACCTGGCTGATGGTGAGCTCCTTGGTGCCGTCGACCGCCGCCGAAAAATCCCGCCAGAATTTGCGCAGCACCTCCTTCCAGTCGGTGCGTCCGCCCGACACGTCGTCGAGCTGGTTTTCGAGATCGGCGGTAAAGCCGTACTCGACGTAGCGCTCGAAAAAGCTCGTCAGAAAGGCGGTGACGAGCCGACCGCGGTCCTCGGGCAGGAAGCGCCGCTGCTCGAGCCGGACGTAGGCACGATCCTGCAACACCTGCAGGATCGATGCGTAAGTCGACGGACGGCCAATGCCGAGCTCTTCCAGCTTCTTGACCAGACTCGCCTCGGTGTAGCGCGGTGGCGGCTGGGTGAAGTGCTGCTTCGGCTCGACCGCGCCGCGTACCAGCTGCTCGCCTTGGCGCATTGCCGGCAGCCGGCCCCCTTCACCCTCCTCGTCGGGAGCGTCGTCGCGATCCTCCTGGTAGAGCGCGAGAAACCCGTCGAAGATGACGACCGAGCCGGTCGCCCGCAGACGCAGGCGGCCCGCCGGGTCGGCGATGTCGACGGTGACCTGGTCGAGCAAAGCCGACGCCATCTGGCTCGCGACCGTCCGCTTCCAGATCAGCTCGTAGAGCCGGCGCTGATCGCGGTCGAGGCAGCCGGCGATGTCTGCGGGTTTGCGATCTATATCGGTCGGCCGGATCGCCTCGTGCGCTTCTTGCGCGTTCTTGGCGGGGCTGCGATAGACCCGCGGCTGGTCCGGAACATATCGCGACCCGAACTCGCCGCCGATCAGGCGGCGCGCCGCGGCAATCGCTTCGGCCGAGATCGCGACACCATCGGTGCGCATATACGTGATCAGCCCGATGGTATCGCCGGCGAGATCCACGCCTTCGTAGAGGCGTTGGGCGATCTGCATCGTGCGGCTGGCCGACAGACCGAGCTTGCGCGATGCCTCCTGCTGCAGGGTCGAGGTGGTAAACGGCGGAAACGGGTTGCGGCGGATCTGGCGGCGGTCGATTTCGGCGACGGCAAACCCGGGCGCACCCAGGATCGCCGCGGCGGCGGCGCGCGCCTTGGCCTCGGTATCGAGATCGAAGCGGTCGAGGCGCTTGCCGTCGAGATGCGTCAACCGCGCGGTGAAGGTCTGTCCCGCCTCGGTCCGGAACTCGACCTCGATCGTCCAGTACTCGCGCGGTTTGAAGGCTTCGATCTCGGCTTCGCGCTCGCAGATCAGCCGCAGGGCAACCGATTGGACGCGGCCGGCCGAGCGGCTGCCCGGCAGCTTGCGCCACAGCACCGGCGACAGGGTGAAGCCGACGAGGTAATCGAGCGCCCGGCGGGCGAGATAGGCCTCGACGAGCTCCTGATCGATCTCGCGCGGCCGGCGAAACGCCTCGAGCACCGCGTTCTTCGTCACCTCGTTGAAGACGACCCGCTTGACGTCGAGATGCTTCAGCGCCCGGCGGGCTTTCAGCACCTCGTTTACGTGCCAGGAGATCGCCTCGCCCTCGCGGTCGGGGTCGGTGGCGAGAAACAGCCCGTCGGCGCCGCGCACGGCCTGCACGATCGTCTTGACGTGCTTTTCGGATTTGCCGTCGACTTCCCACGACATCGCAAAATCCGAATCGGGCCGCACCGAGCCGTCCTTGGCCGGCAAATCGCGGACATGGCCGTAGCTGGCGACAACCCTGTAGTCGCTGCCGAGATACTTGTTGATGGTTTTCGCCTTTGCCGGCGATTCGACGACGACGACTTTCATGGACCCATTCGATCGGGGCGCCAGGGCGCAGAAATTTCCTTAACGCAAGGAAACCAAATTGCCGGGATGACGCTCGACTTGGCCGGCGAGCTCGAGCTCGAGCAAGAGGGTGGCGACGGCGGCGGCTGACATCTGGCACTGGCGCACCAGTTCGTCAACCGCCACCGGTGTTGGTCCCAACCTTTCGAGCACCAGCTCGAGCCCGGCGTCATCTCCCAGCGGTATGGCCGCGGCGGGCGCAGGCGAGGGCGGCGCTGCCGCGAGCGCAACCGCCGGGACCGGGTGTAGCGGCTCCGCGCCGTGCAGCTGCGCGCGGAGTTGCGAGAGCACGTCGGCAGCACTCTCGGTCAAGGTAGCACCTTGCCGTAAGAGGTCGTTGCAGCCGCGCGAGCGCGGATCGAGCGGCGAGCCAGGCACCGCGAAGACCTCGCGCCCTTGCTCGAGCGCGAACCGCGCGGTGATCAGCGAGCCCGAACGCGCCGCCGCCTCGACGACGACGACCCCGAGCGCCATTCCCGAAATGATCCGGTTGCGGCGCGGAAAATGGCGGGCCTGGGGCTCGGTGCCGAGCGGCAATTCGGCAACGACGGCACCCTGGCGCGCTAACGCGTCGTAGAGCCCGCGGTTCTCCGCCGGGTAGACGACATCGACCCCGCCGGCGACGACGGCGATGCTGCCGGTTGCCAGGGCGCCGAGATGGGCGGCGGCGTCGATCCCACGGGCGAGACCGGAGACCACGACGACCCCGCCCTGCCCGAGCTCGGCGGCGAGGTCGCGGGCGAGGCGCCGGCCGTTGGCCGAGGCGTTGCGCGCCCCTACCATCGCGATCATCGGCCATTGCAAGGTCTCGGCCCGGCCGAGCACGGTCAGGATCGGTGGCGCGTCCTCGATCGCCGAGAGGGCGCTCGGATAACCCGGCTCGCCCCAGCAGACGAGCCACGCGCCGGCGCGGCCGAGTGCGGCGAGCTCAGCCTCGGCCTCGGCGCGGGTGGGCGCGGTCACGGTCTTGCTGCGCTCGCCGCGGCGGGCAAGACGCGGCAGCACCTCGAGTGCCGCCCGCGCCGAACCAAACCGGCGCAGCATCGCGAAAAAGCTGATCGGGCCGATCGTCTCGGTGCGGATCAGCCGCAGCCAGTCGAGGCGCTCCTGCGGATCGAGTTCGCGCGCGGCCAGGGGCTGATCTCAGCCTTTGGTGAATGATATCCGGCTCTCGGTGCCCGCGATCAGGCGCCGAACGTTGGCATGGTGGCGCAGGATGATTAACAGAGCGATACCGGCGATCACCGCCGCGGTTGCACCGTCGGTAACAAAGGGCGCCACTATCGCGGCGGCTGCCGCAGCGACCAGCGCCGCCAGCGAAGAATAGCGGGACCAGAAGGCGGTGGCGAGCCAGACGAGCGCGCCGGCCGCCGCCACCGGCCAGGCCAGCGCGATCACGACGCCGAGTGCGGTGGCGAGACCCTTGCCGCCGCGAAAGCCGAGCCACACCGGAAAGGCGTGGCCGATGACGACGCAGCCGGCGGCGGCGAGTGCGGCGTGCTCGCCCCACGCTTGGCCGATGGCGACGGCCGCCGAGCCCTTGGCGAGGTCGAACAGCAGGGTCAGTGCCGCGGCACCCTTGCTGCCGGTGCGCAGCACATTGGTGGCGCCGATGTTGCCCGAGCCGATCCGGCGGATGTCGCCCAAACCGGCGAGCCGAGTCACCAGCAGACCGAACGGGACCGAGCCGAGGAGATAGCCGATGGCCGCCGCGGCGAGCAGGGTCAAATGTCGCGCCTCCGTGCGACCGGTTTCCCGGTTAAACCGGGATTAACCCGGAAAAACTTTTCGCGAAGACTGAAAAAATAACATGTTACCAATCTCTTACCCGTCTTTTGGACGATGCTCGGACGGCCGAACCAGGAATTTTCGACGGCTCGAGGGACGGGCTCAGGGAGACCAACATCCTCAGCCCGGATGCCGAAAAATGGTTCGCCCGTCGACGATCGTCAACCGCACCCGGCCCTTGACCGGGCGGTCGTCGAACGGGGCGTTTTTCGATTTCGACAGGAACGCGTCGGGACAGATCTGCCAGGGCCGATCGGGGTCGAACAGCACCAGATCGGCCGGCGCTCCGACGGCGAGCCGGCCGACCGGCAGGCGCAGGATCTGCGCCGGATTGAGGGTCAGCAGCCGGACGAGGTCGAGCAGACCGAGATGGCGGTTATGGTGGAGCTCGAGCGACAGCGCCAGCAAGGTCTCGAGCCCGACGATACCGTAGGCCGCCGAGCTGAACGGCAGGCGCTTGGAATCCTGGTCCCACGGCGCGTGGTCGCTGGCGATCGCGTCGATCGTGCCGTCGCGCAGCCCCTCGATGACCGCCCGCCGGTCGCGTTCGCTGCGCAATGGCGGGGAGAGCTTGGCAAAGGTCCGGTAGTCGCCGATCGCGGTCTCGTTGAGCACGAAATAGGGCGGTGCGGTGTCGCAGGTCACCGGCAGCCCGCGCGCCTTGGCCTGGCGGATCGCGTCGATCGCGGCGGCGGTCGACAGATGGGCGGCGTGCCAGCGCGAGCCGGTGATCTCGACCAGCCTGAGGTCGCGCTCGACCATGATCAGCTCGGCCATCGGGGTGATCCCGCCGAGACCGAGCCGGGTCGCGATCTCGCCTTCGTTGACCTCGCCGGCGCGCGCCAGGCTCGGCTCCTCCGGGTGTTGCAGTACCAGCAGGTCGAAGCTCTTTGCATAGGCCAGCACGCGCCGCATGACGAGCGCGTCGGCGACCGCCTTGACACCGTCGGTGAAGCCGACCGCACCGTTCGCCGCGAGCAGGCCCATCTCGGTCAGCTCGCGCCCCTCGAGCCTCTTGGTCGCCGCCGCATAGGTATGAACCTTGGCGAGCCGGGCCTCGCGGGCGCGGCGGGCGAGAAACTCGACGACCGAGACATCGTCGACCGGCGGATCGGTGTTCGGCAGGGCGACCATCGTCGTGACCCCGCCGGCGGCGGCGGCCCGCCCGCCGCTCTCGATCGATTCCAGGTGCTCGGCGCCGGGCTCGCGCAACTGCACCCGCATGTCGACGAGCCCCGGCGCCAGGCACAGGCCGTCCGCATTCACCGTCTCCGCATCGCGGGCGGAGGCCGACAGATCGCCGCCGAGCGCCACGATCTGCTCGCCCTCGACGAGCAGGTCGCCCGGCGCGTCGAGCCCACTCGCCGGGTCGAGCAGCCGGGCGTTGCGGATCAGCAGCCGGTTCATGGCGACGCCCGACATCGCCCCTCACCCTCCCGCTTTGCGGGTCCCTCCCTCTCCCCGCAAGCGGGGCGAGGGTCATTTCCGCTTTCCTCCCTCGCCCCGCGTGCGGGGAGAGGGCTGGGGTGAGGGGTAGTCTCCGTCACGGCAGCGGCGGGCCGTTGCCGAGATCGCGGGTCAGAATCTCGAGGCAGGCCATGCGCACCGCGACGCCGATCTCGACCTGCGAGCGGATCAGGCTGCGGTCTATGTCGTCGGCGATCTCGCTGCCGATCTCGACCCCGCGGTTCATCGGGCCGGGATGCATGATCAGCGCGTCGGGCTTGGCGGCGCGCAGCTTGTCGTAATCCAGCCCGAAGAAGTGAAAATACTCGCGTGTCGACGGCACAAAGGAGCCGTGCATGCGCTCGCTCTGCAGGCGCAGCATCATCACGATATCGACATCGGCAAGCCCCTGCGCCATGTCGTGAAACACTTCGACCCCGAGCCTTTCGATCTCGGCGGGCAACAAGGTGCGCGGGGCGACGGCCCGCACCCGTGCCCCCATCGTGTTGAGGAGCGCAATGTTCGAGCGCGCGACCCGGCTGTGCAGGATGTCGCCGCAGATCGCCACGGTGAGCCCGCCGAGCCGGCCCTTGCGGCGGCGGATCGTCAGCGCGTCGAGCAGCGCCTGGGTCGGGTGCTCGTGGCTGCCGTCGCCGGCATTGACGACCGCACAGTCGACCTTCTCGGAGAGCAGATGCACCGCCCCCGATTCGGGGTGACGGACGACCAGCACGTCGGGGTGCATCGCGTTCAAGGTCATCGCCGTGTCGATCAGGGTCTCGCCCTTAACCATTGAGCTAGCCGACACCGACATGTTGATCACGTCGCCGCCCAACCGCTTGCCGGCGAGCTCGAACGAGGTGCGGGTGCGCGTAGAGTTCTCGAAGAAGCAGTTGATGATCGTGCGGCCGCGCAGGGTGCTGCGCTTCTTGTCGGCCTGCCGGTTCAATTCGACATAGCCGTCCGCGAGATCGAGGAATTGATTGATGTCGTCGGGCGACAGCCCCTCAATCCCGAGCAGATGGCGGTGCGGGAACCGAGCCTCGGCGGCACCTTCTTGCATGAGACCGGGACTATAGGGCGGGTGCCCTGACCGAGCAACAGGCTCAGGCACGTGGAAAAAATCGGGGCGGCCGTGGCCGCCCCAATTGGGTATATGCGGATTACTGCGTTGCGCAGATCTTAAAGATCGTCCCCGTGCCCGGGAACTGGACCAGCGGCGCATCCGCCGGATCGACAAAACGGGTGGCGCCACCGGGTCCCCCGCCGGGGTCCCGCACCGCACCGTAATCGACGACATAGGCGCAGCCGTCCGGCCCGAACCGTAGATTGGTCGGGCGGTCGAATGCGGCCGGATTGGTCGTGCTGATGAACGCCTGGTCGCCGGTATTGTTGCGGGCAAAGTTCTGGAAGCTGAGCTGAAGCGGCAGGTTCTTGTCCTGGTTGAAGTTGATCAACTTGACTTCATGCCCGACTTCGGGAGCGGGAGGGTTGGCGTTCGGCGCCGAGAACCCGAAATCGCCTTCGAGGCTGTAGAGCGCCGCACCGGGCAGGACCGGATCCGTGACAAAGGATTTCGGCACGAAGTCGATGCCGGTGAACGAAGAATCCGCTGCCTCGAGGGCTATCGGTGCGACGATCGGCGCCGGCGGGAAGGCCAGCACGTCGGCGATCGGAACATCAAATTTCAAGATATTCGCGAGGCTCGCCGGCGTGCAGAAGCTCGGCGGATTGGTCGCATCGAAGACGCAGAGAGAGTCGGACGGTCCGCCGATCGGGTTGAACACCGCCTGGCTCGAGGCGAGAAAGCCGTAGCGGTCCGGCCAGCCGTGATAGACCGGCGTGCCCGAGGGGTCCTGATAGTCGACCGACAGCACTTCCGGCGCGCCGTTCGACGGCCGCGCGCCGCGCTCGTCGGCGCCGTCTTCGCCGACCAGCAGCTGGCCCGCCAGCGGATGGTCGTCCGGTGCGAAGCGGATCGCATAGCCGTTGCGGTGCCCCCAACCGAACGCCTGGATCACATTCGGATTGTTGAGCCTCGCCCGCAGGGTGGCGCCGTCGCAAACGCCGGTCCGGATCTGGCCGTTGGACCCGTTGAAAAAGGCCGCGATGTTCGCCCCCGGCTGCTGCACGCCGAACGGCGAATAGCCGCTTCCCGCAACTTCCGGCGGACCAAGGCTCGAGATGAACACGTTCTTGCTGAGGGTGATCGGCTGACACGGAATATCCGGCTGTCCGCCGTCGGAGACGCCGCTGTTCGTCGTCGAACCCTGCGACCAGTAGATCCAGCCGTCTTTGAACGCCAGCTGCTCGCTCGGATGGTCGCCGGTCGGCAGGTTCGAGATGAACGGCTTCACCTTGAGGGTGGCGAGGTCCAGGATGACGACGCGCGAGCTGTTGATGTTCCCGCCAGGGGTGTGCGTCGCCTGGTTCGAATCGGTGGCGAACAGCCGGCCGCCGGCGAAGCCGTTCTCGAACGCGATATCGACCGCCGGCCCTTCTGCCTGCAGGCCGCCGGTCTGCGTCCCGCCGCTGCCGGTTGGCTTGAACAGCGGCCCGGCGATCTTGGTGCCGGATTTGTCGAACACTAGGACGTCGGGTGTGAGCGGGTTTGTCGGATCGAAGTTGCCCGATCCGATCATCGTCTGGTCGTTGCACCTGCTCGGTATGCCGTGGCCTGATTCGAGCACGTAGACTTTGAAATTGTTTTTGTTGCCGTGAAAAGCGATGCCGGTCGGCATGTTGAGCCCGCGTGCGAACACCGACACCCGGAAGCCCGGCGGCACGACGATGTCCTGGGCGTGTCCCGGGGCATAGATTGCGGTTTCGACCGGACACAGCGGGTTCATAACCGTCGCTGCCTGTGCCGCGATTGGCCACATCAGAAGCGGCGCGAGTGCGTACCCCGCGCTCACCGCGAATAGACCTTTGGGTTGCATGGCGTGATCCTTCCCTACAGGTTCTCTTGGCGTAAGACAGTTATTGATAGAATTGCGCCCGGTGTCTTTCCTCCACGGTTGTTAACCTGTCGAGGCCGACTCCCCTTTTTATTGAGCAGAGCCTGCGCGCAGGTGTTAACGCCGTCAATTAAATATTAAGGTTAATGCGGTGGCAAAATAATGCCGCCGCCGGCATCGCCCGGCGATCCGCCAAATCTCCCGGACCGATGCCGAGCCGCCGCTTTTTGAACAAGGCGTCTAGTCGTCGGCGGCCGCGGGTCCGGTAGCTGCGGCCGCGACCGGCGCCGGCCGACGGCGCGTTTCGCGCAACAGCAGCAGCACCGGTATGGCGGCGAGCGCGATCAGCATCAGCAGCCTGAAATCATCGACATAGGCGACCATTGCCGCCTGCCTCGTCACCTCGGCGTTGAGTGCCTCGATGCCGCTCGGCGTGCTGAGGCTGAAGGGTGCGGCCAGATAGGGCGCTTGCGCCAACGGATTGTCGGGCCGCAGACCCTCGACCAGGCGCGAGTGAACGGTCTGGGTGTTCTGCGCCAGGGTGGCGACCAGAATGCTGATGCCGGTGCTGCCGCCGAGGTTGCGCACCAGGCTGCGGATCGCCGTCCCCTGGGTCATGATGTGGCGCGGGAGGGTCGAGAGCGCGATGATGTTCAGCGGCACCTGGGTGCAGCCGAGGCCAAAACCCTGCATCACCCCGGCGATCACGACAGGCGCCATGCCCATCTGCAGCGAGAACTGGCTCATCTGCCACATCGACGCGGAGGTCATCAGCAGGCCGAACAGAATGATCAGCCGGTTGTCGAGCCGGGTGATCAGCGGCGCCACGAGAAACATCGCCGCCATGCTGCCGATGCCGCGCGGCGCAGTCACCAGCCCGGTCGTCAGCGCCGGGAAATTCATCAGGTTTTGCAGCATCGTCGGCACGAGCGCGTTGGTGCCGGTCATGATCATCCCACCACAGAACATCAGCACCGTGCCGGCCAAGAAATTGGTGCTCTTCAACAAGTCCCGGTTGAGAAACGAGCGCTCGTCGGTGGTTACCGTGTGCACGGTAAAAAGATAAAAGCCGAGCCCGGCTACCGTCGCCTCGATCCAGATCTCGCTCGAATGGAACCAGTCCTTGAGCTCGCCGCGGTCGAGCATCAGCTGTAAGGCGCCAATGCCGAGGCTCAAGGTCATAAAGCCAAAAAAATCGAACGGTTCGCGATGCACGTAGCGGGTCTGGCGCATGAAAACCAGGACGCCCAGCGTGCACAGCATTCCGACCGGAACGTTGATGTAGAAAACCCAGCGCCAGCTGTACTCATAGGTCAGCCAGCCGCCGAGCGCGGGGCCCATGATCGGCCCGCAGATCGTGCCCATGCCGAATACCGCCATGGCACGGCCGTGGCGCTCCGGGGGGTTGATCTGCAAGAGGGTCGCCTGCGACAGCGGCACCAAACCGGCCCCTGCAACGCCCTGCAGCGCGCGAAATAAGACGAGCTCGCCGAGGCTCTGGGCGGCGCCGCACAACGCCGAGGCGAGGGTGAAGCCGACGACCGAGATCAGAAAGATGTACTTGATGCCAAAGCGGCCGGCGAGCCAACCGGTCAGCGGCATCATGATCGCAGCGCAGACGATATAGGAGGTCAGCGCCCAGGCGATCTGGTCGAGCGAGGCCGACAGGCTACCCTGGACGTGCGGCAGGGCGACATTGAGGATCGAGTTGTCGACGCCCTGCATGATGTTTGCCATCATGATCGAGAGCGTGAGCATGCCGCGGTTCGGGACCGGGGCGAACGATTCCCCCCTCACCGCCGAGGCTCCGAGGCTCGCGTCGCCGCCGAGAAGCGCGTAAGGATCGCGCGGGTGGTAATGTCGTCCGGCGACAGCTCCTCCCGAGCCGACGGCGGCACCGGAACCGAGGCTCCGGATCGCCTCTTTGCGTCCGCCAACGACTATAGAAGGCGGGCTGCCGCCCGGCAATATCGAGGGTGTCGCCGCCGTCCACCCCGGGGCCCCCGCCATAAGTGCCCCGGCGCTTACGGTACACGTTAATATTAAATTAACGACGATAACAGTTGCATTTAAAGTTAATTAAGGGTAATGTTGCGTGTACCAAACAGACCAATCCAGGGAGACCACCGATGTCCGGAATCGACGCGACGAAAGCGGCCGGCCGCCGCCGCCAATCGAGATTGCGCCTCCTCGACGGCCGCGAGCTCACGCTGGCGATTTCAGCCGCCGCCTGGCTCGCCGCACCGGCCACCGCCGGCGCGCTCCCGCAGACCGACTATGTTCTGTCGAACGTCAGCGCGGATTTTGGCGGCACGAGGGAGTCGATCAGCGGAATTTTCACCGTCGGAGCGGGCGACGAATGGTACGCCCAATTCAACGGTTCGACCTGCAGTGCCTGTCTGATCGGAGGCGTTGTGCACGCCATCCCGATAACCGGAAACACCATCGTAACCGATCGCTTCCAGATCACCTTCACAAACGATTTCTCATCGGTCGTCAGCATCAAATCCACAGTGGGGGCCGGTGTTACGGGGACCGACCTGACGGGAGGTGCAGTCGCGGCCGGGTTCCCACTGGAATACACCTTTGCCGACGCCTCCACGGTGTTGAACGGCACGCCGGAAACGATCACCGGGCATTTCGGCTTCGATCCGCTGACTCTGATCCAATATGGTGCCGACATCCAACTCACCGGTGGGGGCCCATATGCCGGCAGCTATGCTTACGACGCCGAACTAAGCGCCGGTGACTTTATCGAGGCGGAAGGGCCCGGCAGGTTCCTGGGTATAAGCTTCAAGAACAATTTGTCGTCCGCCAACGATCCCCTGGCCTCCGTCGGTATTCTGGGCGGACCCGCCGATAATGCACCGACCGGCTTGGTGTGTCCCGGGGCGGGTCCATGCGTTGTTCCCGAGCCCTCCGGTCTCGCGATCCTCGGCGCAGCACTCGGCCTCTTCCTTCTCGGCCCCTGGGCAGCGCTGCGAACGGGGATATGCCGCTGGTCGTGAAAACGGCGCGTGGCTAAGTGGTTGCCAGTCTCGGCTCGACCAGCCGGTCGGGCCGCCGGGTCGGGCCGCCGGCAAGGATCTGCACGATCCCGGCGGTGAAGCCGATCAGCACACCGCTCTGCCAGGCCCGGTCGTAAGAACCGGTGATGTCAAAGACCAGCCCGCCGCCCCAGGCGCCCAAGGACGAGCCGACCTGATGCATGACAAAGGCGATGCCGAGTAGGGTCGCCATGTAGCGGGTGCCGAACATCTCGGCGACGAGGCCGCTGACGAGCGGTGCGACGCTGAGCCACAGCATGCCCATCGCCGCCGCGAAGAGAAGCGTGCTCGCCGGTGTCGGCGGCATCATGAAATAAGCAGTGAACACGCCCGCGCGCAGGATGTAGAGAAGCCCGAGCAGGATGTGCTTCGGGTAGCGCGCGCCGAGCCAGCCGGCCGCCAACGAGCCGATGCAGTTCACGCCGCCGATCACCGCCAGCGCCTCGGCGCTCAGCATCGGGTCCTGCCCGCAGATCGCCAGATAGGTCGGCAGATGCGTCGTCAGAAAGACAAGGTTCAGGCCGCAGACGAAATAGGCCCCCGACATGACGAGAAACGGGCGGTGGCGCGCCGCCTGCCCGATCATCTCGCGCATCGTCGTCTTGGCCGAACCGCGCCCCGGCATCCGGTCGGCGCCACCGGCCCAGAACGCCGCCGGCAGCATCGCCACCGCGAGCGCCAGGAAGAACAGCGCGCCGACCTGCCAGGCCTGGCGGCCGAGGAGGGCCTGTGTCGCGAGCGGAACCAGCAAGGTGCCGAGCGACCCCGCGGCGGCGACCAGCCCGAGCGTCTGGCTGCGGCGGGCTTCCGAGACCGCACGCGCCACCGCGGTCATCGCCAGCGAGGAGGCGATGCACGATAAGGCCACGCCGATCAGCGCACCCGAGACGATCAGCGCCGGCACACCCCCCGCCGCGGCCATGATGGCCAGCCCAACGACATAAATCGCGGCACCCGCCATCATCGTGAGGCGCAGACCAAAGCGGTCGGCGATTGCGCCGATCGGTGCCTGTGAGATGCCCCAGACGATATTCTGCACCGCCACTGCGAGGGTGAAGTCCGCCGCTGTCACCGCGAGATCCCGGGTCACCGGCGTCAGAAACAGGCCAAAGCTCTGGCGGATGCCCATGCCGAGGCTGAGCAGCAGAGCGGCCCCGATCAGGATCAGCCGTGTCCGACGAAGATCTGTATGTGGGTCGATAATTTGTGGCATTT
>Ga0306925_10004335_pt1 | contig 12777 bp, 15 predicted proteins | sample flu12Cox44000176_FD_203755 | JGI IMG/M metagenome (GOLD analysis project Ga0306925, IMG submission 203755) | Lab enrichment of tropical soil microbial communities from Luquillo Experimental Forest, Puerto Rico - flux8day.12C.oxic.44.000.176 (v2)... | ecosystem: Environmental > Terrestrial >...
CAACCCCGCCGCCGTTGCCTCCGCCGCGACCGACGGGCGTCCGGCTTCCACCGGCCGTGTGGGTCACCGGGTTAGCGGTGGTCATCATCGTGCTGCTCTATTTTTTCACCCGCTAGCAGGCGATGCGCCAAGTGCGGTAACGCCTTGACCCGAGGCGGAGCCGGCACGAAACTCCGGCAGGCCGCGGCCGTTCCGTGGCGGGATGCTCGATCCAGGGAGGTTTGGGATGCAAAAGACGGTGAGCCTCACCGTGAACGGCAAGCGGGTCTCGGCGACGGTCGAAGGCCGCACCCTGTTGGTGCAGCTGCTGCGCGAGCAGCTCGGATTGACCGGCACCCATGTCGGCTGCGACACCAGCCAGTGCGGCGCCTGCGTCGTCCATGTCGACGGCGAGGCGGTCAAGGCCTGCACGTTGTTGGCGGTCCAGGCCGATGGTCACTCGGTGCTGACGATCGAGGGGGTGGCGACCGGCGACACGTTGCACCCGATGCAGGAGGCGTTCCGCAACAATCACGCGCTGCAATGCGGCTTCTGCACCCCCGGCATGGTTATGAGCGCGCTCGACCTGGTCAAGAATAACGCCAACCCGACCGAGCGCGAAATCCGCGAGTATCTCGAGGGCAACCTCTGCCGCTGCACCGGTTATCACAATATCGTGCTGGCGATCGCCGAGGGCGCGGCGGTGATGCGCGGCGAGGCGCCGACCAACGTCCATGGGGCGGCCGCGGAGTAAGGCCGTGACGACGATCGGAACGCCGGTCCGCCGGCGTGAGGATCACCGCTTTTTGACCGGAGGAGGTACCTACACAGACGATATCAATCGTCCCGGTCAACTCTACGCCTACATCCTGCGCAGCCCGCACGCGCATGCGCGGGTCGCGGGCATCGATACCTCCGCGGCGCAACGAGCGCCCGGCGTCGTCGCCGTGTACGGCGGCAAGGACATGGCGGCCGACGGTGTAGGTGGTCTGCCCTGCGGCTGGCAGGTCCATTCGAAGGACGGCTCGCCGATGGCTGAGCCGCCGCACCCGGCGCTGGCGGTCGACCGGGTCCGCTATGTTGGTGACCAGGTGACGGTGGTCATCGCCGAAACCCTGGCTCAGGCCCGCGACGCGGCCGAGCTGGTGAGTGTCGATTATGCCGAGGAGCCTGCCGCCATTGACCCGGCCGCGGCCCTGCAGGCGGGCGCGCCACAGGTCAACGCCGAGGCAGCGAACAATCTTTGCTACGACTGGCACCTCGGCGACCTTGCCGCGGTCGAAGCCGCCTTTGCCAAAGCGACGCGGATCGTCAAGTTGGACCTCACCAACAACCGCCTCGTCCCCAATGCGATGGAACCGCGCGCGGCGATCGGAGAGTTCAATCGTGCGACCGGCGAGTACACGCTCTACACGACGAGTCAGAACCCGCATGTGATCCGTTTATTGATGGGCGCCTTTGTGCTGCACATCCCAGAGGCGCGGCTGCGGGTCGTCGCCCCGGATGTCGGCGGCGGCTTCGGGTCGAAGATCTACCACTATGCCGAAGAGGCGATCGTGACCTGGGCCGCAGGCAAGGTGCACCGGCCGGTCAAGTGGACGGCCGACCGCTCGGAAAGCTTCATGTCCGACGCGCACGGGCGCGACCATGTCACCCATGTCGAGCTTGCACTCGACGGGCAGGCGAAGTTTCTCGCCTTGAAGGTCTCAACGATCGCCAACATGGGGGCCTATTTGTCGACCTTCGCCCCCAGCATCCCGACCTACCTTTACGGGACCCTGCTCGCCGGCACCTACACCACCCCCGCGATCTATGTCGAGACCAAGGCGGTCTTTACCCACACCGTGCCGGTCGATGCCTACCGCGGCGCCGGCCGCCCCGAGGCGACCTTTTTGCTCGAACGGATCGTCGACCTCGCAGCGGACGAGATCGGCATGGATCCGGTGGAGCTGCGCCGCCGCAACTTCATCCCGAATGACGCCTACCCGTACCAGACGCCGGTCGCGTTGCAATACGACAGCGGCGATTATGGGGCAACATTAGAGCTGGCGCTGAAAGCGGCCGATTATCAGGACTTCGAGGCCCGGCGCCGCGAGGCGATGACCCGCGGAAAACTGCGCGGCATCGGCATCGCCACGTATATCGAGGCCTGCGGCATCGCCCCGTCGGCCGTCGCCGGGGCGCTCGGCGCTCGGGCTGGCCTCTACGAGAGTGCTGAGCTCCGTGTTCATCCGACCGGCAGTGTGTCGGTCCTGACCGGATCGCACAGTCATGGCCAGGGCCACGAGACCACCTTCTCCCAGCTCGTCGCAGACGGGTTGGGCATTCCGATCGAGAGCGTCGAGATCGTCCATGGCGACACCGACAAGATCCCCTTCGGCATGGGCACCTATGGCTCGCGTTCCCTCGCCGTCGGCGGCTCGGCCATCGTCAAGGCGATGGACAAGGTCGTCGCCAAAGGCCGCAAGATCGCAGCCCATCTGCTCGAAGCCGCCGAGGCCGATGTCGAGTTCAAGGACGGCAAGTTCGCCGTGTCCGGCACCGATCGTTTAAAGACTTTAGGGGAAGTGGCGTTGACCGCGTATGTGCCGCACAACTTCCCGCACGAGGAGCTGGAGCCCGGCCTTGACGAGACCGCGTTCTACGACCCGAAGAACTTCACCTTCCCATCGGGTGCGCACATCGCCGAGGTCGAGATTGACCTCGAAACCGGTCAGGTCGCGGTCGTCAATTTCACGGCGAGCGACGATTTCGGGCGGATCATCAACCCATTGATTGTCGAGGGCCAGGTTCATGGCGGGCTCGCTCAGGGCATCGGTCAAGCATTGCTCGAGGGTTGCGTCTACGACATGCAGAGTGGCCAGCTGGTGACCGGATCCTACATGGATTACGCGATGCCGCGCGCCGACGACTTGCCCACCTTCACGCTGTCGACCAACACCACCTTGTGCACGCACAACCCGCTGGGAGTGAAGGGGTGCGGCGAGGCTGGAGCGATCGGCGCGCCGGCGGCGATCACCAACGCGCTTGTAGACGCACTGAAACCGCTCGGGGTGCGGCATCTCGACATGCCGGCCACCCCCGAGAAGCTCTGGCGCATCATCCAGCAGCACCGCACACCGCTCGCCGCAGAATAGGGACACCCCTGATGTACGAATTCAACTATCACCAGCCGACGAGCCTCGATGAGGTTGCAAGCCTGCTTGGCGCCAACGAGGAAGCCAAAATCGTAGCCGGCGGGATGACTCTCGTCCCGACTCTGAAGTTTCGCCTCGCCAAGCCATCCGATCTCATCGATCTCGCCGCGATCCCCTCGTTGCGCGGCATCACCGACGCCGGGAATGCGCTGGTCATAGGCGCGATGACACGGCATGCCGAGGTGGAGCGCTCGCCGCGCGTCAAACAGGCGATCCCGGCGCTCGCGGCACTGGCCCACATGATCGGTGACCCCGCCGTGCGCAACCGCGGCACGATTGGCGGATCGATCAGCAATAATGACCCGGCCGCCGATTACCCGGCGGCGCTGGTCGGGCTCGGCGGCACAGTGCAGACGACCAGGCGCGAGGTCACGGCCGACAACTTCTTCACCGGCATGTTCGAGACCGCACTCGACCGCGCCGAGATCGTCACCGCGGTCCGGCTGCCGAAGCCGCAGGCGGCGTGCTACATGAAATTCAAGAACCCGGCTTCGCGCTATGCCATCGTCGGCGTCTTTGTCGCCCGCACCGCCGGGGACGTGCGCGTCGCGGTGACCGGTGCCGGACCTTGCGTCTTCCGTGTCCCGGAGATGGAGACGGCACTAACACGATCCTTCACTCCGGACGCTATCAAGGACATCACGATCCCACAGGACGGGCTCAATTCCGACATCCATGCGAGTGCCGAATACCGCGCGCACCTCGTTGGCGTGATGGCCCGCCGTGCCGTCGCCGGCTGTGCATGAACCCCGCTACCTACTCTCCCTGATAACCCGGAGAAAAATCGAATTCGAGTTGCGTAACGGTCCGCCGCGGCCTACAACAGTGGCTGTGTCGACAGCCCGATGTGGCCCTCCGATGTGGTCCAGCCAGGCAAGGACGGGCAGGCGGCGCGGTCGAAGCTGGTCCGGTGCCCGCCTCTCCCGAGGTCTTTTGATAGACGATGCCGCTATGATCGGCGATGACGGTCGTGACCACGGAATCGCCGTAATGTGCCGACCACCCGACCAGTCGAACCCACCGATCATCTTGCCGTGGACGATGTAGCGTGCCGCACCGCCGGGCGCGTTGCGCCCTGGCCGGTCAGCACCTTGAAATAGTACCCGTGATAGGCCGTTCGACGGCGCGGCTGACCGGCGATATCCCACGTGTTGCGCTCCGGCGTGCTCCGATCGCCGAAAAGCGAGTGAACCCCGCGGCTCACAAGCCCCAGCACGCCGCTAGTGAACGGGATTTACGCGCATGGTAGTGTCCTCGAGTTATCGAAATTCAAGGAGCTTTCGTTCACTCGTGGATCGACTGGTGTTCCCGCTCACGATCGCTCAGTTCCCTGCTCGGGCGCCGCTGATCGAGATGATCGCAAACCTCTCACCGGAGAGCATAACGCCCTTGTGATTTTTATCGTCCACCCGACCAACTAAGAGGGTTGATCCTCCTTGAACGGTTTTTTAGCGGGTTTGCGACCATGTTCCCCCCCCAACCGGAAAACATCGCCTCACGTTTCGTCGGGCTGGCCAGATGCGCGGCCAGGTCGCCCTGAACGGCCCGCCCTTCAGTACTCGCGAATAACTCGGTAACCTATGTCTCTGCTTGCGCGTTTTATTGCGGCCAATCAAAGGCTGAGCCAAGCTACTGAAAATCGCCTGCCGGTATTGTTCAAGCGCCACATTCAGACCCTCTACAAGTACGAAGTCGCGGATCTGCTCAATCGCCGGCCTGGACAGATCGTACTCGATGTCGGCGGTGGCAAAGAGTGCCCGTTTTTGCCATTCGTCGACCCGCCCTGCGGGAATCTGATCATGGCGCTTGATCTTTCCGACGAGGAGTTGCGACACAACCGGCAGCTCGATCACAAAATCGTTGCCGACGCGGCGGCGCACGGGTTTCCATTTCGGGACGGCTCGGCCGATCTCGTCGTGTCCCGCGCCGTCGTCGAGCACATTCGCGACAATGCGGCGTTCTTTCGAAATTGCGCTCGTGTGCTCCGCCCTGGCGGCATCATGGTCCACGCTTTTTCGGGCAGGTTCGCACCCTTCGCGTTGATGAATCAGCTCCTGCCGAGCCGGCTGACACGTCGCATGATCGACTACCTTCATCCGGAATGGCACGAGGAAGGCAATTACGGTTTTCTGGCATTCTATGATCGCTGTTATTTTTCGGCCATCAAGGCTCTACTCGATCGCAATGGTTTCACAAACGCGAGATTCAATTTTCTATATTATCAGAGCATCTACTTTAATTTTTTCTATCCTCTATTTATGCTGATGCTCGCGTACGATTTGATCGCATCGATGCTCGGGATCCGCAATCTTGCATCCGGGATCATCGTCACGGCGGAGACAGACACCAGTGCTCGGGTCATCTCGGCTACCGCGGCTGCCGAACTTCTCGACAGGCAGGTTGCCAGCACCGGCTGTTCTTTTCGCAGGTCGAATTGTGCGACAACCTGATCTTTCATCGGCGGACCGCACTCGACAAATTGGGTGAAGGGCTCCTCGACGCCAACCGCACGATCGGCCAACCGAATAAGATCACGCTCATCTTCGCTCGCAAGGCGCGGATGCGCCAGGTCGTCGAAGCGCTGATCGCTTCGTCCGCCTCACCCAACGGCTTCACCGCCTGCGAGTTGGCGGCTCGGGCGCGCGCACTCAGTAAACAAAGCCCATGCCAATACGGCCCCCGTCACCCCGCAGGATCTGGAGAAACTCCGCGGCAAACAGATCGTCCGCCGCATCGGCCACACCCGTCGGTGCGAGCCGCTTCCAACCGGGCTCAGAGCGATAACTGCGCTGCTCGTCCTCCGAAACAAAGCTATCAAACCTTCCTCGCCGCCGCTCAACCTCTCCACCCAGCCCGCGCCGCGCAACCCAAAACCGATCGACGCCCACTACCAAGCCATCCGAGTTGCACTCAAAGCCGTCTTCCATGAACTCGGGCTCGTCGCTCGACAATCCACAATCTTTTTGTCGCCCTTCGCCCCGAAGCGCCTAAAAGCAGGCGGTCGGCTCGCTGCCGTCACTCATCGCCAAGGGCGGCGTCGCTCCAGTGGCCCATTGGTATGTGGCGACGGAGGGCCTCAGCTAAAACATGTTCGAGCTTGCGGAACTGCTCGTCGCGGCTGAGACCTCGGCTCACCGACGGATCAAGTCGGTTCAAGGAATGTGATCGTTTTTGCGCGAGCCATGCCTTCAATTGATCTCTAATCAGCTCGGGGGTGTTGGAAACCAATCCTCCCCCCTCGCTCCCTGATGAGCCGGGCCGCAATGCCATGCTCGTAGCCGATGAAAAGGATTGGGCGCCGCGCGCATAAATATTCGAAGATTTTGCCCGGGATGTTCCCTTCGTCGCGTTTGTCACTCCACTGAAGCAAAAGCAGAATATCTGCTTCCATCTGCAGCTTTAGAGCGCACCTATAAGGCACAGCTGTCCGGACGATGACACGGTCGCGAACCCGGTGATGCTCTGCCAAGCCAAGGACTTCATCACCCGCGTCGCCGAAAAACTCCACCCTTACGCGCTCACGAAGTGTCTCCCCGAGCAGTCCAATAGCGGCGAACAGCGCCGAGGGGTCGCGGAATCCTTGATATATGGAGCCCGTGTACAGAATCCTCAGCACCTCTCCCTGATCATCGTTTAACGGAGATTGCGGGAAGTCCTCCTCGGCATAACCGTTATAGACGACGTCCGTAGGTTTGCTGTGACGCCGGCGCAATTGTTCTGCCCAGCCCGGCGAGACCGTGACCAACGCCGTGGCATTTTTTACCATCAGCCGTTCGATCATCACGTCAACCGGCCTGCGCCAACCGGGTTCTCTGTAACCGTAATATGGATTGTCGACCCAGAGGTCGCGAAAGTCTGCAACCCATGGGATGTCGAAGGCTCGGCTGAGGCGACCCGCGACGATCAGCCCGGTGAATGGCGGCGCGCTGGCGAAATATTACGTCGGGCCGCCACTCCTCGACAAGCTGTCTACCGGCGGGAATCGCTGTCTTGATCCAATCACTTCGCATATCAGGGATATGGACTAAGGCGTAGTATTGGCGTTGCAGCCAGTCCCAGGCCGGCTTGCTCGGCCGGTTACCCTCGGCCAGAGACGTCTCGCCGCTCACACCCAGCGCGGCTGCCGTACGGCGGCGGAAGGACCGACCCAGATGGGCGAGCCGGTCCCTGCGCTGCCGAGCGGCAAGCTTTGATCCCCACCGATATTGGTCGTCAGGACGCGCACCTCGTATCCGTGTCTATCGAGATAACGAGCCAGCTTGCCGACGCGGATAGCGCCGACGACATTCGCGGGAGGAAACCAGAAGGAGACAATCAGAACTTTCATGTCAAAAGTCGAGCTGAACATGAACTCTCGCTTCCGCTGCCAGGTCATCGTGATCTGCCGTTCGGCGGACTCGGAGAAGCCTAAGCGACCGCGGTATTTTGAGCCATCGAGGACCCCGCCCGCAACATCGTACGGGTTCGCCGCGGGCTGTCCACCGACAGATTGATGGCGTTGGCGTAGAGCCTGCACAGGCGAATGCGGGGGTCGGGTCGCCGGATCATCCGGAGCCAGCGATTTACGCGAAGATCAGTCTGGCTCCCTTTGTACTTTCGCAGGAAATCGGTAACCCGACTCGGGAGATCGACTCTGATCCCAGTTCCGGATCGGCAGGAAAAGCGATCGTCCCGCTCCGGGTCGACCGTTTTGGCCGATCCGGCGGCATCGCGATTTCTACCGCGCCCACCGCATCGGTACCGAGGCGATCCTCGAAGCCCCGGCTCGCGCCTGCCTCACAGCATTGCGGCAAACAGAATGAGCGGTCCCTGTCCTGCCTTCCGCCCCTCTGACGCTGCCGCGGAATGCGGCACAGGCCGGCGGCGATCAGGTTTCGCGCGGCTGGTTCTCCGCGGTCGGTTCGGGAGCAGTGTCGTCGTCGGCGCGGGTAGCCGCCTTTTCCTGCTGCCGTTGCAGCTTTTTGTCGTTTCTAGCCTTTTTGGCGCGGTCGCGCTCGGCACGCTCAAAGCGATAATTCGGTTTACGCATCAGCAGACTCCTGACGACTTGCGGCGCGTCGAGACGCGTCTCTCGCTAAGCGATTTTGTGCCGCGGCCTTGCGCTCTTTTCAATGCGCGGCTTGCCGCGGCTTTCCGGCGACCTTTCGATCAGTAACCCTCGCGCTCGAGCCGCTTGCGCATCGCCTTGCGGTATCGCCGGACCGCCTCGGCCTTTTCGCGCGTTCGTCGCTCAGATGGCTTTTCGTACGAGCGACGCCGCTTCATCTCGCGAAAGGTACCCTCGCGCTGCATCTTTTTCTTCAAGACGCGGATGGCGCCGTTGACGTCGTTGTCGCGCACATAGACTTGCACTGGATTGTTTTCCTTTCCTAATACGCAGTAGTGCGGCGCCGGGCGAGCCTTAGCGTCGACGCACACGGGTCAAGGACTTGATCGGGGCCCGGGGTTTTCCGGAGATCTCGGCAATTTGCCGATCCTGGGCCTCTATATAGGTCTTGGCGAGCAGGTCTGCGTCGATGTCGACGAGTTCCGCGCCCGGTATTTTCCGGTTCGAGGTGCGCGTCCCGTCCTCGTAGAGGACATCGAACAGAATGAACTCCTCGACGCGGCGAACGGTGGAACGTCTGGCCATGGTCAAACCCCGGAATGCTTGTTGAAATGCCGCAGGCATCGACTAACCGGCGGCGGCGAGGCGAAGCGGCACCAGGCACTCCAGATCGCTGTCCCACAATACATAACGCAAGGCCTGCGGCGCCGTACGCAGCGTAAGCGTTGACGCCGATTGAAACGCGGCATCGGCGTTGTGGCATTCCTCGAGCCGACAATTCGAGATCCGTGAGTCTACATGGTGCACGTGGTGAAAGCCGATATTGCCGGTAAACCACTGGAGGAAGCGCGGTAAGCGAAGATAGGAGGCGCCTCCGAGGCAGGCCGCGGCAAAACTACAGCTCGCGTCCGGCATCCACTTCGCATGCTCAAAGCGATGCCGGATCGAGAACAGCCAGACGCCGGCGATTACCATGATCGGTAGCTGGACGGCGGCGACACGACCGTAGCCGAGAGCGAGGCCCAGGCGGCCGAAAAAAACGGCCAGGGCAAGGTTGGTCAGGTAAATCCCGCGCCGTTCGTGCCGCCATCCCGCAAAGGTACATCACGGCGCAGGTGACGAAGAACCCGCCGAACGACGTCGCCAGTTGCCCGAGGCTATGTGCCAAGATCGGCGCCTGGAAAGCCTTGGTCCTGGAGAGGATCTGGTCCAGCCGAGGCACTACCGGATCCACCCGCGGCGAAGATGGAGTCTCCAGCGAAAATGCTCTCGCACCGCTACCGCCCGCTCACAGCAAGGACAGAGGTAACGCTGGCCGTCGAGTGATACGCAGGTTTCAAGCACAGCAAAGTCGCCGTCGGTGATCTGGTCATTCGCGTCGCGCGTCACCCGGCCGCAGAGTGTTCCCTTCGGACAGACGAGCTCTTCGCCGTGGCGCGCGATCAGCATGCTACGCGCTCTTCGCTGTATGCGCTCAGTGAGCGACATCGAATCGAGCAGCGGCGGAACGGGCTCCAGGTGGCTCGCGGCGCGCGGCCGAGCTGGGATTGGTCGGCGACCGGCGGTGCAGAAAGACCGGACGCGAAGCAGCCGCGATCGTTTCACTGCGGCGGGCGGCGCCGTCGGCGCCAACCCGCCGCTCGCGTCGCGCCCGGGCCGCTCGGCCGCCTGCAGAATCCGTGCGCGATGCGAGGCCGGATGTTCCCGGCAAGGGTAGTTCGGCCAGCTGCTCGATCCGCCCATTGCTCGTGGCGGGAGCCGCCGGCGGGACCGGGATGGCGCGCAAAGAGCATCGCGTCAGCTTCTCGATGTCGCGCAGGTAGGGCCGCTCCTCATCGCTGCAGAACGCGATTGCAATTCCTGCAGCGCCAGCACGTGCGGTTCGACCGACACGGTGAACGTAGTCTTCGGGCACATTCGGCAATTCGAAATTGATCACGTGCGATACGCTGTCGACATCGATGCCGCGAGCGGCGATATCGGTGGCGACGAGTACGCGAGCCTGGCCGTCGCGAAAGCCGGCGAGCGCTCGTTCGCGCTGCAGCTGCGATTTGTTGCCATGAATGGCGGTCGCCTCGATGCCGGCGCCGACCAGGTGACGCACGACGCGGTCGGCGCCGTGCTTTGTCCGGGTAAAGACGAGCACGCGCGCGAAGACCGGATCGCGCAGGAACGTCGTAAGCAAATCCCGCTTCCGATCGCTCGGCACGAAGACTACCCTCTGTTCGACGCGCTCAACCGTCGTCGCCGGCGGCGCGACGACCACCTTGACCGGGTCGTTGAGATAGTCTTCCGCCAAGTCGGCGATGGGCCGCGGCATCGTCGCCGAAAAGAGCAGCGTTTGCCGCTGTCGCGGGAGCAGCTTCACGATGCGCTTTAGCGCATGGATGAAGCCGAGGTCGAGCATGCGGTCGGCCTCGTCGAGAACCAGAACCTGAACGCTCGACAGGGTCAGCGACCGCGTTTCGATCAGATCGAGCAGGCGTCCCGGTGTGGCGACGAGGATGTCGATGCCGCGCGCCAGTTTCTGCCGCTGCGGTCCGATCGGGACCCCGCCGAACACCACCGCCGTCGACAAAGGCATCCCCGCGCCGTAGGCGCGAAAGCTCCCGGCAATTTGGCTCGCCAGCTCCCTGGTCGGGCTCAACACGAGCGCGCGGCAGGTTTGCGGCGCAGTTCGTTGCTTAGCTGCGGCGAGGCGCTGGAGGATTGGTAGCGCGAAAGCGGCGGTCTTGCCGGTCCCGGTTTGTGCGACGCCGCACAGATCGCGCCCGCTGAGCACCGGCGGGATGGCCTGAAATTGGATCGGTGTGGGCACCGTGTAGCCTTCGGCGGCAAGGGCGCCGAGGATAGGCGCGAATAGTCCGAGGTCGCAGAAATTAAGCAAGGTGGTCATGCCCTCTTGGTGTTGAGATGCCGACAGTGCGTCCGCATCAAACGCAATGCGCGGGTCGGGAGACGACCCGCGCGATAAGGGCTGTCCAGATATTGGCAGGGGATAAAGACCGGACCAGCTTCCACCGCGTCGGTGGTTCGCTCTCGCAGGCCCGATCACGTGACTCAACCGAGGGTCACGAACACTGCGCGGCTAATATGCTCGCGCAGTCCTCCATGATCAAGTGCCTGAAGCCGATCTTGCCCGTGCGGGTGCGCGCCGGCATCGCTGCCCTAGGTCTGGCAATGATTTGAATAATAACATTGAATTGCGTAATGAAAGCAGTTTCAATCAGTTTTATTTTGGTTTATTTCGATAAGCTGTGTTGCAAAACTCAAAATCTTCCCCACTTACCCAGGAACATGTTTTGTTGTTCTGCGCAAGTATAGCGATCCAGAGGCGGTCACGGAACGGCCGGAGATCAGGAGCAGTCCAGTATGAAGACCCCATCACGCGAAACAGCACCAAATTTCGTAGACGCGCGGGCGGCTGAGGCCGAGAAGACGGCGCGCCTGCGGGCGCTTCGCCTGGCCAAGGAGGCTGCCGATCGCGATGCCGAACAGAGTGGGGCCGCGACCCGCGCTAGGGTCAAGCTGAGCCCACGCAGTCGGGGTTCAATTCCGCAATCAGACCGGCTAAGGCCTCCTGTCCTCGATTAGGCCAAAGAAATACTGCGTTACAATCATATGTGTATTCCACGACAGATTCGCGAAGTACATGTGCTTGCAGAAACCAGTGCTGTAATGATCGGACTTGTTCCACGGCTGTCCGGTTGAGGAATTCTTCCTTCAAAATGGCCGGGACCCCGTCGCTCGCGGCCCCACCCTCTCGCGACGGGGGCGCGTCCCTCTTTCCGCTCGCCGGCTGCCGCGCTCTGCAGGCTGATTACCCGACGCCGGGTGGCAGGATCTCCTTTTCGCCGAGCACCTCTGAGCGGTAGAGCTCGGAAATTGACGCCCAGCGCAGTTGGCAGATCTCTTCGGCGACTTGCAGAGCGCGGGCTTCGAGCTGCGGCGTGTCGAGGTGCCGGCCGCACAGTTCGATCTGGCGGCGGCTGTGCTCGACATCCGCGGCGTCGTGCTCGGTGAAGAACTCGATCTCGCGAGCGGTGTGCTTGAAGCCGTAGTGCTTCTCGAGAGCGGGCAGCAGGACCTCGCCGATCAACCCCGGCATCTGGCCCTCCTGTGTGGTCTGCATCGCCAGGATGACGCCGACCGGCTCGGTCGCAGTCGTGTGATACATGTAGAGCGAGCGCGCCCACCAAGCGGGCGGCATTTTCGTATTGTAAACGTCCTCGTCGCTCAAGCCGGCGGCGCGGCAAAAGCGCAGGATCAATTCGTTGTGGTCATGGGGCTCGTGACCGGGCTCGGGAATCGACTTCAGCCCTTCTTCCTCGGCGATGTTCTCGGCAATCATCTTGCGCACGTCTTCGAAGTGGTAGCCGCGCGCGTAGAGCAACCCGAAGCTCGCCAATGCGCGGGAAACGAAATGGTAATGCAATGCCTGGTAGCGGCCCAAGGCTCTGAGCGGCAATTTGCCTTCGCCAAAGGCGAGAAAGAACGGATGCCGCTTGGTATGCCAGCGGTCGCGGATCTCCAGGATCCGCTCGGTGATCGGGG
>Ga0306925_10004336_pt1 | contig 12777 bp, 14 predicted proteins | sample flu12Cox44000176_FD_203755 | JGI IMG/M metagenome (GOLD analysis project Ga0306925, IMG submission 203755) | Lab enrichment of tropical soil microbial communities from Luquillo Experimental Forest, Puerto Rico - flux8day.12C.oxic.44.000.176 (v2)... | ecosystem: Environmental > Terrestrial >...
GGTCGAACTCGTGAACCAGGCCATTGTCGAAGAAGTGCTGCAGGATCTCGGCACGCTGGACTTCGGAAAAGGAGTGGCGGCCGATTCCGATGTCGCGCTCTGGCGGACGCGCGGTGAGCACAAGCCGCTCGTGGGGGAATTCTCTTTCCAACTTAAGTTCAAGCATAGGAGCGACATGCCGGAGAAGTCCGTGGAGCGTTGCAAGCAGTTTTACATCTCCCTTCAAAAGATTGCACCGAATTGGGTCGCCCTCGGGGCGACCAAGACGGCAATGGTCTATCGGCTCAAAGGCAATCCACCGCAAGCTCATGAGTAGATCTTCTCTGGGCGGCCTAGGGACACCGCAGGCCGCGCTCACCGCTGCGCCCGAACGTCTTACACTCTGCCAGATATTTACCGCGTTTCTCATTATCGGCGCGACCAGCGTTGGTGGCGGCCTGGTCGCGTACTTGCGGCGCAGCCTGGTCGCAAAGCGTGGCTGGTTGGATGATCCGACCTTCGTTCAAATGTTGTCGATCAGCGAGGCACTTCCTGGCCTCAATGGGACAAATATCGCGATCCTCGCGGGGGACCGCCTGCGTGGCGCGCGGGGTGCAATCGCGGCAATCCTCGGAATTTGTCTGCCGGGCGCGCTGATCATGTTTGCCGTCGCGCTCGGATATCAAGCTCATGGTGATCGACCCGTCGTCGCGGCGATGCTGGCGACTATAGCGGCAGCGGCTGTGGGGCTGACTTTTTCGGTTACGGTGCAGCTCGGCCAGAGCTTACTCAAGCGTACCAGCGATTTTATCTTCGTATTACTGACAGTTCTTTTGATTCATTGGCTGCATGTGTCAGTCGTGGTGGTGTTGGTCGGTGTCGGAGCCTTTGCCGTCTGGTGGTATCGGCCCCGGCGCAGCAGCAAGCAAGCCGTGAGGCCATGAGGCAGCTCCCCATTCTGGCTGGCGTGTTCGCATACCTGTCGTTGCTGACGATAGGGGGCGGCATGTCGGCGTTTCCGGAAATGAAAAGCCTCACGGTCGATGTTTATCACTGGCTGACGTTCTCGCAGCTCATCCATTTCTATAGTGTCGGTCAGCTCGCCCCCGGACCCAACATGATGATGGTTGCTGCGATCGGAGAATGGGTCGCGGGGCCGCTCGGCGCTCTCCTTGTCGTCATCGCCTTCTTCTTTCCGACCGCCCTCATCACCTTCGGCGTGGGCCGCCTCTGGCACAAACTTGAAGGGTGGGCTTGGAGGGATGCCGTTCAACGCGGCCTCGCCCCGGTATCGATCGGACTGCTTTTATCGGGTTCCCTGACCGTAGCGAAAGGGGCAGTTACTGGCTGGCTGACCACCTTCGTCGCGGTCGCCGTGTTCGGATTGCTGGTACGCACTCGCATCAATCCTGCCATTCTAATCGTGGGAAGCGGGCTGATCGGCTTGTTCACGTTTCTTGACAAGTAGACCCGCGGCCATCCCGAACGGCCGGTTCCCTCGAGGCGATCTCCCGCGTTATAGTGAGCAAGGCCCCTACCTGGCTGACGATGTGAGAGGAGTGACGAGCAATGGATGGAACCGGCGTGGAGCTGGATTGTCTCGAAGGTGTTCGGGTCGTTGATTTTACGCAATTCGAGGCGGGGCCTTCCTGCACCGAGGCGCTTGCCTGGCTCGGGGCCGAGGTGGTCAAGATCGAAAACCCAAAGATCGGCGATCCTGGCCGCAGATTGCGGCCGGGGCAACCGGATGACGATCCCTGGTATTTTCACCAGTTCAACGCCAACAAGAAATCGGTTACCCTCAATTTGAAAGCTCCCCGAGGGCTCGAAATCGTCAAAGAAATGCTGAAAAAGGCCGACGTCACGGTCGAGAACATGGCGCCGGGCACGATTGAACGGCTCGGGCTCGGCTACGACGTCGTCAAGCACTTGAACCCGGGGATCATCTACTGCCAAGTCAAGGGCTTTGGCGCCGGCAGCCCGTACGAGAAAAACCTCGCTTTCGACATGATCGCACAGGCGGCGGGCGGCCCGACCAGCGTCACCGGCTACGGCGACCGCCCGCCGGTCAAACCGGGACCGTCCTTTGGCGACACCGGCACCGGGATGCTGATGGCCATCAGCATCCTTGCCGCGTTGCGCAAGCGTGACCGCACCGGCAAAGGCCAGCGGCTGCAGGTGGCGATGCAAGATGCGATGATCCACTATATGCGGGTGCCGTTTTCGCGCACCCAGCTGAGCCGCCAGGCGCAGCTGCGCGGCGGCAGCGATCGATCCCAGCCCGGCGGGCTCGTGCCTTCGGCCCTCTATCCGTGCAAGCCGGGCGGACCCAACGACTACGTCTATATCTTTACGAGCCGCGCCAATCCGGAGCACTGGACGCGCCTCTTGAAGGCGATTGGACGCGAAGACCTCGTCGGCGACAAGCGCTACGACACCAATCAGGCCCGCAGCGGGCGCGCGGCCGAGGTCGACGAGATCATCGCCGCCTGGACGCGCCAGCACAGCAAGGAAGAGGCGATGCGGATTATCGGCGAGGCCGGGGTTCCGGCCGGCGCGGTGTTCGACACGCTCGAGCTGATGAACGACGCTTCACTCGCCGAGCGCGGCATCATGCAGACCGTCGAGCACCCGACGACCGGCGCCTACAAGATGCCAGCGTGGCCCGTTCGCTTCGACGGCGCGCCGGGGCGCGTGAAGCCGTCACCGCTCCTCGGCCAGCACAATGCCGAGGTGCTCGGCGGCTGGCTCGGTATCGGCTCCACCGAGGTGGAGGCGTTGCGCGCCGAGGGCATTGTGTAGGGGGGCGTGCTCAGCGCCCCTCGTCAGTCCGATAGCACGAGGCGACGTCGATCTTGTCCATCCCTTCAAGGCTTTCTTGTACGGTACTGTAGATCGTGCAGTGATGGTCTTCGATGGCGATCCGCGCGACCTGGAACACGAATTCTTTGCGACTGCTGCCGAACGTCACGCTGATCGCATCGCCGACCGCGACGCGCGGCGGCAAACGAATGTGGTGGTACTGGTTGCAGGTGCTGGCGACGAACCAATTGCGGCATTTAGTGAGCACACCGGGTCCGCCCGGCGTGACCGCTTCGACAATCGTGGATTGATCAGCCACGGCCGACGCGCACGCCCCGGCGGCGATCAACAAGCCAGTAAACAAGATCCGCAGCGCCATCAGCCTTCGCCGATCGAATGCCGCATGATACACCATCGCTCGGCATCACGGCCTTTTAACCAAAGGAGTACACCGCGATGAAGCTCTATTATGCCCCCGGCGCGTGCTCGATCGGCATCCATGTCTTGCTCGAAGAAATCGGCAAACCCTATCAGCTGGAAGCCGTCAATTTCCGCGACGGCGCGCAGTACCAGCCGCCCTATACCGGCATCAACCCAAAATCTAAGGTACCCACGCTCGAACGCGACGACGGCTCGGTCCTGACCGAATTCCCGGTCATCGCGCGCTGGCTGGCGCTGAAAAATCCGCAAGCCAACCTCATCCCGAGAGACGAGGAGACCGACGCCCGAGCGATGGAGGCGATGGAATATGCGGTCGGCACGATCCACGCGCAGGGCTTCACCCGGCTGTTCCGCACCGAGCGTTTCGCGCCATCCGCATCCGACCACGAAAAGGTCAAGGCGCAAGGCCGCGAACAGATCGAGAAGGGATTCGCGATCGTCGACAAGGCGGTAGCGGGCAAGGACTATCTCGGCGGCAACAATCTCTCGGCCGCCGACGCCGCGCTGTTCTATGTCGAATATTGGGGGGCGAAGCGGCTCGGCATGCAATTGCCCAAGAACTGCGCCGCCCATTTCGAGCGGATGATGGCGCGCCCCGCGGTGCAACGCGCCTTGCAGCAGGAAGGTCTCAACTGAGTTAATCGCGGAGGGAATAGCAAAATGAATCAAAACATCGCACCGCCGAATTGTCTCGCCGGCATCAAGGTTCTCGATCTGACCCAATTCGAAGCCGGAACGACCTGCACCGAGGCACTCGCCTGGATGGGTGCCGACGTCGTCAAAGTGGAACCCCCTAACGGGGAGGCCGGCCGCCGTGGCGTTGCGGACCCGTACTACTTCATGATCTACAGCGCCAACAAACGGTCGATCACCGTCGACCTCAAATCCGAGCGCGGCCTGGCTCTGGTCAAGGACATGGCTAAGCATGCCGATGTCTTCACCGAGAATTTCGGGCCGGGAACGATCGAGAAACTGGGGCTCGGCTATGACGTGATCAGCGCGATCAACCCGCGCATCATCTATGCTCAGGTCAAGGGCTTCGGCGAGGGCAGCCCCTATGAAAAGGGCTTGTGCTTTGATCCGATCGCCCAGGCCGTCGGCGGTGCAATGAGCATCACTGGGGAACCGGGCGGCCGGCCGATCAAGCCCGGGCCGACGATCGGCGACACCGGAACCGGCATGCTGCTGGCGTTCAGCATCGTCAGTGCGCTCTACCAGCGCGCCTCAACGGGCAAAGGGCGGCGGCTGCAGGCGGCGATGCAGGATTCGGTCATGCATTACAGCCGCGGCATGTTTATCAGGCAGGCACAGTCGGGCCAAGCTGCCCCGCGCCGTCCGGCCGGCGGCAATGCCCCCTCCGGCATCTTTCCGTGCAAGCCGGGTGGCCCGAATGATTACGTCTATCTGCTGACCAGCCGGGCCAATCCCGAGCATTGGCCGCGCCTGTTGAAGCTGATCGGGCGCGAAGAGCTGATCGGCGATCCGCGCTACGACAAGGCCTCGGCACGTGTCGAGCGCGAGGCCGAGGTCAACGAGATCATAGCCCAATGGACGCGCCAGCACACCAAGGAAGAGGCGATGGCGCTGATCAGCGGCGCCGGGGTGCCGGCGGGTGCGGTGTTCGACTCGATGGAGCTGACCAACGAGCCGAGCTTCTACGAGCGCGGCATCCTGCAGATCATGCAGCACGGTGACTGGAAGATGCCAATGACAACCTGGCCGGTCCGCTTTGACGGCGCGGTTGCTCCGCTCAAACCGGCACCGCTGCTCGGCGAGCACACGACCGAAGCACTCGGCGATTGGCTCGGGTTGAGCGCCGCCGATGTGGAGGCGTTGCGCCGGGAAGCGGTCGTCTGAAGGCTGGACCAGCACCGTGCGTCCTTCGAGACGGCTGCGTCGCAGCCTCCTCAGGATGAGGAATTTTTCTTAATGCCACAAAAGAATTACCTCATGCTGAGGAGCGCCCTGGGGACGCGTCTCGAAGCGCGCACGACCGCACTGCAGCCATTTCTTCAGAATAGGAACTCTGAGGACGACCATGGCTGAACAAAGGCTTCGCTACCTTTCTGGTTTCGCCAACGAGCATGCCACCGAGGCGCTACCGGGCACCCTCCCCGAGGGCCAGAATGCGCCACAGCGGCCTCCCCGCGGTCTCTACACCGAGCAGATCTCGGGCACGCCGTTCACCGCACCACGCGCCGAGAACCGGCGAACCTGGCTCTATCGCATCCGGCCGTCGGCGATGCACGCGCCATTCCGCCGGATCGACAATGGCCTGATCCGCAGCGCGCCGTTCAACGAGGTGGCGCCGCCCCCAGACCGACTCAGATGGAACCCGCTGCCGTTTCCCGACGAGCCGACCGATTTTGTCGACGGGCTCGTGACGATAGGCGGAAACGGTGATGTCAGCGGCCGGTTTGGCGTCGGGATACATATCTACCGCGCGACCGAGCCGATGCGGTCGCGTGTCTTTTACAACGCCGACGGCGAGCTGTTGATCGTGCCGCAGAGCGGGCGATTGCGGCTGGCGACCGAGCTCGGCCTCGTCGAGGCAAGACCCGGCGAGATCACGGTGATGCCGCGCGGCATCAAATTCCGCGCAGAGCTGCCCGACGGCCGCGCACTCGGCTATGTGTGTGAAAATTATGGAGCGCTGTTCGCGCTGCCCGATCTTGGTCCGATCGGCGCCAACGGCCTCGCCAATCCGCGCGATTTCCGCACGCCGGTCGCCGCATTCCAAGACAACGACGAACGCTGCGAGGTGGTCGCCAAATTCGAGGGCAATCTCTGGGTCACCGAGCTAGACCATTCACCGCTCGATGTCGTCGCCTGGCACGGCAATTACGCCCCGTATGTTTACGATCTGGCGCGCTTCAACACGCTGGGCACGGTCAGCTTCGATCACCCCGATCCGTCGATCTTTACCGTGCTGACCGCGCCGAGCGACACCCCTGGCACCGCCAATTGCGATTTTGTGATCTTCCCGCCGCGCTGGCTCGTCGCGGAGCACACCTTCCGGCCGCCCTGGTTCCACCGTAATTACATGAACGAGTTCATGGGCCTCGTGCACGGCGTTTATGACGCCAAGGCGGAAGGCTTCGCGCCGGGCGGCGCCTCATTGCACAATTGCATGTCCGCGCACGGCCCCGACCGCGCCACGTTCGAGAAAGCCGTCGCGGCTGAACTTGAGCCCCAGAAGATCGAGGACACACTCGCCATCATGTTCGAGACGCGCATGCCCGTTCGCCCCACCCGCTTCGCGCTCGAAACCAACGCCCTGCAGCACGATTACGATGCCTGCTGGGCGGGCTTCGAGAAGCTGTTCAAAAATTGATTCCCACAGAGACACGGAGAATACGGAAATAAGATCTCTCTCGGTGTCCTCTGTGCCTCTGTGGTAGATCTTTATTTTACCGAAGAAAAGTTCGTCGGCTGAAGGATGCTGTTCTCCACTCTGGCAACGATCGCGCCGTTTTTCTCAGTCTCGGCCCGCTTGGTGTGCCATTCGGGATCTGCCTGGAACGCATTCCATTTCTTTTCGCGATCAGCAAGCGATTCCCATTTCAGAAGGTAGTAAAGGGCCTGGTTCGAATCGCCGATCGCGGTAGTCCAGAAGCCGGCCTGCTCGATGCCGTGCCGCTTCCAGATTCCCAACGTGATCGTATCGAAGCGCTTCAGCAGATCCGGAAGGCGCCCTGGCACGCAGTGGTAGATGCGCAGTTCATAGAGCATGTCTTCCTCCGTTACTGTACTGACGAGAAGGTCGTCGGCTGCAGGATCGTATTGGTGATCGAGGCGACGATCTGACCGTTCTTTTCGGTCTCGGCGCGACCGGCGATCCATTCGGGATCGGCCGCAAACCCGGCAAAGCGCTTAGCCCGGTCATCGAGCGATTCCCATTTGAGCATGTAGGTCAGATCCTGGTTCGACGGCCCGATAGCCGTGGTCCAGAACCCGGCCTGCTGGATGCCGTGCTTTTTCCAAAGTGGCAGGGTGAGCGTGTCGAAGCGCTTTATCAGGTCGGGCAGACGCCCAGGCACGCAATGGTAGACGCGCAGCTCATAGATCATCGTGTTTTCTCCTTTTGAGTGCACCGACACCAAAAATCAGTGGAGCCGCGCCTCAGCCCAGGCGGCGGCATCGAGCAACGCCTCGTCGCGGAAGCGTGGACCCACGAGCTGAATGCCGAGCGGCAAGCCGCTGCGGCCGCTTCCGGCCGGCAGAGTCAGACAGGGTGTCCAGGCCAACGTCCAGATCGAGTTGAAGTTGGGCTCCCCTGTCGAGGCCAGTCCCTTTGGTGCCTCACCCGGGGCGCTCGGGGTGAGCAGCACATCGACATCGGCAAAGACATCATCGAGATAGCGGCGGAACGCTTCCGCTGTCTCGATGGCCTCGATATAAGCGGCAACGGGCAGCGTCCGCCCTTGCGCCAGGAGCCCGTCTCGCAGCGCCTCGCTCAACTTGTCACCGTGCTTCTCGTACTCATGGGCGTAATTGCGTGCAGCTTCGAATGCAAAGATCCGGCGGTGCTGGTCGAGAATATTCGCCGGGGTCAGCGTAACATCGCGCACGGTGGCGCCGGCAGAAGCCAGCACTGCGGCAGTATGCTCGAGCAAGGCATGAGTGTCGCCGTCGGCGCTCTCCCACGCTGGCGTGCGGCAAAACCCGATGCGCGGGACGGCGGATGCGCGGTCGAGCCGGTGCGGCTCCTGGGCCAACAGCACGGCGCGCAACAGCGCGACGTCTTCGAGGCTGCGGCAGATGATCCCGAGCGTGTCGAGATTGTGGCACTGCATCTTGACACCGACCCGGCTGAACTCGCCAAAGCTCGGCTTGTAGCCGATGACGCCGCAGAACGCCGCGGGACGGATCGTCGAGCCGCCGGTCTGCGTCCCAAGCGCCAGCGGCACCTGGAAATCGGCGACAGCCGCGGCCGAGCCGCTTGACGATCCGCCGGGTGTGTGCGCGGCATTGTCGGGATGCACCGTCGGGCCAGGATGGCGGTTGGCGAATTCGGTCGTCACCGTCTTGCCGAGGATAACACCGCCCGCGGCGCGGATCAGCGCCACGCAGGCGGCATCGGCAAAAGGCCGGTTGCCGCGACAGATCGGTGAGCCGTGCTCGGTCGGCATATCGACTGTGTCGATGATGTCCTTGACGCCGACCGGCACGCCGGCCAGCCGGCCTTTCCTTCCAGAACGGTCGACGGCCCGCGCCTGAGCAAGCGCCTGATCCGAATCGAGCCAGGCCCACGCCTTGATCTCGCCACCAACGCGCGCCCGCTCGAGGCAGGCGCCGGTCAGCGCCTCGGCGGTCAGTTTACCGGCCGATAGCTGGGCGGCTGCCTCGGAGGCGGTGAGGTGTTCGGGGCCGCTCACGGCCGCCCTCCTTCGGCAAGCCGTTGTTCGACCCATAGCGCGATTGCGAGCAGACGTTCGTCGGTGTGGCGGCGAGCCACCAGCTGCACACCGACCGGCAAGCCGTCCGGCCCTCGACCGGCCGGCAGGGTGAGGCAGGGCATATAGAGCTGAGTCCACAAAGCGTTGAATGCCGCCGATCCGGTATCAGCGAGACCGCGCGGGGCCTGGCCCGCAGCCGGCAGGGTGAGGATCGCGTCGAAGCCCGACGCCCAATTTTGTGCCGCAACCCGCGCCCTTTCCGCATCGCGGCAGGCGGTTCGGAACTGATCGAGTGTGAGCTGGCGGCCGAGCGCGATCTTTTCCTCGCGCAGCCGCGCGCTGAGCAAGGCTTCGTGCCGGTAGAGCTCAGGCATGTGATTGCGCAGGCCCTCGAATGCCCCGAGGATGCCCTGCCTCTCATCGCCGTCGGCTGATTCCGGTGGCGCCTCGGTGTCGCTGACCACAGCGCCCACGGCAGCCAGCCGCTTTGCCGCCGCTTCGAGCACCGCTCGCCCTTCGGGCTGCGCCTCGTCCCAATGCGGGCCGCGGCACAAGCCTAGGCGCGGGCCTGCCTCCGGCATCGCCGGCGGGGCATAGGGGATCGCCATCATTGCCGCGCAGAACAGCGCGATGTCGCCGACCGAGCGCGCCATGATCCCGACCGTGTCGAGAGCCTCGGTATTGATCCGCATGCCGGCGGGCGGGAACAGACCGAAGCTCGGCTTGAACCCGACGACGCCGCAATAGGCTGCCGGGCGGATCACCGAGCCGCCGGTTTGCGTGCCGATCGCCAGCGGCACCATGAAGTCTGCAACCGCTGCGGCCGAGCCGCTCGACGAACCGCCAGGCGAAAAATCAGGATCGTGCGGGTTGGTCGTCGGGCCAGGATGCCGGTTGGCGAACTCGGTCGTCACCGTCTTGCCGAGCAGGACCCCGCCAGCCGCACGAGGCAGCGCCGCGGCGCTGGCATCGCTAGCCGGCCGGCACCCGACATAGATCGGCGAGCCATAGGTCGTCGGCATGTCGGCGGTATCGAAGATGTCCTTGATGCCGAACGGCACACCCTTGAGCAGCGTGTCTTGTTTTGTCCGATCGAACTCGCGCGCCGCGGCGAGCGCAGCCTCGCCAGAGAGATGGCTCCAAGCCCGCACCACCGGCTCGCGCCCAGCGATCCGCTCGAGGCAGCTGCGGACGACGGCTTCGGCGCTCAGCTCGCTGCTTTCGATGAGGCGAACCAGCGTTGTAGCAGGAAGGCGATGTGGTTCGACATTCGGCATGGTAGGCCCGGCCGGCGACAGACCGGTATTTAGCCACAGTGGCGCGCCGTGCGCATTCAAAACCGTGGAACTCTGAACCGGTCGGGGGCAGAGTTGACGCAGCAAACAAGAAATCCGGGAGGAATGACCCATGTCCCAAGTGACAATCGTAACGCAGGATACTCGCCGGCCGGCGGACGAACCGATCTCGCGCCGTATGCTCCTGGCGGCAGGGAGCACCGGGTTGGTCGCCGCCGCGGGATTGGCGGCACGCAGCGCACTTGCTCAAGGTGTCCCGGCGCCCGGCATGCCGGCGGTCCAGGCTCCGGTCCGGCAGGATTGGCTCGACAAACGCCGGGAAGCGATCATCGAGCCCGAGCTGCCGATTATCGACCCCCACCACCATTTGTGGGACCGCCCGAATTATCGTTATCTGTTCCCCGAACTGCTCGCCGATGTTGGCAGCGGTCACAACATCCGCGGCACCTGTTACGAGCAGGCCCGCGAGATGTACCGCGCCGCCGGGCCCGAGGAGCTCAAATCGCTCGGCGAGACCGAGTTCGTGAGCGGCGTCGCGGCGATGAGCGAGTCGGGCAGATACGGGCCGACGCGGTGCATCGCCGGCATCATCGGCTTTGTCGATCTGCAGCTCGGCTCGCGCGCCAAGGGTGTCCTTGAGCAACATGTCACGGTTTCCGACGGCCGCCTCCGGGGCATCCGCAACGGCTCGACCTGGTCGGACGACCCGACCCTGAAGACCTTTACCGCGGGTGCCCCCAAAGGTCTGCTGCTGGACAAGAGCTTTCGCGAGGGGTTTGCGGCACTCGCGCCGCTCGGCCTTGCGTTCGACGGGTGGATGTTTCAAACCCAGCTCGACGACCTCGTCGATCTGGCGCAGGCTTTTCCGCACACGACGATCGTGCTGAACCACGTCGGCGGTCCGCTCGCGATCGGTCCCTACGCCGGCAAGCGCGAGGAGGTGTTCACCGAGTGGCGCGACCGCATTCAGAAGATCGCCGCCCTCCCTAACACCTACGTGAAGCTCGGCGGGCTGGGCATGAAGATGATCGGCTTCACCTTTTACGAAAACCCCGAACCGCCTTCCTCGCAAGATCTGGAGAAGGCGTGGCGGCCCTATATCGAGACCTGCATCGAGGCCTTCAGCCCCCAGCGCGCGATGTTCGAGAGCAATTTCCCGGTGGACAAAGGCACCTGCAGCTATCAGGTCCTGTGGAACGCCTTCAAGCGCATCGCCGCCGGCTATTCCGCCGACGAGAAGACCGCGCTCTTCAGCGGCGCGGCAGCAAAGGCGTATCACCTGACGGTGTGAACCGGTCCCTCTGATAGTACGCGATGACGCGGATCTGACCCCGCGTCAAAACCGTGGCGTTCGCTGCCGCGGCGTTGCAGACTTACGCGCAGATCTTGCGAGGAACCCGATGCAGACACAAGCGCCCAGCCGTCATCTGCCGATCCGCAAGGACTGGCTCGCCGCCACCCAGGAAGCAGCGCTCGAACCCGACCGGCCGATCATCGATCCGCACCACCACCTGTGGGACCGGCCGGGAAACCGCTATCTGCTGCACGACCTGGTCGAGGATTTGAGCAGCGGGCACAATATTCGCGCCACCGTGTTCCTCGAATGCCGCGAGATGTACCGCGCCGAAGGGCCGCCCGAATTGCGCTCGCTCGGCGAGACTACCTTTGTCGCCGGCGTCGCGGCGATGAGCGAGAGCGGCAAATACGGTCCGGCGAGGGCCTGCGCCGGGATCATCGGCAATGTCGATTTTCGTATCGGCAGCCGGGCCAAGGGTATCCTCGAACAGCATATTGTCGCGTCGGGCGGACGGTTCCGCGGCATCCGCAACGGCGCGACCTGGCACCCCGACCCAAGCCTTCGGGTCTTTACTTCGGGCGCCGGCGAAGGGCTCTATCTCGACCGCTCCTGGCGCGAGGGACTTGCTGCGCTGGCGCCGCTCAATCTGTCGTTCGAGGCGTGGATGTTCCACAGCCAGCTCGGCGATTTGATCGATCTCGCTCGCGCCTTCCCGGAAACTAAGATCGTGCTGAACCACATCGGCGGCGCGCTCGGCGTCGGCCCCTATGCCGACCAGCGTAAGGAGGTCTTCGCCGATTGGAGCACGCAGATCGCCAAGCTTGGACAGTTCCCGAATGTCTACATCAAGCTCGGCGGGCTCGGCATGCCGTCGCTCAGTGGTTTCGAGATGGGCCGGCAGGACTCCGCACCCTCCTCGGAGCAGCTGGCGCAGGCTTGGCGGCCCTATCTCGACACTTGCATCGCCGCTTTCGGCCCCGACCGCTCGATGTTCGAGAGCAACTTCCCGGTCGATAAGGGAATGTGCAGCTACGCGAATTTGTGGAACGCGTTCAAACGCGTCGCCGAGAGCTATTCGCAAGACGAAAAGAACGCGCTGTTCCACAACACCGCGCTGAAATTTTACCGTTTGTGGTAGCCGACACGGGAAGAAAGGGAGAAGCGCATGCCGTTACCAAGACAAGAGGTCGATGCCACTACGCCGAAATACTTGCGCGACAAGTATGCGATCGTCGGCGTCGGCGAGACCACCTACACCCGCGGCTCGGGCCGGACGACGCGCGCTTTGGGGACCTGGGCGGTTCGCAATGCGATGCTCGATGCCGGGCTCAAGCCCTCCGACATCGACGGCATGCTGTCCTACCAGGGCGGCGACTCGACCTCGGGGACCTTTATCTCCGGCGATCTCGGGATGCGCCTCAACTTCTACATGGATGTGATGGGCGGCGGCTCGTCGACCGAGGCACTGATCGGCATCGCGATCGGGCTGATCGAGGCCGGATGCTGCAAGACCGTGGCGATCTTCCGCTCAATGAACGGCTATTCGCAGGTGCGCATCGGCGGC
>Ga0306925_10004341_pt1 | contig 12768 bp, 10 predicted proteins | sample flu12Cox44000176_FD_203755 | JGI IMG/M metagenome (GOLD analysis project Ga0306925, IMG submission 203755) | Lab enrichment of tropical soil microbial communities from Luquillo Experimental Forest, Puerto Rico - flux8day.12C.oxic.44.000.176 (v2)... | ecosystem: Environmental > Terrestrial >...
ATGGGCCAATCGTCCCTAAACTTCCGTCCCGGTTTCCGTCGCGGCGGCAGGGTGTTGTTCGCGCTGGCGCTTGCAGCAGTCTCGGGAGTAGCGGCCTCGGGATGCAGCTTCTCAAATCGGGCAGGATCAACGAACAACCAGCGCTCAGTGGCGTGCGCGGACTGTTCTTCGGGGCCGCCGTACTCGCCATCGTCTATGATCCCGCCATAACCAATTTCTGCAGCGTTTGCTTCCAACAAGCTCTCCACGTCGAAGCTTTCCAACTCCGACGGCCTAAGGCGTTCGAAGGTCTCGCTGCCATCGCGGATACACCGGATCGCCGCAGGCAGACGGTTACGGCCTTTGCTGCGTATGTCCCTGCACAATTGCTGCATGGCAAGTTTGGGGAACCCGAACAGTCGCGTCAGCCGAGTGACAGCCTCGGTCGCAGGAAGAGTGAATGGCCACTGGCGCTTATCCCCCTTGGCCTCAATTGGCCCATCGCTGGCCGCGCTCTGCCGGCGAACACGGCCAACGTATTCGCGGCTCACGCCGATCGCCTTTGCGATAGCGTTGTTTGACTTTTCCGGGTTGGCCTTGATGGCCGCTTTGATGCGGGCGCGCGCGCTAGGGGCGTTACCTTTCATAGTCAGCGCCCGCTGATCGGAACGACAGTGGCGTCAGCGGGCGACGGCTCGTGCAGCAGCGCCACGCGCGAGACTTCGTCGCTGTGCTCGGTGATGAGGGTCGAGTAGTTGCGCTCGATCTGCGAAATGCTCGTGTTGTGCAGACTTGCGATGACGCGAATCGGAATGTTCCGCAACAACATCCCGACGATGTTGGAGTGTCGCAGTGCGTACAAGGTCACCCTGTCGGCATCCTCGCCGATGCTAGTGACGATCGCGCGGATGTCGCTTCGGTAGCGATTGCTCGGGTCATCTCCCCAGGAACTGCCGTCGGCGCGCACGAGCAGGAGCGCGTCGGGCGCACGGCCCACGACTGCCCGCTTCAACTTGTTCGCCAGCGCTGGTGTGATTGGCACGCTATACCGCTCTAATCGCTTCTGACTTCGATTGCGGCCGCCGCCCTTGCCTGACTTCGGCATCATCAACTTCGGCTTCGAGGGATGATGGTGCAGATCCTCGACGCGCAGGCGCACGACTTGCGAGGGTCGCGCGCCGGTCACCGCCAAGGTCTCGACCAACAGGCCGAGCGCGTGATCGCGGGCATGGGCGGCGGCGACGAAGGCGTGGACCTGGGCGGCGGGCAAGATCACGTTGCGGGCGCGCTGCGCATCCGGCAAACCGGCGAGGCCAGTCTCCCATGCGTCGCGATTTTGAATGCGCCGGGGGTCATGCTGCCGAGCCAATTCCAGCGCGGCGCACAGGGCGTTGCAAAGGCGATTGATCGTGGCGGGCGCGATCTTGGCGAGCAGGCCGTCGCGCCACCGCTTAAGCTCTTTTGCGGTGAGCAACTGGACCGGCCTGGCCAGCAGCGCGCCGGTCAAGTGCGCTTGCGGCCAGCGCGCGTTGTAGACGTCGGCACCGCGCGCCGCGAGATCGGCGGCATAGTCATCGAGGGCGCCGGCGACCGTGATCGGCGCGCTCTCGGGTGTGTCGGCGGTGCCGCGCGCAAGCTTCTTTGCCTGGTCTTGCGCCGCGAAGAACGTCAGCACCGTGCGACCGTCGCTCTCCTCGAAGTCGTCGGCATCGGAGAAGACTTTGGTCCAGTATTGGCCATGACCATCGGATGCCTTGACGATCCAGCGCCCATCGGTCCTGTTGCGGCGATAGAGCAGCATCACGCCACGCGCGAGCGACGGGCCGGTATAGGGCTTACGGCGGACCGTGAGTTTCAGCCGAGCACTGCGGCTCTCTAGAGTGCTGTTGCGGACCTTGCGTGCCATTGGTGGGTGTCCAGGAAAGTGTCCCGATGATGTGCGTGGAAGCATATGGAAGTGTATATCACCCGTATGGATATCTTTCCATGCGATCAAAGGGGTTAGCGGGAGCTGTATAGAAGTGTATGGAAGCCTATGGAAGGCGAATGTCCCCTATCGCGGCACCGCGCAGGCCGTGAACGATCTCGTCGCGGGTAACGTCGACATGCTGTTCTTCCAGTTGGACTCGGTGCGCGAGCAATACCGCGCGAACAAGGTCAAGATGCTGGCGGTGACGACGGCGACGCGCATCGCCTCGGTGCCCGAGGTGCCGACCATGGAGGAGGCCGGCGTCAAGGATTTTCGCTCCGACAGTTGGAACGCGCTCGCCGCGCCGCCGAAGACGCCGGCGGCGATCGTCGCCAAGCTCAACGACGCCATCAACGCCGTGCTCAAAGAGCCCGAGACCGCGGAGCACTTGCGCAGCATGAACATGACCCCGGTCGGCGGCACGCCGGACGCGGCGAAAAACTTCATCCGGCAGGAGACCGAGCGCTGGGGCGAGGTGATTCGCGCCGCGAAGATCAGCCTGGATTAGCGCCGCGGCGCTTCATCACGTCACGACAGGACATCTGCAATCAGGCGTTGCACAACCGAAAATCCACTCTTTTCATTGTTAATATCAATCGAAAACAATGGCTGGAACCGCCTGTCGCGGCCGGGACAGCCGCAGGTTGCACTCCAACACTCCCCCCGGCGGTGGCGGCGCACAGCAATAGTGCGTGGCACATCTCGTTCATCCATTCAGCTTGGAAGATTCGTATCGCGTCTGTCGAGTCAAAAATGACGGAACGCCGCGATCTCATTTCCCCCGGAAATCGGCGCCGCCGCGCCACTCCATCGCCGCCGCCCACGCCGCAATCGATGCGAGCACGAGCGAAATCAGCGCGTTGTAGCCCGCAAGCGAGAGACCGAGGAAGCGCCAGGCGGCCTCATCGCAGCGCACCACGTTGAATGACTCGAGCTTGCTCAGCAGCCCGCCCGCCGAGCCGAGATCGCCGAGCGTGCCCGTGCATTCCTGCGGGCCCGCCCACCATTTCCATTCGATGCCGGAATGATAGACGCCGAGGCCGGCGTTCCAGAGCATGCCCAGCGCGATGGCGACGAGCGCGGCGAACAGCACCTTGCGCGAGGCGCCGACGTGATCGCCGACGAGCACCATCAGCGCGAGCGGGATCGCGAAGTAATAGGCGTAGCGCTGCTCGAGGCAGAGCGGGCATGGCTGCAGGCCGAGCCCGTATTGCAAGATCAAGGCGCCCAGGATGGTCGCCGCCCCGACCGCCGCGATCGCGATCGTCGCCGACGCCACCGGCCGCGACCGGATCATGCTGACCGTCATCTCACTCATGCCATCTCGCTCATGCCGACGCCGCCTGCTCCCGCTCGACGTTGTGCCCCATCGATCTCTGCCCCATATAACGATGCAAAGGCGGCAATGGTATGGGGCCGTTGACCCCTTGCGCTTCGCCGCTATGATCGCGCCGGTCAAGCCCCTGTGGCGGAATTGGTAGACGCGCCTGACTCAAAATCAGGTGGTGGCAACATCGTGCTGGTTCGAGTCCGGCCAGGGGCACCAAGCATTTGCGGCGGCTAGACGGGGCATTTGTGCGATATCCTATCGGCTGTCGTTCCCAACATGAGAGGGAGTGTCAGATGGCCGGACCAATCGTGTTCGCCGTCCCTTCACTTATTGTGTTCGCATTCTTGGCTGCCGCTCCAGGTGCGTTTGCGCAAGCAACAAAGACCGAGAAGGAGCGGTTGGTTGGAAGCTGGGCGGAAGTCTCGATCACAGCAGGCGGCGGTGGTAGTGAGGCGCAGCCCTTTGGCCCAAATCCCAACGGTATGATGATGGTCGACGCGGGCGGTCACATATCGCTGACGACGTTGCGCTCCGACCTTCCTAAATTCCAATCAAACAATCGCATTACGGGCACAGCAGACGAGAACAAGGCTATCGTCCAAGGCAGCATTGCATATTTCGGAACCTACGTTGTCGATGAAGCTACACATGAGATTACGATCACAATAAAGGGAAGCACCTTCCCGAATTTCGATGGCACAATACAGAGGCGATTGCTGTCATTCAGAGGTGATGACGAGTTCACCTTTACCGTTCCTAATCCATCAGGAGGCGGCCCAACTACAACAGTAGTTTTCCGTCGTGCGAAATAGCCTAGCGGGGGCCACTTTGGGGTGTGCCAAGCCTTAGCTAGTCGCTGATTGCCAAGTGGGCTATTGGGCGGCCGCGCCTCGGGCGCGGTCGCGCTCTATCTCGCGACCAAGCGACCGCTCGACCGGGCCCACGGACGGTCTCGGCCCATTGGGGTCACGATCGCTCCGCCAAGAACAAAATCAGGTGGTGGCAACATCGTGCTGGTTCGAGTCCGGCCGGGGGCACCAAGTCTTGCAATTTTGAGAAGCAAGCGGCGCGGCAGCATATTGTGCCGGAGCGACGCCAGTCGACGGAATACGGCTCCATGCTGTGCAGGTCCTTTGGATCAAAAAATTTCTGCGCCCAATTGTCGATACAACGCCAGGACGCGTTTGCTTCGCGAATTTTCTTGATGTCAGATAAGATTGTTGCCGGATCGAACGAACTCGGTCCTCGCAGAAAGGTCACGGGAGGAACGTCATGTTTCGGTGGAAAATAAAGGCTGCGACGACGGCGCTGGCTGCGCTGCTAGTCGCTGCGGCGGTATCGCTGCCGCTCTGCGCGCGCGAACTCCAACCGCTCGCCACGGCAGCGCCTGAACAGGTGGGCATGTCGGGGGAGCGCCTTGGGCGCATCACCACCATGCTCAAAAAAGAGATTGCCGACGGCAAGTTGCCGGGCGTGGTGGTCATGGTCGCCCGCAAGGGGAAGATCGTCTATTCGGACGCCATCGGCTTCCAAGACAAGGGCGCAAACACGCCCATGAGGCTCGATTCGATCTTCCGCATCTACTCGATGACCAAGCCGCTTGCCTCGGTGGCGGCGATGACGCTGGTCGAAGATGGCGTCATCCAGCTCACCGATCCCGTCTCCAAGTTCCTGCCGGCGTTCAAAGACATGCAGGTGAGCGTGGCCACCGCCGGCGCCGACGGCAAGACCACCTATGCGAATGTGCCGGCGGCCAGACCGATCATCGTGCAGGATCTTCTGCGCCATAGCGCCGGTCTCGCCTATGCGGAGATCACCAAGAACGAGCCGGTGAAGGCGGCCTACGTCGAGGCCAAGTTCTCTCAGCCGGGCGTCCATGAATACGACTCCCGCGGCATGACGCCGGCCGAGCAAGTCGCGCGCATCGCCAAGGCGCCGCTCATTCACCAGCCCGGCACGACGTGGGAGTACAGCATGGCCGTCGATATTCTCGGCCGGGTCGTGGAGGCGGCGTCGGGCAAGCGGCTTGCCGTCGTCCTGGATGAGCGGTTGTTCAAGCCGCTCAAGATGGCGGACTCGAGTTTTTGGCTGCCGTCGGAAAAGATGTCGCGCCTGGCGCAGCCGCTGCCGGTCGATCCGGCCTCGGGCCAGAAGATCAGCGTGCTCGACGTCTCGGCAGAGCCGATGAACGATTCCGCTGGCGCGGGCGCGCTTTCGACCGCCAACGATTACTTGCGGTTCTCACAAATGCTGCTGAACGGCGGCGAGCTCGACGGCGCGCGCGTGGTGAGCCGCTCCACTGTCAAACTGATGACGTCGGACCATCTTGGCACGCGCATCGCAGCGCCGTTCCAACCGGGTGAGCTTCTGCTGGGAACGCCCGGCTATACGTTCGGGCTTGGCTTTGCCGTGCGCCAAGGCGACGGGGTTGCCGGCGTGGCGGGCTCGGCGGGCGAATTCATGTGGGCCGGCTACGCCGGCACTTATTTTTGGGTCGATCCGAAGGAAGAGATCGTCGGCGTCTACATGAGCCAGGCTCCGAGCCCGATTCGCGCGTATTACCGCAAGATGTTCAAAGGGCTCGTCTATCAGGCGCTCGTGGACTGAAAGCCAGTCGCATTGCAAACATGCGAGGCCGTGGCCTCTCGCGGCCTCGCTCTTCAACACTCGAAGGCTCGGGAGCTCTCCTCGCAACCTCGAGAGCGCCACAGCACTCGGATTGCCGGGTGACGTAACCGCTCTGACGTCTGCCGGCTCGGTTAAGTGGAGACAGCATGCGCACCAAAATCGAGGCGGCGTGGATCGTGGGCCATGAGCGCGGGCATCACACCCTCATTCGCGACGGAGAACTCGTGTTCGAGGGCAACAGGATCCTCCACGTCGGCAAAACATTCGAAGGCACGGTCGACAGGGTCATCGATGCTAAGGGCAAGCTGCTTTCGCCCGGCTTCATCGACACCCACGTCCATTCCGGCCACCGCGCCTCGCATCGGCTGATCACCGATACCGGGCGGCCGATGTATTACGGTCAGCCGTTTCTGGAAATTTCCGTTCCCAAGGAAGGCAAGGTCGTCAAGGGCGACCCACGCTACCTCAAGCACGGCGATGCCGGCTCGGCGGCCGCCTTCGAGCTCAACGCCGCATTCACCGTGGCCGAGCTCCTGCGCAACGGGGTGACGACCTTCATCGAATACGGCAGCCAGCTCAGCGTGCAGGATGCGCTGCTGGCCGAGGTCGTGCGCCTCGGCAGCCGCGCCTATCTGGCGCCGGGCTACGACTGCGGCCGCTGGGTCGCGGACGAGAGCGGGCGGCTCAAACGCGTGCGCAACGACGCGCTCGGCCGCGAGGGCCTCAAAACCGCGTTGGCATGGATCGAAAAGAACGATGGCGCGGCCGACGGCCGCGTGCGCGGCATTCTGGTGCCGCGCGAGGTCGAGACGTCGAGCGTCGAGCTGCTGCAAGACACGCTGCGCGCCGCGGATGAGCGCAAGCTGCCGATGGCAACCCACGCCGCCTACAGCGTCATCGAGTTCTACGAGGTCGTCAAAGAGCATATGAAGACGCCGATCGAGCTGCTGGATCACCTCGGCATGCTCCGTCCCACTCTCAATGTCGGGCACGGCAACTTCATCTCGGACAACCCCAACCTCAATTATGCGGCGCACCGCGATCTCGAGCTCATGGGCCGCGCCGGAGTGAGCGTGTCGCACTGTCCGATCAACATCGTTCGGCGCGCGCGCACGCTCGACAACTGGCAGCGCTATCAGCAGGCGGGCGTCAACCTGTGTCTCGGTTCCGATACCTATCCGCGCGACATGATCATGAACATGCGCACCGCGTCCTACCTCGGCAAAATTATGAGCCACACGTATCTCGCCGCGACATCGGCGGACGTGTTCCGCGCCGCGACTCTCGGCGGGGCGATCTCGGTCGGCCGCGACGATATCGGACGCCTTGCACCCGGCGCGCTTGCCGACATCATCATCGTCGATCTGTCGGGGCGCAACACGCTGCGTTACGGACCGGTGCGCGATCCCGTCAAAAGCGTCGTGGAGTGCGGCGTCGGCGACGACGTCGATACCGTCATCATCGACGGCAAGGTGGTGATGGAGGGCGCCGTCATTCCCGGCGTCGATTTCGCCAAGTTGCGCGCGCAGGCCCAGGCGGCAGCCGAGCAGATCTGGGACACGCTCGCGCATTGGGACACGCTCGGCCGCACGCACGAACAGGCCTGCCCCTGGTCCTATCCGACCGCCAAATAGGGAGCGATCATCTGCCGTTGCAAGCACGACAGTTCGGAGACGACCATCCTTGGTCGGATCAGCTGTTCATGATTTTCGGCTTGGGCAACGGCGGCGCGGCGCGGATGAGATCGCGGCCGGGGTAGTCGCGCCGGCAGTAGGCCGCGATCTCCTTGACGAAGTGCTCGGCATACGGAGCCAAGAACCGCTGCGGATCCCACGCTATTATCGCCCACCTTCCGACCGATGCCCGGTGATGGACCAGCGGCATGGCACGAACAGCGCCACGCGGCAGCTGTGCATTGGAGGGAACGATCGCGATGCCGTAACCAGTTGCGGCCAATGCGATGAGCGTATGCGGGGCGGCGCTTTCCAACAGCACGCGTGGCTGAATGTGAGCAATGCTGCAAGCAGCATCGAACCACTCGCGCGATCCAAAGTCGCGCCGCAGCAGCAGCAATGGCTCCTCGGCCAGCTCGGCGATCTCCAGCGTGGCGCGGCGCCCCAGCCGGTGCGTCGGCGGCAGCGCCGCGAGCACGTGCATCGGATAGAGCAGTCTGCTCGCAAAGCGCCCGCTCGCGGGAGTAAACGCCAGATGAACATCGCCGCGTTCGAGGCGGGAGGGCAGACGAACGCCACCGTCCTCCACGAGATGGACCTCAACCGCCGGGTGGCGGCGCCGGTACTGGGTCAGAAAATTCGCCAGCATGTTCTCGATAACCTGTGGCGTGGCACCGACCCGAAGTATTCCGGTCTCGCCCGCCTTGAGCAGGCGCGCGCGCTCGCCGAGCGAATCGGCCTCCGTCAATAGGCGGCGGCCGCGCCGCAGCAGGTCTTCACCCTCCGACGTCAGCCGGACGCGCCGACCGAGGCGGTCGAACAGCGGCACGCCCAATTCGGTTTCCAGCGCGCGAATCTGTCGGGAAAGCGCCGGCTGGCTCAGATTCATTCGATTGGCAGCGCGGGCAAAGCCGCCGGCATCGGCAATGCTGACGAAGGCGCGCAGGTGGCGAAGATTCATGCCGCGCACGATAACAATTTTGCATCGATAAGGGAACGATAAATGCATTGGACACATGAGCCACGAGGCCCCTATCGTTTTTCGCCGTCCGAACCGAGGGAAGCGCCATGGCCCGCATTCGCACGTCTCACGTTCTCTGCGCGTGGGTGCTTATAGGACTGCTCTTTCAACCGACCGCGCGAGCGCAGGAAGAAAAGCTCGGCGACGTCAATTTCCCGATCTCATGCAGCGCTAGCGCGCAGACGCGGTTCAACCGCGCGGTCGCGATGCTGCATTCATTTTTCTTCCCCGAGACTATGAAGGCGTTTACCGCCATCACGAGGCAGGAGCCGTCATGTGCCATGGCATATTGGGGCGTTGCCATCAGTCAGCGTCCCAATCCGCTGGTCGCTCCGTTCCCAGCGGAGCTGATGAGGAACGGCTGGGAGGCGATCGAAGCGGGACGCGCGGCCGGCGCAAAGACCCAGCGCGAGAAGGACTGGATCGAGGCGCTGGCTGTCTTCTTCAAGGATTACGACAAGATCGATTTGCGCACCCGCACGCTAGCCTACGAAGCAGCGATGGCGCGGCTGACCACCAATTATCCGGACGACAATGAGGCGGCCATTTTCTACGCGCTCGCGCTCAACGAGGCGGTGGACCTCAGCGACAAGACGTACGCCAAACAGTTCAAGGCGGCCTCCATCCTGCAAGCCCTCGAAGCAAAGCTGCCCAACCATCCGGGCATACCGCACTACATCATCCACAGTTACGACTTCGCAGCCATTTGCCAGCAGGGTTTGCCGGCCGCGCGGCGCTACGCCGAGCTCGCGCCGACCGCGCCGCATGCGCTTCACATGCCCTCGCACACCTTCTCGATGCTGGGAATGTGGGACGAGTCCATCGCGGCGAACATAAAGACGATCGCGGCGAGCCAGGACTACGCCGCGAAGAACAAGCTTGATGGAATATATGCTGCCGTCCCGCACTCGTACGACTTCATGCAGTATGCGTATTTGCAGTTAGGTCAGGATGACAAAGCGCGAGCACTGATGGCCGAGGCTGGCGCGATCAACAAAGTGTTTAGGCCCATCCTCGGCAGCGAGACTGGATTGGCCGCGGTGCCCGCGCGCTACATGCTGGAGCGGCAGGATTGGCGCGGCGCGGCGGGCCTGCAGGTTCCGGCCGTGGTCAATGCGCCACCAGCCCGGGCCATCATCTACTTCGCGCGGGCGCTGGGCGCGGCGCGCAGCGGCGACCTTGCCGCTGCGCAAACCGACATCGGCAAATTGCAGGAGCTCAAGGCGGCGCTCGAGAAGGCGAGCCAGCCTTACTGGGCCGGCCAGGTCGGCGTACAGATCCTCGCCGCACAAGCGTGGCTTGCACATGGTCAGGGAGACGGGGCGGAAGCAGTCAAGTTGATGCGCGCGGCGGCCGACCTCGAAGATAGCAGCGAGAAGCATGTCGCGATGGAGAACCGCTTGTATCCCATGCGCGAGCTGCTCGCCGACCTTCTCATGGAGCAAAACCAACCGGCGGCAGCGCTGGCGGAGTACGAAACGTCACTGAAGAACGCGCCTCAACGCCTGCGGGGCTTCTACGGCGCCGCAAGAGCCGCTGCGGCCACCGGCGACAAGGAGAAGTCCGCGGTTTATTTCGGGAGCTTGGTACGGCTAACGCGCAATGCCGATAGCGATCGATCCGAGAGCCGCGAGGCGAAACATTTTATGGCCAGGTGAGCGTAACCAACGGGCCACCGGCACTGCCGGACCGATCGGGAAATGTTCTAGCAAACAGCGGCGATCACGTGTGCCCTGATGCGGCCTTCGATGGGGCCCGTTCCAAATCGACGCTCGAGCGCCTCAGCCGCTGTTTTCGTGGCATCTGCCAGGCGCGAAGCATCCCGCGCCTCGATTTCGTTCCGCAACGGAGTTCCTTCACAGTAGGCGATGGCGGGCTCGCGCGGCGAGGCGGCGCGGCTTTTGCCCTCGACCGTCGCGATTGAAATCTCTTTAAATCCTGCCGCCGTCAGTTCCGCGCGGATCTTTTCCACGTCGTGATAGCCGTGCGGGATGCGGGCCATGAAGCGAGGCGGATCCTGCGGAAACAGCGTCGCCAGCGATTGCGTGACGGCATCGGCAAACTCGTTTTCGGAGATTTTGTCCCACACATTGAAAAAGAAATGGCCGCCGCGTTTGAGGACACGCCGCGCCTCCCGATAACCCTGCCCCTTGTCGGGAAAGAACATCGCGCCGAACTGGCAGGCGACGACGTCAAAGCTTCGATCCTCGAACGGCAGCGCGAGCGCATCAGCCTGTCGCCACGTGATCCGGCCATCATGCGACTGCCTTTGCGCATGATTGAGCATCGGCTCATTGAGGTCGGTGGCCACGATGCGCGCTTGCGCAGGAAGCCGCGATGCGATCGCTCGCGTCAGGACCCCGGTTCCCGCGGCCGTTTCCAGTACCTCCCGCGGTTCAACCCTGGCGAGCCGCTCGGCGAGGTCACGCGCGTACGACTCGAAGATGAGGGGAACCAAGAACCGATCGTAAGTTTCAGGGATCGATCCCGCGAATACCTTGTCGGTCGCCGCCATGGCGCTGCTCCGTCACATGGCCCTCGCAGGCTCGGCGCTCGTATACAAGTCGAGACGTTGGGCGGCAAGAATTGACAACCCGCCGGGAGGGCGCAAACGTTCGCTCGCAAAGAGGGGGCCGCCATGTCGCTGAGCGCCAAGAGCCGGGAGAAGTTGGCGGCGGTGTCCACCGCCACGCTCACCACGGTGCTGTTCAAGCGCGGCTTTCGCAACACCTTCATCCAGGGCATCCATCGCCTCAATCCCGGCGGGCCGGCGATGGTCGGGCCGGCCTACACGCTGCGCTACATTCCGGCGCGAGAAGACCTCGATCATCTCCGCGTGTTCGAAGACCGCGGCCATCCCCAGCGCAAGGGCGTGGAAGAATGTCCGCCCGGCCATGTCTTCGTGATCGACAGCCGCCGCAACGCGGCGGCGGCCTCCGCCGGCGGGATTCTGGTCACGCGGCTGTGGAAGCGCGGCGCAGCCGGCTTCGTCACCGACGGCGGCTTGCGCGACTCGCCGCAGATCGCGCGCATGCCCTTTCCCGCCTATCACGCCGCGGCGGCAGCGCCGACCAACCTGATCAAGCATCACGCCGTCGACCTCAACGTGCCGATCGCCTGCGGCGAGGTGCCGATCTATCCCGGCGACATCGTGGTCGGCGACGACGAGGGCGTCGCGGTGATCCCCCAGCACATCGCCGAGGAGGTGGCGGAGGAGGCGTTCGAGCAAACGGCGTTCGAGGATTTCGTGCAGGAGAAGGTGGCGGAAGGCCGCTCGATCTTCGGTATCTATCCTCCGGGCGCGGAGGCGCGCGAGGAGTTCAAGCGCTGGCGCGCGGCCAACGGCCGCTGAGCGCTGCGTTGTCGCCGACCGTTACGGGGGACGCCGCGGTTACACAACGGAAGGAGAATGTGATGAAGCATCTCGCAGGACTGGCATTGTCGCTCGGCATCGCGTTGGCGCCGAACATGCTGCGAGCGCAGGATGCATGGCCGACCCGGCCCATCACGTTCGTCGTGCCCTATGGAGCGGGCGGGTATACGGACTTGGTTGGCCGGCTGACTGCGCGTTACGTCGAGAAAGCCTTGGGCAAGCCGGTGATCGTGGACAACCGCGCGGGCGCCGGCGGCATCGTGGGGACGCAAGCGGTCGCGAACGCGGCAGCCGACGGCTATATGTTCTGCGTCTGCAGCATCGGCGCCATCTCGACCGCGCCCTTCGATCCGAACCAGAAGGTGAGCTACGATCCATTGCGGGACCTCGCGCCCGTCGGCGTCGTCAGCTCGATCGCGCAGGTGGTCATCGTCAGGAAGGACCTGCCGGTGAAGACCTTGGCCGAGCTCGTGTCCACTGCCAAGGCTAGTCCCGGTAAGCTCAACTACGGTTCCAGCGGCGCCGGCGGCCTGACCCACTACTCGGTCGAGCTGTTCCAGGCCCGCACTGGCATCAAGGTGGTGCACATCCCGTTCAAGAGCGGCGGGCTCTCGACGGCCGCGGTGCTTTCCGGCGAGGTTGACTTCTCCTTCGCCAACATGACTGACGGTCTGCCGCAGGTGAAAGCCGGATCGGTGCGCGGTCTAGCCGTGACTTCGCTCAAACGCAGCCCCTACTTGCCCGATCTTCCCACTGTGAATGAGACAGTCCCCGATTTTGTTGTGGAGACGTGGA
>Ga0306925_10004343_pt1 | contig 12766 bp, 12 predicted proteins | sample flu12Cox44000176_FD_203755 | JGI IMG/M metagenome (GOLD analysis project Ga0306925, IMG submission 203755) | Lab enrichment of tropical soil microbial communities from Luquillo Experimental Forest, Puerto Rico - flux8day.12C.oxic.44.000.176 (v2)... | ecosystem: Environmental > Terrestrial >...
CTCGCTCGGCGAAATGCTCTCGCAAGGCAAGGCCAACATTCAGGCGCCGTGGCTCGGCATCTCGGGCTTCCTCACCGTCGCGACCATGCTCTCACTCTTGATCTTCATCGGCGAAGCCGTGCGCGACGCCTTCGACCCGCGCAAGACGTTCGGGTGAGCGATGGAGGCAACCTACCAAAAGCTGCTCGAGGTCGAGAACCTTTCCGTCGCGTTCCGGCAGGGTCAGCGCGTGACGCTCGCGGTCGATCGCGTCTCTTTCGAGATCAAGAAGGGTGAGACCGTCGCGCTGGTCGGCGAATCGGGCTCGGGCAAGTCGGTCACGGCGTTATCGGTGCTGAAGCTTCTGCCTTACCCGGCGGCGCACCATCCCTCCGGCTCGATCCGCTTCAAGGGCCAGGACCATCTGCACCTCTCGGAGGCCGAGATCCGCCGCGTGCGCGGCAACGACATCACCATCATTTTCCAGGAGCCGATGACCTCGCTCAATCCGCTGCACACCATCGAGAAGCAGATCGGCGAGATCCTGTTGTTGCACCGGGGCCTCACCGGGCAGGCGGCGCGCGCGCGTACGATCGAGCTCCTCGTCCAGGTCGGCATTCCCGACCCCGAGACCCGGCTCAAGAGCTATCCGCACCAGCTCTCCGGCGGCCAGCGCCAGCGCGTGATGATCGCCATGGCGCTCGCCAACGAGCCCGACCTGCTGATCGCCGACGAACCGACCACGGCGCTCGACGTGACCGTGCAGGCGCAAATTCTCAACCTGCTGAAAGAGCTGCAGCGGCGGCTGGGCATGGCGATGCTGTTCATCACCCATGACCTCGGCATCGTGCGCAAGCTCGCCGACCGGGTGTGCGTGATGAAGGCGGGCAAGATCGTCGAGCAGGGGCCGGTCGAACGCGTCTTTACCGCGCCCCAGCATCCCTACACCCGCGCGCTGCTCGCCGCCGAGCCCAAGCCCGATCCGGCGCCGATGTGCGCCGGCGCCCCGGTCGTGATCGAGACCAAGGATCTCAAGGTCTGGTTTCCCATCAAGCGCGGCGTCATGCGCCGCGCCGTCGGCTACATCAAGGCGGTCGATGGCGTCAGCATCGCGATCCACCAAGGCGAGACCTTGGGGGTGGTCGGCGAATCGGGCTCGGGCAAGACCACGCTGGGCTTGGCCATTCTGCGGCTCATCTCGTCGGACGGGCCGATCGTATTTTTCGGCAGCACGATCGCCGGACTGACGTTCAAAAAAATGCGGCCGTTCCGCCACCACATGCAGATCGTGTTCCAGGATCCTTACGGCTCGCTCTCGCCACGCATGTCGGTCTCCGACATCATCGAGGAAGGCTTGTGGGTGCATCACCCCAAGCTGAGCAAAGCGGAGCGCGAGGCGCGCGTGATCCGCGCGCTGCAGGACGTCGGACTCGATCCCGACACGCGGTTTCGCTACCCGCACGAATTTTCCGGCGGTCAACGCCAGCGCATCGCGGTCGCCCGCGCCATCGTGCTGGAGCCGACCTTCGTCGTGCTCGACGAGCCCACGAGCGCGCTCGACATGCTCATCCAGGCGCAGATCGTCGAGCTTTTGCGCACGCTGCAGAAGCGGCGCAATCTCACCTACATGTTCATCTCGCACGATCTCAGGGTGGTCGCCGCGCTCTCCTGCCGGCTCCTCGTCATGCGTCACGGCAAGGTGGTGGAGGAGGGACCCGCGGCCGAGGTTTTTGCCCGACCCAAGAGCGAGTATACGCGCGCGCTGCTCGCCGCCGCCTTCAACCTGGAGACGGCGCCGGAGGGCGTGGTCGCGCAGTAATACGAACGGGCCGCAAACTCGGTGCGCTCCCTCTCCCCACTTGGGGAGAGGGGTGGGGTGAGGGGGTTACCGGCGAAGCCGATGGATCCGAATCCCCACCGCGCGCTCCGTCCCCCACTTGCGGGCTGCGACATCCACCCATCTTGTGAGTCATCTTCAGAGCCGAAGGGTGAAGTTATGATCCGAACGCCGGTATGTGACCTCTTGCAGATAGAGCACCCCATCGCGCTTGGCGGCATGGGTTCGGTGTACGCGCCGCAACTCGTGGCCGCCGTGTCCGGCGCGGGCGGTCTGGGCGCCATGGGCTGCCATTATTTGACGCCCGAGCAGGTTCATGCCGGGACGGCCGCGGTTCGCGAACTCACAAATCGGCCGTTTGCCTTGAACTTCCTGTTGTTCGATATCGAGGACGATTCCTTCGCATCGGCGGTCGCGCTGCGGCCCGCCGTGATCGCCTTTGCCTGGCCGTGGCCGGAGCAGGACGTCAAGCCGTATGTGGAGCGCGCCCACGCCGCCGGCTGCAAGGTCACGTTCATGGCGGGCGGCGTCCCCGAGGCCGTGCGAGCCGCGCGGGCCGGGGCCGACGTGATCATTGCGCAAGGCACGGAGGGCGGGGGGCATGTCGGCTGGCAAACGACCATGACGCTCGTGCCGATGGTGGTCGACGCCGTCGCTCCCATTCCGGTGCTCGCCGCGGGCGGAATTGCCGACGGGCGGGGACTGGCGGCGGCAATCATGCTCGGCGCCGACGGCGTACTGCTTGGAACCAGGTTCCTGGCCAGCCGGGAATCGTCGCTGCATGCCAATTTCAAGCAGGCCATCCTGGAGAGCGACGGGCACGACACGCTGCTCTCCGAAATACCGGATATCGCGGCCGGGCTGGTCTGGCCCGGGGCGATGTCACGCTCGCGGCGCAACCGCTTCATCGAGCGATGGGCGGGACGGGAATGGACATTGCGTCAACGCCGAGCGCAAGCAAAGGCGGCATTGCAAGCGGCGCGCAAGAGTGGCGACGTCGAGGAAGCCGTCCTGTCGATGGGGCAAGATGCCGGGCTCATTCACGATATCGTGCCCGCGGCCGAGATCGTCGGCCGGATCGCCGAAGATGCCGAACGCATATTGACCGACAGGGTTACGCGGTTCATCAGAAAGTCCTAGCGAACAGGAGGCATGCGATGTCAGGGAATTGGATCAAGATCCGCTCGAGCGAGGGCGGCGACTTCGATTGCTATTTGAACGTTCCCAAGATCGACAGCCAGGTTCCGGCGGTTGTGCTTGCTTGCGCGGTTCACGGCGTCGATGCCGATATCGTCGCGATCGCCGACGAGTTCGCCGCCCATGACGTCATCGCGGCCGCGCCCGACCTGTTCTGGCGCACGGTTCCGGGCCCGCTCTCCCATGACGATGGACGCGCCCAGCAGCGTTCGCAGCCGCGGCTCGAAAAGATCAAACAGGGCGAGGCCGATATGGCCGATACGCTGGCGCGGCTCGGCGAAGTGCCGCAATTCAACGGCAGCGCGGTGGCGATGGGCTTCTGCTATGGCGGCCCCTACGCCATCCTCGGGCCGAAACGCCTCGGCTATGCTGCCGGCGTTTCCTGCCACGGCACCCAGATGCTCGATTACCTGCGCGAAGTCGAGGACGTCCGCGCGCCCGTTTGCATCCTATGGGGCGATCGGGACCACCGCGCGCCGGAGGACGTATTGAGCGCTTATCGCGCGCTGGCATCAAGACAGAACAATGTGGAGCTGCATATCTTCCCGGGCGTGCAGCACGGTTACATGATGCAGGCAATGCCCAAGGCCTACGACGCGCGGGCGCGCGAGTTTTCCATGCAACGCGCAATGGCGGTTGTTGACGGTTTTCGTGCAAGGGATGTGCGGAAAGCCCTGCGCGAGGCTTCGTGACAGGCCGCGCGCGGAGCCGGGGGAGGTTTGCGCTATTCGGAGAAGCGTCATGGCGAAATTCACGATCCAGCCGCACGGCCGTTTGCAGGAATGGATAGCTCACGAGCAGGGCTATTTCCGCGACGCCGGCCTCGATTATGAATTTCGCGGCGGCTTGTCGGCGCAACGCAAGAAGGAGATCGATGCCGGCGGCAAGATCGTCGATGTTTTTTCCGGCGCGTTCGAATCCTACCAGCAGGGCAAGGGCAACAAGGGCGTCAAATCGGACATTTCCTGCGCATGCCACTGGGCGGTCAATCAGGCGTCCTCCCAGCAGATCGGAAGGATGTGGGGCAAATCCTACGTGGTCACGCCGGGCGGCGTCATGGTGCCGCCGGACTCGCCGATCCGCGAACCGGAGGCACTGGCGGGACAAGACGTGGCGGTCGGCTACCATTCCGGCAGCCACTTCACTACGCTGCAGGCGCTCGAGCCGTTCATCGATCGCGAGCAGATCAAGTTGAAGTTCGTCGGCTCGTCATGGGCGCGGGTCGACGCCGGCGTCGAAGGCGACGTGCCGGCCACGAGCGTCTGGGGGATCACCTATCAGGTTCTGGAGCAGCTCGGGTTTCGCAAGATCGTCGATACGACGTTCATGATCGCGTTCATGTTTCCGCATGGGGTCGACCCGGCCGACGTCGACAAATACATGGAAGGCCTCAAGCGCGCGCAGATGGACGTGGACTTCGCGCCGGAAAAGTACAAGCACTTCTACCTGAACGAGATCCCCGACCGTTACAAGTCGCGCATCGACGTGCGTCGCTTCTCGAGCGGGGAGCGAATCGTGTTTTTGCCGTACGGGGAGGACGTCTACGCCAAGACGCAGGCATGGATTCGCGAGCGCGGCATTTTCAGCGCGCAGACCTCGGTGGTCGATTACGCGGCCGCGGTTGCCAGCTGAGATGGGTGCGCGCTAGCCCGTCATGACTACGCCAAGGGCGCGCTAAAGCGCGCGCGGAATACCGCTATCATCATCGCAACGCACGACGTTGGGCGCGCCGCTCTTCCTCGGCCGGTCGCCCAAGCGCCGTGCATCGCGCGACCAAAAGTAAGCGGTATTCGATAGCTACTTAGGTTCGACCGGCGCCGCAGAAGCGTCGGGAGGTAACGGGGGGCGCTCAGGACCCTGCAGGTATTGAATGTTTCGGTATCCGGAATGGTGATGATCTTCGAAGTAGCGCCCATCGTGGCCGCGGTAGTGATGTACCCTGAAGTTGGGATAACCGCATTCGTACGCGATATGGTGCTCGCCGCATTCGCCATGATGATGCCCGCCGCCTCGCGCTAGAGCCGGTGAAGATAGGCCGAGCACGGCCGCGACGGATCCACACAACAACACCGGCGTGATGGTAGCCAAGCTGTTTTTCGACATGTCGTATCTCCCTCTGTTTGCGCCGGAAGCATGCCGAAGTTCCGTCCCTCCCTTACGCTGCCGGAAAGCCCCGGCGCTTTGCATTGAGCAGCATGCCAACACCTGGCTTCGGACGATGTGATCGCAATCACCAAACGGTCGATTGTGATTGCAGGAACGATCCGCGCGGCGAGGCAGCCCTCACGGGGCGAATGGCGAGGTTCCCGACGATGTTTCAAGACCTGCGTCGGCCAATAAAGACATGAACGCAAAGCAGCACGAGAGGCAGGAAAAATCCTGCACCGATATGAAAGCTGTGTAGTTACGGTCTTCGCTGGTTCAGGCGGAAACCGACCTTTTCCATTTTTTACCGCTGGATGCGTCGGAGGATTCTTTACAGATTGTGACCGGAAGGACACGCACGGTATATCTGCAGGACACGAACGCGTGGAATGCCGTCGGAGCCGCAAAAATGCTCGGCGATTGGATCGAGCATGCCGAAGAGGCGAGAATACGACGCAATTCGCGGCGATTCCCGGTGTTTCCTTTTCTCCGCGCAGACAAAAGTACGCGAGCGCACGATGAAATAGGCGCGCGTCGACGGTGTTGCCTCATATTGGAGCCCTGACTTGCATTGTGTGCTGGAGGACGTGCGTGATTAGAACGACTCTAGATCACGAGCGGCACGACCGACGTGCGTAGGTGCCCGACGGGGAGAATGTCGTGAAGCTGCGCATGTTTGGGATCGTGTTTGCGGCAATGATGATCGCCTCGATTGGAGGGGCGACCGCCGCGGGGGCGCAGAGCGCCCCGGCGCGCGAACCGCTCGCGGCAGAGAGCGCGCCCAAAACGCTGCTGGAAGGTATTTTGGGAAGCACCGAGAAAGACAAAGGAAAAGAAGGGTCCGACGGGGAAGAGCGCCTCGACGCGGACCGGCCACACTTTCCAGAGGCGACCACTACGGTCGGCAAGGGCCGGGCCATTCTAGAGTCCGGCTATACCTTCACCAAGAAGGGCGACTCATTTCTCTCCCACACGGTGCCGGAAGCGCTGCTGCGTGTGGGTATGTTTGCGGACTGGTTCGAGTTTCGGATCGGACAGGACACTCTCCATCAACGCCAAACCGTGGACGAGGTGACGACGAGCGCCAACGGCGCAAAAGATCTCTACCTGGGGGTGAAGCTCGCGCTGACGGAGCAAAAAGGATGGCTGCCGGCGACGGTGGTGATTCCCCAGATGACCGTGCCGACCGGCAGCGCGGAGGCGACCGCCGGCAGGATACTCCCCGGAGTGAACGTGGACTTCGGCTGGGAGGTGATCAAGGACGTTTTCAATATCGAGTTGCTCATCGCGAACAATTTCGTGCAAGATGAGTTGAACAACTCGCGCCATGAGCTCGCCACGGGACTCACGGGTGTCTTTCAGCTGACCAAGAAACTCGAGCTCTTCGCCGAGTGGGATGCGTTCTACCCGACCGCGGGCGCTTCACCCGCTTCCCGGCAATACGCCGTCGCGGGAGCGGTCTATTTCGTTACTCCAAACTTGCAACTTGATACGCGAGCCGGCGTTGGACTCAACCATCACTCCAATGATTTCTTGGCGGGCGTTGGTTTCGCCGCCCGCTACTGACCGATTCTCAATTCTTGGCGCTGGAGCGACAGCGTCATCATGACAGGAGGGGAGGAATAAACATGCGCGACAGACTGGTACGCCTTACGATCAGGACGTCGAGGATTATGGCTGCGGCATCCTGCGTGATCGGGTTAGCAGCTCAAGCAGCCGGCGCGCAGGAGATGAAAATCATCAAGACGGAGGCCCAGATCGACACGCTCGATCCTGGCATCCAACTATTCGTGCGGGAAAAAATGCAGGAGGGGAACACGCAGTTCACGAACGAAAACCTCGTGCTCTTCCTGCATGGCGCGACCGCCCCGTCGACCTGCGATTTCGATCTCGGATACAAGGATTATTCGTGGGCCGATTGGATGGTGAAGCGCGGCTATGTCGTATGGATGGGCGACTACCGCAATTACGGCTACTCGACGCGCGAGAAGACGATGGCCGAACCGGCGGCGAAAAATCAGCCGGTGACGCGCTCGTATCAGGCGCTGCGCGACATCGAAGCAATGGTGAACCACATCAAGCGGACCCGGGGCGTGCAGAAAGTCAGCCTGATCGGCTGGTCGTGGGGCGCCATGATGGCCGGCTACTATGCTTCGCTGCACAGCGAGAACGTGCGCAAGCTGGTGCTCTACGCGCCGCTCTACAACTTCAACGACCACACCAACCTTGGCCCCGGCAGCGCATTGCAAAACAAGCGCAAGCCGTACGAATTCAACTTCGCGTTAGGAGCTTATCGGGTCGCTTCGGAAGCGGCGAACACGGGACGATGGAACGGTGAGATCCCACTTGAGAACAAAGACGAATACCGGGAAGCTGCGGTACCCGCCGCCTTCTGGAGCGAGTGCATGGCGACCGATCCCAGCAGCAACACGCGTAATCCCCCGAGCTTGCGGGCTCCGAATGGGGTGCTGGAGGACTCGTTCTATCAGGCCACAGGCCGGCCGCTGTGGAACGCTGCAAACATTTACGCTCCGACGCTGGTCATCGCGGGGGCCTACGACACCTGGTCCTATCCGGAGGATCGGGAAGGATTGATGCGCGACCTCGTGCATGCGCCGGCGAAACGCAGCGTGTTGATTCCCGACGCGACGCATTTCGTCTTGTTCGAGAAAAATCGCTTTCAGTTCTTCGAGGAAGTGCTCAAGTTTCTAAAGCAATAGCGCTGATCGGGGAAACGTCACCCCGGGAACGCAAGGGGGGCAGCGCGCCGGGCAAATTCGCTCGTAATAGTCCGGTCTACCTCCAACAGCGATCGAATTGATGCGTTGCGAACTGACGCGTTGTGCCAGTTTCGCTCATTGCGCCACGTGATTCGATCAAGTCGTCGGCGTAGCAATGAGGTCAGACCGCAAAAGGTAGTTTTTGATTCGAATAGGGATCACTCACAACCGAGGCCAGCAAGGATTGCCTTTGTGCGTTTCCTCACCGTAAAAACGGCCGATGCAGTGAAAATTAGGCCAACGACAATGAGCGCTACGCGCAATGGTGATTCAGAAACGTCCTCTACGGCAATTTGACCCGCAGCACCAATATATACGAACAGGAAAATTTGCGGCAGTAAGCCAACAAGCGTTGCGGCAGCATATACCGACAGCCTGATGCGAGTGACGCCGAGCAAGTAATTTGTTGCGGTACCTGGAATCAACGAGGCTAATCGTAATAGTCCAACAAGCCGCCAGCCCTCTGCATCGATTGCCTCAACCAAAACTCTCCAAACAGGCCGTCGTTCAATCATTTTGAGAAAACGGGATCGAAAGAGATAACGGGACAACAAGAAGGCGAGGACAGATCCCAAAGTTGACGCAAGAAGAACGATCGGAATAGCGATGAAACCAAACACCAAGCCGCTAACGACACACATCGGTGGTCGTGGGGCAAACACCATCGCACCAACGACGAAAGCAGCAGCAAGCGCTCCCAGTCCGACGACGCCCAGTTCCCTCCAGCCTTGGACTACTTGAGTGAAAATTTCGATCATGGGGGCATAGCGCTCGCGACACTTGGTCATCGATCTCGAATTTAGGCCGACTTCCCAGATCACCACCGGAACAGCCAGCCTAAGAGAGGTCATGAAAAGAACGCATTCATTTGTTATCGTAAAGCATAAAGATATTAATGTGGTTACCTGACTTGCGTCAATGTCCAGCCGTCAGCAATCCGGAGGGGACGGATGTCCGAAGCAGTTATTCACGTTGAAACGCCACCGTTGGCCACCTTGGCGCTGCGTGCTGACTTGCGCGCACGCATCGGTTGGATTTGCCATGCGCTGCGCATTGCGGCCGTGCTTTGGATCGGCTGGGCGGTGGTGTCCACCCTTGTCAGCTGGAGCGACAAGGCAAGGATATTGGAGGCCTACGGATTTTGGTTCTCGGCCGATTTCACGGGAGTGTCGGATGCGCGCTATGCGGCCGCCGTTGTCGCGGTGCTCTTGTCCTTGGCCGCTGGCGTGCCCGTCGTCATCTGCATCTGGCGGCTCGCCGGGACCTATTTGGCCGGGCGGGTCTTCACGGTCGATGCTGCGCTCTGGCTTCGCCGCGCCGGCATTGCTGGAGTAGCCGCAATCGTCGTAAGCGTTCTCGCGCGTGCGGTCATCGCAAGCATCATTGCGGGGCAGCCGGTCCTCATCCCGCCACGGGGCTCCTTCGTCCTCCCACAGGACCTCCTTCACCTGATCTTCGCGGTTTTCGTCTTGGCGCTCGCTCACATTTTCAAGGCGGCCGCCGAGATGGCCGAAGATCACGCGCAGATTGTCTAAGGGGACCTGATGCCTATCATTGTCAATCTCGACGTCATGCTGGCGCGTCGTAAGATGCGGTCCAAGGAGCTTGCCGAACGGATCGGCATCAGCGAGCAGAACGTGTCGCTTCTGAAATCAGGCAAGGTCAAAGGGATGCGCTTCGATACGCTTGATCGGATTTGCGCGGCGCTCGACTGCCAGCCTGGCGATATCCTGGAATATCAGCCTAAGGTGGAATCCGCCAAGTCACCAATCAAGGCGCGCGCTTAGCCTCACGTTGTTCAACAATTAGCGGAATGCGCGCGTTGCGAAGTTCCGACTGAACCTCCGGCCCTCCACTGTGGGAGTTCACCATCGACCCGCGGCCGACACTCGAAGCGCCCGATGACGATCCCTACCTTTGGCTCGAAGAGATCGAGGGGGCGCGGGCGCTTGCGTTTGTGGAGGCGCAGAGCGCCGCGACACTGCAGCGTTTCGGCGACGCGCGCTTCGCCGCCGACCGCGACATTCTCAAGGCCATCCTCGATCGGCCGGACAACATCCCGTATCCCAACCGGCGCGCCGGGAGATTGTTCAACCCCTGGCAGGACGCCGCGCACCCGCGCGGCGTGTGGCGGACGACGACGTTCGAAAGCTTCGTGACCGATGCGCCGGACTGGGACGTGTTAATCGACGTCGATGCGCTCGCGGCCAAGGACGGCGAAGACTGGGTTTGGCGTGGCGGCGTCACCCTGCCGCCCGCACACGAGCGCGCCATCGCCTACCTGTCGTGCGGCGGCGCCGACGCGACGGTGCTGCGCGAATTCGATCTGACGACACGTGATTTCGTGCCGGATGGGTTCAACTTGGCAGAGTCCAAGAGCAGTGCTGTCTGGCTCGATCGCGACACGCTGCTGCTATCGTCTCCGCTCGGATCCGGCATGGCAACGCGAAGCGGCTATGCGCGGACGGTACGGCTGTGGCGGCGTGGCAGCGATCCGCTGTGAGCTTCCGTGGTCTTCGAGACGATAGAAGAAGCCACGGGCGTCTGGACCATCGTCGATCGGGATGTCCCCGAGGAGCGCGTCTGGTTCATCGAACAGCTCGGCTTAATCCATGCGAATCTCTGGATCGGCGACCGCAACGGGCGCAAGACCCGGATAGATATTCCCTCTGATTGCTGGGTGCAGGCGAGCCGCGACTGGCTCGCCTGCAAGCCTCGCACCCCCTGGAACGTCGGGGGCGAGACCTACGAAACCGACACGGTCGTGGCGATGTCCTTTCCGACCTTCCTCGCCGGCGAGCGTCGCTTTACAACATTGTTCAAACCAAGCGACCGGCGCGCGCTGCAGAGATTCTTCTGGTGCGGCGGCCGGCTGGTGCTGTCGATTCTCGACGATCTCAAGCCGGTCTTCGAGGTGCTCACGCCGAGCGGCGGCGCCTGGGCCCGGGCGCGCATCACCGGCCTGCCCGATCTCGGCACGGCCCATGTCTGGCCGCTCGATCCTTATCCGGAGGAATCGAACGGCGATCTCCTCGCCTTGACGCACGATCAGCTCACCCCGCCTTCGCTGTTCCTGATTAAGCCGGCAGCGGCGCCGCAGATCCTCAAACGTGCCCCGCGGGCTTTCGATCCGGCCGGGCTCGTCATCACCCACCACGAAGCGATATCGAGCGACGGCACGCGCATCCCCTACGTGCAAGCCGGACCGCCGGTCCATCTCACCGGCTATGGCGGATTCGGCATCTCGATGGCGGCCTATTACAACCCCGCCATCGGTAAGCTGTGGCTCGAACGTGGCGGCACGTCGGTCATCGCTCACCTGCGCGGCGGGCGCGAATTCGGCACGGCTTGGTACGAAGCGGCGCGCCGTGAGGGTCGGCGGCTCGCGCACGACGATTTCGCGGCGGTCGCCGCTGATCTCGTCCGGCGTGGGGTCACTCGCTCCGGCCGGATCGCCGCGGAGGGTGGTTCGAACGGGGGCCTTCTCATTGCCAACATGCTGACACGGTATCCGGAGCGGTTCGGCGCGCTGTTCTGCACGGTGCCGGTCATCGACATGCGTCGCTACGCCAAGCTCCTCATCGGGCCGGCGATCACCGGCGAATACGGCGATCCCGACAAGCCGGAGGATTGGAAGTTCCTCGCCGGCCTCTCCGCGTATCACGTGGCGGCGCCCGGCAAGCCCTATCCGCCGATCCTGATCGCGACCAGCCGTCGCGACGACCGCGTCCATCCCGGCCACGCCCGCAAGATGGCGGCGAAGCTGCAAGCGATGGGCTACGAAGCGCACTTCTACGAGCCCGCCGCCGGTGGCCACAGTTTTGGCAAGGACCACGCGGGGCAGGCTGCCCTCATCGCCCTCGGCTATTCGTTCCTCCGCCGCGCCATCGGCTGGGAATATGTCTGATGGCCAGAGATCCGTCGACTGCCGCGACAGAACGATCGCATGAGGCGCAGTACAAAGTCGCAGTCCGTCGCAGCATTACCTGTTGGACGCGCGGCAGGCTCCGGCATCGGCGGTAAAGCGGACTCGTCGCGTGGCTTTGCGTCAACCGAACAATCGTTCGCGTTCGCTACCAGACGGCGACGCCGCTTCTTGCAGGCTTGGTCTGATACAATCGACAGTATCGTCGCAGGCCGGCATGGTGCCGGATGTTCATGATGTCATCGGGCGGGCTCACCGCCGCCAACCTATTCCGAGGCAAAGACGCGATTAACGTCTTAGGAACCGTCGGCTATCGGCTTCGATCTCGGGGAAACGTCATCTCGGCAACGCAAGGGGAGGGTGTCCCGAGTCCGCTGCGGCAGAATTGAGCGAACCGGACTGTGTTCTCATGCCCGCGATCCTCCTTGCCGTCACCGGACTCGATCCGCAGCCGTGGGAGGAGCGCTTGCGCGCGCTGGCGCCGCAGCGCGACATCCGCCTGTGGCCGCAGCGCCTGGGCGATCCCGCCGACGTTGGCTATGCCTGCGCCTGGCACGCGCCGCGCGGGCTGTTCGCCCGCTTGCCGCGCCTGCGGGCGATCTTTTCGCTCGGCGCCGGCGTCGACCACGTCTTCGCGGATCCGAATCTGCCCGACGTGCCGGTCGTGCGCATCGTCGATCCCGATCTCACCATGCGTATGACGGAGTACGTGATGCTGCACGTGTTGATGCATCACCGCCGCCATCGCCTCTACGATACCCAGCAGCGCGAGCGCGTGTGGCACGAGCATGCGCAGCCTCCCGCGAGCGCCGTCGCGGTCGGCGTGATGGGGCTGGGCGTGCTCGGCCGCGATGCGGCCTTGACGCTGCGAAGGCTCGGCTTCCGCGTCGCCGGCTGGAGCCG
>Ga0306925_10004344_pt1 | contig 12765 bp, 10 predicted proteins | sample flu12Cox44000176_FD_203755 | JGI IMG/M metagenome (GOLD analysis project Ga0306925, IMG submission 203755) | Lab enrichment of tropical soil microbial communities from Luquillo Experimental Forest, Puerto Rico - flux8day.12C.oxic.44.000.176 (v2)... | ecosystem: Environmental > Terrestrial >...
GCACGCAATTGGGTGACCCGGGCGCGCAACGCGGGCAGCTCGTCCGCGGCCGCCTTCAGCCGCGGCACCAGCATGCGCCGGTTCTCCAAGACCGCCGCGCGGCTCGAATAAAGCTCGATAAGCGGTGCGGCGACAACAAGGTAAACGGCACCCAGCACAGCGAGCAGCAGCAGCAATGCCAGGAGCCGACCCTGATAGCCGGTCGTCAACGAAGCAGGCAACACGGCCACCCGGCCTCCGCCAAAGTGCTGTTTTCTATATCGAGCTCGTCACGCTGGTCAGGCGCACGGTGTACCCTGGCGGTGACGATCGTGGTCGCCTGGGGGGAAGGCGCACTTGAGCCACGTATAGGGGATATATGATCCTTCGGGCGGCCGCAACGACCTTCGAGGAACCCCTACCTGTGCCCAAATCCGCCGATATGTCCCATTCCTGCGCCGTGGGGAGCGAATTTGACGGCGCTGCGGAAGCCCGGCTTTTCATGGAAGCCGCGGCCACCGTGGAACTTGGTCAAGCGGTGTGAGTGGGCGGCGCCGCGATCAAAACCGAAAAACCCGCCAAACGGATACCCAAAGCCGTAATCCGGCCAATAATCATTACCGAGCCCGCCCTCGTTATAATCGCCGCTGCCCGGCGCGACACAGCCGTAATCCGGGGTCACGGTGTAACCGGGCGGGCAGATCGGGACCGGTTTCACCGTGGCGGGCGGAAATCCGCGCAGCACGGTGGGAGGTGGGGGCGCGGTTGCCGGGTCCGATGGAGCCGCGGACGGTACGGAAATGATCTCGGCGTCGACCGCGACCGGCGTCAGCCATCCCAAGAGGAGGGCAAAGGCGGCAATCGGTCCGGCGCTTGAAGTACGCATGCGGGGTATATAATGCTTCCTGTGGTCGCAACGACATTCGGGGAGGGAGGCTCGCCGATGGAGGGCGGAGCGACATACAACGCCGCCGCTGATCTGATCGATCGGAACCTCTTCGCCGGGCGCGGCGCGAAAACGGCGTTTATCGACGACCACGGGCGCCACAGCTATGCCGAGCTCGCCGAGCGAGTGAACCGGTTTGCCAATGGCGTTCGCCGCCTCGGGGTTCATCCCGAGCAGCGCATCCTGCTCTGTCTGCACGACACGATCGACTTCCCGACCGCCTTTCTCGGCGCCATCAAGGCCGGGGTCGTGCCAGTCGCAGTCAACACCCAGCTGTCGCCTGACGAATTCGCTTTTATGCTGGCCGACAGCCGTGCGCGGGCGGTGGTCGTGTCAGCGCCGCTGCTGCCGGCGATGAATGCGGCAATGGCGCGGCTGCCGGAGCCGCGGCCTATAGCGATCGTCTCGGGCGCCGAGCGGCAAGACGACTCGTTCGCCGCTCTGCTCGCCGATGCTCCCGCTATCCCCGACACTGCGGCGACGCATCCCGATGAGCCCTGCTTTTGGCTCTATTCCTCGGGCTCGACCGGCCGGCCAAAGGGTGCCGTTCATATCCATTCGAGCCTCGCGCAGACGGCGGAGCTCTACGCCGTTCCGGTGATCGGCATCGGCGAGACCGACATCACGTTCTCGGCGGCGAAATTGTTCTTCGCCTATGGACTCGGCAACGGGCTCACCTTTCCGATGGCGGTCGGCGCCACCAGCGTCTTGATGGCGGAGCGTCCGACCCCGACGGCGGTCAATCGCGTGTTGCGCGAGCACCGGCCGACAATCTTTTTCGGCGTGCCGACGCTCTACAACGCGATGCTTGCGAGCAACGATCTGCCGCGACCCGACGAGCTCGCCTTGCGCCGTTGCGTCTCGGCCGGCGAGCCCCTGCCGCAAGAAATCGGCCGGCGCTGGTCAGTACGGCTCGGGGTCGACATCCTCGACGGCATCGGCTCGACCGAAATGCTGCACATCTTCCTCAGCAACCGGCCGGACGAGCTGCGCTATGGCACGACCGGCAAGCCGATCCCCGGCTATCCGCTCAAGATTGTCGACGAGGAGGGCCGGTCGGTGCGGCGCGGCGATGTCGGCGACCTTCTGGTCAGCGGCCCGACCAGCGCCGCCCTTTATTGGAACAACCGCGAGCGCAGCCGGTCGACGTTCAATGGGGCGTGGACGCGCACCGGCGACAAGTATTTTGAGGATCAGGACGGCTATTACGTCTATTGCGGCCGCAGCGATGACATGCTGAAGGTCAGCGGCATGTATGTATCGCCGGCCGAGGTCGAGGCGGCATTGATCGCGCACGAGGATGTGCTCGAAGCGGCTGTCGTCGGCGCCCCGGACGCCGATGGTCTAATCAAGCCAAAGGCGTTTGTCGTCGTGAAACCCGGCATCCGTGCGGACGACGATCTCGCCCTGGCGCTCGAACACCACACGAAGGGTATGCTGGCGCCATTTAAATGCCCGCGCTGGATCGCCTTTCTCGACGAATTGCCAAAGACCGCGACCGGCAAGATCCAACGCTTTAAGTTGCGGGAAGAGGGGCCGGGTTAGTGCTGTGCTTTTAGCGTCTGTGGACACTCTCGCCCCGCATGCAGGGCGAGGGAGATAATGGACGTGGGCAATTGATCAGCGTCGCCAACATCACGTTAGTCATCGCCGCGTTTCTGGTCCTCGCCAGCTTGGTCCAGCCCGCCGCGGAGCGGCTGCATCTGCCATACACAGTGCTTCTCGCCGTCATCGGTGTCGCGATCGGCGGCTTGTCGTCATTTCTGCTCTACACGCCACTGACCAGCGCCTTCGACGAAATCGTCAGACCGGTGGTAGACCTTCCGTTCAACGCGTCGATCTTTCTCGTCGTGTTTCTGCCGTTGCTGCTGTTCCACGCGGCGCTGGCGATCGACCTGCGCGAGATCGCGCCGGATTGGGCGCCGATCCTGACACTGGCGATCCTTGCCGTCTTTGCCGCCGCCGCAGCGATCGGCTTCAGCCTCTATTTCGCGGCCGGGATCCCGCTCACCGTGGCGCTGCTGCTCGGTTCAATCGTTGCGACGACCGATCCGGCGGCGGTCGTGGCAATCTTTCACGAGCTCGGAGCACCGGCTCGGCTGACGCGGCTGCTCGAAGGCGAAAGCCTGCTCAATGATGCCGCGGCGATCGTACTCTTTTCGATGCTCGTCGGCATGCTTGCGGAGGGTGAGCACCTGAACTTTGCCGCGGGTGCCGCGCATTTCGCCAAGGTCTTCCTCGGCGGGGTGGTCCTCGGTGCCATCGGTGGCCGCCTCTTTGGGACGATCTTGCCTTTCCTCGGCGGTTCGCGTTTGGCCGAGGTGACGCTGTCGGTGGCGCTTCCCTATGTCGTTTACCTGCTGGCCGAGCTGCTGTTCGACGTCTCCGGTGTTGTTGCCGTCGTCAGCGCCGGGCTTACCGCCGGTGCCATCGGCCGCGTTCGTCTCTCGCCCGACAATTGGCTATACCTCGAACGGGTCTGGGACCAGACGGGCTTCTGGGCGAGCTCGCTGATCTTTGTCAGCGCCTCGACCTTAGTGCCGAAGCTGCTGACCGGCGCGCACCTCGAGGATCCATGGTTGTTGCTGGTCGCGATTGCAGCGGCGCTGATTTCGCGCGTGGCGGTATTGTTCGGCCTGCTGCCGCTGTTGAGCGCCTTCCATCTGAGCCAAAAGGTCAGCGGTGCCTACAAGCTCGCGATCGCTTGGGGCGGGTTGCGCGGCGCCGTCACCTTGGCCTTGGCGCTCGCGGTGACCGAGAACAACCGGCTCGGTCCTGACGTTCGCAGCGAAGTCGCGGTGCTGGCCACCGGGTTTGTGCTGTTCACGCTGCTGGTCAACGGCTTGACGCTTCGGCCCGTCATTCGCCTGCTCAAGCTCGATCGCCTGTCGCCACTCAACCTCGCCTTGCGCAACAAGGTGCTGGCGCTGTCTCTGACAGATGTGCGCGACGCCTTGAGCGAGACCGCGTCAGAATATGCGATCCGGCCGGACGTGGCGCGCTCGGCGACCGAACCGGTCGACCGGCGCATCGACGAGCTGGCCTCGCAGCCCGGTCTGGAGCAAGCGATCTCCGATCGTGATCGCGTCAGGATCGGGCTGGTGGCACTCGCCAACCGCGAACGCCGGATCATCCTCGGCCATCACGCGCAGCGCACGGTCTCGGGCGCCGCGATCGAGCGCCTGCTGCGCAACACCAACCTAATCCTCGACGCCGCGCGGGCCGAGGGCCGGATCGGCTACAACCGCGCTGCCCGGGCCTTGCTCGAGTTTCAGCGAAGTTTCTGGGTCGCCAACCTGCTGCATCGCGCGCTGCACCTGGCGCGACCACTGCAGCGTGAGATTTCCGTTCGTTTCGAGTCGCTGCTGATCCGCCGGTTGGCACTCGATGAGCTATTCCGCTTTGTCGACAGCCGGCTCGCGGCCTTGCTCGGTGAGCGTGTCGCCGAGTTGCTCAGTGAGGTTATCGCCGCGCGCAGCGAGGCAACCACCCGCGCTCTCGAGGCGCTGCGTCTGCAGTACCCGGAATATGCCGAGGCACTCGAGCAACGCTTTCTGCGGCAGTCCGGCTTCCGTCTGTCGCTGTCACGATTTCACGATCTATACGACGAAGGGTTGATCGGAAAGGAAGTGTTCGAGGATCTGGAGCGGGAGCACATTGCGGTCCACTCGCTGATGGACGAGCTGCCGCCGCTCGACCTCGGACTGCGCGCCGAAGACCTGATCGGTCAGTTCGAGATGTTCGCCGGCCTGGGGGCGGCTGAATTAAGGGCGCTCGCCCGATTGTTCCGGCCGCGGCTGCTGGTTCCCGACGAGGTGGTCATCCGCACTGGCGAGCGCGGCACTGCGATGTTCATGATCTCCTCGGGTGCCGTCGAAGTGGTATTGCCGAACGGCAAGGTGAGGTTGGGGAGCGGCGACTTTTTTGGGGAGATGGCGTTGCTCAGCGGAGGGCGGCGCCAAGCCGACGTCATCGCCCTCGGCTATTGCCGGGTGCTGGTGTTGAGTGCCACGGATTTTCGACGCTTTCTGCGGGACTATCCGCGGGCCAAGGCGGAAATCGACCGGATTGCCGAAGAGCGAGCCCGCGCCAACGAGGAGAAGGTGGCGGTCTGATGGTTCGATAGCCCGGTTTCTTAAAGCCACATCAAGCTGTTGGGGTCGAGCCCGAGCAGATATTGCCCGACGGTCTCGAAATGCTCCTGCCGCCCCTGCAATTGCTGCGAGACGGTGTGCATGTCGCGAAAGCGCCGCTCGAACGGGTTTTCTTCAAAGATCGCGCTCGAGCCGGCGGCGTGATAGGCGGTGTCGACGACCTGCAACGACTGGTGGATGGCAAAGGTCGAGGCCAGCCGGACGGTCATCCGCTGGTCGAGCGTGATGTGCCCGACGCATGCAACATCGCCGGTGATTTCCTCGAGCGAGCCGAGCAAAAACGCGCGGGCGGCCGAGAGCCGCGCCTCGGCCTGTGCGACCTGCGACTGGATCAGATGGTTGTCACGCAGCGCACCGCCCGAACGGAACGGCACCTTGTCACGGGCGAGCTCAACAAAAGCGTCGAGCATGCCGCGGGCGATCCCCATCGCCACCCCGGCAAACCCGGCCGCGTAGAGCTGGAGGCTGCTAAAGCGGTAGAGCAGCCCCTTCTCGCGTCGGGTATCGTCATCGCGCGTCGCCGAATGTTGCTCAGGCACGAAGAGATCCTCGACCGAGAAGCGGTCGCTGCCGGTTCCTTTGAGACCGATCACATGCCAGATGTCGGTCATCTTGGCGCTCGATTTTGGGAACAGCATCGTGCGCACGACCGGGCTGCCACCGGCGTGGAGGCACGGCGTCCCATCGGCCTCGACGATCGGGACATGACAGCCGAGCCAGCTGGCGTTGTGGCTGCCGCTGGCAAAGCTCCAGCTCGCCGAGACCCGGTACCCGCCCTCGACGACCCGCGCGGTGCCGGGTCCCGGACCCCAGGCGAGGATGCCGCGCGGGCCGCCAAAGATCTCGCAGGCCGCGTCGCGCTCGAGATAGGCCGCAGTCATCGAGCAGCCGGAAGCCTGATTCAAGCACCATGCGGTCGAGGCGTCGGCCTTGGCGATCTCCTCGATAATGGGCACGAAATCGGCCGGCAATAGCTCGGCGCCGCCCAATGACCGCGGCAACAGCAAGCGGAAGAGCCCGCGCTCGACAAGGGCATCGACGACAGCTTCGGGCAATTCGCGCCCGTGTTCGATCTGGTCCGCCGCGGCGACGAGCCCGGGCGCCAATTCGCGCGCCCGTCGCAAGTAGTCGGCCGGGGAAATTTCCGCCATTGTCAAACCCATTTTCTGCCTCTCCGCGGCGCTGGCGATTCGAACTCCATAATGAAGCAGGCCCGCCGTCAAGCCGCACATCCCGCTGGGTTCTCGCCTCCTCCGCCCGAAGGAAGTAGAGTTGTCCGATGGCGATCCGCCTGCTTACCCCGGTCCTCGTCAACCGCATCGCCGCGGGCGAGGTCATCGAGCGCCCGGCGGCGGCAGTCAAGGAGTTGGTCGAGAACGCGATCGATGCCGGCGCCTTGCGTATCGATATCGCGCTCAAGGAAGGCGGCCAGGCGCTGATCGCGGTCGCCGACAACGGCGCCGGCATGAGCCAAAAGGAATTGGCTCTGGCGGTCGAGCGCCATTGCACCTCGAAATTGCCGGACGACGACCTCTCGCAAATTGCGGCGCTCGGCTTCCGCGGCGAGGCCTTGCCGTCGATCGGTGCGGTGAGCCGGATGTGCATCGTCTCGCGGCCGCCCGATGCCGCAAACGCCTGGGAAATCACGGTCGAGGCCGGTGCAAAGCATGCCCCGGTGCCGGCAGCCTATCCGCCCGGGACCCGGGTCGAGGTGCGCGACCTGTTTTTCGCTACCCCGGCGCGTCTCAAATTTCTTAAGACAGCACGTACCGAGCGCGATCTCGCGGTCGATGCGGTGCGGCGGCTGGCGATGGCCTATCCCGGGATCGCCTTTACGGTGACCGGTGACGAGGAGCGCGTGCTGTTGCGGCTCGCTGCGACGGCAGAGGTAGGGACCGTGATTGGCCGGCGGACGCGGCTCGCGGCATTGCTCGGGTGCGATTTCGCCGAGAATGCGGTCGAGATCGACGCCGAGCGCGGCGGGTTTCGGTTGACCGGGCTCGCCGGCTTGCCGACCCTGAACCGTGCACTGCCGCGTGACCAGTACCTCGTCGTCAATGGCCGGCCGGTGCGCGACAAACTGCTCGTCGGCGCGGTGCGCGGCGCCTATCAGGACGTGCTCGCGCGCGACCGCCACCCGATAGTGGCACTGTTTCTCGACGGGCCGCCTTCCGAGATCGACGTCAACGTTCATCCGGCCAAGGCCGAGGTGCGGTTTCGCGACAGTGCCTTGGTGCGCGGGCTGATCGTCGGCGCCTTGCGCAACGCGCTCGCCGCGGCCGGTCACCGCGCGTCGACGACGGTCGCCGCCGCGGCGGTGGCGGCGTTTCGCCCAGGCGAGTTGCGCCCACATGGAGCAGCGACCGCGGCCGGCCCGCGGCAGTTCGCGTTTCCGCCTCCCTCGCCGTCGCTAACATTGGCCGAGACCGGCAATAATTATCTGTGGCCGATCGCGGAGGCAGAGTCTGCCGCAGCCCCGGCGCTGCCGGCAGAGGCACCACTCGGTGCGGCTCGCGCGCAGCTGCACGGCACCTACATTCTAGCCGAGACCGCGCGTGGGATCGTGCTGGTGGACCAGCATGCCGCACACGAGCGGCTGGTCTACGAGCGGATGAAGGAGGCACTCGCCGCGCGCGCGGTCGCGCGTCAGGCATTGCTGTTGCCTGAGGTCGTCGAGCTCGACGAGGCCGCCGCCGCACGCCTCGCCGCCCGTGCGGAGGAGCTCGCCGAGTTCGGCCTCGTGCTTGAACCCTTCGGGCCGGGAGCGATTATCGTGCGCGAGGTCCCGGCATTGCTGCCGGGGGTCGATGTCGCCGCCCTAGTGCGCGACCTCGCCGACGAGCTCGCCGAATGGGGCGATGCTCTCGCGTTGAAAGAACGCATCGAGACGGTGTGCGGCACGCTCGCTTGCCATACCAGCGTGCGCGCCGGGCGGCGGCTCTCTCCCGCCGAGATGGATGCGCTGCTGCGCCAGATGGAGGCGACACCAAACAGCGGCCAGTGCAATCACGGGCGCCCGACCTATGTGGCCCTCGACCTCGCCGATATCGAACGGCTGTTCGGCCGGCGCTAAGAGCGCTCCCGCCACACGCCTCCCTACCGCAAATCATCGGCATTAAGCCTCCGTTAATCGCTGACCGGCACTGTCTCGGCGCATCCCTAACCGAGGCTCAAATGCGGCTCATCGCTGCGACATCAGTGTGCTTGGTGGCGGCCCTGTCATTGCATCCGACGCCGATGCCGAAACACGCGGTGCCGGTGTCGCTCGGCCTGGCACCAGTCGTCGAATTGGCGGCACAGGGCTGCAGCCTCGGCTGGCATCGCGGCCATTGGCAGGATGACTCGGGCGCATGGCATCGGAGCCACTGCTTTCCGAGCTGGCGCTGAACTACTCGACGGTCACCGATTTCGCGAGATTGCGCGGTTTGTCGATATCGCAGCCCTTCTTCAGCGCGACGTGATAGGCGAGCAATTGCAATGGGATATTGAGCAAAATCGGGTCGAGCTCGGGCTCGGATGCCGGCACCGTGAAGGCCGTGTCGAGCGCGGTCGGGATTTCGCCGGCATGGGTCACCGCAAAGACAGGACCGCGCCGCGCACGGATTTCCTCAATCGTCGAGATGTTCTTGCCGTAGAGATCGTCGCGCGGGATCACCGCCACGGTCGGGGTCTCCGGCGAGATCAGCGCCAGCGGCCCATGCTTGAGCTCGGCGGCCGAATAAGCTTCGGCGTGCAGATAGCTCACTTCCTTTAGCTTGAGTGCGCCTTCCATCGCCACCGCATAGCCGGCCGAACGCCCGACAAAATAGGCGTGCTCGCATCGGACAAGCTGCTCGGCCAACTCGGCGATCTCGCCCTCGCGCGCGATGATATCACTGATCTGCTCCGGCAATGCGGCGAGCGCGGCGAGCAGACGGCCGCCATCGGTGGTCGAGAGATCGCGGATGCGACCCAAATGAACCGCCAGCAATGCAAAAGCGACAGCCGTACAGGTGAACGTCTTGGTCGACACGACGGCGATTTCGGGTCCGGCATGCAAGTAGATGCCGCGGCCACATTCGCGCGCGATCGTGCTGCCGACCACATTGACGATGCCAAGCACGCGGCCGCCCTTGCGTTTCAATTCCTGCACTGCCGCCAACGTGTCGAAGGTCTCGCCCGACTGACTGACCGCGATATAGAGCGTGTCGCGCTCAATGACCGGGTTGCGGTAGCGGAATTCGGAGGCGGGCTCGGCATGCGCCGGCAGCCGCGCCAATTGCTCGATCAGATGGGCACCGATCGCGCCGGCGATATACGCGGAGCCACAGCCGAGGATCTTGACGCGTCGGATGTCGAGAAGCTCGTGCGCAGCAAGCTCGATTCCGCCCAAATGGGTCGTTTGAAAGCGCGGCTCGAGCCGACCGCTCAAGGTGCGGGCGACCGCCTCGGGCTGCTCCTCGATCTCTTTGCGCATGAAGTGCTCGAATTCACCCTTGTCGAAGGCCTCGCTGGTCCAGGTGATCGTCGACGGGGTCTTGGCAGTCGGCCCGCCGTCGAGGGTTGCGGTCTCGAACCCGTCGGCGCGCACCAGGGCGACTTCGCCGTCGTCTAGGTAGACGACATTTCGGGTATGCCGCACCAGCGCCGCCGTGTCGGAGGCCACAAACATCTCGCGCTCGCCGATTCCGAGCACGACCGGACTGCCGTTGCGCGCGGCGACGATCGCCTCGGGCCGCGCCGCGTCGAGCACGGCGAGCCCGTAGGTGCCGGTGACCAGCCGCAAGGCCGCGCGCACTGCTTCATCGAGTGAACGCTCCGGCATTGCCGCGATCAGATGCGCCAGCACTTCGCTGTCGGTCTCGGAGCGGAAAGCGACGCCGGTTCTCTCGAGCCGCGCCCGCAATGCCGCGGCATTCTCGATGATGCCGTTGTGAATGACCGCAATGCGGTTCGCGGCGTCGCAATGCGGGTGGGCGTTCCGGTCGCTTGGCTCGCCATGCGTCGCCCAGCGGGTATGCGCGATACCGGGCGAACCCTTGAAGCGGGACGGCAACTGCCTTTCGAGTTCGCGCACCCGACCCTTGCATTTGGCGAGGCGCAGCTCGCCCATATGGGCGACCGCGATCCCGGCCGAGTCGTAGCCGCGGTATTCGAGCCGGTGCAGCCCCTCCATCAGGATCGGCGCTGCGTCGCGCCTGCCGATGTAGCCGACAATGCCGCACATCTTCTGGTCTCCCTCAGCCGTAGATCAGGCGTCGGAGCTGGCGCTCGCTGTAGGCCGGCGCGCGGAACCGCCAGCGCTCGAGCTCGGCGGCCAGTCGGAGGAAGATCTCGCTGTTTGACAGGCCCTCGCGCTGCAATGCGCGATGGCGCCGAGACACGAACTCTTCAGGCCGCTCGTCGAGAAACGCCAGCACCTCGTCGACAAGGCGGATCGCCTCGGTATGGCTCAGCCGCGTCGTGCGCACCAGATAACTGACCAGGTCTTCGAACTCGGTGGGCTCCGACATAGCCGCAATGTCTGAAAATGTAGACCCAAAGAACAATATTTTTGCCCGAAATCGGGCAGGCCTTAATGCAATAACCCATATGGCGTCATATTTTCGAGCTCCTCGATCGCGCCGATGATTCTGCGCCAGCACGCTGCGCCGATAGGATCGCCGGCGCCGCCGAACTCGTCGGCCCGTCTGGCGCTCTCTTCCTGCGCCGTCTCGCCGTACCACCACAGCATCAAATAAGCGGCTCGCCAGATGTCGATCTCGGTCATCATGACCGGAAGGCTAACCGACGGTCGCCTACAAAAGGTTACCGGGCTCCGTGAACGCCCGCGCTCGCGCGCTCACCGGCGCGTAGCGGAAGCCCTCGAAGGATTGCGGAATAGCGCGGATGTCGGCCAGAAGCTCGCGCTGTAGCCCAGCGGGCGTATCAGCGGAAAAATTGATCTCGATCGAGTCGGCGAGGTCGCCAAACCGCTGACCGATCGTCCCGGCGATTTCGTCATAGGTGCCGCAGGCCGCAAAGATGTGGACGACCTCGTCAGGGACCTCGGCAGCCATTTCTTTCCAGCGGCCGTCGAGTGACATCGCGTGCAGCTTCAGCCCGAGCTCGTCGAGCCCGTGCAACGACAGGATCGGGAAATAGCTGCGTGTCGAGCCGTAAAACGCGATGCGCTGGCGCGCTCGGTCGATCCCGTTGGCGACGGCCCCTGCATCGGGACCGGTGACGACAAAGCCGCCGCCAAAGACGTCGAAGTTCGCCCGGCTGCGCCCGCTACGACGCATCCCTTCGGCGATGCATGGCAGTACCACTTGTTCGAGATAACGCCGCGAGCAGAGCGGATGCAGCCGGACCCCGTCGCAGACTTCGCCGGCGACCCGAAGCATCGCCTCGCCGACCGCGGCGATCGTGACCGGCACCATCGGCAGCCCGGTGGGCTCGGGCGAGAAGTCGGGGGTCATCAGGGTCAGCTTGTAGTGATCGCCCCGGTAGTCGAGCTTTTCGCCGATCTCCCAGCATCGCCAGATCGCGCGCAATGCCCGGACATAGTCGCGCAGCCGCGGCGCCGGCGGGCTCCAGGGTATGCCGAAGCGGCGCTCGTTGTGGCCTCTGACCTGGCTGCCGAGCCCGAGCACAAACCGCCCATTCGAGTTCGCCTGCAGGTCCCAGGCCTGGCTCGCGATGATCGTCGGGCTGCGCGGAAACGCCACCGCGATCGACGGCGTCAATTCGATCCGCGCGGTCGCGAGCGCGGCAATTGCGAGCGGCGCGAAGGGGTCGTGCGCGAGCTCGACTGTCATCAGCGTATCGAAGCCCGTGGCCTCCGCCGCTGCGGCGAAGGGTCCGGCCTCGCGCCACTGCCGCATCGGCAACATCGTAAAAACGCGCATCTTCCGTTCCTCCGGGCGGTATCATAGGCCGCAGGGCAGAGGAATGGCCATGTATGTCGGCACGCAGATAAGGCCACGCGACGATAGCGATTACCGGGTCTGGGCCCAGCTCGGGGTCAGGCATGTCTGCGTCGACCCGCCCGGCGACCCGCATCATTGGAGCCTCGATGATCTCTGCCGACACAAGGAGCACGTCGAGTCGTTCGGTCTCTCGCTCGACATGGTGCAATTGCCGTTGTCCTCGCGGCCGATCGAGGAGGCCGAGAGCCCGCACATCCTGTTGGGTAAGGAGCCCGAGCGACAGCGTGAGATCGACAGCATCTGCGGGCTGATCGAGCGGCTCGCCGCGGCTGGCATCCCAGCCGCCAAATACAATCTCTGCGTCATCGGCATCCCGCGCACTGAGCGTGAGCCAGGGCGTGGCGGCTCGCGCAACGCCGCTTTCCGCTGGGTCCGCGCCGACCAGAAGGCGCCCCCCAGCAGGGCAGGGATCGTCTCCGAGGAGGAGAATTGGGAGCGGATCGACCATTTCCTCGGTGCCGTCGTCCCGGTCGCGACCACCGCTAAGGTGCGCCTCGCCTGTCATCCGCACGACCCCTACACGCCGCCCGGCTATCGCGGTGTCACCCGGGTGCTCGGCACGGTCGAGGGGCTGAAGCGTTTTGTTCTAATGCACGAAAGCCCTTATCACGGGCTCAATTTCTGTCAGGGCACCATCGCCGAGATGCTCGACGATCCGGCCCGCGAGATCTTCGAGGTGATCCGCTGGTTCGGCGAGCGCGGCAAGATCTTTAACGTGCATTTCCGCAACATCAAG
>Ga0306925_10004350_pt1 | contig 12761 bp, 9 predicted proteins | sample flu12Cox44000176_FD_203755 | JGI IMG/M metagenome (GOLD analysis project Ga0306925, IMG submission 203755) | Lab enrichment of tropical soil microbial communities from Luquillo Experimental Forest, Puerto Rico - flux8day.12C.oxic.44.000.176 (v2)... | ecosystem: Environmental > Terrestrial > Soil...
AGTGGCGCCGCGGCTCGCAGATTCCGCTACGAAGCACCGGCCGGCAACATCGGCATCAACATCGGCGTGGCCGCTCCGATGGCCTATTTCCCATTCAACGGATGGAAGGAAAGTTTCTTCGGCATCCTCCACGCCCAGGGAAAGGACGCGGTTGAGTTCTTCACCGAGTCGAAAATCGTAATCGAGCGTTGGTCGCGCCAGGAAACCCGCAAATTCTAGAACCGGCAGATTCTGTCCTTCCGAGCGCCGGGGGCTTCGCTCTGCGATCGCTACGGGTATAGCTCAGCCTGTTGGCGACCATCCTAGAACTCTGCTACCTTCTTCGCATGTCCAGCGAACCAGTGCCTCTCGATGTCAACCCGCAACTCGAATGCGCCGAGACGCTCGCTTCGCGTTTCTACACCGATCCCGCCATCCTGACGCTGGAGAAAGAGCGTATTTTCCTTCGCACCTGGCAATTAGTCGGTAGGCTCTCTCAGCCGTGCGGTGAATCAAATGGCACAAAACATACCATCGCGGATCCTGAAACATATTTCACCTCCGACATTGCCGGCGAACCCGTAGTGGTCGTCCGCGATAAAACGGGCATTCTTCGCGCATTCAGCAACGTCTGTCGACATCGCGCCGGCCCTATCGCTCAAGGTGCTGGTTGCAAAAGCGTGCTGAATTGCACTTACCACGGATGGACCTACACCCTCGATGGACGCCTCATCGGCACTCCCGAATTCGATGGCGTCGATTTGTTCGATCGCTCCGCCATGGGTATGGTTCCGGTGCGCTGCGAAACCTGGCAGCAATTCGTTTTTGCGAATTTTGATCGCGACGCTCTTCCGCTTGCCGATTATCTTGGCAATATTCCGCAACTTTCGAGCGCTTTTCCATTCGAGGGCTTGTCCCTCGCCGAACGCCGCGATTATTACGTGAATTGCAATTGGAAGGTGTACGTCGACAATTACCTCGAGGGCTACCATATCCCGATCGTGCATCCCGGCCTAATGAAGGAAATCGACTATCCCCGCTATCGTTGCGAGACTTTTCGCTATCATTCGCAGCAGATTGGCCCGGTCAAGGACCTGCAGCCCAACAACCGCCACGAACGTGTCTATCCTCCAGGATCAGTTGTTCCCGAAGCGCTCTATTTCTGGGTCTTCCCCAATTTGATGATCAACATTTATCCAGACAATATTCAGGTCAACATCATCGTGCCGCTGGCGCACGATAAAACGCTGACCATTTTTGAGTGGTATTTCCATAAAGCTGATTCAGAGAAGTTCCGCGAGCGCGCCGCCAAGGCGATCGCCTTCAGCGACACGGTTCAATCCGAAGACATACAGATTTGCGAAGCCGTTCAGCGCGGCCTTCGATCAACCACCTACGACCGCGGACGCTACTCCGTCAAACGTGAGAACGGAGTCCATCACTTCCACATGCTCCTTGCCGAATTCCTCGCCTGATTTCCTGGTCCTGGAGAAGCCGACTTTGTAGGCCGGCGATCGGTTCGTTGGTCTTTACTCGCTCCCGGCGCTCTTTGTCTGCCTATGGATGCGCCGGAGCGGGCGTCGGCGCCGTTGCGGGCTTGTTCGTATCGAAATTCACCTTGGGCACCTGCCTGGCCCCCTCTTCGGTCTTGAAATAGGCATCGTTGCGTGTGAAACCCGCAAAGCCCGCGATCAGGCTGTTCGGGAAAAGCGAAATATACGTGTTATAGTCCTGCACCGCCTCGTTGTACCTGCGCCGCTCCACCGCAATCCGGTTTTCCGTCCCGGCCAGTTCATCCTGCAAGCGCATAAAATTTTCGTTGGATTTCAATTGCGGGTAATTTTCCACAATCACCAGCAAACGGCTGAGCGCTGAGTCCAGTTGTCCGTTTGCGGCGATCTTGTCTGCCGGGGTTTTAGCTCCAACCAAAGCGGCTCGCGCTGCCGCGATGTCTCCAAAAACCTTTTGCTCCTGGGCCGCGTAGCCTTTCACCGTTTCCACAAGGTTGGGGATCAGGTCGGCGCGCCTCTGCAGCACCACATCCACCTGGGCCCACGCCGCGTTCACTGCCTCGCGCTTGATCGCCATCTGGTTTCGTCGGCCGACATACGCCGAGCCAAACAGGAACGCCAGGATCAGTATCAGCACCACTACAATGATTGCCGCCTTCATAGCCACCTCGATCGTTGAATTTCAACCTCTACGTTGCCACACGCTGCCATTCCTTCTTCGGAACCATTCCGTCGAGTGCAATGATCACTTTTTCGAGCGCGTGAATGTATCCGTCATAAATTACAAACACGCCTTCGCTCGCGGCCCTCTTTTCCCGAAGGTCATATACCGATTGAAACGCGTCGGCCTCCGCGTTAGTAACCGCCGCAATGCGCGCAAAAATCCCTGGGGGCTCGGCTGGTGGTTCCTCTCCAAAGGCCAGCAACGTGTGCCGCAACAGCGTCAGCGCTCCCGAAATCGTCTTTTTCAGCACCGCCGTCGCTTCCATTTCGTTGCGCCCCGCGTGAAGCAGATGCTGCCTCAGGCGTAGCAGTGTCATTCGTAAGTCGCGCTCCACCTCCACGCGATGCAGGTTCATCGGCACTTCCAGGTTTGCTACCGGATCCTTCCCAAACAACACCCGATGAGCCCTCTTGATGTCCAGGCTCTCGATCGCAAACACGTCCGTCGAGCGCTCCAGTTCCTCTGTCAGGAAAAACAATGGCGCCGGCTCTTTCATCTCGTGTATCCACCAGTTCACGACCGGCGAAAGCAGTTGCAGTTCGTTTACATCGATTGCCACCAGCGTGCAGAGCACGTTCAGGTCAGACGCGCCCGGCTTGTAGGTCCCGCGCGCCGCGGACCCGTACAAAATCACCGACTCCAGGTTTTTCCCTGCTGCTTCCTTCAGTCGACTCACCAGTTCGCTGAGTTTTCCTTCCATCGCTGCTACCTCTCACCGGGTGACTGGAGTTTGCCTACCAGCTCCCGCCGGCTCCCCCTCCCCCACTCGACCCGCCGCCAAACCCTCCGAATCCACCGCCTCCACCACCCCAGCCCCCACTTCCTCCACCCCAGCCGCCGCGGCTCCCGCCCCAGCCCCCTCCAATCATAGGTCCGATCCACCACCCACTGCCCATACCTCCGCCGCGGCTGATATTCCCGCGTGACCCACCGGACCGCCCCACCAGCACAACCAGCAGAATAATTCCCAACAGAATCCAGATCCCCAGGCCGTCCGAATCCTTGTGCGATGCGGCGGGCCGCAGTTGCGGCGCCCCCGTCAGCGTCACGCCCTTGTCATCGGCTATGTATTTCGCCAGTTGCCATGACGCCGCTTCGATTCCGCTGCTATAGTCGCCGTCTCGGAAATAGGGTTTCGCGAGTCGGCCCGCATCGCCGGCACGCGCATCGGTGATGATGGGCTCAAGCCCGTAGCCCACCTCCGTCCAGTACTTCCGGTCATTCGGTGCGACCAGCAGTAGCACTCCGTTGTCTTCTTTTTTCTTCCCAATCCCCAGTTGCTTGAAGAGATTGTTTGCGTATGTCACGGCATCGTTTCCGTCCAGCGATTTCACCGTTACGACCGCCAACTGCGCCCCGGTTTTCTGCTCCAACTCTGTGGCCAGCGCCTCCAACTGTTGCTTCGCCGCTGGCTTAATGATTCCGGCGAGGTCCGTGACATACCCGGTAGGGCGAATCTGCGCGATGTCTTCCGCCGATGTGATGGCGCTCACGGCCAGTACGAGCCCGCCGATACACAAAGCCAACATCAGCCTGCTGCGTTTCATCGATTCCCGTGTAAACCCGGCGAGCACGCCTTTTCGGCTTCTCGCAGAAAGATAAGCAAGGCAGAACTTCGAGCGGTAAAAAACAAACCTCTGCGGCCAGCCACCCACCGCTGCGCGAATTCTCTCACAAAACTCGCGCCAAAATCCCCATTGAATTTTTCTACAGGACTACCAGATTTTTCATTGCCAACAACTTGCCTCCGTTTCCCAGAGTCCACTTTCTCGGCGCTTGGCCTGCTCTCTGGTCCTCGGATCCTGAACAGAGGAGTGGAGTGTGTTGTGGCGCGGGTACCCTCTCTCCTCTCGCATCCGATCCCATTTTTCATGTTGGAGGATTCCATGATCGAAAACAAACTTGAAAAGGCCATCAAGCCTGTGCCGGTTCCCTATGAGGAGTTCGAAACCTTCCCCAAGCATGTCGAGGAGTTCTTTGACCTCATCGCTCGCCGCCCCTTCGAGCTGCTGGAGAAAAGGCCATTCCTGTTTGGCCGTGAACTTGAGCATCTCTGGAAGACCGAGCCCGAAGTGCTTCGCCCCATCTTCCTGAAGCTGTACGAGACGGAAGAAAACCTCGTCGTCCGTGCCGAGGTCCCTGGCTACACGGAGAAAGAGCTGACCATTACCTGTGAGCCGTGGAGCCTCGTAATCGCGGGCAAGAAGGAATACCGGGAAGAGCCGAGAATCGAAAAGAAGGAAGAAATCCCGGTCCACACCGAGAAGGCCCACATCTACCGGACCATCAAGTTCCCAGTCGAGGTCAAGCCGGAGAACGTGAAGGCGGTCCTGAAAAACGGTATCCTCGAGGTCACGCTTCCGAAGGCCGCAGTCATCAAGAAGATCAAAATCGAGGTAAAGCCGCTTTGACCTCATTTCGTTTTTCTTTGTTGGTATGCCAGGAGGCGTCCCGGCCCGCGGGGCACCTCCCGGATTTTGGCTGTTGTCTCTAGAGCCTGTTTCAAAACCCGGCACAACGGACTGAACGAATGATAGTTAGTTGGGCGGAAATGCGCGATAACGTTGGGCAGCAGCGCCTGGGGAGGCCCGATGGCGCGATACGGTCGACTGGCGCTCGATCACCATTTATGAGGCTTCTTTCATATCGCCTGCTTCATGATCGTCTTACGCAGGGTTTTGAAATGAGTTCTAGTCATTGACCCGAGTCCCGTCGAATCTTACTCTGTACTGCGAATGCCCAACTCCGCGCCCAAATTTTCCCTGCGCTCGTGGACTGCGCTCCCACGTCCGTTTCTCTTTTGCGTCGCAGCCCTTTTCTGTGCAGCGACCACCTTGTTTGCTTTCTCCTGGATGTACACCGTTCGCCGTCCTCCTTATCCCGTTGAAATCGGCTTCAACCATGAACACGATTTCGACGCAACGTCCTCCCCCTTCATCCCGGTCCTCGATATCGTCTCTGGTAGTCCCGCTGAGCGAGCTGGGCTCCGCGTCGGCGACCAAATCATCGCCCTCAACGGCGAAAACCTATCCTCCTACGCTCAATTCGACAAATTGTGGAGGGATTCCCACCCTGGCGAGCCGGTCGACGTTACCGTCCGCCGACCGGGCGAGCCTCAACCGCTGACCCTCCATACTTTTTTTCGCTCTGCTTCCACCGATACTCCTCCCGAAGGCTCGGTGCGTGCTTCCGCCCGACATCTGACGAGTTTCTATCCCGTCTTCTTTTTACTGGTGGGATTCTCGGTCCTTTTTCTCCGCCTCGATGACGCGAACGCCTGGCTCCTGGCCCTGTTGTTTGCTTGCTTAATCGGTGCACCTGCTTTCGGAAACACGCATACCTTGCCGCGCGCCTTAGTCACCTTCATGGGAACCTACCGCGCAATTTTCCTTGGCCTAATCACCTCCGTGTTCTACATCTTCTTCGCCGTTTTCCCTGGAAGGTCTCCGCTGGAGCGACGCGCACCTTGGCTCAAGTGGCTGGCCCTCGCGATTGGCCTCTCTCAGATCTTGCCCGGCCTTGCCCACGGCAATCCGCGCTGGCCCGCTTTCGTGTCCAACCTCATTGGCGTTGAAGCCTCCGATAATCTCCGGCACATTCTCACTTACGGCATGATCGTTCTCGGCATGGTCTCTCTCGTCTGGAATTATCTCGGCAAAGATACATCTGTTGAAGCTCGTCGCAAGTCGCGCGTTTTGTTATGGGGCATCTTGCTGGGTGTCTTGCCGATCATTCTCGAAAGGATTCTCGTCGACTTGTTCGGCTATCATGCTTCCTTCTGGGTTGACGTTAGTCTGACACTTCTCCTTCTTCTCTATCCCCTCTCTTTTGCTTACGCCGTCGTCAAACATCGCGTCCTCGAAATTCCCGTGCTCCTTCGCCGCAGCGCTCGCTACGTCCTTGTGCAGCGCGGTTATTTCCTTCTGCTGCTTTGCGGAGCCCTGCTCGCCATTTTTCTTTTCACGCGCTTCTTCTCGGAGTTCTTCACCCATAATTCGCAGTTCGGCATGGCCCTCAGCGCTGTCTTTGGTGTTGCGCTCGTGTGGGTTTCCGGCCCCATCGTGAAACGCGGAACCGACCGCATCGATCGCGCTTTTTTCCGCAGCTCCTATGACGCGCGCATGATCCTTCAGGATCTTGCCGAAAGAGCCCGGACTGTCTCCGATCGTCATGAACTCGCGAGGCTCCTCGAACTCCATATCGAAGGCGCCCTACATCCGCAATCACTGGCCTGTTATCTCGAAGCACGCGACGGAAACCTTGTGGACGAACGCAGCGGTGTACAGCGTATGTCGCGCCCGCTTCCAGCGGCACCGCGCCGTCCAATGTTCCCCTTCCGCTTTGGTGCTCGCTTCGTTCTCCGCGATGTGGACACAATCCCAGCAACCCTTCCTCTGCTCGACGAGATCGCACGCCGCGGGAAAGCCTGGGACATCCCGCCAGCTGTCTCCGGCGACGATCAACCTGGCAGGATTTCGCCCCTCGCACCGGAGTGTCTCGTCCCCATTCTCGGCCGCAATAGCAAGCTGATCGGTTTGCTGGTTCTTGGCGGCCGGCTTTCAGAAGAGCCCTACTCGGGCGAGGACAAATATCTCCTCGACTCGGTCGCGCGCCAAGCTGCCATCTCTCTCGAAAATATGCGTCTTGCCGAGCTTATGGCCGACCGCCTGGAGCAGGACCGTCGTGCGGCCCACGAAATGCAAATCGCGCGCGAGGTGCAGTCGCGTCTCTTTCCCCAGGCTCTTCCCGCGCTCCGCACGCTCGACTACGTTGGCAGTTGTATCCAGGCTCGCCAGGTTGGCGGTGACTACTACGATTTCCTGGATCTTGGTTCTTCACAACGGCTCGACCGGGGAGCGACCCGGACGCTCGACGCTGCCGCTTGGCACCTCGCGTTTGTGCTCGCTGACATTTCAGGGAAGGGAATTGCCGCCGCTCTTCTCATGGCCAATCTTCAGGCCAATCTGCGCAGCCGCTATGCCCTCGCGCTCGACGATCTTCCTCGACTGCTGAGGTCTGTCAACCAGCTATTCTTCGAAAACACGCCTGATGACCGCTACGCAACGCTGTTCTTCGCCGTCTATGATGACCACTCGCGTGAACTCGAGTACGCCAATTGTGGACACAACCCCCCGTTGCTCTTCCGTGCTGACGGCTCTCTCGAATCCCTGGGCTCCACCGCAACAGTCATCGGCCTTTTTCCCGAGTGGGGCTGCGGCACCAAGCATATCAACCTGGCGCCCGGCGATCTGCTCGTCATTTATACTGACGGTGTCACGGAGGCCGCTGACACCTCCGGCAACGAGTTTGGCGAAGCGCGGCTTGTCGAGACCGTCCGGGCACACGTTCAAGACTCACCCCAACAACTTCTCTTGCGCATTCAGGAAGCCGTCCAGAAATTCAGCGCCGGCGAACAGTTTGACGATCTCACGCTGGTGATCGCGCGGTGCCGTTAATTCTTGGGAGGGCGGCTGCCCTTACCTCTTCCCATTTACCCTGCACCGCCACCTTCATCTTCTCCGGGGATTTTCCGCACCGCGGCACAACCATGAACACGCACACTACACCGAGTCGCCTCGGCAATCCCTTTCAACGCTTTGCGCTCGGATCTCCCCGGCTGCTGTGGCACTATAACCCCGGTCTTTTCGTTGGCCGACGAAAGATCGTCAGCAACTCAAAGCCCCTTTGACGCGCCGGTCCACTCCGTCCGCGCTCGCGCTACGCCAACGACTTGCGAAGCGGCACCGCATGGCTGCGCCACGGTCCAGGCTTCTTCGTTTGTCACCGAAGCGGCTTTTCAACCTAGGTGCATCATCGATGACGCTCCGGGCCCCCGGGATGCACTATGGCTTGCACTTCAGGTTTGGCGCAGGGACGAGAGATGACTCGACGATGGCGCCATTAGGATCTCTCGTGTCCACCCATGATACAGTGCCCCTGCAAATTCTTTTGCCAAAGGCCCCGATGAATCGACGCAACTTCATCAACCTCAGCGCCCTCGCGGGATCAGCGTTGCCATTCGATCCGTTCGCTCTTCCTTCCCGCCAGGAACGCAAAACTCCCGTCGTTTATCCGGACCCCGCCGTGGAAATCGTCGATCCGCGCTTCGCCAAATACAAAGTCGGCAACGCCGCCGTGGAGCGCCTCTATACCGGTGCGCGTTGGGCCGAAGGACCTGTGTGGTTTGGCGACGGGCGTTACCTGCTCTTCAGCGACATTCCCAACAATCGCATCCTGCGATGGCTCGAAGACACCGGCGAAGTCAGCGTTTTCCGCAGTCCCTCAAACTACAGCAATGGCAACTACCGCGACCGCCAAGGCAGGCTTCTCACCTGCGAGCATGATTCTCGCCGCGTTACACGCACTGAACATGACGGCTCAATCACCGTCCTGATCGATCGCTTTCAAGGCAAGCAACTCAACGCTCCCAACGACCTCGTGGTCCATTCTGACGGCGCCATCTGGTTCACGGATCCGGGTTACGGGATCATGTCTGATTACGAAGGTCACAAAGCATCTTTCGAGCTGCCGGCCAACGTCTACCGCCTTGACCCGAACACACGCCAGGCTACCGTCGTTGCCAACGATATGGATAAGCCCAACGGCCTCTGCTTCTCTCCGGACGAGAAAAAACTCTACGTTGTTGACACCGGCGCCCCAAAACACCCCGGCGATCCGCACCCTATTCGCGTCTACGACGTCGACGATGGCGTGCACCTCAAGAATGGCGGCCTCTTCGCGAACATGTCGCCCGGATCATCCGATGGTATTCGCTGCGATGTGGACGGCAACGTCTGGTCTGCTGCCGGATGGGCCGGCGAAGGCTTCAATGGCGTGCACATCTTCGCGCCAGAAGGCACGCTCATCGGCAAAATTCATATTCCGGAGACTTGCGCAAACCTCTGCTTCGGCGGTGCTAAACGAAACCGCCTGTTCATGGCTGCGAGCCAGTCTCTTTATTCAGTCTATGTTGACACGCTAGGCGCTCAAACGCCCTGACTCAATGCCAGGAAATGCTACGACCGCAAAGTTGTCCTTGCGAACGGCAAGCGTAGGAATGGTTGCCCTCGGAGTTCTGACTGGCAGTGAAATCCGTGGATCAGAGCGGGTGCGGCCTCGGCACCCGCTCATTCAATCCCCGTGATTCTCAACTGCCCGATAGGCCCTTGTTCACCAGGACCTTGACCTCTACTCGCCGGTTTTCCGCTCGTCCCGCGGCTGTCTCGTTCGTCGCTGCCGGCGCCGCTTCGCCCATGGCGCCGGGCGCTATAACGTGCCGGACGGGCACGTTGCAGTCCTGGATCAGAAACGCAATTACATTCTGCGCGCGCTCCATGCTAAGTTTCTGGTTCATGGCTGCGCTGCCACTCGAATCGGCAAAGCCCTTCACTTGGATGATGTACCCAGTCTGCTTTACCGCATCGTCGGCCAACTTCTTCAGTGCCGCTTGATCTTCGGGAGAGATCTTCGTGCTCCCGGTTGCGAAGTGCACATCCATTTGTCCCTTCGTGTCATACTCGGTCAATTCCGAAAACCGCTTGCTCGTCGCCACCGCATTGGCATCGATAGCCGCCTTGTTGGCAGCGGTAGCCTGCTGGTTCGCTGCTATGTTCTGCTGGTTCGCTGCGATATCCTTCTCGTTCGCTTTGATGTTCTGGGCGTTGGTCGAGATATCCTGCGTATTGGCGGCCACTTTCTGTTCAGTAGGAGTCAAACCAGCCTGAATCATCTCCGCCGTTTGTAGATCGTCTTTATCAAAGGTAATCGATTTTGCCAGAATATGCGTTGCATCCTGGCTTGTGCCATCAACCGACACCTTGAGTCCGGGAATCAGCACGGCCGCTGACATTTGCTTCTTGCGCGCGCCAATCAGGCCTTTCGGTTGCTCCACCTTCGTGTCATCATCAAGGACCACAGTTACGCTGTTCCCATCCGCTGTCTTCAGCACTATGGTTTCACCTGTCCGCGTTGTAATCAGCCCCTTAACCTTAGTCTTTTCCTGTGCTTGCGCCGTCAGCATCACTACAAGAAAGACGGTCAATATTCCCATAACCCCGCCCAATAGCTTGTTACGCATACACTGATGTTCTCCTTTCAAACCATCCCCCTCATCCAGCTGTGCACCGAGAATTCGCCTCCTGATGAACCGCAGCGGCGATTTAGAGTGAATCCGGGCCAAGTAGTCCTGTGACTTACAGCCTTTCGAGGAAGCTTTTCTACTAGGGGAAACCCTAGTACGCTAACCTTGCCCAGTCAACGCGAGAATTAACCCAAAACGAAGCGGCTTCCGAGGTCGTGACGGCATGCCTTGTTCCCGGTTGACGCCCGTAGTTCGTGGCGATACGCTCCCGGCATGAAAGCTGGCGGTCGGAAGCTCACGTGGTGGAAGCGTGCTCTCGATGCCCTGAGGGAACTGTGCGGCAGGCCCAGCAACGTTCATTACACCAGCGTCCCGCTGTGGAAGCCGTGGCGTGACTTCTAACGCCGCGCCAAATCACTTTGTCCGACCCACATGACTTTACCTCCTTAAGCGGTCGCAATGCGTGGTCTCCTCTGCGTATTCCTCCCGAGTTCCTCGAGCAGGTCACAAGCCCGTTTAAGAGCGATGGCCGAGTCAATCCGTCCTTTATACTCCGCACACCGCGCCCGTATCTGCGAGGATTCCAGCAACTCCTTTAGCGCTGTTGCCACCCGCGCAGCTTTGTACCTCTCCGGATAAATGCTATTTCCGAGCCCCAGCCGCTTGACCCGAAAAGCGTTGTCCGGCTGATCATGCCCATGCGGCACGACGAGATGGGGAATACCTCCTTTGATGGCTTGTGCCATCGTCCCAATTCCACCGGGATATACGAGCGCCAGACAGCGCGGCAGTATTTGGCTGAACGGCACATAGGAAAAAGCCCGTACGCCCGTCGGCAGATTGCCGGGCAACTGCTCAGGAAAGTTCGTGACCAGCATTGCTCGATAACCGCCAATCCGGCATGCCTCCACGGACTCTCGGAAAAAGTTCTTCAGCGTCGCTGCGGCTGATCCGGGAGTGAACAGCAAAGGTGGTGACCCGCTTGCCAGGAACTCCTCCACTTCAGGGCGTACCGTCTGCCGCTCGCTGTCGTCGTGCAGCACGAAGCCTACGATGTGCGTATTCGGTGGCCAATCGGGCTGCACCGGCGCGAACCACTCGGCGAACAGCCCAATCGTGGACTGCGGCGAGTGAACGTAGTCTCCCAGGATGCGATTGACTGGAGGCAGGCCGAGACTGCGTCGAAAGGAATTGATGGGAGCTGCCAAAATCCTATCGACCCACAGCCGGTCCACGAGCCAGAACAAGGCTTGCTTCAGGAACCGTGGCACATTCGCATCCATCGGAATGCGTCCCTGACGTCCTCCATCTACCAGGCTGCGAATCATCGCCGGCTGCAGGTGTACCGAGGCGAGCGGCACGCCAAGTTTCTCTTGCGCGATTCGGGCGCCAAAGCTCAGCCCGGATGCCGCTACCACGGTATTCGCGGCCTGTCGCTCGCGGATAATGTTGTAGAGAGGCGCAATGTTCGGAAGAATCGCTCGCTCCGCAATGCAGTCAAATGACTTTGTCGGATGCCACAGCCGCGGATCCGCGATGATCGCTTCCGCTTCTTGCACTGTGCCTAGTGCCGCAAAATTCAGGCCGGCATCGCGTACCTGCTGCTCGAAAAACTGATTGGTGATAACTGTGGCTTGGTGACCTCGTTTCTTTAGTGCGCTTCCGAGTTCAATCACCGGATGCACGTCGCCCGCGCTGCCGATCGTCGGCAGCAGGATGTCCAGATTCCCTCCGTTGTCCCACACCTTGGTTTGTTCTTTGTCGGTTTCAACCTGCGACATCACGTGCCTCCCTGGTTCGCTCCGTGGCGCCTTTAGGTTCGGTGGCAGCGCAATTCGTCGATCAGCCCACTTCGCAGTTGGCGAAATAGGGGGACTGGGTGGCAATCCGGTGGAAAACGTGGAACCGACGATACGACCAATCTCGCGATTTCGGCCGCAAACGACTGCGGATCTATTCTACTGATGGACCGGCGTGCCAAAACTGATGCTCAGACCCGAGCTGGCTCCATAGTCGCTGCTCGCGAAGCCCGGCGGCGGGCGATTGTCCCAGTTTCCATAGAATGTGCAATTCCAATTCAGCTGGCCCCAAAGCTTCACGTAGTAGGACGTGTTTAGAAAAAACTGGACTCGTCCCGGATCGGAAATCGCCGGCAGCAAATTCGCGCTGACGCTCAAGTTCGTCCGATTGAACCGGAATAGCTTTAGCTGCGTTCCCACCAGGCCGGTGGTCACGTCCTGCGTGGTCGCGGGAATTTTTGCTTGCTGGTAATTGATCTGCTGCCACGCGAACCCGCCGTAAACTGTGAAATACATGCTGCCCCGGTTCACGATGTTTCGCCCAATCGCGCCGCCAAACGTGTCCTGAAGTTGAATCCCTTGCACCGAGCTCTGCAGAAAGCTGGCAATACCGGTATAGTACCAATTGTTCCAGCGCAAGAGTCGCTGTGCCTGGAGCGCAAGCTGGT